>Ga0307517_10007131_pt1 | contig 16387 bp, 22 predicted proteins | sample 23_EM_MG_FD_194515 | JGI IMG/M metagenome (GOLD analysis project Ga0307517, IMG submission 194515) | Populus trichocarpa ectomycorrhiza microbial communities from riparian zone in the Pacific Northwest, United States - 23_EM | ecosystem: Host-associated > Plants > Roots > Unclassified | place... | reverse complement strand
GGCCAAGGCGGCTGACGGCCGAGCTCTGATGGCCATCAAATTCTTCGAATGAGGGGGGTTTCCAGGTCAATGGCTTGAAACCCCGGGTTTCTCTTGGAAAGGGGGGTTTCCAAATAGATTTATCCCATATATCCAAAGCTATCCAAAGCCGCGACAATTTACAAATCGAACCGTCCTGAGTAGTTCATTTGGATTTACATAACTAATCTCCTGACTAGTTGAGACTACAATTGGATTAGCTTGTATTCAAACGCCAACGGCGCCCTGAGAAGGATCCTCGATATCTGCATCCGTGTTGATGGATAATAATACTATCAAGAATCTCCAAGAATCCAGCTGAGTCCCTCTACCATATGGGTGCTAATATCCCATCTTATACTTGTTATCCTTACGCATATGCAATTATAGTCCCTCGAACCAAGGGGATTTCGGGCATTCTGAGTTGTCGAAGGCGCCCCTTAAATTTCAATTCAAAACAGCAAGGAACGTCCCTACTAGACACTCCTCGCCTCCGACTGGCAAGGATTCGGCAACTCAAGATTTATTCAGAAGTGGCATCAAACCTGTAAATCTCTCCGATAGGTATGTTCTTATAATCATCATGACGTCAAAACAGCGATAATTGGCCGATTTACGCCTATGTATGCCGAGCGTTGTCATTGTCAAAACTTTGATTCCAAGTCAACGACTTCATGTACACTAGTATTATCAATGCGTCAATCATCCTCGTCGCAGCTTCGCATACTCAAATAGGGAGCCTTAGAGTCGGGTAAACGGTACTTATTTCAGAAATTTTATAAGGTCAAAACACCGACGGTCCTTAAACACCAACACCTCCTCCCCGACCCCTTACAATTTGATGGAGTTTACGTTGCATTAATGTACCCAACTAATCTTCGACATGGCACCTTGATGAATCTCCGGAGAAGGCCCCTTCCTTGCAGTTGGTTTGCCAACGGGTTTGTGTTGTGGGGGGGGCTCATCTCAGTTCCACCTTCTTTCCACTCCCCGAGCGCTGAACATTCTGCCTATGATCTATGCGCAGCTCTGGACAGTGTGGGTTCTCCATGGGCTTGATTTTCCGAGCCTCGCTACCGAGGAGTCCCGACGCTTGCTGACATCGTCCCCAGACATATCGGGCGCCTCGATAGGCTACAATAGTGGTCGATCGACGCAAGCATTTCCTCGTGAACGAAGTTCGAACGCACTTCGAGAGTTCCTCGAGATTGCGGCTGTTCGGTCGATTACTTAATTGGTCGGTCATGCAGGATGTGTCAGGCTTTAAGATAAGTCGATGATCATGACGACGGTAATGGCTCCATCTGATATGTCAATACCGGGGAGCCTCAGATCCTTTAATTTCAAGAAATGTGTGCCTTCCTTCCCTCAAGGTCGCCTCAGTCGCCTCGCATGTTAATTTCTTGAGACCATGCTGTCACCTGTCCAACAAGCCCTTGAAGCTTGAAGTAAGTAGGCTTGTCATCTCTTGTCATGTTCACAATTGATCATCAATTGACTTATACTATAGATCCGCATTGACCCCGTTGAGCCCGTACGAGCCCGTAGTCAAAACTCTTATATGGTAAGAAAGCCCTATTTATAAAACTGCCGCATTTAACACTGTAACCACGGTTCGGTTATTCATCTTTCTCAGAGTTCTCCCGCGAATTCGGACCTCAAAGATGATTTTAGATGTCGAGAAGTGATGATACGCAGTAATTCACTTAGGTATCTTTATTTTTCTGATCGTGAACTAGTCAGTGGTCCGGAACCGCATGGTGAGTTCACGGGAGTGGGATTTCTCCGCCGTTTGGATGTCCCTTTGGGTATTAAAATTCGTTGCTATAGTTGTCGAGGTCCGATTTCACCCGCAACAGTTGTCTGTACCTGAGTTAGCAGGGTATGTAATAATAACTTGAATTGTTTCATGGAGCGCGTCGTATGCCACAATATGGCGTGCGCTAAGTAATATATATCAAGTACGTATGCGATTGCCCTGAACCGTAGTGAACTGTTTGCGTACCATGACATAAGTATTTCGCGTCCGGAGTGATCAACATCTCCGCCCATTTGACTCGAACGTTAACGTCGTCGGCATGATGCAACATGTCGAAAACTTTCACAGTTCAGCATGACATCGACAATGTCTCACGTCAAATCCAGCTGAGTTTGGGCGCAGGAGGTGGCGTAAGTGAGAACAGGTGGCGGCTTGTCTGACAGCGAGGTCGAAGAATTTCAAGAATCAACTGTACTCCGAACTCGTTCTTTCTAACGGTCCTGAAAAAATTACAGTCCCTATTTCCGTAGTCATCGAAGGTTTCTGCGACACCGACGGAAATTCACGGAAGAGCAACGATTGCGATCCACATAACATAAACCTTTCGCCTAGCGGGGACTCTCCCCTGTTGCCGTATCATGGGAGATTCTTATCGAGAGAAAAAAACGCGCAGTCCGTCCACTAAGTCCGCTTTGGCGTGTGAGCTCGAGCTATTTAACAGCCAGATTCTGCATCGAATTGAAGGTTCATAGACCGAGACCAGACTTGGAACATGGAAAACTTTCTTTATTGGTGACATAAAGGAGCTCAGTAAGTTTTCCGACTATCTGGTGAAGATCGACTCGACTTGAGTTGGTCAGGAGCCAGATATGATGGAGCTACGCATCTCCCGGCGGTTTCGCCTGGTTTCACAAGGTCCGATGAAATGCCAAGGTTGTTCGGCGTTGTGTCAACCATGTCAGGAAGATCGAGCAAAAAGGAAGGTACGATTTCCAAGAGTCCAATGGAGTCGGGCAAGGCTGGCAGGAGATGACATTCCACCATTAGGCAAGCAATGTGAAGCGAGTGACCCCATGATCATGTAATAAGAGACAAAGGGTGAAATAAATTAGACAGCAGTTGACAGAATGAGAAAAACATGACCATTGATCTTGACAGCGCGAGAGGGCTCTGTCGATGTTGCCACTCCACGGTGCGACATGAGTTGGCTTGGTAAAGTAACGGTGTTCAATTTGGGCCCCGAGTTGACTGGGGTCACAAAAGTAATCGATCGAAGCACGGGTGGAAACGGAGATACACAAAGACTGGTTCATTTAGGAAATATGTATTGTATGAACGATGATTTATGTTGCTTCACGGTTACGCAAAATGGCTCTCACCTTTCCAGAAATCCGTCGTTGAGTGCTTAATAATCCAACTGAGTAACCGTCCCTTCATCTTCATATCCATACTTGACTACAAAGGCGGCTTTTGGATGGGGCCTCTGGGAGTCTGGGTTGGCATTACTCCAGATGGATGACTTGGAGGAAGAGAAGTTGAAGTTATGGATGCCTGCTGCCTCCTTGGATACGGGGGTGAAGTTACTCTAGCCTGTCCTGTAATTTGGGTGTTGGTCATAGAAGATCTTGTTGGTGCCCAGGATATTGCTGTAGTTGGATATATTTGATTTACACCCTGAGAGGGAGAGGGTCGACCCGAAGATGAAGCACCGTGGCCATTTCCCCAGTCCAACAGCCCGCCTAAAGGAATATGTTGCACGACAACGCGCTTGCCTAAAACCTCAGCCTAGCAATCATCAGTTTAATTCGACCCGAACTCAAGGCGTACGTACTTCGTACATCTTGAACAGGCCTGAGTTAACTTTGCCCCAATTAGGTACTCCGGCAGCGATGGAGTGAAGTTGAGAGGAATGTTCATGAAAAGGGCCATATTTGACATCGTGGATACGTGTTACGGCCATGAAATACAAGTTTGTTGGTGGCAGAGGGAGCTGGAGAATTGCCGAAACGGAAATTTCCGTCTGATCTGTTATCGAGGTTTCAGCAAAATGGGATAAATTTGATAAGGGAAGATGCAATCACCTCGGAGTTGTCCACTCCCGAAAATGTAGGGAAGAAAACAGTAATCGTCCAGTCCCCAGACTCCGTGACTTCCCGCGGGTTCGAGCCTATACACATCTTGAAGCCTCCAACATAACTTCAGATAGCGTAGAAAAACAATCAAGACAAGGTCGCGCTCTTCTTCTTCGACAGGCTGGAAAAACCTGACCAGGGTCAAACAGAGAAGAAATAGGGTGAAAGAAGTCTCATGGCCAGTTCCGTAATCCATTCGAGAAAATGACCCAAAGGATGTCAGCAGGTACGGTTTTACGTGGGGTATAATTGTCGAGAGTTCAGCTTCAAAAAGCTGTTCCAAAATTCGATCAGATTGCTGCCCAAAGTTATCGTTTAACAACGTTGTGCAAGTTTAAAACTTAAGACAGCCGACCTCTTCCAACCGCTGACCCCATCGACGGAAGGCTAGGTTCCCAAAACGTTGGGGCGTCTCCAATGGTGGAATATCATCGATCCATTGATTCAACTCATCGAGAACCGCTAGGATCTTTGCCACTGACTGTCTTGATTAATGGAGATATGAATGAAGATGAGATAATGTACTTGGCTGTGAGCATTTGGTTTCCTGGGCAGAAAATATCCAACGACGGATTCATTCAGTCGCCTGAGAAAGATCCTGTAGTCGAAGTATGATTGTGTAGTTTTCCAGTATTCGACGTCATCGTCCGTCTTAATTTTCAAAGTTGGAACCTCAAAGCTCGAGACCTGGGTAAGAGATATCTCGCGAAGCTGGGGTATTCCAGAGGTCATATTCTCGCGTAGTATCGTGGTTGCAACGTTGATCGGTCACCGAGAGTGCTCAAAGATGATGGAGGTTAGGAGCCGAGTACCGTGTCACGTCGAACGACAGGTCACAAACACGCCACGCTGTGACTCAAACTCAACTCTCGTCTTGTACTTTCTCTCGAGATCAACTCACAAGATGCCACCATACGAGGATTGGAACAAAATTGACGAGGAGGAAGATGAGGAATTGCAGGATGCTTCGGTGAGTATCCCGAATACTATCAAAAGCTTCCAATTTATCGTTGTGGGCTAGATATATGAAATGAAACGAGACGTGATTCTCTTCTGCATTGACTGCTCGGAATCCATGTTGAAGCTATATGATGATCCAAAATATGAAGACGTTCAAACTTGCCATCTTTATACCGCGCTCGAGGCAGCAATGCAAATACAAAAGAAGAAAATCATCGTCGGCCCAAATGATTCAGTTGGGATTCTGCTTTTCAACACTGTGAGATATAAGCCCTGTTACTCGGTGCTATGAGTAACCCTCTGGTATGAATTAAGACCAGGAAGACCGAGACCAGCAGGAGCCAAGGATCAGAAATCAAGCGAAATACATTTCTCTTTCAGCCAATTTCTCCTTTAAGCGCCTCAACAGTCCAGGAAGTTATCCAACTCCTTGATGGTCCGTTCCTACCGTTATATCATTCTTTCCGACTGCTGGCTCATTTTCTTGTGAAGTCTCCCGCGAGGATCCTGATGAATTGAGAAAGACATTTCCGCCCTTGACGACTGGACGAGTACCAATGGGTGATGTTTTCACAAGCTGTAATTGGGTCCTCCGCGATGGGTTAGGCAAGGCAATAAGGCTCAGATAGTTATTAACTCAAATCTCTAGCGCTCCAAAAACCGCGTCGAAGCGTGTCTTTCTCATTACCGACGAAGATAACCCCCACCCTGCCACTGGCAGCAGGCAATTGATTACTTCCGCCCGAACGACTCTGATTGTCGGTCTTTTCTTTATCCCAAGGCACAGAGAGATAATTTTGATTCATAGGACCTCACACAAGCCGGCGTCACGGTGGAACCCTTTTTTATCAGCACGGAGGAGAAACCCTTCGACGTTTCTAATTTTTATTCCGTAAGTAAACCTTGCCAAATACCTGCTATCTATTTCATTTCGACCGCGTCGATTAGTCCGTCTTGCTCCCCACGAACCTTGGGGATGAAGATGAATTACAGGAAGATTCCTCCGTCTTGCCAGAATCCATCTCCATTTCTCGTATCGAAGATCTTCTATCCCAAATGCGTTTCCATGAGGTTCCAAAACGGTCTCTGTTTAGTGTCCCTTTCAAGCTCGGTGACGGCTTCACAATTGGAATCAAAGGGTGCACCTCCGCATTCTTACTGACCTTGCTTCCCATATTCTTACAATTTACCGCAGGTATGGTCTAGTCACAGAACAAAAGAAAGGAGCATATAAATATTTTGTCGATCTTGGAGACAGAATGGAAGTCGCAACAGTTCGAACGTCATACGTGGACGAGGTACGAACCGAGCCGGCTCCATTGACACTACCTCATGATATTTGAAGGATCGTCAAGCTGATATTGATAAGACAAAAATTGTCTACGGCGCCGATCTAGGCGCAAGTGCAACTGCAGATGGGGATGAAGATAACGAAGAATCGAACGGCACATTCGGAGCCCGGGTTGTCAAAGCTGGTAGTCGGGTGAGCCATTTTCCTCATGGTATTTTTGGTGTTTGACCTGTGTTCCCCTCGTGCAGCCGTTTTATACCCCCGAAGAAATCCGTTCTTTTCGTACTTTGGGTCTTGAGCCTGGTCAACAATGCTTTCTCCCACCTTCGTCGCCCCCTCCCTAACTCTCTGCTTCATTTTAGGAATTAAACTCCTCGGATTCAAAGACCGGAGTGAACTCCGCTTTGAAGACAATATTAAGCACTCTCAATTCATTTACCCCGACGAGATGGTGAGACAAGATTCAGAGATTTGATCTGGTCGTCTAAATGTGATTTTTCCAGTCCTACTCTGGTAGCAAACGTACCTTCAGTGCACTGCTCCAGACGATGCTCAAAAAAGGGAAGATTGCTATCGCCCTCGCGTTGACGAGGCGCAATGCATCGCCGGTCTTCTGCGCACTCTTACCGCAGGTATATCTCTCAATCCATGTGACAGCTGTGATCTAATTGAGCCGTTGACGCAGGAGGAACGTAATGATGAGACGGGATGGGCTGACCCTGCTGGCTTTCATCTCATCCCTCTCCCCTTCGCAGATGATATTCGAATGGCGCCGATAGAGGAAGCCTTCCGAGGTATCGTCTATTTACAACGAATTCACCACTGCGGCATCATATCAATGACGTTTCCGTCCCTTGAACAGCCTCTGACGATCTGAAGGCATCTGCTCGTGCATGGATTGATAAACTGGTGGTCAAAAACGGAGCATATCCGCCGGATTCGTACCCTAATCCCGGTATGAGTTTACTTTTTAATTCTCCATTGGTGAGATCGCATTTGGCTGACCTCGTGGTACATAGCCCTTGCATACCATAACGCCCAGCTCCAAGCAAGTGCTTTCCGAGAACAGTATGATCCCGATTCTTTCGAGGACCTGACTGAACCGAAAGTGGGGTCGATGCATAAGGTATGTTTCTCCATTCACTCGTATCGAGACCTGGTACAAGGACTTCCGTCTTTCTCGTACATTGTGCTATTCATAGAGAGCAGGAAATTTGATGAAGGAATGGAAAACTGCCATTACCGAAGACGACACAGTGAGTTTGGTTGTACCTGCGACGACAGGTTCGAAACGCAAGGCGGTTAGTTGTCTCCGCCGCTATCTTGTTTGTGTAATCCTTACGTTGCGGGTGCTATCAGGATGTGAGCGTTGATGAAGCTGAAATCAAGAGCAAATACGACAGTGGGGTACTTGCCAAGGTGCGTGGCGTGGCTATTTAGCATTTGATTGGGTTGCAAGTAATCCCCGCCGCCCTTTTAGCTCCGCGTTGACCAGTTAAAGGTGCAGCTGACCTGTTAGATCAAAAGGCGGTAGTTTTTGCTCACTGATTTTCATCCTAGGAATTTTTGAAGTCGAAAGGTCAGAACATTTCTGGCAAGAAAGCCGAATTGGTCGAACGTGTGTCAGATTGGTTTGATGCTCATTGATTCAAAATTTCTCCGTCTGTGGTTCTGTCTAACTGTCTGGTACCTTTCTTCCCGTGCCCTGTCCATATTTGATCATTGTCCGTGGGGCACACGAACATATGTCTGACAGATATCATAATGTATTATGTACTGTGCCGCATCATAGAAACCAGAATGTAGTTTATCTGGATCCGGCCTTCTAGAACCTTGTCTCACCAGGAATTACTTGCAAGATAATGTCCTCTTAGAGAAATTATCGTCCTGGGTGAGGCTTTGAAGGTGCATATGTTGAGGACCTTACACAGTTTTAATTTCACTACCATTTCCCCTAACCCAATACTCTGAGATCTTCTACTACCCGCCAAATTTCCTCTGCTCATCGACCGCCGTAATATGACTCCAAATTTGAGCATCCTAGAGCCGCAATTGAATCCCAATTACACACACATCCTTCTGTCCTCTCTCTATCTATCGGACCCGAGATGCTCGGTCACACGCGCACATCTCTCGTGGGTATATTTTTCTCGACTCGACAGTGAAGGTAATAGATTTGTTTTTGGGTTGCTCGCATGTCATACAGTAATAGATATCCCACTCAAATCCCCTTTGAACTCAAAACGAATCTGGTTTTGTCTCATCAGCATCCGTTGAAGTGAGAGACCCGACGTCGACACAACCACCTCCCCTAATTTGTATGGGCTTAAGGCTTAACCTCGTGGCCGATGGTGCACGAGAGTTGCCGGATTGAGAGCATTTATAAGTGGATCATGGGAAACCCGTTGTTTGATATAAGTAAACAGGGTCGAACTCAGAAATTCATGCAGTGTAGACCTTGTAAGTTGGGAGAAAAAAGAGGCCAACCTTGGCAGGCTATACATAAAATCAACCGCGTATGCAACCCTCTCTTTTGTCGATTCGCAACCCGCCGCATTTGTGCAGCGCACACAGTTGCCTTTTTGGGTATGTGACCATATTCGGCCTGACGGCGGCTTACCAATCCCGAGAACTGACTCATGACCAAGATTCCAGACAGGAGAGCGCCGGTCCACGTATTGCGATATTAGTCCCCTGGAGGATGATAAGAGATAGCACCTCGGGTAAATGGAAGGTAGCGATACGCCGACATTCACCGCTTGCCAGCCTTCGAGTTGCGGGTGCAATGTGTGATAAGTATCTCAAGCTCCCGCATGCAAATTTTTGATTTAACACCTGGCACCAAGAGAAAAGTTGGTAAAAATGTTGTCGTTTACCTGGAGAAGAGATAGGTCAACTAGGCGGGATATTCTCGAGGGTACTCGTAATTATTTAGGTGCATTGACGATTTTAGAGGCGTTGGCGTTTGCTGTACATATGTACGCCGTTCTTGAAAGCATGGCCGGGAACACCTGGCCGTCTTAACAACCGGCGGTAAACCAAGGTAGACAATAACATATCACTAAATTGAATCGCCCCTGATCTAGTCAAACTTCGTTAGAACGTCCATTTGAATTTATGTAAGTATGGTAGATGTTTTGCTCGGTAAATCACGGCCCCCTGATTTGCTTTGATGGTCACCTGGAGGCTGGCGCCACAGTCTGCCACATTCCTTCACGACAATGAGACACTCTCCTGAACCTTCTGTTGGAATTCCGGTGGCAGTGTCGAGCACAACCGCAAACGGTTATCGCGGGGCAGCCACTGCGACGCCCCAATATATTCTCTTTATTGTTCTCTTTGGCGGTTAATACACCCACTTATTTCTCCATTCCTCGTACCCCAATTTATCCTGTAGTTACCAAATCTAAGTAGTGTATTAATGAACCGAAGCCCTCGCGCGTTTGCGAGGGTCCCTGTTCTCACCCGAGTGAACGATAGCGACACGTCCATTTTAACACCTTCGACGAAAAGAGGATGGGAATTTCGATGTCGAACACAGAGGTGGGTTACCCAATACACATTATAGTTCAGCCTAGACCTGCTCCACCACATACTCCGCTCTTGTAATCCGTGTTGAATCGCGTCTCGAAAGGGGCAGATGAATAACTTGTTGGATTTTTTTTTTTGGACTATTTCATCGGGAACGTTGTGGTTGTTGTATGAGATAAACTGGATAATTCCACTTAATGCTGGGGTTCTAAAAGGACGATAGGTAACGGAGGAAAGGTCAATCATACTAGAATTGGCGAAGAGGCGAACCGAATCCGAAGCAGCTTCAGCGTTGGTGAATCTGTCAGGTGTAGAATGGAGTAAAGGAAAGCTCTACAGTGTATATGACATCGTCAATTGAAGAATATTCTAGTCAAATTTGCGCCTGACATAATGATGGGGTTCAAAACACTCACTTTGGTCTTTGAACTCAACGCAGGTTTTGCAGGAACGAACCCAAACGCTCCAAAGGCGACATTCCTTATTGAACAGAGACCTCCAAAACCCTCTGACTCAAGCGACGTTGAATGGACAGAGAGGATGAGACCTCATACCCTGAGGAAACCTAGGCTCCTATCCATCCAACTCCTTGGGGTATGGGGATGCCTTTCGAGTGAAATCTGGACGCTATGAGAGGATTCCTAGCACATTGGTTAGTGCAAGCACCGTCCAGACTCCCCGCGGGTTTGGGCGTGACCTCAACTTGAAGGCCGATCCCCTTGGTAATGTTCCCGCAGATGAGAATCGACACATGGTGAGGATGTGAGATGAAGGATTAACTGAGGTGGCCAGTCACAAAGGTAGCCTTGTAGTATTTCTGGCGTCAGACGTTGCAGACGGATGGAATTGATGGAATAAGTGAGCCGCGGAAGGGCAGTAAACGGTCGAGGATCGTGTCTGTGCGAGGAAATATATGTACCAAATCCCAGGCACAGTGAAAGGTTCTTCCGATTCGAAAAAGTGCAGTTACTGGGAGATGGATGAACATGAGCACTTTTACAGCCGCAGGATTTCTATAATGACGATTGTTGCCTTCAAAACTGGTATTTTTATTCGATACGTTTATGCGACGGCGATGCGGTTGTCGAGCAACTCTGCGCTTTAAAGGATTTGGTCGGCAGCTACTTGGTGTTTTCGGTTCAGTGCCAGTGAATATAAAATCCTTGCAATAGAGAAAGAGATAGATTAATGAAACTTCAAGGTTGTTTGGTTGGTTCTTACCACCATTTGAGAAGAAATACATATGGAACCTATGTCGCTGTGTTCGTTAGCTAACTTCGGCAAGACCCGAATTACGCCATCTTATAATTATCCGATAAGCATTTAATATTACAAATTCGGGCAAAGGCCGACAAAAGGCCGACTCCTTTTGCTTCCTGACCTTCACGATGGCGAGCTCGAATTTCATTGAAGTCGTGTCACCAACACATTTCAAAGACGTCCTATCAGAAGATCTCAATAGAGTGTCTGTGATCAATTTTTGGGCACCATGGGCAGAGCCGTGCAAACAAATGAATGAGGTGGCGAAGGAGTTGTCGAACAAGTATAAAGCTGCATTGTTCGTTCAGGTGAGTAATGAAACGTTATTAAAGTATTTAGCAGAGTAACCACTGGCTACAAAATTAGGTTGAGGCAGAAAGTCAAGCGGATATCGCAGAATCTTTTGAAATTGAAGCAGTTCCTTCATTTGTCATCCTGCGGGTAAGTTAATGTGCCAATCTGAAATATATGTGCTAGACGTCGATGCCTTCTATGCAGGGTCATACACTTCTTGATCGAATCTCAGGTGCCGATGCCGCAGCTCTTACCCAGTCCGTCGCGAAATTTGCAACCACCCCATCGTATAGCCCACTGTCGCGGACAGACAACGCACCAGCCAAAGCCCCCACGGTTGTTGCGTCAAATATTATCGATGATACAAAGAAGGAATCAACAGATGAGCTGAACACGAGGCTCAAATCATTGATGAACCAGAATCGGGTTGTCTTATTCATGAAGGGCAGTCCTAGCGCGCCTAGATGCGGGTTTTCTCGGAAGATCTGCGGGCTGCTCAAAGAACACGATATAGAGTTCACACACTTTGATATCCTGACAGACGAGAGTGTTAGGCAGGGTAAATTTATTTTAAAATTGAATTTTCGTTTTCAAGTGCTAATCCGACCGATTTAAAACAGGGCTGAAAGTCTTGAACGATTGGCCAACATTCCCACAATTAATTGTTAATGGAGAGCTCGTGGGTGGTCTGGATATCGTTCAGGAGATGATAGATAATGGCGAATTTAAAGAGCTTCTCGCATAGGTGCAACGTTGAGGCTGAAGCCTGTTCGATTCTTATCTGATAATCTGATTATAATGACAACATGTGCTGGAACGATCACGTGAGTGGACACGACAAAGTTTGTTTGAAAGTTCGAATCCTTTATTCTAATATTCTTGCTCAAACAAATCCATTCACCTCCAATCCAGCAGATAAAAGCCCTTGAAAAAACGTCTCACTCTTGTGTAACCGAAGATGAATGCCTATGACAGGAAACGGGACGAGAGGCAGAGAGCGCGCTTGGGTCAATTTGCTAAACTTCACGATGCAGGGGATGGAAGGTCGGTTTTCGATTCAGCTCGATTTTCACCCTAATTTTTGGCTCACCCTCTCGTCCAGGACACTCGAAGAACTCAAGACGATAAAAGAAGTTCTGAAAGGACAAGAGTCTCAGCGTTTGAGAACATTTTGCACGTCAAATTGCATGGAGCCCGGACGCGACCTTGATTCTTTTGGGAGGCTTCTTATGACTGGAACTCTGGATGAGCTCGTTATGGATTACGCCGCTCGTATGGGCATAAAAATAAAGTCTGGGATGGAACCCGAAGGCGCGACCCAAGCAGTTGCCAATGACTTGGATTCCCTTCGCTGGGGCCCAATCGATACACCAATTTTCAACTTGCTTGGTTTATTCATGCTGATCATACCTGACCTTCGCCTTAAATACATTTCCTTCGCCGACTTCTTTATTAATGCCAAGGTGCCAGTGGATGGACGGGACCTGTCCGGATCTACTGCATTGTCACATTGCTATTCAACAAAACCTGGCTTCGACCTTGAATATGCCGAACTGTTGTACAAGGCCGGGGGAGACGTGAACAATAGGAACAGGTTTGGCACCACTACTGGCCATGAAATCGTCCAGGTGTACAACCACTCCGATCCTGCCTCCGTTCAGAAAGCGACCAAAGCGTTGGAGTGGTTCTTAAGCCACGGTGGAAATGCGGACATCGCCGACGGTGATGGCATTTCTCCACGTAACATTTGCACGGCCATCAAGTACGTGGTTCCGCAATTGTTGGCAGTAATCGAAAAGGAGGATACACGACGAGCGCTTAAAGGAAACACCTGTTGCGCTCTTTGCGGACTGGTGCCCAGCACCGATGAGAGGCTTCTCATGTGCGGAAAGTGCAGAAAGGGGAGGTATTGTAACCCCAAGTTGCGTGCCTGTCAGAAGCTCGACTGGCCGAAACACAAGAAGCAATGCAAGTCATAACGTAGGTAGCTGGTTATGTTCTAAAATGTCGCCTGTCTAATCATTCTGTCGCAGCCGTCAAGAAGCTCATGCTGTCTTAGATCGTCGGCATGCATTTTTAACGAATCAAGATACCTGTATGCTTTTCATCCTGTCTCCCCCTCGTAAACTTGTACGCTGAACCCCCTTTTTCTACGTCCCTATTTCACAGTATCTTCATATTCATTCATTTTAATGACATTACTCATTGCTAGATATGTATGTCGTTTTTCTGGCTAAATTTTTTTCCTTGAAGGTTCACGATTTGCAGATTTCTCCTCTTCTTAGCATTTTTACACCTCGTGACGAATATAACCCTGCTGCTATTCAGTGACTGATATGCTTTTTATAGAAACCCGTTCACAGGCAATTAAGCAACAATCTATGGTTTTCCTCATGTCGATCAAAGAGCGTGTATTCTCCCAAGCGGATGCAGCTTGAATATTTTTCCTGTCCAAAATCCCCATGCGGGCTTCTCGCTGGGGGGAATTCAATGAAAACCTTAGTTCCCACCCTCTGCTCAGCCGCCGGTAACGTATCTTGTCGATTCGTTGCTTCCACTGGTCGTCATACTCATGGTGTCAGGGGTGGCACAAGTTGTGATGCGCTCTATTTGGGCGTTTGCTCTGGCATTGGACATGTCGACCTTGGTCCGACTCCCATTGACAGGCGGTTGGTGCCATTTGGCAATTTCGTCGCACCAATTTTTCACCCCGAAACGATGACAGTTTTACTCCTGGGTATCCTTTATCGTACTTATCTGTCGTCCCCAATGTCATAACTTTGGTTCAGGTACCCCATGGGCTCTGGGTATACAGGTGGATTATCAATATTTCTCCGGGGACTTCTGACCTTATCCGTCCGACTATCGTGGATTCTGGCTGGCTCGAATTTATCTATACATATTGAAACACCGGAATCCTGATGAAAAGTTCCAAAACAAAGGTCCCAACCATTTAAGAGCATGGGAGAAAGACATTGAGTATATATACTTATCCGGGGTTGGGACCTTCTCATTTGCATTTCTGCGTGGTTCGGTGCCGAACAGCGAGGAGATGCCTTCTCAGAATCTCGCATACCGTTCCGGAGTCGGTGGAACTACCCCGAGTGGAGAAGCACATTGAGTTCGTGTATTTTTGTCATCAATCCTCCCTCGATCGACATTTTTTTCCCGTTCTTAAGCCCACCGCATTGCGGCCCCATGATATTGCTGCTCTCTGACCTGCATATGGTGCGGAGGTCGGTGACCTATATGTGCTGTAAACCAGAAGTAGTACATTCCAGTGGCCAATGGTAACGTCTAGTTGGCTTGACATGCCGACCAAGACATTGCCTCTTAAGTAATTTAATCGGAAGGACAATGTCCAGAGCAAGCGCGCGGAACACTGTAATAATCTTTCCACCTCGGCGGACAACACTGTCGAAGCTTCATTTATCAGAAGGCGGGCCCCGAGAGCAAGAGAAGTGGAAGCTAATTTTGCGCCTCTGTACACCCGACGGTTCTCTCCCAGATATCGGGAAAACATTACTGCACAAGAGCCATTGACGATACCATTTTGGATATGTCGTTGAACTAGAGCATGTGAGCCAATCCGGCGCTTTTACCAGACCGGTTCGCCGAGTCTTCGAAACGTACACGCAGAAGGAAATAGGACAGAGATATTTTTGTCACTCAGGAACATCCGAGTTAACCGTGATACATAGAATCTCTCGAAAGCGGAGTACAAATTTCCCAATGATCGTCATGAGAGATGGAGTCGTGGGATTTTCCCTCGCAGGCTGAGTGTGGCGCAACGCCCGAATTGGCAATTCGTCATTCCTTCCTCGATCCTCGGTGACGCAGTAATGGTCCATGGACATTGTCTAAGGCCCGTAACTCAACACTATGTACGTATGCGGTACCGTCTTTGAAGTCCATGACTTTGGCAGTGAAACCCACTGTCAATGTCATCCCCACACAACGTATGGAGATATGACTTTTTCGGAAGGTGGCTGCTGGGTGAGCGAAATCGAGAGGTTTGGGGGGAATTTACATATGCCCTTGGATTGTTGTACGGAAGAGTACCTAATAAATTCCTTTTGATTTTTTTTTTTTCGCCGCCACGAGAGTTGAATATCTTTCCAACCACTTGAATTATTCTTTTTATCTACGAGTTCGTTCAAATACAAGCCCAAGGCTGTTTCATAAACTCACTCCGACAAGCTACCGTTCGGTAATTTATGGAGATTAAGTTCCGAGATAGGAATGGCTTCAGTCGGAGGCCATGTTGTTGCAGCGGTCGAGAGCAACCGTTAGAAACGCAATGCCAACTGTTATAGGAAATTAAAACTTCCCATGAGGTAGACAATTTATATTTCGTTGATTATGGGTCTCCTCATCGTGTGCCTTGCGATTAGAACGGGCCCCCAAATCATATGGTCAAAGCATGCATAAAACCATTGGCCCAGACTTCGGAGTTCCGTTCGTTCCAGTCGTATTTATGAGCTCCAGAGCTTCAGAACTGTCTGGTTTTTGTTCTCTCCCACAACATGATTCTCCAAGAGGCTTTGTTTTCCCAGCGCAGGCGTACTTGTATGAATTCCTACATACACCTAAGAAAATTACAAACGGACCGGTGATCCGGAGCTACCCCGGACCATTATGATCTCACCCATCTTAACCAGCCATTTGTTCAACCAAGATGTCGAAGCACATCCTTCCACACGCTCTACGGGTTCCGGCTATTGAGAAACTCAAAGGAAAGCGAATAGTCCTCGCTTCGAGCAGTCCAAGAAGAAAAGAGATTCTCCGCACCTTCGTGCGTGTCCAAAAAATTACTCAGAATGCTGAACTGTAACTCACAACAAGTTTCTCTCACCATGGCTACCAAATTTCTATTTCCTTTGTCCTTACCTCTTTCGTATGTGGTGTAACAGGGAATTTCTCCGGATATCGTCCCTTCGACGTTCGAAGAGAATTTGAGCATACATGATTTTCCGGAAGTACATGAGTATCCAGTGGCAACGGCGACGCATAAGGCGGTTGAGGTGTATGAGAGGCTGGTGGTACGTTTGTTGTTCACCTATTTTTCTAAAAGATGTATTGACCCCCATCCTAACTGAAGCAAGATCAACCAGACAACCCTCCTGATCTCGTTATCGCAGG
>Ga0307517_10007130_pt1 | contig 16392 bp, 18 predicted proteins | sample 23_EM_MG_FD_194515 | JGI IMG/M metagenome (GOLD analysis project Ga0307517, IMG submission 194515) | Populus trichocarpa ectomycorrhiza microbial communities from riparian zone in the Pacific Northwest, United States - 23_EM | ecosystem: Host-associated > Plants > Roots > Unclassified | place... | reverse complement strand
AGAAATTAAAATAATAATAATTAACATTTCATAAATTATTTTAAATAAAATAAGTAACAATCAAAAGAATGAGGATCAAATTTGATAGATAAAAAATTTCAATTAAAAAATGATAAGGAAAAAGCAAATGACAATTATAAAAATAAGGACCAAAATTAATATAAAAATTAAATTCTAAGGGATGAAATTGAAAAAAAAATATTCAAAACAAAATATGTATAGCAATCAAAAGTTTGAGGATCAAATTTGATATAATCAGCAAATAATATGATTTTTCAAAATTTTCATAATTTCCGGAAAGTGTTTTCCGCCCAAAATAAAAGGAAAACACTTTCTTGGAAATCTAGCCAAATTTTTCTTTGACTGGAAAGTGTTTTTTGTTGATTGAAAAATATTTTCCATTGACCAACTTTTCTAATGACAAATAAACATAAAAATACTTGAAAAATAGTTTTCCGAAAACCAATATCCGAGAAACAAACACAACCTAAATTTATCTTTAATGTCCAGTCAAAAGCAGGCATTCTGGCTAGGGTTATGGAATTCATGGGAGTCCAATTAGTTAATAAGATTATAATATTTTAATCATCCCTCAGAAAATGTCATGGAATTATAATTATATACTTGCACTCTTTGTTTGCCAAAATTTCGTAGTATAGTAGATCATAGGTAGGCATGATTCCGAAGTCTTTGTTTGCCCTGTAAGATGGTATAATCAGAAGAATTCATTACAATAAAAAAAAGATCCACGAGCAGCACTAACATAGTACACAAGGGACACTCACTAACACACAAAAACATGGGTCAAATGCGCATGCAAGCATGCAGGAGGTACACAACTAGTTAACAAGTAAATTAAATGCTCGATCGTCCCCTATTAAGAATAGCATTATGAGTTTATAATTTCTATACTGAGGCTGTGAGCAGGAAGTAGACAGATGATAAAAAATAAAGAAAAGGAGAGTAGATATAATAAGCAGAAAAGGGCTAGCTTTAGCTAGATAAAAGCTAATTTAGGGATTGGAGATGTTAAAGTAATGCATTACACCTTAGTTTAATAGCATGGTTCAGTTCCTGCAATCCTGGCAGCAACTTCATTAAGCAAGGACCGTATAGAAAATAATAAGAAACGAGCAAGTGGGTGCTAAGGAAAATACAAATGGTATAAAATTGTGGGGTTTTTTTTTTGGTCTTTGGGAGAGAGAGATGTGATAGGTGGATAAGAGGCAAGTGCAATTAGTGAGAAGGCATGCATGCTGCTCGGAGGGGCGAGGTGGTGGTGGTGGTGGGGAGGGAGGTGTGTGAATAAAAATAATATGTTTCCTATGCACACAGCAAGTGTGTCGAGTAAGGGATGGCGGACGAGGGTACAGGGTGATAGGCCATTACCCACTTTTGTTTAATTTCAATCATCAACGCACAATGCTCTATGCTCTCATCTGGTATTTCTGAATTTTACCCATGCTAGCTTGCTAATTGCTCTTCTTCTTCATATAATTAATGTAGTTGTACAATATTAGTGCTCAATACTTTAAGAGAAGTGCCCATTTTTACTAGGATTAAAGAAATGAACCCATCTTAGAATGTCCGTATTTGGCCCTTCTCTTTTCTGGCTTAATCAAGAAAAAAAGAGAGCCTGTCTTCATCTTGAAAAGCTTCTGGTTTAAAAGGTGAAGAACTTTTGGATTAGAAAAAAAAACTTGAATCTTGATGTGCGTTGTGCGATGGCAAGAATGGCAGCTCCTCCTATTAATTAAAATTATCGACTTAATTCCCAACTAGAGGTTCTAATTAAACTTTCACCTGCCACTGTCAAATAAAGAAATAGTTTTAAAGCGTCCACTGGGCAATATTTGGCTTTCTCAAGAAAAATATTTGTGTAGAAGAAAGTAAATGGAAAAGCCGATCGGAAAACATCCAAACCCATATATATCGAATCCGAACAATCAATCCAAACCCATATCCAAAGACAACAACAGTATGAACAAGTGGAATTTCGAAAAAGCAGGGCTTTTTTTTATAATAAAATTTGAAAAGGATAAAAAAGGAGGTGTTTATGGATGTAATTAGATAAAATATATATCCAACTTAATTTCTGATATTTTATAAATAATAAACTTAATTAATTTAATTTTTTATTCAAAAAAAATTCGACCATATTGAATATAAAAGGTTGGCCTAAGTTTCTCGTGGATATTATATCTATTTACATATTATGGATTTATAACATTAATTTAGGGTACCATAACATTAACATTTGAGTGTTACTGTTATGTCTATTTACAGATCTTATACCGTTATTAAATTCTAGTTACATTTGTTTTCTCTATAGTAAAAAAAAATTTTATTTATTTATTATCATATATAATATTTATATTACTTGATTTTTAAGGGGTGTATAGGTTTGGAATGATAAACACCGTTAATGCATAAAAACAGAAAGAAAAGAAGGGGTCCACGTGTGCCAAATTGCCAATATTAACTAGGAGTGTGTGAGTGAGGTGAGTGGAGGGGGGAGGAGGAGGAAGCATGCTGTGAAGTGTAGTCACGTGTGTAAACGTTCTATATAAACAAATGGAGGTGCTCCCTCAAGATTAATATTGGCCAAGCAAAACCAAGAAAGAAACCATACCAAGGCGGTCTCTTTAATTTCCTCCTTGTTCTCTGTTTTTCTCTTCTTCCTTCCTTCCCTCCTTCCTTTTCAGTCTTTGACACATCCACACACACACAATACTAAGTAGTACTAGTAATAGAGAGGTTAGCAAAAACGACATAACAGAGAATCATATATATAGTGAGCAATATTCAAAATTGAAATGGAGATGGTTGAGACAACGATCACTCTACAGCAACAGCAATCAATGCTGTCCAAGTTCAAGAGGATTTGTGTGTTTTGTGGGAGTAGTCAAGGCAAGAAGACTAGCTATCAAGTTGCTGCTATTGACCTTGGCAACGAATTGGTACTTCTTCTTTATTATTCGCCTCTGCCCATTGATTTGCATTTTCTTTTCGTTGCTTATTCAAGAAAAAGTACAAGAAAGTTTCTTAAATTCCTTGTGCCAGCTTTTTTCTTTCTCTACATTTTTGTAACTTGGCTCTCTACATTTTACTTCTGCTAAAACCGGAAACTTTCCTCATACTCTGCCTCTTGTTCTTTCTTTCTCGGCTCTGCTTTGATGCACAGACAAGAACATTTTTTTTTTCTTTCTTTTCTGTTAAACTTGGTCATCGATAATTTTTTACATGAGTATGTTTGAGCCCATACGTACCCACATTAAGAGCTTTCCTGAGAAGGCCATCATTTGGTTTCCATGAGGTGAGGTGATAGATATGATTATGTTGCCGTTTATTTTGCAGGTTTCACGGAACATTGATCTGGTCTATGGAGGAGGTAGCATAGGTTTGATGGGTTTGGTTTCACAAGCTGTTCATGATGGTGGTCGTCATGTTATTGGGTAATCAACTGTTCCTTCATCTTCAAGTTCTGTCCTCTAATTCTTTCATTAAAATAGCACTGAGATGAATTAAGATAGTAAATCAGTGGTTCGGGTTATGATATTTTGTTTTTTTTGTCATATTATTGTCTCTCTGCAGAGTTATTCCCAAGACGCTCATGCCTCGAGAGGTATGTCTGCTATACCCAGAAAGAAAAAAAGAAAAAAAAAAGAGTCTCCCACCTTTTCTTTTTATTTTCCCAAAGAAAAAAAGCCTCCAACTTTATTGTTCTTCTCTTATTTTTTCTTTGACTGGATTTGAGTAAAATACAGTTTTGGCTTTTCATTTTCTTTTCTATTGGTTTTTTTTCTCTCTCGCTTTTTGCTACTTTCTTTTATCAACTGGGGACTTCCCTCTTCCCTTTATCAGCTAGTTGCTGTTATTTTTTTTTTTGGTCATTTTTGTTTGTTTCTCAAGGTTTCTGTTCCTCTGATGAATACTTGATAGCCTTATCCACAGAATACTTGGGTAGTTGGCACGTAGCACTACACCTTTTTCATATATAATTTTGGTTTCTACTTTCTACTGCCATCTCTGGTTTGTAGTAGAGTATTTACTACTTGTGTTTTTCCTGCTTGGATTCTTCTAAATTTCGAATTTCATTTTCTTTTAAGCTAAAGAATTACTGGCTACGAACTTGCGTGAGTTGAACTCTATGAATCAAGCCCACCACCTTCTGCAAAAACTCATCATTGCTTCTCTGCACAACACTCCAAACTTCACTCTCTCTCTCACACACAAAATTTTGATCTTTTTACTTTCTTTCACTGTGCCTGTTGTATCCTTTTTCAGTTAACTGGCGAAACAGTAGGGGAAGTGAAGGCAGTTGCAGATATGCATCAAAGGAAGGCAGAGATGGCTAAGCATTCTGATGCTTTTATTGCCTTACCAGGTTAGTATGAACCCTGCAAAATCCTCACTTGCACGAAAATTTGAAAAAAATCCAAGAAATCATACAGACCATCTGTTGCTTCTTTTTCCATTTTACTAATTTTAGAGTGCCAGATTGGCCATGTCTCATGATTTGATTCTCTGAGTTCTGAGGATGCCTGATAGCACTTTCCTTTGTCTGCTCTCTCAGATGCCTGTCTATTCCCATCCAAGAAAAACTACCACCTCACCTCCACGAAAAAAGAAAGAGAAAGATGAAAAACTGCCCTAATTAACTATACCACTGCAAACGCATGTCTACAATTAATACTCATTAGATTATTGATTGCGTTTAAAGTTCCTCCTTTACAAGTTGTCATATCCTCGTGCCACTAAATAAGGGGGTATACACACATTGTGAGGAGAAATTTGGCTGTCAAAAGAGATTAAAAACCTTAACTTGGTGCCAAGGATCTAGGATTTTACTTTTTTTAACAGAAGATCTAGGCTATAGTTGCTGTTTTATGTTGTTTCTATAAATGGTATCATCTGGTAATACTGTGGAAACAACAGTGTGAAAGCCTCAATTATCACATCCTTTTGAACCTTCCATCACAGCCCCCATATACCCAATGATTACATAACAACAATTCAAACCCAAGTTTTTGACCCATCAACTTCTTACACTGAAAAATTATGAGCTGCTAAGGAAGTCTGCATCTGTGGCTAGTATGCTCCTTTCCTCTAATGTAGTTCCGTGGCCTCCAAATGTTACAGTGCCATTTATTTCCCAGCATATTGAGGGCAAGGGACACATAAACACGCTTCACCTAAATATATATATGCTCAACTATCACCTGCACCTGCACCTGCACCTAACAGGCAATGATGCCCACCTCTTTCACAGCCACTAATATCATTTATCTAAAATACTGGGCAATGGACGACATGCTTGGACATAATGGCCAATTTACTCTTCATGTGGACTCCCTTTAGTCATAGAATTTCCACAACCACAAGATCACAACCACAGCAAAAAATGAAAGACATCCACTCTTTAACATGATAAGATGAGAGCTATCATGACCTTCATGGGTTGGCAGAAGATTATGTCCCTGCATTGAAGACCATGTTCAGGATGCTTGACAAATCCCCCCACTCCAAAATCCATAGAAGATAAGGTCAAGATGTAGAAATGGAGTCCTGACGATCCTTGAAGTCATTATTGCAAATATTTAATATGGAGAGTAAATTGTAACAAAAATATATTTACACTATAAATATTCAGAGTGAACAGATACTTATCTAGGTACGTTACTGATTTGTGGTGCCAAGTAATTGATATATCTTGAATCCCTTGCTGCTGATATAACATTTTTGAGCCGTTTCCTTTTCTGCTAATATTAATTATATGTACATTTCTGAAATGCCTATGTTCAGCGAAGCTCTAATTTGGATTACAATGTCTAAGTTTGAAATATCTATTTGTTTTTTAAATATAGGTGGTTATGGAACGCTGGAAGAGTTACTTGAAGTCATAACCTGGGCTCAACTTGGAATTCATGACAAACCGGTAATTTCCATGTTAACAAAACTGATACCATGTGTGATGCCTACAGCTTTACTGTCTGCTGGAAACATCTTAGCTGCTTTATCTTGGTTTCAAGAACTAACAATGCATCCTGTTTCCACATTGTGAAGGTTGGACTGCTCAATGTTGATGGATACTATAATTCTCTGCTCTCATTTATTGACAAAGCTGTGGAGGAGGGTTTTGTTAGTCCCAGTGCACGCAACATTATTTTATCCGCTCCAACAGCAAAAGAGTTGGTGAAGAAACTGGAGGTACGCTAAAGAAACCATATCTAAGCTTGGAAGATTTGGCCGCTCAAATTCATCAAATTAATCTCACTTCAGCAAACAAGATCTATTCATGCTCAGATCTTATATACTCCTGTTACATATAAAAACCTACTTTCCCCGTGTCATTAGGTTATTTATCTTTCTTTTAAGAGATTAATATTAGTATTTTCCTTGGTGTGAAATATAAGCGATAATACTGAAACTTTGGTCATCATGTACTTGTTGAATGTCACAGGAGTATGTCCCCTGTCATGAAAGAGTTGCATCGAAGTTGAGCTGGGAAATTGAGCAACTTGGCTACTCTCAAAATTATGATATCTCTAGGTGATATGTGGATGGCTGCAGTAAACAATCGGTAGATGGGTTTGGAAGTGAAAGGAGCTAATTTTGGACAATCAACATTGAAATTTCCTTTGTGGGAATTCTTTTTGTAAATTATTGCAATTAATCTCAATATGTTAAGCTTCTTAAATGCTCTATTCTAGTTAAAATTTAATGTTTTTCTGTTAAGCTGTAATTAAGTATGAGATGCTTACGAACATTCCCATTTTAAATGTTGACTAATTTATGTTTTAATTATCATTCACCTGCTATTTCTTTCCCTTCCTTAGTCTCTATATTTGTTTTTCTTTCTCCATCCTTCTTAAAGCTTTGAAGGAAAAGCAACTTATAAAGCATTATGATAATAGCTATTTGTGAATTGGCTCTAAATAACAGGACTATACCTTGTAGTCCTGCTGCATTTTCCTTCTCGTGAGTTAGAGTCATGGAGCCAGAATGGGACGAGATGGAATTTGATACTCTAATTAAACATAGTAAACGGACATCTCCTATACCATAAGGAACATGCATTGATCAACTCGTCTCCTTCAATGATGCACTCGAAAATATTCCTCTCAGAACTTGATATGTGTGACAAAGTCAACCAGAAACAGTGGGGAAAACAGCACCAATCGCCCAATGGAACAGTATCCACGATTAAATTCCAAAGAGGAGGAGGGAAGTGTGATTGATCAAGAGAAGAGAAAAGGGGTCCAGTTTATTTTTCTTTCACAAGTCTATTTTCAAGTACTTCATTTGCTGTTGAGGTTAGTGGAACGGAGGCAAAGGGCAGGCCTAACTCAACCAACGACCAATAACTGAAGGAGGAGGAGAAGGGGACCTCTTGTTAATTTTGATAGAAGGACCCACTACCGTCCACTAAATGGGACGCTGACATGTGTTATTAGGGGCCACATGTTGCCATATAAAGTTTTAGACAAGATGATAACCCCTGTGTTTTGTCTCGGTTACATCTAGGAACAATAGTCTGTGGTTGAGAGGACTGATCTGTGCCCACTTGTTTTTCAAAGATCATCAAGTCAAAAGGTTCGGAGGGTTCTTAACTTTGCATTGAATGTTGGTTTTAATGGGTTTTTTTTACCTTTTCTTAATCCCTTCGGAGGCACATTGAGTTTTGGATCGAAAGAACTACTATCATTGAAATTCAAATCGCATTTCAGGGATTGATCTTAACGTGAAAGCTATGGCAAGGGGATGCAAGCTTGTAACAGGACCCGATGCCGAAACAATCCATGTCAAAAATTGTTCAACAATCTTTTCTTTCCGAGGCGTTAATCTTGCTTTAAAGATGCCTAATGCCACCTTTGATGGAAGGAGAAGCTTTCATAAATAAAGGGGGTTGTTCTATGTCCCCGCGTGACATTATTGTTGATTAAGTCAAAAATCCCTAACCGGAGCTACACGTAGATGGAAACATAGAAAAGCATAGAAAGACAGACATGTGGGATGAGATGACAAGAAAGGTTTCGTGACAAGGTTTCGAAGTGAAAAGAGTATCAAACTAACATCATAGATGATATGATGCGAAATGTTATCAACAATGGCTAAAAGAAATCCCACGATATTGAAGCGCCTAGCTTTTTCTTGAGGTGCATTAGGGTTTCTCTCCTTTTCTTAATGAGAACCCTTTTTATTTATATATATATATAAATAAATGATTATTTTCAAAGCATTAATGGGGCCAGCCTAGTACTTCAAATATTCTCGGAGATTGGGCCTAGGGAGAGCTCTAATGGGGCCTCAAATTCGAGCTCCATTCAGCATCATGGCCTAAATAGCAACCTTGTCAGGAATGGAAACTTTGATCAGCAGGACCATGTACATTACAAACGCCCAAAAGTAATAGGCTGTCTCACGGCCCATTTCGTTCCCACCAAGACGATCCCTTTAGAAAACTAAGTTGTGGTAGTATGCTCATGTGATTCTAGTTCTGTTCTCTTATTTGATAAGTTCAGGCTTCATAATAATGCCAGTTAGTGTTTTTTTTTTTTTTTAAAAAAAATCATCTTTTATTTTTTTTCTTTTTATAGATTTTTTTATATTAATTTCATCATTTAACATTCAATTGATTTTGAATTGATCTTCATGATTTCTTTTGATTTACTTTCTACGAGGTTATCATAATCTCAAATAAACACTTTAGTATTTTATTAACGCTCAATTTACTCACACAATACTTACAAAGATTTAATTTACTTATTTTTTTAACCAAATAGCAAAACTCGTTTGATAATCTTTAACATCCTTTCTAATTCATATGTTCTAAATCAATCATATATAATACACTAGCTGGATCAATAATTGTTAAACCTTAAAAATGGTAGAGTTCATTAACCAACTTTCCTCGGAAATAACCATAACTTAGAAAATCAAGAACACCTTTATAAACCTTCAGAACTCTACCTTTATCAAAATAACTATAACCTTGGAAATCAAGAAGACTTAAAGAAATTAAATTCTTCTTCATCTCTTGAATATATCGAACTTCTAGTGTCCTAACAATGTCATCATACATCTTAATTTGAATTATACTCACACCAACAATAGAAAGTCTTTTATTGTCTTCTAATAAACAATATCATTGATAACTTTATAAGTATCAAACTAATTTCTATTAGAAAAAATATAAAATGTGCAAGCCAAATTAAGAATCCACCAAGCACCTAAACTACCAATAAACACGACCAAAACACTTTTAGCATCATAAAAAATTTCTCCTTCACTAGAAATATTTACAACATTAGAGGTTTTCTCCTTATTTTTCTTATCTTTTCGCTTAGGATAGTTCTTCCTAAAATGCCTTACTTCATGACATTCAAAACATTTAATTTTCATAGGTTTCAATTTTAATCAAACATGTCTGCACTACTTGAACCCTTGTTATTTGTTCTACCCCTCATAATCAAGCCTTCTATATGATTATCATTATGACTCTATAACACTTTTCTTTTTAACTCCTTAGAGTTTAAAGAAGCTTTGATGTCTTTTGAACTAGGACTATCCCTTTTATACAACAAAGTATCAACAAAATAATCATGAGATGTAGGTAACAACCATAATAAAATCAAAGCTTGGTCCTCATCTTCAACTTTAACATCAACGTTTTTCAAATCTAAAATTATTCTATTGAACTTATCAAGATGATCTGTAATAGACATGCCTTCTTTAATTCAGAGAGTATACAATTGACGCTTCAGATATAATCAATTTGTCAAGAATTTGGTCATATAAAGAGTTTCCAATATTATCTATAATTCAATAACTATTGTTTCCTTAGCAACCTCTCTCAAAATCTCATCAGACAAACAAAGCTGAATAACACTATTTATTCATCTCGTGAGATCTTCTTTCTCCTCATCATCCATTTCCTTAGAAAAATTATCTACACTTTTTAATGCCTTAAATAAACCTTTTTGAACTACCAAGGCGCGCACCTTAATATACCACATATTGAAGTCATTTTTATAATTAAATTTCTCTACATCAAACTTCATCATCGACATTACTTTTGTCACTATCACGAAAGTCAACCGATAACTATGTAAGTTCTAATACCAATTTGTTATGGAAACAACTATAAAATCTCAAATTAATTGACAAGTAGAGAAATATAAAAGAACAAAATACAATCAATTACACAGGAGCACACAAGGAATTTATATGATTTGGCAACTTAGGCTTGTTCTATGGATAAGATGATTAAGGAAATTTAATATGAGAAAGTAGGAGATTATAAGATGCCATACAAAATTATTGTCTTACCCAAGATTTCAAAGTAACTCAAAACTCACATTTTCTATTTTCTTTCTAGTCATCAAAGTGCAGAGAATGAAGAAACTTCCAAAGAAACCTTAACTTTAAAATATAACAACTTTAAGTTTTTATATATAAACTATGTTCATGGATATTTATTTTTTTAATGAAAACCTATAATTCAAGTCAAACTCAATAGTATGTGTTCGGTTCATGCATTGTCGCCTGAAACTTTACTGGGAACTATGATTTAAGACAAACTCAACAGTATGTGTTTGGTTATGCACTGTCTCCTGGAACTCCACACCATGCGGGGTTAAAGATGGCCTTCGTCGTTGAGAATGGAAAGTCGCCTGAAGAATCCGTTCTGCCACCACCAGAAAATCTCCCACCATGCTAGATGCTAAAAAAAGATTTATTTGCTTGAGTGAGTTCCATTTTTTTCTGCGCTCCCTTTCATCATTTATTCTGTTTCTCTTATCATGGCATGTGCTCCTTCACAAGAGTTACAGTGATTCGTTGAGGATTCAACCTCCCTTAATTTTTAGTATTTTTCTTATGATTGTTCTGGGGCTACCAGAGACCTCAATCTGCAAGTAAAAACAATACCATCAAGGGAGGTAATGTTATTTGAAGTTGTATTCTTCTGCAGTCTTCTACCATGCTTTTGTTCTGACTAAAAGAGATACTAGGCCTTTTTTTTTCGCAGAACAACCTAAAATATTTTGTAAATAACATTTAAAGTCCCAACAGAAGAGGAAGATCAAATATCTATATAACAATCATTTAGGCTCACACAACTAGAGTGATTCCGCTATGAAATAAAATTGAAAAGAAATAAATCAATGGTTCAAAAAGCCAAGAATGCAACCAGAATGCCAAGTTTCTGAAGATGAGAAACCAATCCAGGTGGTCAGTTATTTTAGTAATTCATTCAGTTGCTTCAGAGGTATTGAATTATTAATAATTCTGCGCGAACAACGTAACGACACAATTGTTCTGTAAAAAATGCATCTATGCATGACATTCTACAGATAAATAATGAACAAGAAACGTAGAGTGGCAGAGTCATCTAGTCAGTTTGAATTTGAAGATTTACTGAGGCATGTCACCGTTCTCATGATTCTGGAGTCCATTTGCAGATGCTTCTGGCTCTTTTAAATTGCACGCTTCTTTGGAATTGCAGGGCTGTAGTTTCTGTCTAAACCGAAACGGCTTGGAAAATATCTTCCACTTCTTTGTCTTTAGGATCTTTTGAAGATCATGTTTCATGGCCAAACACTTCTTTTCAAGCTCAGAAACACGCTCCTTCATGTCAATAACACCTACAACCCTTTTTTTTTTAAGTTAATTTGATGGGAACCGTCATTTTTGGAAAGTCCAAGGTTTCCACAAGTATTTTAAGTTGTCAAGATTCCCAGTAACAGAACCATCCAGAAATTGATGTACGGAGCCGAAGCTGTTCAAAGAAGAGGTCTTGGACAATTATTCGAAGAGGTAGCCTCTCATTCTGGACTCTGCATGGGTGCTTGCTTCCAGTGAGAGTTTCTGGCAGTTCATGAGTCTGCAAAGCTGCTCCCTCTCTGCATCTGTAAGCCAAGGATGATCCTGTAGTTGAGAAAAGAAAAACAAGAAGACGAAAAAAACCAAATTATGTCAATTGTGTTCGACATTTGGAACTCAATAACATATCAGTGGCATCCATATACAAATATTTAGTATTGCCCCCCTGTTCTCTTGCTTTCCATCCATCATATCAAACTAAGTGCTTTCAGGTGTTGCGAATACTTGGTTTTTATTTCTTAGGGACAGAATTTTGGTTTGCAAGTAAAACTACGAGCCAAAACCAGGACACCTACCATTTATGTTTCAAGGGCTCCGATACTCATTTCTACAATGTATCTAAGAGTTGAATTCATCAAACTCCAGATTGTCTAAACACGTAACCAGTTCCTTTTACATTGCAGGTGAACTTTGAAGGTTCCAGGTCAAATAAAACTTCTGAAACTCATGCTGAAACATATATGAAAATAACTTATAAATGCAATTCGATGCCTAAGCATGTTTCAGGATCCCTGGTAGCATAACCTTCTCAATCCAGCAGAACTAAAGTGTTGAAAATGTTTATACAAGAAATCTATGTTCATAAAGAAGTGCAGCTTTGGCAATTAGGATTTCATTTAGCTTAAAGCATAGGGTAAGCCACGCATTCACAGTTGTATTACGGTACCTTCAGGTATACATCAATAGCATGATAAATTCATGGTCTACAAATATCACAAAAAGATTAAATAAGTGAGTGTTTTTTTTAGTTTATAATCATGTGATATAATAAAAACATAGGAATTTATACTTCAACAAAAATAATTTAAAATACTTAATTGTTGAAGGCTTTATAAAATAACCAAGCTAAAATTAATTCTTATTATTTTTAAGAATTAATCATTTTTTTTTAAAGCTTTATAGCTCTTTACTTGGTGCAAAAGACTTTCTTCAATAAATCTTCTAAGATTCCAACAACACTATCTTGAAAATATACACTTCTTTTAAAGTCCATGAACTTAATATAATGGACTCAATTTTCCTAGAGTAGAAAGAATGAGTAGATGAGCAGGACTTAGAAAAACCAACAACAAAAAAAGACAGAACTTAAGAAGAAATTTTATTATATTTTCACTCATCCAAGACATCTATTTATAGAACTTGCAAACCAAAACTAATTACTTATAATTCATGAATGTTTATTAATTATGATGAATGTTCATATATAATGATGAATATTTATAATTAATGAATGCTCATTAATAAATATTCTTGAATATTAATAGTTCATCAAAATTCATAAATACATTCATTCTTATCACATCATAATTAATGTATTGATTCATATAATAAAAATTATTGATCAAACAAGGATTTAATAGTAAAAGATATATTTCATTAATCAAACCCAAACCTAAACTCATAAGCCTATAAGCCCATTGTCCAATTCATAAAACTATTTTGAGTTTGAAACTTTTGCTATCTAAATGTTATTTGAAAATAATTTTTCATTCATCTTTAATTAGTTTTTAAAACATGTTAATATTTCATGTTAAAGTACTTATGTTGAATTACAAAATCCAACATGATTTTAACCCTAAATGTAAGTGGACCTGCATATCTAATCTGGCTTTAAAAATATCAATTACATGTTCTATAAAATCAATTCCAACAACCCTTCACATGAATGGAAATTTTCTGACTAGTATAAAGACTCTAAGAATTAGTAGAGAGAAAATTAAAATGATAGATCACTACATCAAAATATGTAGCTTTTGACTTTGAACCTTACTTAATGAAATACTATTGAAGTTATAATGAATGTAATATCTTGAACTATTCAACCTTGTATGTAAACCATGACAATAATAATCATATAGTTATCTACCTAGAGATTCCCATTGATTCTCATGATTATGTTCATTTTGGTCTTAAAGAACTCATGGTTTCATAAGTGCTTCTAAGAATTCAGTCTTTTTTAAATTCTTAAATAAACGACCACATTTCACTCATATAGGTGATATTTTATTAAGAATATTTGTTTATACTCTACTTGGTATACTAAGATGTGAAAAGCATTAAGAACAAAACTCACGCTTTACCATCCTACAACTAACATCATGCTACAACTAACACCACTTTCATTATAGAAATAAATAAGAAATAATAATTTTTAATTGCTACTAAGAATGTTATATGACTTAGGGACCTTTAGTCAAATGGATATGGTTATCATCATTTCATTATTTCATTTTTATAGGCCTTAAGTCCATTCTTTTAGATAAACTATATAGAAGCTCTCTTGATAAATTTTTGGTTAGTGAATCTACAATATTTTCTTGTGACTTTACATAGTTAATAAGTATAATTTCATTTGAGAGCAAGTTTTTAATGGTATTATGTTTACAACATATATATCTAGATTTACCGATATATATACTACTTTGTACTCTTCCAATATAAACTGATTGTCGCAATGGACATAAATTGCTAGCACTAGTTTTGGTCAACATGAAATATCCTCTAAGAAATCCTGAAGTCACTCGGCTTCCTCTTCATCTTTATCAAGATAAATAAACTTTGATTTCATTAGAGATATTGTGATACACATTTGTTTAGAGGATTTTTATGACAACTGTTCCATGGATTGTGAATATATATCCTCTAGTGGATTTTAAATTCTTAGTGTTGGATATCTAATTGACATCACTATACCTTTCTAGTATTACTGGATAATTAGTATAGTGTAGCCCATAGTCCAAGATGAACCTCAAATTTTTAAGTGCTCTCCTTATTAATTTTCAATAATCCATACTTGAATTATTGGTAAATTTACTCAATTAGTTAAATGGGCATGTAATATCAGGTCTTGTTTTGTTCATAACACACATCATGCTCCTAATTATCCGAGAATATTTCAATTGGTTTATTCCCTTACCTTTATTTTTAGACAGGTGAACACTTATGTCTATTGGTGTTATCGCAATGCTACTGTCATCTTTATAAAATTTATTGAGAATTTTCTCTACATAATGAGATTGGAGCAATACCACACCATAAGATGTCTTAGAGATTTTATTCATAGTATAAAATCTACAACATCAAAGTCTTTTATGTCAAACTTATTAGTTAATATTTTCATAGTAGCTTGATCATGAATCATTACTGCCGAAAATAAACATGACATCCCTTTAAAAATATACAATGACATAACTTTTATCTGTGTTATTCATATAAACACGTTTATCAAATTTATTGATTTTGAACTCATTTGATAACATAACTTTGTCAAATTTTTCATGGCATTGCTAATGTGCTTGTTTCAAACCATATAATATTTTAACAAGTTTACATACTCTTTTTTTTATTATCCTTTAATAAAAAAAACCTCTCAAGTTATGTATAGACCTATTCATCAAGATCGTAATTTAAGAATGTTATTTTTACATCCATTTGATGTATTTCAAGTTTGCTAATAATTGCGATGACTATTAACATTTGTATGAGATTTATTATTAACACAGACAAATATGTATCAAAATAGTCCATACTTTTTTGTTGTTTAAACCTTTTAACAATAAGTCTTACTTTATATTTATCAATAATTACATCCACTTATAGCATAATGGTTTACTTTTGGGGTGAAAAATCCACTAGTTTCCGCATATGATTATTTATAATGGATTTAATTTTACTATTGACTTCCTCTTTTTAGTAGAAAGCTTGGAATATGTCCAAGGTTCATTTCCTAACAAGTATGTTAGAAAACCTAGACTAAATATTTTGGTCATTTTTTTTACTCCTTCTTGCTGCAACTTCATCATATTTTGATTGATGATGATTACTTGAATTAGCCTCAATCATTATTTTTAAATGGAAAGACATCTTAAAAAAATAGCATTCATTGATTCTATAATAATATTAGGATAAATATCTTTAATAATTGATTTGTGTACAAGAGATCAACATGCACTATTATTATAAACATATATGATAAATACACAATCCATAATTTTAGATCTTATCTTGATCTTTTTGAGATCAGGTAATTTCACATTTGCAAGATACCCCTAAACGTTAGGGTATTTGTAAGAAGGTCTTCTACTTTTCTATAATTCATATGGTATCTTATGTGCTTTTTAAGGGGCACTATGTTAAATATATAATTGGTAATCAAAATTGTCTCCCTTCACAAGTTTCTAAGATACTCCTAAATTTATTAACATGACATTCATCATTTCTTTTAATTTTTAGTTCTTAGGTTCTGTAATGTCATTTTATGTAGGTGAATAATGAGTAGCAGTTTGTGGATAATACCATTTTGGAAAAAAAATTCACCAAATGATATTTTGTATTCTCCACTTCTATCACTTTTTATTACCTTTATTTTCATATCAAATAGATTTTCATCTTTATTCTTGTAACACATAAACATTTCAAGAGCCTTATTTGTGCTTCTAAGCAAATTAATACAACAATACCTCATGCAAATCATTTATAAAAGTGGCATGATACTTGTTTCCACCT
>Ga0307517_10007129_pt1 | contig 16393 bp, 11 predicted proteins | sample 23_EM_MG_FD_194515 | JGI IMG/M metagenome (GOLD analysis project Ga0307517, IMG submission 194515) | Populus trichocarpa ectomycorrhiza microbial communities from riparian zone in the Pacific Northwest, United States - 23_EM | ecosystem: Host-associated > Plants > Roots > Unclassified | place... | reverse complement strand
ATGTTTTCGGCGTTCACGGAATTGTAGAGATAGGACTCTGTCACGACGCGTAGACCGTAATTCCGGTGGAAGTAGATTTTGCCCTCTGGATGAACTGAATGCGACCATTTCTGCGGAAGGTAGGTTGGTCTAGCGGCGAGTTGGTTCAAAAAACACGGGAGTTCATTGAAAACATCACTCACAAAGTTGAGACAAATTTACCAGGCTCAATAGTACGGCTTGAGCGCTGAACTCTAGAAATTGGAAGGAATTTAGTGCTTTATAAATCGGTTGACAATTACATAAACCAACTCACTTGCTTCCGACGTCATACCTAGCGGTTTGTTGTGCTACAATGGGATGAAGGGATCCAATGTTTGGGGAGCCACCCTGAGGGAACTTGACCCCTCGTCGTTTCATTGGTAGAAAAGATGTGGGAGATGCAAGGAAAAGTAATGCCGGATTCGTGAGGACATGGTTCATTTTCCAGCCTTTATAGCCCGTTTCTCGTGGCACAGCAAAGTTATTGACTCAACGTAACACATAGATTTCTGCCACCATGTCATAGCCACTGAACAGCCGACTGTGGTTCTCAAAAATGCAGAGCTCCCTTTTTTCACTTTGGATGGGCTTGCGGGGTGCTGTGAGGTGGTGCTGCTGAGGCCACGCTTTGTAAACTGGCAGTTTTCGCCGGTGACTAGTTTTGGATGACGATTCAATATTAAATAACAACTTTCAATAGATATCGATCACAACTATCTCATCTCCGACGTACTAGATGTATATCTGCTTGACCGAAGTTGACTCCTGGTGGCTGTGTGGAATTTTGGTATGATCCGCCGCAACCCAGTCAGCGGCGAGCGCAGATTGCAATGCTCATGAAAGATGTTAGACGGACCATTCATCTCCCTGACTCTGAACCTGTGCTTTTACAGGTTCCCAGGTGACAGCGCCGTATCCACTGAAATTCATATTCACTTATCATCGTTGAGAATAGTTATCCGTTGAATGGACAGCTGCTTATGTCATGAGTACCGCAAAGCGTCTCACCGAGTCATCCGAAATGCCCATGCCTTGCTTCTAGGGTACTAAACCCATTCAGCTGGCCATCGCTTATCGGTTCATCTACTTGTACATGGCCGTCTTCTAAGAACACCAAAATCCTCGAGGTATGCTTACAATTTCCAATAGCAGGCTCCCACAACGGCTTTGGGTTGGTGTTCGTTTCACCCGTTGACGAGTTCTGAAGCTCTCTTGCATCTGATTCTGGGATGGTGTCCTGGTCCACCAATCATTTGACGGCCAATACGGGGACAGCCAGAATAGAAGCAAACCACAAGATAAACAGATCGGCCCAACGGGTGCCAACATCCTAGGGCCTATTGCATATGGCCACTGAGAACAACTGTCAACAATAACCTGGAATTATAATTTTAATCGTTATTCTGCTAGAAAATGGCGGAGATCTAAAACCTACCTCCATATAATAAGGCCATACAATATTGTAAGATACTCAATTCCAAAAGAAGTGCAATTATTCTTTGCGAGAAATTGTTGCTTTGAAAGAGGAAAAAACATGGCGACGACATGAAGATATATACTCGGATGAACTATTTAATAGAGCATACCAGATTCCGAGCATTCATTCGATTGCGTTCCCTATTTTTGTACAGAAGGAGTAGGCCCAAATCACGGTTCCCAAGCAACAGAAAGTTAACGAATAATCCAAGTTTTGTACAGGGGTCCCGTATACTATTGGACTGTTAACTCCAAGGGCAAGTATTAAGCATATCACCTACAGAGAATTAGTTCGTACTTACGGCAAACAATCTTGGTGTGAAATACTTCTCTTGGGCGGGAAATTACAGATGGAGGCCTACTGATCCAATCCATGAACAGTTCCTAAGTGTGTACCTGGCCCCGAATCATTTGCCCACGCTGCACTGTCGACCTCTACTACACCGTCAGTTAACCCACATATTCCGCTCATGACGAAGGTTCCCCTAGATACCAATGAGCCTAAAGCACATGTGAGCAATACGCTGACTGACTTGTAGTTAGCCGTCGGAGTTGTTACCTTCGTGAATTTCGACTGACAGGCCCATTAGCTCTGCCATAGTCTGTGATCTGACGGTTACAGCTATGATTCCACATCTGCAAGCTGCAGAATGGGGGCATGAAGTCATTGTGCAGCCTGTAAAAAACAACTTACCACTGGCAATAGTCCGCTGCATTGCGAAACATTACACTTCATCTTGAAGCACTTTACAAAGGTTTTGATTTTATGTCGCCTCCATCATTTTTACCAAACGCTTTCCTTTTCCTTTGAGACCTTTGGTCTGGAGCCCCATTTAATTTTTACCACTTTCACATTTTATAAATATAGTTAGGTTCACTATCAGCTGTGACAGGCAAATTTTACCATGCCCGAATTGATGACAACTGACTGCTACCACTCCCATCGCTGATATCTGACGATCGAAGTCGCAAATCACGAAGGTCCTTCATTTCATTTCGCAAGCAAAAAATAAACACTCAGGAATCTCCAGTAGTAGCTACTAGTAGCTAATCGTGCCCCGCGGCCTCCAGTCTAAGGTGATGGTCAATCTCAAGAGGCTCTTCCTAGAAGCGCCATCACATGGGCGTCTTTCGATCGAAATATTGCGCCGGTGTACATTTCAGCTATATTTATTTCAATGGTACAACGCAAGTGACTTGAACTTGAACGAGGAGGAATCAGAGTTCTTAGAGTTCCTTGCCTCTCAAGTTTCAACCCCGCTTACGCTCCCTCTCAGTCCGCTTGAAGAGCACTTCAACCCCCAATTCAATTCCCACACTCGAAATTCTCCATGGCGATCAAGGTGCGATGAAGGTCTTTCTTCCCGAAAGACGTATCGTTTCACTGGCACTTACATGGATGTCGAACCCGACCAAACCCTTCGACAATTCTAACTTTACGTCTTTATCCCGATCCCTCAAGGAAGCAAAATTTCTTTCTTGGGGAGGATTCTGTGGTAGGCCGTCGCTCAACCTTCTCTGTCTTCACCTGCAAAGCCTTGAGGTCCTTGAACTGGTTGGAATACACGACCTCGCGATGTGTTTAAAGTCGTGTCTAGCGTCCGTATTATTTCTTTCCGAGCTTCCGAGCTTGAAGATACTTATCATTTCCGAAATGGGGCAGAGCTGGAGAAGTCCGATGGGACAGAGGAATTATTTTCCCAAACTGTTTTCGATCTGCAAGTGCCTCGAGCATATCGAACTATAGGTACAATATACGTCAAACCTCAAAGATATCAGAGATGGATTCACGATGGGACGCGGGTTCGGTCTATGCCTCCCACCATGTTAGCGAGGCCATTTTACCCTGTTGGAATATTGGATGGTGAGTCAAGGGGCGGGGAACTGGTTCAGTGAGGAATTTAACCCCAAGTTCGTATGTCTGGTTCATTTTCATTCATTGTCAGGTACAATGTCAGCACAACCTTTTTTGAGGTAGATACGATTTTGTAATATTCTAATAGTTATCGGCATCCAGTCGTAATATAATCTTTATCATTAGATGAATCGGATGGATGTTGGAGTTCAAATTTCAAATATCTACTGTTTCCTCCACGCTCCTAGACGCTTCCGCCAACATCTCAATCTTCTATGGATCAGGTATAAGTACAGCCCGTCTCTCTCGGTTGAAATCCATCCAGCACCCACTGAGATTTCCACTCTCCTTCCTCCTCCTCAAGTTCGTCGACGACGGCGCCAAAGATAAAGATAAGCCGTTCTGGTTCTGGTTCTGGTCTTCCAGCATTCTCATTGTCGTCAGGTGTTCGACATGCCGCCATCTTTCCTTATCGTTTTTCCACCCCCGCTCCTCGTCGATGTATGTGCTCACTCCCATGGGCTAGGGCATTGATAATGGTAAGAACCCCCTCCGAATCGGGGATTTTCCGCACTCACCGTATTTCTCATAGGCCCCATTAACGGCACCGACCATCTCGATCGCTGTTACACGTTGTGCACTAGTGCGGTATCCAACGGCGCTTGCCAAAGCACTGGGATTTCCCCCTTTCCTCCTCCTCGATTTTGGTTATGATCGTAAGCCATTCTCGCTGATGTCTTCCAGCTGGTTTATGGACATTAGGTGTTCGACTCGCTGCCATGTCCTCGAGAGTCCGCTCATCAATTTCTCGCCGCCGTCTTGACTTGTCGAAGGAGATACCCAACCTCTCGTCGATGTTTGCGCTCGCTCAGGGATTGGCTTGAGAATTGGGGCAGTAAGAACCTCTGCATTCGATCGGAGGTTGTTCTATAAACTCACCATATGCCTCGTAGGCCCGTCGTCAATACCGCCCTTGTCTTTTGGAGGTTGCCAACGATCAGCGCTCGCGAACTCGTCGAGGTCAGTTTCTGCCTGTCGATGACGTGAAATTATCTGTTGACGTTTGCTGCAGCCTGACCGCCGCGGATGGGCCTAACAAGAGAGGGGTGAATACTGGTAAGACCCCCTCTCGATCGGGGTGAGAGTGCCGGACTCACTGTGTCCTTTAGCCGTTGTCGGTAATGCCCTACTCGTTCCCTGTTACACGTTCGCGGCGTCCAACAGCGCTCGCCAATATTGTCGACACCCCCTGTTCCTCCCACTCGTACGTACACGCGTCTGGGGCCAGCAGGGCGCTGTCGGTGTGGATAGTCTATTTGGCTTTGGTGAGGGTGAGGCTAGTAGGTGAGAAGGAGAGGACTCTGGTAAGCATCGGCGGAGTGCTGGAAAAGAACAGTCATAACTCACCGAACTCTTTCTTCGAGAAGACCATCCGCCCGACTCTTGCTGTCACCGCCTTAGGCCCTGTTGACACCGACCTGGTCAATGTGGGTATGGCATCGGTCACGATGAGGGGGAGTGGATCTGATGGGTGAAAAACGGAGGACTCTGGTAAGTACCGGTTGGCAAAGAACAATCGTAACTGGCTTTCTTCGCCCATGACCACCCCCTCTTGTCGTCGCTGCTCTGGGCGCCGTTGATCCTCGACATCCCGCGTGTACAGCTCGTCAACGCTTCGTGGTCGACACTCGGGCAGCACGCGCTAGTTGGGAGGAGTGTTGTTGCGTGCGGAAGATATGCAGAGGCATGCTGATGGACTGATGGAGGGCGAATCAAGGTAAGTATTCATGGCCTATGGATGTGTACTGACCTAATGACGCGAAAGAATGTCACTCGTATGCAAGTCGTCGTTCACTTATTTGCCAACGTTCGAAGCCGGATTAAGGAGGAACAAACCAAGTACCGACTCTCGAAAGAGATTGAACAGGAACTCGTAGCCAGTTCTCCATGGTGCGGAGAGAGGTACTGCGTTGAGGATATGTATTATGGTGGTGGTCGTGTACTTGGTTGGGATTCCACGTGTGTCAACATACAATCACGTGCCATGCCTTAAGCTTCTTGTCTTGTTCTTGTCCATGGCCTCCAAGTATCGCACACAGGAATAATAGGTACGCACTGCATTTGAGAGTAAGTCAAGGAGAAGAAATGGTCAATTCGTAAGTGGATTTTTCACACTTGGTTCTTATCTCACGTATAGTACCCCTAAATGTATCTATATGTTTGTATCTATCGCATCATATCACCCAGGCGGATGCATGGATGGATTTACCTTCGCGCGAGTCCGTGGATCCAACTCCTCCCCAATTCTCCATAAACTGGTTGAAAAAACTCGTTTCAACCGCATCAAGGGTCCGTACGTGACCCCAAGCTTAGCTCCGGTGTTTTTACTTCGAAGTTCTGGACTTGGTGTATAGAATTGTGTGTCCTTGTAGAATTCCTTCCAGTTTACCGAAAAGAGTGCTTTTTTGTCGTACAGGTTTCCCATTTTTTCACTTTTGGATTCTTTGAGTCCGGTTAGTCTTGGGTCAGTCAGGGTTAAGAGTGTTACGTGGTTGGAGTCCTGGTCGGTCGGTTGGGATGGTCTTCGTGCCATTTCCTGTTTTCACACTTTGGACTCTGGAGGGCTTTTTACACGAGCTCGACATCATGCTCCGGACTCATTTCTTTTCAGATTTGCGTATTCGGTTTTGAAAGTAAATGTATTCATGGAACTACAGTTAAGTACACGAAAGGGAATAGAATTGAAAAGGGATTCAGTGTAACCAACGCGAGAGGGAGGGGGACACAAACCGAACGCGGTTGCTTACGCGTGGTGCAGGGTTCTTTGTTGATCCACCCAAAAGATGACCTGTCTTCTCGTTTGAAATCCGTCTCCAGTTCCCGCTGGGATTCCCACTTCCTCTTTCCCCTTCCTCCTTGAGCTTGGTCGTCGTCGACGGCGCGTATGGTAAGCAGCTGTCGTTCTCGTACTCGTGTTCCACAGTGCTCATCGTCGTCGTTATGGCTCTTGGACTAGCCACCGTTTCCTACGATGAAGAAGTCAGTAAACGAAATGTTCATTTTTCTGCTGCCATCGTAACTCACCAATGCAGGTTCTTCCCACTCCTCTTTCCTCCTGCTCGAATTTGGTTGTGGTCGAGGACAACGTGTATCGCAAGTCGGTTCTGGCTCTCGTTCGTGTGTAGCGCCTCGACTCCCCGCCGCCTCCTCCAACGAAGAGAGTGAGTATACCACCCACTGTTCATGTCCGTGTCGTCGTCCTGACTCTCTAAAACGTAGGTGTTGTCAATGTGTGGGCGGGATAGGCTAGGGTTAAGGAACGGGTAAGAGTGTAGCCACCCGGGGTCAATAGCGCCGTTCTCGTTCGCCATATAGGTGTGGTATTTCCGCTTTCCTCCTTCATCTTCAAGTGCGCCGATGATAGCGGTGCGGTAAGCTGTTCTCGCCCTCGCCCTTCTCTTCCAGTCTGCTCATCTCCGGTTCTAGGTCTTTATTTCTGCTGTGTCCTACGATGAAGATAGCAAGTAAACAGATCCTTCGTTTTCCGCCCACCGTGTTGACTCAACAAAGCAGAAGAATTCCCCACCGTTTCCTTGCCCTCGAGGTCGTCCACGACAGCATCAGGCAAGTGGTAGGCTAGGGTTTGAAGAGTTTGCTCGTCGATCGGAGGCGATAGGTTTGGACTCACGATCTCTCATAGCCCTTGTTGTCGATAGCTCCCTTGCTCGTTCGGCGTTACACGTGTATGGTATCGCCCAGCTCCCGTGCAGTGCTTACGAGCTGTCTTTGCATATCGACATCTGGGATGGTATGCTGACGCATGTTTATTCCAACTGGCTTGATTCGACCGTTATGATGGAGGAGTGGGCTGAACGAGAGGAACCAAAGAGGAACGTAAATAAATTTTGTAACTGTCTGCTCTGGGTGATGATACTGTACTCACTGTAACACATAGCAGTCATCGACATTACACTTTTTGTCTTCTCGCTGTATGCGGCCCCCGATGTGGGTACGGAACCCGACTAGCAGGTCATGGTGGTTCTAGATTTGAATTTTAGCAAAGTCGGTGATGGGCTAAGTAGAGGAGACTGGTAAGTACCGGCTAAGTATTTGGCAAGGAGAATTGTGACGGACGAAAACCCTTGTTCTAAGTATGTACCCACTGGCATGCTTGTTGTTGTCGCCGCTGCGGGCCGTCGTTGAGGTGTACGAAACTGGCCAGGGTACTCGACATCCCGCTTCCTAGCTGTGGTACTGAGGGATGGAGCATCGAAAGCTCGAGAAGCACCATAGCCATCTGTTCGTTGGGAGGAAGAAAGGAAGAATAATCCAGTGGACGGTAAATCTCGGTAAATAGTCGGTCGTCGGTGTATGGACACGTACACACCTAAGATTGTCACGCCGAAGGTATCTGCGCACCGCCATTCCATGCAAATCCTCGTTTAAAAATCCTCGTTTAAAAGAGAAATGGCTGAGAAGAGGAGCAAACTTTATGGTTAGTTGAGCTATCGTACATCTCTTGGAAAAGGTTTGCTGAGTCACAGTAGGTGAGTAAAAGTAGTCAGGTGATTCGGAGCAAGATAAAGACTGTGACGTTAGACTCTCAAGCCTACTAGCGTACTTATACTTATCACCGCATGTACTTACGGCTGCGCAGCACAGCAACCCAACCTTCACTGCCTTTTGCCCTTATCATCACGGTCAACGAATATCCAAAGTTTCATACGCTTCAAGAAGGGTTTTTCTCTCACTACCATGAAGAAACGCACCAAGAAATTGCCCAAAGAAGTTAATCAGTCGAATTCGCCTCCATCTCCTGGCAGCTCAGAAGGAGGTCTAAGCAGCCGTGTGAAGAGCGAGCTGAAGACATTTGTCAACAAATTCTCGAACAAGTCCTCGAGTAAACCTCCCAGCCGGTCGACTTCACCTCTCCCTTCGACTTCAACAGGGAATCCAGTCGGAGAGACTCAGATCAGTAAGTAATCCATCACCTCTGCGGGGACCCGATCGATAACACCATCTCAGATGCCTCAGCGGCTACCCCTCAGGATGGTACGCCTCAAATTCCATCTCATAGATGAGGTACTCATCTCACAGGGCCAGCATCGCCGCTTCCGGCTGTAGTTCAAAGTGAGCGACCTTGCGACTCAGCGCCACTCGTCAGACTGATCGTCGTCCATAGATCAGGACGATCCTTCAATTCTTCAGCACCCGGCTACAACAACCTCTGCTCGTCAGTCCCCTGGTGAGAATACGCTCACATCTCGTGGTAGCCGGGCGCTTACATCTTACAATTGTTGTCAAGGGCACAGCAGCAACTCTGCCCGGGCGGCGGGTAACTCGCGGTCAGCAACGCCGAATGCAGGATCGACCATAAAGGAAAATCTCAAGCCTACGGGAAGGTTCCTACTGACACTCGTCACGAAGGCTGCAAATATCGTGGACAGCAATCCCGCTAAGGTGGCTCTAGGTCTTGTGAAAGCGATCATCGAGATCAAAAACGTACGTTGTCGCTCTTCACGCCGCGTTTTGACTGACCATTATCCCAGGCTGTAAAAGACAACAATGATGCAGTCGCACGACGGATAGTGTCAACGGGAGGTCAGTTGGAGGCGGTGGAGGAAGAATTGCGTGGCTGGAACCCAGACAATACGGAAGGGAATCTATGGATGAATCAATTCAAGACGTACGTGTTTCATAGTCCTAACGAGAGTGAACGTGTGACTACATAATTGCTTAGGACACTTGAGGAGGAATTAAAGAAGCTAAACGAACTCAATGATGAATCAAACTTCAGGAAATTTTTAGACCACGAGGATGAGCAAAAGCGGATCAGGGATATTTTCGAGCGCATCAATGAGGCCAGAGTGCGGTTTGAGGTACGCACCACTACCCTGTTTGTTCAGGTTATCTCAATTCACCTCCACTTAGTTGGCCCTGGGTATAAGAGTCTTTAAGGGTGTGTATGAAGTGGACAAAACCGTCAAGGTACGTAACATCTCCCCTCTCAAACTTAGTTCTAGCCTCATTATTTAAACAGGAATTATTCCTCGAGCGTCTTGAACCCTCGAGGATCGCCCACCACGATTACATTCTCGAGGGTACGGGTACTGGGCTGCTTCATCGTGAGATCTGCACCGCTGGAACTCGCGTCCGCATATTGGATGACATTACGATGTGGGCCAAAGATAACTCGTCCGACAGCCCGGACGTCTACTGGCTCTTTGGTTCAGCGGGGTCGGGGAAGAGCACCATTGCCTATACTATCGCCCGCCGCTTCGAGTTTGCTGGTGACTCCAATGACACGATCATCTTGGGAGGCAATTTTTTCTGCTCGCGACAATTCGAAGAGACGAAACTCTCCAAGTACATTATTCGTACCATCGCCTATCACCTAGCTCTTACATGCAAACCCTTCGCCGACGCTCTGCATCGGTGCGGGAATTTCATTACCAAGGATCATAGCATTAAGACCCAGATCGAAAATCTCCTCGTGAAACCCTGGCCCTGGAAAGAATCCGATTCCACTCAGCGCCGAGATCCATCAGGGCCACCTGACCCGGATTCGTCAGTATCACCGCCCCCGAATCCACCAATGCCACCGCTGAACTACCTCATTGTCATTGATGCGCTCGATGAGATCGATAGCAATGGGGGCTCCGATTTTTTGCGGAATCTGCTCAACGTCGTCAACAAACATCGCTTGCCGGGTCTCAAGTTTTTTGTTACAAGTCGGTCGGACCCAGGCCTTGTCGCCGATGTGGAGAAATTTGAGCGTAAGCACCGTTACCGTCTCCAAGACGTGAATGAAGAGGAAATCAGGCATGATATCGCAACGTACATTAATGCAAACCTCCCAGATCCCCTTGATCGTTCACAGGTGGAGGCGCTTGTGGAGCTGTCGGGTGGCTTATTCATCTACGCCACTACTGTCGTGAAGTACTTGGAAACCTGTGGACGATCGGAGCAACAGGTTTTCCTGGCAGAGCTCCTCCCTACCGCCAACTCATCAACGCCACAGTCATTGTCGGATGCGACGTCCTTCACATTGCTTGACACGTTATATCTTCAGGTCCTTCGCCAGGCTTTTCGTACATTCACCCCCAACACCCCAAAATGGGCCGACCGGCTCAGGATCCTTCACACATTCCTTTGTACCGCTGACCGGACATCAACATCTGTTATTGCCGATCTTCTCTTCATTTCCGACTACACTGATGTCGCCGACAAACTCCTCTCAGATCTTCATGCTGTGCTCTACACTGAAGATTGTCGAGTTCTGGCATACCATAAATCCTTTGCTGACTTCCTATTCGATCAGGCTCGCTCGGATATCTTTTGGTGCAATCAAGCGACGCACCACCGACTTCTCACTTACTCCTGCTTCCGCATAATGAAGAATCGATTGCGCTTCAACATCGCGAATATCTCTTCATCGTTTATACTCGACAAGGACAATCCTACGCTTGCGGATCCCGTCAAGACGAACATCCCTCCAGTCTTGGACTATTCCTGCCGGAACTGGGGTTACCACCTTTCCTCCGCTCCATCGACCACCCTTGATCACCTGCGCGACACCCTCTCAGATTTCCTGGAAGTTCGTGCATTGTTTTGGATTGAGGCCATGAACCTCCTGGGGGTGCGTGGCCACTGTGGACCAATTCTTCGAATGGCGCATGAGTGGGTTGTGAAGTCGGAAGTGAGGGTCTTGTAACTGAATAATTCATGACTAATTTGCCGTAACGTTTAGGACAACTCGCCGCTGGCAGAAAACCTCGCTGAGGCGGAATCTTTTGCTTTATATTTCAGCGGGAGCGGTGCTTCCTCTTCAACCCCACACCTCTACATCTCTGCACTAGCCACCTGGCCACGGGAGTTAAGTCCTTGTCGGGAATGGAAAAGCCGCTTCCCAGGAATTCCCAGTTTTACTAACGCTTCGCTGGGCGGCACGCTGTTGATGACTCTCAATGTGAATAGTGCAGTGTATACAGTTGCAGTTTCGCCGGATGGCAAACACATTGTCTCTGGCTCAGACGACAATTCAGTACGGGTGTGGGATGCTTTGACAGGCGGCGAGTTGAAGGAACTGAAGGGACACACAGGTTTGGTCAGATCAGTCGCGTTTTCGCCAGATGGCAAACACATTGTCTCTGGCTCAGACGACAAATCAGTACGGGTGTGGGATGCATCAACAGGCAGCCAGTTGGAGGAACTGAAGGGACACACATATTCAGTCACATGCATCGCATTTTCGCCAGATGGCAAACACATTGTCTCTGGCTCAGACGACAAATCAGTACGGGTGTGGGATGCATCAACAGGCAGCCAGTTGAAGGAACTGGAGGGACACACAGATTCAGTCACATCCGTCGCGTTTTCGCCAGATGGCAAACACATTGCCTCTGGCTCACATGATAAATCAGTACAGGTGTGGGATGCATCGACGGGCAGCGAGTTGAAGAAACTGAAGGGACACACAAATTGGGTCACATCTGTCACATTTTCGCCAGATGGCAAACACATTGTCTCTGGCTCAAATGACAAATCAGTACAGGTGTGGGATGCATCGATGGGCAGCAAGTTGAAGGAACTGAAGGGACACACATATTCAGTCACATGCATCGCATTTTCACCAGATGGCAAACACATTGTCTCTGGCTCAGACGACAAATCAGTACGGGTGTGGGATGCATCGACGGGCAGTGAGTTGAAGGAGCTGAAGGGACACACAAATTGGGTCACATCTGTCGCGTTTTCGCCAGATGGAAAACACATTGTATCTGGCTCGGTCGACAAATCAGTACGGGTGTGGGATGCATTGATGGGCAGCGAGTTGAAGGAACTGAAGGGACACACAAATTGGGTCACATGCATCGCGTTTTCGCCAGATGGCAAACACATTGTATCTGGCTCGGTCGACAATTCAGTACAGGTGTGGGATGCATCAATGGGCAGCAAGTTGAGGGAACTGAAGGGACACACATATTCAGTCACATCTGTCGTGTTTTCACCAGATGGCAAACACATTGTCTCTGGCTCGGGCGACAATTCAGTACGGGTGTGGGATGCATCGACGGGCAGCAAGTTGAAGGAACTGAAGGGACACACAAATTGGGTCACATGCATCGCATTTTCGCCAGATGGAAAAAACATTCTATCTGGCTCGAGCGACAATTCAGTATGGGTGTGGGATGCATCGACGGGCAGCAAGTCGAAGGAACTGAAGGGACACACATATTCAGTCACATCCGTCGCGTTTTCTCCAGATGGCAAACACATTGTCTCTGGTTCGGGTGATAAATCGGTGCGGGTGTGGGATGTGTCGACAGGCGGCGAGTTCAAGGAGCTGCAGGGCCACACAAATCACGTCATATCGGTCGCATTTTCGCCAGATGGCAAATACATCGTCTCTGGTTTTGATGATGATTCGGTACGGGTGTGGGACATGGCAGCAGGTTACGGGGGGAAGGAGTTGAAGGGTCACACAAATCAGGTCGTATTTTCGCCAGATGGAAAATGTGTTGTCTCTAGCTCGAGCGACAATTTGGGGCGGGTGTGGAATTCAAGGTCTTCATACATCCGGGAGAGAATAGTGGACTCCAACCGCACTGGGCAGCATACGGGATGGCTTCTCTCTCCTCACGGTTCAATCCGCCTCATGTTTGTGCCACCTGAGGAATGGCTTCCTGACGCTTCCAACATCCTCACTATACCACGTTCTGCTCGTTCCTATGTAGACTTCACACATGTAACCTTTGGCCCTCGATGGGCAGAGTGTTACTATCCGTAGTCCCCATTTCATTCGGTATCTCCCTCACCTTCTTATCCCTCAAATAACAATCTCATTCTTCTTGCTGTAGGCAATGTTGGCTGAGGACTACCGGCTGCTTAGCACTCCGTAGCACAAGGGCATACGATACGCCTTGTTGAGTGCATTCTGTTTCATACTTGGTTGTCATTTCACGTAAAATACCCGCAGATGTATGTATATGTTCGCATGTGTCATATAAACTCATCCCGGTGAACGGACAATGGTCAACTAACTTCACGCGAGTTCAATATGTCCTTCTCCCAGAAAACGAACAAATACAGCCCCGAAATACCAGTCATTTGCATGTTGAATTTGTGTATTCGTCGCCCGTTTAGTTAAGTATAATACTTGGATGTGCACTGAACGAATGCATTTCCAGGAGCTTGTCCCTTGAAATAAAAATTGGAATACATTATGCATGGGTACAGACCTCATGATTCGAATGAGTCAAACGACGCAAGTGAAGCAGAAACTCCCCAAACCACTTCCCGATCACCCTCTCCTCCATCCTCCATTCTCCATAAACCACCCCAAAAAAGGCGCCCGTCTCAACTGCATCAAGGGTTCATGGTACGTATTCGGGGTCCATACGTAACCAATTCGCTCCCCTGCTTTCGTTAGCGCAATGTTCTGTTTGGCCTTTGCTAGAGTAGAATCGTGTGTCCTCGTATAATTCCTTGAACCTTCCAGTTTACCGACCGCGAAAGGAGTGGCCTTTTTTGTCACGTTTGGATTCTTCGTGTCTGGTCAGTCGGGTTGGCGGTGTTACGTGGTTGGATTTTTAGTCGGTCGTTTGGGATAGCCTTTGTGTCGTGTTTTGTTTTCGCACTTCGGAGGATCTTTTGCATCAGTTCGGTATCCTTTCCCGCGCTCATTTCTTTTCAGATTTGTGTATTTGTCCTTGAAAGTAAATGTATTCATGGAACTAGAATAAAGTACACAAAAGGAAATAGAATTCAATCTATCAATCCATGTAACTAATGATCATGCATCGATCATGGTTATTCATGATGAGTGACTAATGATCGAGAACTAAACAGTGCCTCGGAGCCCATCTTCCAAGGCTGGTCAATTATGTCTCCATGAATGATGACATTTTTTCTTCGTACATGGTGGAGAGCATTCCTGATGTGATCACAACGAAATGCCTTATCAAATGGCAAGGAATCGGATCGCTGGTACTCATTCGGTTTCAGGTATGTGGATGTAGATACACGGAATATAACCAAAACTCTGATTAGGTACCTCTGAGGAGAAATTTCCCTTGCTTGACAAGGGTTCTTCCACAAAGCTGCGGATACACACAACAGGTCTTACCATCAATGAGGTAGACCAAACAAGATATCGTACGGAGGACGGGACACCGTCCAGGAGAAGCTTCTCAACCCTTTTTGGACTTGTACGATTGCGATGCAGGCGAGGACAACATTAGCGACATCTACTTAAACTCGCGATTTGATGCGCCTCCATCGAGGACTCAGAGCCGGTCATAGGGCTGGATGTCCCAGGCATCGTCGTCGTAGGTGGTTGAGGCCACATGTCAAGGGAATGTTCTCACGAAGAAACAGACACGACGGGGCTCTCCAGGTGGAAATACCCCTCCTGACGGAGGTCGATGGAGCCTTCATGTCCCAGTACCCAAGAATACTCACTCGTCCGCGCAGCAGCGCCCTGGAAATGCGCAAAATTCAGCCACACAAGCTTGAATTCCGTGTCTTTGACCTGTAGCATCTCAGCTGCGTCTTGCAGCGCATGACTGATCAGGCTTCCAGTCATCGACGGAGAAGAGGGGACAGGATCTTCATTGACATTGCTGCGACTTTGTTTCCGTCGTAGGCTGGTTAGGGAGAGTTTCGTACGGAGGGAGATTTAGCGCTGGATGTGCGGTGGAGAGTTGAGCACCTGCGAATGCGAGTCGTTTGTGATAGAAATGGCGTCAACCTCTATCTTTTGCGGAGATGAGGATGATAGATATTCTTGGATTCCATACTTGAAGCGAAGATTTACGACTTGGTGAAATCTCTGTAAGTGGAGACGATATTTCAGATAAGTCATGATTACTGTGAGCGGGACGTTAGCCCAGGGTAGCACTCCACTCAAGACTGGAAATATATGAGGAGGTAATTCGACGACCTTGGACACTATCGAATAATTGTTTCTTGAGGGTGGGTGTGAAATATTTCCCAACCGCACAGCACATATCTCCCAGTAGGAACACACTGGAATTGAAAGGTCTCGCGCTTCACCAATCTCGGGGAACGGAAAGTTAATTCAGGCATGAACCTAACCCTGCTATCGTTTGAGGTCGCCATTCCATGGCGATCCTGCTGAGATCGAATCGAATATGTGGCTGAGTATAGACTGCGCCCAAATGTGTAGGAGACGTACGATGGTCGCACGAGTAGAGGAATCGAATTAGAAGACCTCATACACGATCATTGGATTATTTCTCATGGTCCCAAAGGGCCCCAAAGAAAAAACGAATGCGCTGCTGGATATCAACTATAACAGATAACAAGGAGGGATAGGAAAGAATGTATGTAGAACGTGAAAGTCGCAACCGAGTGCTTCTAAATCGAAAGGTCGATGTTCAACTTTCAATGTTCGGGACAGATAATGGCTTTGGGCAACTGCCAGCAGGTTTGAAAGAACGAAGAGTTGGTATAATGAATGCATTTAGGGACTCGCCCACGCAATAGTCGAACCGAAAACCTACAATCAACCCAGATTTCCTTTATTTACTGTCATAATGCAATTTCCCTCGATAAGTTTGATCTCAGTTGAATCCTAGAGTCCTGGTAAGCATAAGAACGTTGTCACTGGATAAAAGTCTCTCCTACCTGTTTCCAATGTAAATCGGCCAATGTTAGACAGTTAGTTCGATGCATAGGGTGACCTCCAGAAGAAAGGGATCGACACCATTGGCTTCGCATGATTTGCGAGAGTCGAAACAACCTGGGAGGCACAAGTAATCAGGGTTAAGATTATGTTGCAACTAACTGTGGGACTCTGTCGTTCACCGCCGCAAGCAGCTCTATCTCGCAAAATATTCCCTTGCGCCTGGATGTATTGGTCGAGATGGAATGGCGTCGTATCCGCAAATTTCCTGGATCTACAGAGTCATAGCGCCCAAGTGTCGGAAACGGCGGAGCGTCAGGAAAATCTTGGTATGCTATTGGAAGAATACACAGGGAAATATGCTCGGATTCGCACATAACACGACACGACGA
>Ga0307517_10007128_pt1 | contig 16394 bp, 20 predicted proteins | sample 23_EM_MG_FD_194515 | JGI IMG/M metagenome (GOLD analysis project Ga0307517, IMG submission 194515) | Populus trichocarpa ectomycorrhiza microbial communities from riparian zone in the Pacific Northwest, United States - 23_EM | ecosystem: Host-associated > Plants > Roots > Unclassified | place... | reverse complement strand
TTGTCCATAATTCATTTGCCGGGTTTGTTTCTGGATTTCGACGATCCTCTGAGGAATAAAGGTACGTCAGATCGTGTGCACGCACAAAAAGATAAGACATATGAACTAAATACATACTCTTCTTGGGCAGTGTTTTTCATGATAGTCAGCGGGCCCGATGAAGCAGCAGACACCATTTGACGTTCAATTGATCGGTTAATCTTCGCAGTCAAATCCTATTCGAGCTAGATTGACACTCGATGCACATCAAGGAAAAGTGGAATAACTCCACCTTTTGCATAGCAGCCTGTTTCATGAGGACTGGCTTTTTGGGCGCGATAGAGCGTTTCCCTTTTTTCGTGTTCGCAGCAGCTTTTGAAGCATGGCGGGAGCTGCCTGCTTTTGCCTGAAGCCCCTTGGTCTTTCCTTGAACCATGTCAACAGAGGAGGCTTATAGGTATATGTGGAAGATGTTCAATGAGAGAAAGTGTGAGCAGGTGTGAGCGCTGAGCTGAAGAAATCAGTTTGGTCACGTGAATCTGTGAATACAATTTCCCGCCATCGACCGAACCACAACCATCATCGAGCTGGCGACGGGATGCTGACCTCAACACCGAGCGTGCTGCGCTTGCAGCGCACTATTGTCGTTGGAAAAGTGAGTACCAAATCGACGCCTTTTTGACAACAGTTGTTAATTTTTTGGTCCCCAGCGAGCATACCATGATTTGGTGACTTTGCCAAGCAAGAAACCCGCCATATCATACGGACCTCCAGGTTACAGCGCTGTGTCTGGTCGTACGGTCACTGTTTTTGGATGCACAGGATTCTTGGGGCGTTACCTTGTGTCAAAGCTTGGTAAGTCCATAATTCCACGCGTTGAGAAGCCCCTTATGTTCACCGTTGTTTTAGGAAAGACGGGCACGCAGGTAATTGTTCCATACCGTGAAGAGGATGAAGCACGGCTCTTCAAGCCGATGGGAGACCTCGGGCAAATCGTCCGGATGGTGAGTCTGTATTACTTTTTCGGGTATACGATCTACTTATATTTGGGCCCACAAGGAATGGGACATCCGAGATGAGAACACAATAGCTGAGTGCCTGCGGTACTCGGACACGGTTTATAATCTTGTTGGGAGGGACTACGCCACCAAGTCAGCGGACCTTATTTTCTGAGCCTTGACGTTGTTTTCATTTACAACTCCAAACAGGAATTTTGATATTAGGTCTGTCAATGCTGTTGGACCTGGAAGGATTGCCAAGATCGCTGCGGAATGTGGAGTCTCCCAGTTCATCCAGGTTTCTCACCTCAATGCCTCAAAATCGTCACCCTCCAAATTCTATCAGGCCAAGGCTGAAGCAGAGGAATTAGTCAAGGAAGCGTTCCCAACTGCGACGGTTATTAGGCCAGGGACTATGTTCGGTTATGAGGATAAACTCTTGACCAACATGGCTGGTTTGTTGAATTTTGTTTCTCCTGAATTTCCATGACCGCTGAACGACCTCTACCTACAGTTTGGCCGATTTGGTGGAAACTGAACGAAGCTCAAACTAAAATAAGGCCTGTCCATGTAAGCTCTGTCTTGTCAAGAAAGGTGCCGCGTAATTCACTTCTTTTGATTTCAGGTGCTCGATGTTGCCCAAGCTCTGGCAAACCTGCTGACGAGCCCTCAACTCTCTCGAACACTCAACCTCCCTGGGCCATCGACACTGACGTATGAATATCTCCTGGATCTTGTCACCTCCGTGACGCTCCAACCTCCTTCACAAGCGCCCACGTTGCCCAAATCTGTTGCTACTCTGTTTGCTAAACTGGGTCAAAATATCTGGTGGCCAACTCTGAGCCCAGATGAGGTTACGAGGAGGTACATTGATGACGCGGAGGCTACCGGGGACTGGGATGCAGTTGGAGTGCAACCGTCAGAAATAGAGACTCACGCGCTCACGTATCTCCGTCGTTATCGTTCTGCGTACGTGAAATTAACCCATATTTTGACCGAGTCTCGCAACTGAGATTGTTGACACTTCGATGTGATTTTAGGGTCAACTTTGTGCGCCCTGCGGTATTCCCACCTCGACCATCAGCGCCCGCTGCTGTAAGTCCGCACAAAATTATATCTTGACATTTCATGATATGCTGACATGATGCTTTTCTTTTGAAAGGCGGAAGAGTATTAATCAATACAATGGGTGCTTAATATTAGAATGTGATGTGTTGAACCTTTGACAAATGGCGCCTGGGAAAGAAGTCATAAAATGTTGCGACCGGAGCAGTTGCGAACAGCTTAGGAAAAGCTTTCACAGGATGCGAAGACATCAATAAATATGGAGTAGAGGTTCCGCCAGTGGCAGTCAAGATGACTGAATACAAATATGCGTCGATTAAAGTAAGCTGAAATAGACGAAAGTAATTAAGGATGCCCTGCAGGTCCTTCAGAAACCTGGTGGGACAAGGGCTTTTGGCTGGCTTGGGTCTGAGCCAGGTTGTGAATAGAGCGAAGGGGCCATCATCTGGAGAAGTGGAGTATGAGAAACGGAGAAGAGAATAATGGCCAAAGAAACTCGCCTGCTGGGCACCCTGCTGCTGTTCGAGCATTTCCTTCTCCTGCGCGACAGCTTTGGATTCATCTTCGAGGATGAGGGCGAGTGGTAGGCCCACGAGAAGGGTAGAGGTGGTAAGGACCCAGATAACGTTGCCGACGAGTTTTGAACCGCGTTTGAAGATGGAGGCCGTCTTTGAAATACGGCTGGAAATGGTGTGACGCGTTGTTGGAGGTACGATGTCCTTGAGCGCAAGGATGCGGTCGAAAAGAGACTCGTCTACGGAGGCATTCGACTCGACGGAGGACAGAGAAACGGAGCTGGACGTCCTTGACGATGAGGACGAAGCATAGGGCGAACCGGAGTTGTCCTTCTCTTCGACAATTTCGACTTTGACCATGATGTGTGAGGTGAGAGAAGTGTGACCGAAAAAGGAGAGTGACTGTGTGACGCGAATATCGGTACCGATCGCATTTGTAACCGGAGATAGTTGGTTACATAATCAGATTATGTTGCTTGCCTTTGCTTGGCCCTGACCATTCATCCTACTGTATATATACCTCCATCTTTCATCTCGCACTCTCCCCCGAGTCACAAATGCAGCACGACGTCCACTATTCAAGCCACAATGGCCAACAACAACAAAGTCCGTCGTCCCAGATCTCCTTCTTGCCGTCGAATTCACTCCCCTTAGGTCTTGTCTTGCCCACCCCCACAATGCAGAACCAAATGCACGAACTCGCAAAAACCCTGCCGCCTCCACGAAAACAAAACACAGCATGTGATGCCTGTCGGTCCGTCCTTACGCCTTGGAATGAACGTTCCGCTCTTAATTTTCTGCTCCCTAGGACACGGAAAGTAAAGTGCAATCGTCTACCAGGCCAGAACAAGGTAGCGTTCCTTTCCCTACCACTCATTTCATCGACTCACTGATCCTCCCTGCGAACCAGTGCCAGGTACCCGACCCCCATTAATTGACTACCCTCAATTTTCTTATGGATATGACAGCATTGTTTATCCAAGAACTATCCTTGCACGTGCGACTGACATCTGAATCTCCGCATAATCTCCCATACTCATATACATGCAGGCATTATGTTCAACAAGCTACGAGCGAGAAGAAACGCGGCAGTGCTGTAAGCCGGAGAACGAGAAATATCAGTTCCACCAGCCCAAATTCAAAGTATGTTCGCGCTCTTCCAAACGGAGTAGTGATATGAACACATAGTCTTCGTCATCGTCCGCCGCTAACCACTTTCCAGTAATGCCTCCCCTCCTGCCTCAACAAAATAGTGGGTTGCTCGATGTTTGGTTCAAGAAGATTCATTTCACGACGGATTCAATCTCTAGTGCTTCACCCCTCCCGGAAAATTCTGCATCTTCTCCCCCGGCCACGCAACCTCATTTACCACTTATGGTGCGGTACGGTTTCTGCCCACCGTTAACCTCAACTACTCCCACGCGAGATGTGCTGTGCTTCGTCTTTGCACCTCCCGACCAACTTAGGTACGTTACCTCATGCACCTTCTTTCTTAGTTGCCTTCTCAATGTTTTCCACACAGTAACGACACTTCCGTCTTTCCCCCGGGCCATGTTAGCTCCCCATACGATTCATGGGGTGAATTGGCTTCAAAATTAGAGGATGAGAAATTCAGAGCAGAGTACGTTTATCTTTTTCGAAATCAACATTCTCTCGTGGTCATCTTCTCCGAGGGTTTAACATCCTTCTACCTACCAAACCAGTCTCTTGGTTTCGCCCATCAACTAAACTTCATGTGTCCTGTTTCGGCTTTCAGCGAAACCTTTGCATCTGACGTCCATCTTTGTTCCCCTCAGCTTCGCCCTAGATCTCGTGGAAGTCTTCTTTCAGATAGTACACACCCGCCTTCCCCTTCTGAATCCCGAGCAATTCCGAAACCGTCTACAATTGCAACCGTCGGCGCTTCCAACCAAACCCCCCCCACTTCACCCTGCCTTGGTTGCCACAGTGCTGGCTTGGGGAACCAAATTCTCAGAACATCCTCTCCTGGTAGCTGACCGCCGGCGACCAGGCGGACAGAGCGTGCTAGCTAAAACCCTCATCGATCGTGCGCGAGACCTGGCGGAAGCTTTGAAAGTTCATCGTATACCTTCTTCAGACCATGTGGTGATTTCCTTGCTAATTGAACCGCTGCAAAACCGTAAGAGACTTACATGTTCCCTTCTGTGATAAACATCATTGATCCCGTACGTGTTGCAGAAAATCCGGACGACCCCCATGGTAAGCAGCTTAGCTGAGAAAAATAAACCCCGTCCATCCCTAACTCGCTGGGCAGGATTCCACGGTTTCTGGTTAACTTCAGCCACGCGACATTTGCTCGATCTCGGGGTACGTTTATCTTTGTTCATCTCCACTCTACTTTCATCCCGTGTAAATTCTAACGCGTCACACATTCTAGATCAATCACAAGTCGGTGATGTCAAATATTCAAGATCCAGAGAGCCGTGGGACTATGATTTTTGCGTGGTGGATGACGTGCATCAGCGACGCCTACGCCTCGGCGTACTATCGTCGGAAACCCGTCCTAGACGACGACGACTATGACATCGATTTCTACACAGTTGATCCCGTTCACCCGGACATGGTGGATGCACAAATGCCGAGTCCGTCTCCGAGGGAACAGTTAGAGGTAGGCAATTTTCTCGTTACTGAGATAGGAAACTCGACTCATCTATCAATCATTTTCTCCATAACACAGTTTCTGGTAAGTCAACGATTGTTGCCGAAAATCGACGTGAAACCTTGACTAAATTGCCTTTGTAATAGGGATACTATCGGGCCGCGCACTCACTCGCACGAACGGCGCGCCAGATGTCAAGACAGCTCTGGCGGCCTGCCACCGATTCTGATGGCATCCCATTTGATAATCTACGCACATTCGCACATGCGCTGACCGAATGGAGAGATGAATATTTAAATCTCGTCGGTGTCCCGAGCAATTTCGAGGGCGAATGGGACTTTGTTTCTGTGAGTTTAATTTGATATATCGACCGACGCTGAGGCTGAAAATTTTTTTTTGTCACCTACAGGCTGTATCGTCTTGCGCAAGTGACGCGACGTACCATGTTATGTGGATTATTCTGTTCAACGCTTTGGACGACTTTGGCATCAAGGAATTGAATGCGGCTATCAACCTTCCTAACCATGCAGATATTGAGGTGGTAAAGCGGAAAGTAGCGGATGAAGCTTTGCACGGCGCTCTGCGCATCGCGGGTCTCGCGGGTGTCTTGACATCAAATGGATATCTGGTGAGTGATGCCCAGCCCTTCATCTCCGGTTCGACGTTTTCCTTAACTTGAAAAAAAAACAAGCGTCTCGACCCGGCTGTTATGCATATCAGCTGTATTCTCGCAGGAACGTTGTTAGCCCGTCTCGGACGGCCCGAGGTGGCGAACTGTATCGCCGGGTTGAAGCAATATAGCTATGCCTATGAGGAGGCTGGCGACCAGGCGAACGAAATGAGCCGACTCTTTAGTCGCACGCGAATGGGCGATTTGGAACTCAACCATATGACGAGCGTTATACCGCAGGTGGGAGCTTCGTCCTCGTCCTCGCCACATAGCCCGCATGGACATGCTATGCTCGTGGACGACCAACATCTGCACCGAACGAATGGGTCATCACATGTACGTCAATCCAGTCTTTGTGTCATCCGTCGTCCCCCTTTCCATTGTTGTTTTTCTTGACGGCTGCTAACGCCTCCTTGCAACAAACAGCCTTTCTCCTCGACAGCAGGGAGTTTTTCAAAACCATCCATATACGGACAATGAATCCACAGCCGCCCTGAGCCTGCGCGTCGTCATGGTCTGATGACGTTGACACCGATGAATCATGATGTCTCTTTGTTCTTCTGTCCTTAATGTATGCATTGATACCTTTGTTGTGTGCTTGTAACGTACTCTCGGCTCTCGTGCTTTCGTAGTTGCATTCCCCTCACTCGTTCCGTATCCGTATCTTTCTTTCTTTTTCTTTCTTGTTTCAGTTCGTTTGTTGTTCCGTTGTTGTTGTTCTATCTGCTTCCCTTTTAGCTCCCGAAGTTACCTAACGGCTCCGCCGTCACCATTCTCGGAATCTGCGATATGGACGTTTGGCGCCGATTTTTTTTTGTCCTTCTGAATCCCCACACCTTCTTTTTATATCTCATGTCACCCTCTTGGATGGAAACGAAATGTATTAGATATTTATATTTAGCTACACAAGAAACCACGACTCCGAATGCAAAAACATTGCTTCCTCAGAATCCGAATTCCGGATCCAATCTGAACATAGACGCTCAGCGCTCAGTCCTGGTGACTGGCTGTACAATAATACATATCATTCCACTAAAATAGGCAGAATGCGCTCCTTTTTCGGCCACGTCACAGAACAAACGCGCTGCCATGGGCACCTGTATTTGCAAACATAACAACATTTAACGCCCAGCAACCGGCGGCTAATAATATCATAGAGAAGATCAGTGCTAGGTAAAGCAGGGCCTAGTAGTTGTAATAATCAAGGTTTAGGTAAGTATGGACGATCGACAGTGATATGATATACACTTTTTTTTTTATGGGTTTCGTACTTTTCGTGTCGGAAACGGGGAGCTTGTCGTGATGAATGACTTTCAGAACTGAGGAGGAAATGCAGAGAAAAGTGGCATTGAAAGTTAAACATGAAGAAATGAAGAAGATGTATATCCGATAGGACGGAGGTGAGACCAGAAAAGAAAAAGAAAAAACAGGATGGCTAACGAACTAGGTACTAACGAATGCAGAACGGAACGAGAGATGCACAGGTGGGTGGTGGGTGAGGGATGAGGATGGATGGAAATGTGGATGAAATTTGGTATGGATGCATGGGTATAGAGTGTTGCTGTATGGCGGAGTAGAAGTAAGAATGAGAAAAGAATATACGTCGGTAAAAAGCTGGGGAGTTCGTGATACCCAGCAAATCATATTGAGGGTGCGTGTCGATCGATGTCATGGTTGAGATCGGTTCGTCGTAAATTTTTTGAGGGCGCTTTCCTCCACTACGCGCTCCCCGGAGGCCTCACATATGGCACCCCACCAACAAGCGAGAACAAGGCGCACTTCACATCGGTAATCACCTGCCTCTCGTTTCCCTTGAGCAAATCAACGGGCCCCACCTTATCCAGATACTCGATCACCAAATCCATCGCATCGTTCGCTTCCTGGAGCGTTGGCGGGCGCATCATCGCAGGCTCCGCGGCGACTCCTACGTGGTTAGCGTACATCTGCGCCTGATGATGGTGCTGGTGGGCATATCCAATAAGGGGTTGTGGGGTATACGGATCAGGGCCCTCCTCTGGGGAGTGTTGTATCGAGTGAAGCTCTGAGTGCGTTCTTGGAGGGGTGTGCACAGAAGATGGGCTGCCATCAATGATGTTGGTCGGGCCGGTGATGCCGTTGGCATGAATCAGGGGCGATTGAGTCGCGTCGTGTTGTTGATACTGGGATGCATGCGCCTCGTGTGTCTGGGGCGGATCGCGTGAAGATGGCGAGGACGGTAGACCCTGCATACGCTGGTCATACGCCATAATAACTGGCGTGGGGGGAAGACCTGCTGCTGCTGGTGCGGGAGCAGGATTGCTCGAGGAGGTAGGGGGACCAAAGGACAGTGGATGTGTGCCTGCGTTCTGTGGACTTTTGACAGCCTTGAGCCACTCGCCGCGTTTTATGTCATGACGATGCTTGAAATTCTCGATCCAGCCAGAGCTGCCTTTGAAGCGGTCGGAGGATATGCCGAATGATTTGGCGATGTCCAACGCGCGGTTTCGGATGAGCTGGTCTGTTATGTTAGTGCCTTGGTCCGCCCAGGCTTGGAGGGATTTAAGCATCTGTTCTTCGACCTCTGGAAATTTTGAGGGCCTACAAGGAAGAGATGTGAGTACGAAGGGAAGGGAATCGAATTGGATTAGGGATCACCTGTGTTTTGATAGAGGATCATTGCTCTCTTCTTCAGTGAGGTTGAGCCATTTGTCTTTGTCTTTTAGGATCTTGCTGATGGTGCTGCGTTCGACGCCAAAGACACCGCCAATATCTTCTTGGCGGGCATGGGGATGGCTGAGGTGATAAAGGCAAATATTCTTGCGATCGGCGTCGCGGAGACGGTGTTTTGTGTGCTTTAAAGGCGGATCTCGACGCGACTTGCTGGACTCTGGAGGACTGGCAGAGGATTGCTGGGATGTGGAGCTGGGTGCAGGAGAGGGACCACGTTGGTCGTACAAGCTGTCTGATCGTTGGCGAGGCCGATGGGCATAGTTGTATGGAGGAGTTCCGGGGTTGTATACGGGTGATTGAAGCTGGGATGGGCCGGGATACGGGCTGTATGACGTATCGGGGCGAGGGATGGGCATCTGTGAAGGGTTGAGTGTGTTTGAAAAAAAGAGAAAGACGCGTTACGGACTTGGTACGGCGGAGAGTTGCGGCGAAGGATGGCCGGTTTCTGGTCGCTCGGCTGGCGTCGGGCGATACGGGTAGGCCCGATGCTGGAGGGGAGCTGGGTAAAGTCGGCAGGCATGGGGTACGGGTCGAGCTGGGGAGGCGGGCGGGGAGCTGGTGACGGATCAGAGGGAGCCGGAGACGGATATGACCGGTACATGCTGTCGATGAGGTACCATTGGGGGTACTGTTGGAGAGACGCGTTAAGATCCATTGGGGTGAGGTTGGAACGAAATACTCACAAAAAGGCGCGCTTATAAGACCAGATTCGAGACGGCTCATAGAAACCCTCTGTTTCCTATTTTGGAATACCCCTCTTTCCTTCCTTGTACTTACTCAAAACTTGTTCTACTTTTGGCCACATATTTTGGTTCCTGAATCTACATCTCAACCATCCAAATCTACCCTATCAACCCTCGGAAATGAGTTTCTCATGTTCTTTCCTCTATCATTTATTTCTCCACCTTGTCACGAGGTCCTATCCCGATTCCAGTCTCCCTATTTATCCCCATTCACATCCTCAACAACTCCTCTGCTTTTTCTCACGTACCTCCCCAGGATCGATAAGCAAAAACGTTCTCGTTCTTCCGACTCCACCACAGATTTTATTTCTGGTTCCCTTTAGGTTCCCTTCCTCTTTCTGCTGTCAATCGGATCCGTCCTCCACGTGAGGGGGTTCCGATCTCAACAACCCCAAACCTTCCCTGTGCAACGCAGCTCGCCAATCTGCGATCTCTACTCCCAAATTTCATGCTCATACTCCTTCCGACCTCAAAAGTTTGTTGGACACTCATATTTTCTCCCTTCTATTCATACCCGGTTTTCCAGGGACACGTCCAAACACCTTGAAAGCCTCGAAATTCGTAACAACGCCCAGTCCAGCTCCCCAGTTCTATTTCTGGTTCTAGGCTCAAGTCTACCTCTTGCTATTGGCGAAGCCGTGCTTATTGCTTAACATGTCTTGGGTTTGCGATCTGGATTGTGGCTATCATGTCAAAATTGGGGCCCTTCGAATTGCCACAAACAAGCTCCAACCGGAAATCCAGGTCAAGACCCGTGGAGCGGTCCGTTCACTCGTTGTCCGGAACGTCCTTTCCTTCTTTCCTGGGGCGACGTTTCCAGAATACCCCCTGCGCGTAGAATGTGCTTCGTGACTGCGTGCATTTACCCTAGAAGACCAGGCCGACGACTTCTTACTTTGAATCCTTTCTGCTGGTATGGATCTTTTACCAAGGTAGGTTACACGCGTCATGGTCATCTGTCTTGTCCGATGTATCGTGTCGATGGGTGTTCCTCGCATTCTGTATTATTATTTTTTGGACACCATAGTATTTCTGGCTGCGCCTCTCAGAATTGCGCGCAGCCGTTTTCAAATTCCACGTTGGAATTAATACATTACCAGCGCTCGGTATTCTAGAAAGTATGCTCATGGTTATCGCCCATGTCCATCGTTCCATGTCGTCATGTCATCTGCCCGCACCTTTAGGTGAGTTCTCAATCGGAAGGATCGTCCACAATATTCATGCCATGATCCCTAATTCATCTAGACGGTTTTCTTCGGACGAGGCGCAGTTTGAACGGACCTCATGTTGGCGCCATGCCATGCCATGTGTACTCAAGAACTCTATCATCAATTATGGGCTTATTTCTCTTCAAGGATATTTATTCAACCGAGCTAATTCTATTCAATGTAGTTGGCCAACCCAAATTAGGAAAAACATAGTACATGGCGAGTCCGGACCTTGGGGAGGTCGAAAACCTCGAACAACCCGGATACCATAGGGTGCTCATCCTCATTGCACTGGAGAAGGTTCGAGATTGATCGCGAGTTTCGCGGACCCAGAACCTGTATGTACTAGCACAAGTGTTTTTGCACATATCAAGGCCGGTAACAATTGCCAATCGAAGGAAGGGTGGACGAGAACATAGTCGACACATCGTTCGGCTGACCATCCTCGCTGCATGGAACGTCGACTGAAGAGATGCAAAAAGCTCCAGGTTTTGCGGACTCAAAATACGCTCGCGTTTCATTGGCTGAAAAAACTCTCTGCTCTTCCGTATGTTTTTAATACCACCCGGACCATCAATTGACATAGAAAATTTATAAGGGGGGCGTTGATACTTCCCACAAACAAAAAGAAGCTCAACTTACAGAAAATAAAGTCCAACGCGACGGACTTCCGTTCCTCACTGCCACGCACCGGTCCTATCCATCTACCATCGGTGCTGCGGTTTATCGACGAACAAGGTTCGAAGGGGGAGCGCTGATCCTCTTGTCGCCTGGGAGGTAGTAATAAGTAAATATACAAGATATTCAGCGGTCTACGCGACGGACTTCCGACATAGCCCACGGTAATGGATGGACTACGCACCGGACCAGTTAATGATCATGATGATCCACCTACCACCATCGGTGCGGCATGTTACGTCCTATCGATTGACAGAGGATTCTTGATGTCTCTGCGCCGCAATATATGTTCATTCTGGAAGTAAATAGAAAGCTTCAGAAAAAAACCAACAGCCGACTTCCCCCATACCGCAATTTGACTACGCACCCAACCTTCACGCTGGTTCCTTCTTTTTTATCCATCTATCATCGACACACCGTGTGCCATCATCCGAAAGTCATTGACATCAACCACCAGACGCCACAGTGGTATCGTAGGATCTGCGACCCGCTTAGAATGAGCAAACATCTGGACCCTTGCCAAAGTTTGGGTTTTTCATTGATTAGTATCGTCCTCGAGTCCTGGACACGGAGGCAATTGATCCCCTGGTCTTCTGGCCGTCTCGGGCAAGTGCGTTCAACAACTCGTCAAGGAAAGGTCGGAGGAACAGGAGAATTTAAGCGGATCCAGATTGCCGGTAGAATATGTTGTACGATTAAAGGGAGTTAGCGTGGTTGAAGGAACATTTCAATCCCGGCGGCGGTGAGTAGCGTTATTCAGGTTTAACAGGCGTGGAGTTGTGTTGTGTCTCTCACACGAGCGTCCTCGGAGTCGGGACGCGGAACGTCGAACAAAAGAAGCTGTCATTAACGACATACCCCATTCTCTGGCGTTGGAGTGAGTGCCTTGACCCACGTTTAGGGAACTTCCCATTCTCATCCTTCCAATTCCCACCGAGTTTGAACGCAACTCAGAGGAGAGACCAGAGTGATGTTTCGGGGAGTGGCAGCCGTGCTTTAGACGGAAGCTTTCAAACTTCTCGTTACTCCACGGTCCTTAACGTTAAGGAACCGAAAGGAACGAGATATTCTGAATAGCCGCTGGATGGTCAGGGCCCTCGGGTAGGCAAGATTACCTTCTATTATGCATGTAAAATAGCCCACCGGAGCAAGGGCAGGTGCGAACAAGAGCATGGGGTGAGGAGGAGCGCAAGACCGAGTGGTTAGAACGGCCTCATGCCCGATGCACAGTGGTCCCAAGGCCAGACATTCGAGCCGGGCAATATTTCTCGGGAGGAGTTTGGCGAGCGACCCGATTTGGAGTTGTCTAGAAAACCGAAAGTGTTCTTCAAGGGTTTAATTACGAGAGCCTTCAAATCCGTTGCATCCACGTGAGCATTGGCTTTCGAGGCTGAATCTGTTCAAGACGCTCGCGTAAAAACCCCTTTTAATTTCACTGAATGGCGAGGAACATCCAAACAAAGTTCCGAATGTCTGCTCAGGTCGTACATGAGTCCAAGCCCTATCCCCTTTGCGATGGGCAAGGGGGGCAAGGTGGCAAGCGGTGCAGCGTGGCGTGGTCAGGCGAGGAACTTGTAAGTTTGAAACCACACTCACGGTTCAAAAAATCTCATATCTTGATCATGAGTAAGGTTTATCGGCTCGTTCTTGCCTTTTTCTGCATGCCTCGCCAACTCTGCATCGATGAAGAGATTCAGAGCCTATGATGCAAGATCCTCGCATGCCAAACCTTGACCAGCTTTGCCGCATCGGCGGAAATCGATGCGGTTGAACGCTATCTGCCAGTGGGATGTGTACCCCTTGCATTTTATTTACAGGGTGGTTGATCGCACGGAGATGCAGCTGGCACAACTTTTATCGTTTCTGCGTCATTCTCCTCTTTCTTTTCTCTCTTTCTCTCTCCACCCACAACGTGAGCGAGTAAGATTCTGCCTTTCGGAGTAAACGGCTCACCTTTTCCAGGAGTTGCCATTTGAGACGTGCACGGGCGATATCACAAACATGAAAGAGGCAAGCTACTAGCTAGAAGGTTTTTGGCTTCAGAATGCGGTAGGTTATTCAAAGAGGAAGGTGTCCGAGTAGCTTTTCGGCGTTTAAAACCCTCACCTTACTCCGCGCGTTCGTAAGATGGTAGACGTCCGGACGTCCAGCAACGAGACCGTTTGGTTTCTGATGCCATAGCAAGAAGGTTGGAAGTAGGTCCGATTTTATTTTCAAAATACAATCTTGCATCCGAACGCACCGAAGGTCCGTATTTAAAATGGATGATGTTTTCATACCGCATAGCAGAGGAAGTCCTTGAGAGATTAACATATGAATTGAAAGAAATTCCTTCTTTTCATTTCTTGTGATCGTCAACCTACCGCAAGTGTCCTAGGCCTGATCCAATGTTAATACATAATGAACAACGGGAAATTCTGACCTATCTTTGGCATCACCACTGAGATAACAAGGGAGTCTGGAATTCGGAACTGACATACTGATTTGTCCATATCATTTCCAGTGGACTTCCGAACGTGAGTTAGGTCATTCATTACCTGACATGGTTTCGTTTGTCTTAGAAACGAAAACCTTGGGAGTGGGTAGAATGCTTCCCCCGCGTGTTTGAGATACCTCGTGCTTTTTAACATGATGTTCTGAGTAGGTTTCCGGACGTACCTACGTCAGATCTGCACATGAACCACGGCCTGTGTGCTCGCAGCTTTTGTGCCATAATTGCACAACCTATAGCCAATACCACGGTTTGTATCTTTAGCTATGACCCCAGAAATACGATATCTCGGAGAAGACTGTACCCCACCGTCATGGGGTTTCCCGTCGGCTCAGATAAAATTGGTTCTGTCTATCAAAGGGCCAGACCTTTGCCCAGGCTCAAGCAATGTTAAATGAAAGACGGAGGAGTAGAGAGTACCATTGGTCAAGAAAAGCTAAAATCCATAGAAATGCCGCGGGGTAGTAGGCGTGTGAAGGACAAGGATGGGTTTCTTGGCCTGGATTCGCACTAGATGGTCTGGACATTGTCCGACCTTGACTTGCAAACTCCTCCGGCTCCTTGTCAGAGTCCGAAAATACCTCTTCCCATGGCATATCCGAAGTAAACGTAAGCTGGTTCCCCGGTATCGATCTCAGGTAAGTATCGATGGTGGGTTATTAATCCTTGAGTCTGACGTTTTCCAGAACTTCCTGTGGAGCGGTGTTATCGTTGGGGCAATGTTGATTCTTGAAGAAATTGTGGGGTTCAAGTTAAGTTATTAACCATGATTTTCGCGGATCAATCGATCACGTGTCGTTCACCGTTCAGTCCTTTTTTCATGATGATGGTAGGGCTTGGGTAGGGCTAGGCAACTGTAAAAAAGATCCCCTACTGCGTGTAATTTTGTTAACACCCCCCCCCATTGACTCTTTCGGTATCGGTAACTTTTCCCTCTGAAACGCGTAAAAAGCATGCTACTCTCCTTGGAAATATGGATTTTCTACCTTAGGCGTCTACCCGACATTTCATCATTTTAAACCACCACCTTAAGTTTTTCTTGTGCAATGCAGCTTTGAAAAATTGTAATTCTTTGCAGGCCTGGAGCTTTACTTGTTTATATCTGCCAAGAGTAATAGCATAACATTGGCCCTCGCCCAGGGTAGAAAAATCGGAGTGCATATGTGTAAGGAGAAATTTCCAAATTTTGGAACATCCTTGGTACCGCGGACCTCGAAAATCGCCCCAAAATGGCAGGAGGTTTCCAGAAGCACTTTGGTGCGGGGTTGATTAACATTCACCTTCAGCGACGCTCTTCCGTTATTATAGGCATTTGATAAATGCGAAGTTGTCGGGAATTCACAGATTTTTCTGATCAATATGCGCGGCGCACGGCTTGTATCGGGATTTATGACTCCAGCGTACGGAATGAATCGGGAGTAAATCGATCATAAGAGGCCTGATATTCATCTGGTGGCCACTACACATTTGTCGCCCTCTATGACGACGACCATGATTCGGACATCGTTTATCAGGACGGCGGCGCCTGCATTGAGGCTCAAGGCCTCCCCACTCACGTTGTCGACCACACGAGGTGCATTGTTTGCCACCACAGGCCGCAGGCTACTCTCCACGTCCTCACCGCTAAGCAAAGATGGCGACCTGCTCGTCAACAAGCGGACTCATCAAGAAGCCACTTCTCCACATAAACGTGCGCACCCTCATTTCTGGGTCCCATTTTCGCCAATTGAACCTTGATTTTATCCACAGCCCCCGATGCATCGCTGACTACACACGATGCAGTTAGCACGCTGCCCGTCTCGGTCCGCGGAGACTGGGTTCTATTCCACCCTGTCTATTCCCCGGAGGAACTCAAAGCTGTCGAGGTTTACCAGTTTTCCAACAGTCGTTGCTTCAAATACTGACAAGTGTTGTGGGAATCGTGACATTAGGTTATGCATCGTGAAAGAAAGAACTGGGGAGACAAGCTCGCCTATGGACTCGTGAAGACGGCCCGGTCACTCTTCGATTGGGTTTCCGGTTATAAACACATTGAAAAACCACCTGCTCCAGGAATGACTATTGAGGAGCTGCGGAAGGCCGGCTATTTGCTCTCAGATAGGCAATGGCTTGAAGTGAGCTTGTACGAACTCTTGCTTCTCTATTTTCCCTGATCGTTTTCATTTCAATCTTTAGCGTATTATCTTTTTGGAGAGCATTGCAGGTGTTCCGGGAATGGTTGCTGCGACCCTCCGTCATTTGACTAGTCTCCGACTTATGGTGAGCACTTTCTTTTTTTCCCATTTGTTATAGGGCCTCATGTTTCCTCCCTTTTCAGCGTCGTGACAGCGGCTGGTTAGTCAAGAGTTATTCTTAGCTTCTTTTCTATAAACTTACCCATTTCTAGGATTCACACGTGTTTGGAAGAGGCCGAAAATGAGAGAATGCATCTTATGTATGTCCAAATACCACCCTTTTACGTTCCACTCCTCTCATGCCATACAGGACGTTTATGACTCTCCGACAACCCTCGATGCTTTTCCGGCTCATGATACTTGGAGCTCAGGGTGTATTTTACAATTTATTCTGTAGGTAAACCGTCATTGGTTAGATCATTCTTTTACTCATTGACTCCCCCATTCAAGTTTTATCGTACCTCATCTCTCCAAAAATTTGCCATCGGTTTGTAGGACACTTGGAGGAAGAAGCTGTTGTGACCTAGTATGCTAGTTTTATTAT
>Ga0307517_10007127_pt1 | contig 16394 bp, 11 predicted proteins | sample 23_EM_MG_FD_194515 | JGI IMG/M metagenome (GOLD analysis project Ga0307517, IMG submission 194515) | Populus trichocarpa ectomycorrhiza microbial communities from riparian zone in the Pacific Northwest, United States - 23_EM | ecosystem: Host-associated > Plants > Roots > Unclassified | place... | reverse complement strand
TGATGTCTTCCAATTTTTTTTATTAAGTTTGACTCTTTTTTTTTCTTGGTTTTTCTTTAGTTAGGTTAGCATTGAGTTGTTTGATAATCTAAGAGCCAGTTTGGAAACGCGGGCCAACCTGCGTTTCCAAAAAATTCAATTTTTGTTTTTACTTAAAATTATTTTTTTATGTGTTTTGGATCGTTTTGGTGTGATGATTTTAAAAATAATTTTTTAAAAATAAAAATATCATTTTAATGCATTTTAGCACAAAAAACACTTTAAAAAGCAACCACACACCACACTCCCAAACAGGTCTTTTAATAAATCCGGTGTGGTTTTTTTTTGCTCATTGTTTTTTTGTCAATTTATTTACTTTTATTGTTTTTTTTTTATAAATGACTTAGAGCTTGAATTTTTTTAACCTATAACTTCTTTTACATTAAAAAAATTTGTTCGGCTAAAACATATGTAAGTAAATCACTTTTAAAATATCACCCCGAACATTTTTTTTTTATAATCAAACGGCGTGAAAAAAACATTATAACAATTGAATCTGCGGAATCCACTTTGTCCAATGGACGTGATTTTCATGAAGGGACTCGGGGAAGAATTTTTTAGCATTGAATGGCGAGAAATTTTGTTAAGTTATGAAGGTAGAACGTGGAAGTATAACATCGATGAATTCACAGCGGTAAAAAAAAAAAAAACTCTGAATGAAAGTGCAAATTACCTAGAGGGAGGACCTTTTTAAACTCTCTTTATTAAGCGAAGTTTCCCAGGCAGTCTCTTCCAGTTTTTAGTTCGCAAGAAGAAAGAATTCCGTGAACTTTTTTCTTCTTCAACTTCTTGTCAAATTGATCACGAACTTCTGCTATATCTCTAATAAACTTGGACTGATTCTTTTAAACCCGGTGATATAATAGCGTGATTGGCGAGGCCGGGTTGTGGCTCAGAGGAGAAGCGATGTTTTTCAACGGCGATTCATCCACGAGGAAGCGAGTCGATTTAGGAGGCCGGAGTTCGAAGGAGAGAGATAGGAAGAAGCTTCTTGAACAAACTAGATTGGAACGTAATAGTCGGTTGTGGGTGAAGCAACAGAATGCCGCTGCTGTCAAAATTCAAGTTAGGTTTCCCTCCAATCTTTCTTTTGATCAATTTATTATAATTTACGCATGTTAATTTGTGTTCTTATTCATTATTTAATTAAATTCAATGCCTTTTTTCCTGTGTACATGAATGCCATGTTCTACACGTAATGGTGCTGTCTTAGACATGGATTTTTGTGGATTTAAGAATCAGGGTTGAAAGGATCGCGAAAATTAGGGTTTCTGTAACTCCATCGCTTGCCTTGAAGAAAAATTAGTTACAATTTCTGTTTGATTGAAAATGGATTTTTTCGAGTGAGATTTGGCGTATCTCTTAATTCTCGGGCCTTCTTTGTTCTGTGACATTTTGTAGCGAGATAGCATATTCTAGGTTACCTTTAATCTAAATAAAGAGCACTTGTGGCTTTTTTTTTTCTGGGATGATTGAAGCTGTTGTTAGAACTTAGAACTTGTAATGCTTTTGTTGCAAAGTGTTGACTAATTTGTAACCACAGAAATGGTTCAGAGGGAGAAAGGCAGTGGAGGCTGAACATTCTAGGGTGCGAGGGAAGTTCCATGGAACCTATGGCAAGTGTTGCCAAAATGTAGACAGGTAGACGAGCAATGTCCTCGTCCTAATGCTATTAATAGAAATCATGACTAACTGTTGTGAAAATCTGTTTGATAACCTTTTGGTTGAGATTCTAAATGTTTATTCCTCCTTCAAACTGTCTCATGCATCCAGGCATTGTTTTGGTCCGGATTCAGAGTTCTTCCGGCAGCTATTATTTTTCTTCAATGCAAAAGATAGTGATGATTTCACAATCCTCGTGGAGACTTGCCGATTGCTTCTGCAAAATGTTCAAGATAGCGGTATTTCCATAATAATAAAATTTCTCCAATGGACACCTTACAAACTTGTTTAAGCAGTACTTTTTTTTATATATAGAAAACATGATTAGGAAAGTATGTCTAATCACAGAGAGTAAGATATCCCTGTGCAAAAATTCACTTGTTTGAGTTGTAATTTCTGTGTTAGAATGTCTCTAGATTTGGCATTCACTGCATTTCGAGTCTTGATGCCCCGGTTATATTTTGCTATTTTATTTGTTCTCTCAACAGTTTTATTACTTTTGAATTTGAGTTTTAAATGACAATCTAGAATGACCATGCTGTAAAACTTATTAATTCCATTCCAAACAATTTCCCTGTTTAGCAAATTCTGGTCATTAGTTATGAAACTTTTTGTTCGAGTCTGGTGTGAAGACTGCCATTGATGATGTTCTATGGTGGGTCTACTTGATTAATCTGCAGAATGTTTTATGGTGGTCCTGTAACAAATTATGTCCTGCTGTGGTAATAGTTAAGAAGCATGAACAATGGGCTATCAGCTATTGTGCTGGAAGGCGCCTCTTCTGTCTATAATGATGGCATTGAGGATGAGTAAAAACCACAAAGTGCAGTATTGCAAATTGCAGGGTTCTTTTAGTTATTCCAAAACTCAGACGTGTTACTTCGTTTTATTTTACCAGTTTCACATGTGCAAGTAATGTGTATTTGAAATTCCTCTGCATTCCCTAGTATCCCTCTCAATATACTCCATTTGCAGAACAGCATATTATTGGTTTGTATTAACATTCTGTTATTACTCAACAGGGGATATCGTGAGCCTATTTGCTGGTGGGGATTATTCAACCAAGCATGCTTTGGTGGAGTATAGGGTCAAAAAACTATCATTTGCCTGTATTTGGGCTATCTATCAAAATAGGTTCGCTCTGTTGATCCTGTTTGAATATATCCCAAATCTGCTGAACATTCAGCTTTACTGAATTTGGGTGCTAGTCAGATGTAATATTTTACTTGATATGGTGTTTGCGCTAAACTCTTGGGACATGACAGGTATCATCACTTGATTCTATTTCAATGTGAAGTCATATCCTGGTCATGATTTTGACTATTATAGCTGTATGCACTCTATTATGGTGACCATGATAGCAGTTCTTTCCTGCCTCAAACTTTTGTTGATTAGAGATTGAATAATGCATGTAGTGGCACTGTTCGAGTTTTCTTTTATGAAGAAGCAAACAAAGGTATCCTCCTTTGTTGTTCCCCAAATTTAAGGATGATGATTGGATCACTCTTTGTGCTGTGGAGTGAAGACAGATGCTAACTTTATCTACATGGACTGGGGAAAGAAGAGCAGTTTTCTCTTGCTGTACTGATGTTTGTCTATTGGTTTTTAACCTGACAATGTCTGAATTCTGAACATCACTACTAAATCTCCTTGATCTGGATATAAAACTTTTAACGTGGATCAATCTATAATGGAAGAGGGTGTGTCAGGTTTTGATGGTTGCACATTTGAATTGTAATTGGCACAAGCATTAGCTTAACACATTGGATTTTGGTCTCTGGTTTTGCATTGCTTTTCTCCGTGGGCCCTGCATGCCTATTTTGCTATTGATGTTCATGTTTGCTGTTTTTAGGATTTATCTACATTTTGCTTATCTTTAATGGTTTTGTTGAACTTGTGTTTATGATATCTGATAGAGGAATGCATGAATGAATTTTCTCAGAGTTATTTTATTAGACTATGTTCAACGCTATCACTCCTTTTAACATTAAAATTTGACCACCTGATATGTGCTCCCTATTTGGCATTTGATTGTCGAGCAGAAAACAATTGAAGGATCAATTAGTGATGATGCCCAGGGATTCAAGCATAACAGCAACTCTCTTGCTGGAAGCTGTAGCTTTGCTGATCGATCCCAAACTTCCATGGGCTTGTAAGGTCGTTGGTTATCTCTTGCAAAGGAATGTGTTTGCTCTATTTCGAGAGATTGTTCTAACAGGAAAGGTATGCATCTAATTATTAGACTTGTTTTATGATTTTGTTCTAGAAAGTATATTCGGCATAATGTGCCTGTTTCCAAGTATCTTCCATCCTAAACTCCCATATATGCTCTCTTATTCAAAATTTTCCAAATGCAAACATGCTCAATCAATTCCATATCTGAAACTTTGAAACCTTGAGTTGTAGTGTTGTAACTACTATAGTTAAAAAACCTTCCCAAATTAACACGATTTGAATAGCACATATAAAGAATACATATCTTTCAAAAACACTCTACAACTAGGCAAAAGAAGTAAGACCATCAGTTTCTTAAGGTAAAATGAATATCTGTATACCCTGAATAAACTCAGCAAGAGCAACAAACCACACATTGTACATTACTGTAAACAATAAATAAAAGAAGGTAAGAGATCATATACTTTCAATGCAACCGATGCTCGCCATCTCCAGACTTCACACAAACAACTCATCTCCAAGTCCAAAACTTGATACTTCTCCAGATACAAGTCAGCCCTGAGTTTTTCCATATTAACAAAGAATAACTGACATTTCTAGTTAATTCCTCGTTAATTCAAGCATTTTACATAATCTCACTTAAACCCTTAATGATTGTCTCGCATCTTAGTAGTAGTGGCAATGTACCTCTTCCAGCAATCTTTTGCATAAGAAATCTAGCAATCTTCCTCTTCTTAGCTACGATTATAGTCTAGTCTATCTTCCTGCCCCTCCCTCTCTCTTGGATGCTGGCCCATGATCGCATTCTGTATTGGTAATATGGCTTCTAGCTGCACCCTAGCAGTACTTTATTTTCTACTGTATTTTTGCCGAGGATTCAAGGATAATAACACCAAAAAAAACCAGATGTTACCCTCCATTAATTTATTTTTTAATATGACTGCCACAGAAGAATGACAAAAAAGGTTTCCGGAATATGATTCCACTCTCATAGCTAGAGAGGGTCTGAATCTGAGATAAATCATCTGAAAAATGTGAATAGAGAATGCTGTGACGTTTCCTACTTTTTTAATCCATTCCTTCTGAATGTTATACCACCTATGTTTTTGGGCCTTTTTCTCTACCTTTATAAGACTTTATCTTTGACAGACTATCAACATGTTAGTTGTGGTTGTTATTATTTCTGATTTTTGGCATGCTTGCTCAAAATCTGTCGTATAATTATGCTTTCTCTATTCTGAAGCAGTTACAGACTTCTGCATTTGGTTTTCCTTAATAATCCGCAGGAGAATATGAGGAGTGACAGTTCCATCAGAAATGCATCTCCATTGGAGCGTATTCTTGCCCTTGTGATATCTCATGTTGGTCAGAAGCCATGTATTTGCCCCACCATTGATCTGCAATGGAGTTTCTCATCTCAGATGCTGACAATTCCTTTACTATGGCGACTTTTTCCTAATTTAAAAGAGGTATTGTGTTTAAATGTTTCTTGTGGTGGAATTAATTGCTTTTAATTTTTGTAAAATTTCTATGCAATATACACAACTGTGGCATGCTACTTTCAGGAAAAAAATGCACTGGACTGTTTCTTTTGATTTTATTGATCTCATTGAACAGAATATGTAATTTTCTTGCTACTTGTTCTCCTTATGAGCTGAACATGTAATTGTTGTTTGGACTGCTTATTTTTTCTTAGGATTGTTGCATAAGTGACCTTTTCCTTCCAGGTTTTTGCAACTCAGGGGCTGAGCCGACATTACATTAATCAGATGGCACGTTGCATGCGGAATAATACTTATGTACTGCCCAATGATCTTTCTGTGGAATATCCTGGCCACGCTTGTCTTCTAGGAAATATGTTAGAAACCGCAGGAGCTGCTTTGTCTCATGCTGACTGTTCATTTGAGATGGTGAGGGATTCATGAAAATCATAATAGATAGTTCTGTTATTATAAAAACACACACACAAATGTGCGCGCTCACTCAACATTCATACTAAATCTGTTTGAATGAAAATTGTTGATAAATAATTGCTTTCCCTCTTTGCAAGATGCAGAACTACTTGATGGTGTACAAAAAAACAATAGTTTGTATGTTTTAGGATTGGGATAGTTATGCAAACGATTATGATACTTTTTGGGAAAAGAAGTTGACTTTTTACCTACCAAGAATTATATGAATCTAATACTCCTGAAGAATGATGGATCACTATTGTAAGGAGTCTTTCATACTTGATATTGAGAGCCTATGGCTTATCATTTTAACATCACTGATATGACTGGAAATACAGAACAAGACCATATTGATGCATCATTAACTTGATTTTGTGCTTGAACGCTTGGTTTTATCAAAGTGGATAACCACACTGCCCATGACTTCCCTCTTTGTGGATTTGATCCAGCTGTTATGCAATACATAAATTTTCTTTTAAGTAAGTTTAAAACTTTTCCTTGAAAACCTCACCTGAACATTTGATTAATCCTTTCTCTGCAGTTCCATGTATGTTTTAAAATCTGGTTTGCAGACTCCTGTCGCTTCCTTTGCGACCAATGCTCCCCCCCCCCTCTTATTTACCATTGAAATTTGCGAGTTGTGAACTTTTCTCTTTTGCTCCTTCTGCGAGCCCTGGAAATGATCAATAGTGATGACCACATTGACTTAGTTTAGTTTCACACATCTGGGAGTTAAAGATTTGGTAATCCTTAAAATCTGTAACCTCCTTTTCTTGATTGGCATTTTAGATCTTTCTCATCATTTTCTTTTTTTATGATTAAAAAAGAATGATTGTTTTTATCTTTCTTATCTAAGTTGTTTAATGTGTTGCATCATTTTAATTCAGCTTTTGTAGATTCTGAAACTAATTTTTCTCTTATTTATTTCAATTAGGCTATAGATATTGCTGCCGTGACAACATTCTTGTTGGAGGCACTTCCTCCTATAAAATCATCAAGTCCAGAAATTAGACCAAGTATGCACTCTCCATAAAAGATCAATTTATTTCTTTCCTTGATACGTGCCTGTTGTGGGTTTCCTCTAGCTTGGAAACTTCTTACTTAGATCATAACCTTATATTCATTCATTGACCTTGTGGAAGCTGTATTAATGTCTTTAGAGCTGCTTGATGTGAGTGTATATATGTAATTGTTAAACTTCAGGCTCCACTCTGGATGAGGATGATATGGCTTTGCCTGATGAAATGGAAATTGTCTTAAACAAGGATTTGGAACACAAGATAGTCCATGCTATGCATTCACGCTTTCTCTTGCAATTGGTATGTCATACGCACTCTTCATCGGGTTTACATTAAATTGGGCTATCTATAATAGTTAAAGCAATCTCTACCTTTTATAATTAAAGAAACTAAGCAACAACTGACTTTGTTTTCAAGCAGACGAGTGTTTTATTTGGGGAGATTACAATGGTCAGTGGTTCAAACCATGGACTGGACGATAAAGAGGTTGCAGCTATTGGTGCTGCTTGTGCTTTTTTGCATGTTGCTTTCAACACTTTGCCAGTTGAGCGAATGATGACTGTACTAGCTTTTAGAACTGAACTTGTTCAAGTGCTTTGGAATTTTATGAAGCAGTGTCATGAGAATAAAAAGTGGCCATCCTTGCCTGATCAGTTATCATATCTACCAGGAAATGCACCTGGCTGGCTATTACCTCTGGCTGTTTTTTGTCCTGTATATAAGTCAGCTTCTCTCCCTTTGGTGGTTTCATTTCCTTCTTGTATTGACATCTCTTGTTCTTTTCTCTGTCTTTGTTTATTCTCATCTTGGTTTTATGCATCCCCTTTTGATGCTAGATTAACGTGTGGCTGCATCTGATGATTAGTTATTTGTTGTCCTTCCTCTTGCTTCTTGAAGAAGCAAATATTTCGATTCTAATTAATTTCATGGTTTACCAGGTACATGCTTATGTTAGTTGACAATGAGGAGTTCTATGAACAGGAGAAGCCTTTATCATTGAAGGATGTCCGGTGCCTAATTGTTATTTTGAGACAGGTAGCTTATTATTGATGAATTTTAGATCAACAAGCTGTAAAATAAAGACTTGAACTGGAGGCTCTCAGTGCTTGGCCACCTTGTTCTTATTTGTGTTGCTGCTTTCTAATGTTAAATGTGTTATACCTTCAACCTCTGTTTTTGCATTTTCTTTTTTGTGCAGGCCCTATGGCAGCTCCTATGGGTGAATCCTAAAGTGAACAGTAATTCAGTTAAACTCATCAAGAACACCTCTGTTTATAGTGGGAACCCTATTGAATCTATTAAACAGAGAGTTAGTCTTGTAGCCTCTGAGCTCCTCTCTCAGGTAATTCTCTATTTGTTAAATTTGTTATCCTAATTTGACAAGTCTCACTTGTAGGTCATTCTATCGCAATCAGTGGTTTTTATACACTTATCTAGTCATTGTAGATTCTGTAAATTTTTTTGGCTTATTCAGATGGAATATCCGCTTATATTTTGCTTAGACTGTTCTAGCAAAACGTAGGAGATTTTGTTCATTTTATTGTTTTTTTTATTTTTTATTTTTTAACAGAATATTATTGTAGTTGCAAGATTGGAACAATAGACGACAATTTGCACCACCCAATGATTTCCATGCTGATGGTGTTGATGACTCATTTATTTCTCAGGTAATATTTTATCTCAAATGTAATCTTCAGATCCCAGGAACCTAACTGTTATGATGCTGAATTTGCTCATATTCTCCTTTTCAGGCTGTAATAGATGGAACCAAAGCAAATGACATTATGAAACAGGCTCCTTTCTTGGTACCTTTTACAAGCAGAGTTAAAATATTCAATGTAAGTCTTTAACAAAGTGGCCCTTGGATTTAGATGAATATGTGAAGCTCTGAGGAATAAATGTCTATGTAGATATTTATATAAATCTGTCTTCCAGTCACAATTATTGGCAGTTAGGCAAAGACAAGGGTCCCATGGTGTTTTTACAAGAAACAGATACAGAATACGGAGAGATCATATTTTGGAAGATGCTTATAATCAGATGAGTGCATTGTCCGAGGAGGATCTTCGAGGATTGGTAATGTATTTGTTTTGCAAATTAAAATTTTTATTTTCAATCAGAAAATGACACGCCAGAGTAATCATGTTTGGTTGCTCACCTACAGATTCGTGTATCATTTATCAATGAGTTTGGAGTTGAGGAAGCTGGCATTGATGGTGGTGGCATTTTTAAAGATTTCATGGAAAACATTACTCGAGCTGCCTTCGATGTGCAGTATGGGTTGTTTAAGGTCATAAATTTATGTTCTGTGACATTCATGCATTCTCATTCTTCGAGTTGAATGCAAAACTAGTCCATGTGAACTTGGTTGAGTTGAATCAAATCATAACCGATTAGACTCAGAGATTCGCCCATATAAAAAGCTGTGTTATGACTTGAAACATATATAAATTTTATATCAGGTGGTCTTGCATTATATTGGGATATATTACAACATTTTGATTCTTTTGATGGCTGGTGTTTCTATGCATGCATGTCTTGTGTATTACATATCAGCAGCAGAACTTTTTCTTACTCTTCCTTTTGTCACTTTGATTTATGCTTTTGTACCCTCTACCTTCTGTTTTATGACTTTCTGCTTGGCATTGTTCATTCAGGAAACATCTGATCACCTACTCTACCCCAATCCTGGATCAGGAATGCTACACGAACAACATCTTCAATTTTTTCATTTTCTTGGAACTCTTCTTGCAAAGGTTTGATTTGCTCTCTTGTCTAATCCCTTCATCAGATAATGTTTAGTGGTGTTGGTTGCATGGTTTCTTAGAGCTTCAATGTCAATTGCATTGTCTTCTAATGCAATGAAAATCCTATTGAGCAGCACATGTAAGTTTTTTATTACTAGCATCTGAAGATTTGCATGTTGTAGCAACATGGGCATGCACTTGTTCATGACCAATCTTTGATTGCCCATTTTAGGTTATGGAATTTGATATATCATGAATAAGAAAAATACCAAGATTTTTAATGTAGTATACACATGTTTTTGTGCCCGCATATGTTTTTTTTAATTGATTTTATATCACTATATCTTATCATTTGCCACAATATTGTGGTTCTGATTTTGTTTTATTTGCTTTTTTCGGCCAAATGTCATGGTCGTATTTGACATTATAAAATGGTGTAAGATATATTTATGTGAAAAGAAGATCCTAGTACTAGAAGGGAAAGAATAACCTAAATATTTTCTGATAGTTAGCACCAAAGAATTGTAACAGAACCTTTTGAGTTACTGATGGGACCTTTGTAGACTTACATGTTGTGAAAAAATTAAATATTCTTCTGTTAGTAATTCATGATGCTTGTATTTCTATGTTTGCTAATTTATGTGGAATAGACATATTTTGGATTTTAAGTTGGAGTTATTGTTTAAAAAAAAAGAAGTTGGAGTTATCATGCACAGGCATTGTAGTTTTATTGCATACAGCTTTTGAACCCTCTCATTTTGGTACAGAGGAGCAAAGACTTTCCTCCTATTATATATGTTGATCATGCTTTAAGGCTTGCAGCCATTTATTTGGATATGCCACCGATTGCAAAAATCACTGCTCTCATCGTAGTTTTATTTCCTGTTCAATGTCTTTCCAATGCACACAATGAGCCTTTCAAGGGTTTAATACCGAAATTCCTATCAGTCTGTCCTTTGTCTCCCCTATATGAAGGACCTGATGACGTATCTTATCTGATTGATTACCTTTAGATGATAACAGTTTAATTATATATTGATTGTTTAATTGGCCTGCATGCTATCTGATTCTTAGTTATACTGGTGCCTTGTTACTCTTCTCCGTGCAGGCTATGTTTGAAGGTATTCTTGTTGATATACCTTTTGCAACATTCTTCCTAAGCAAATTAAAGAAGAAGTAAGAATTCCAAGGCTTTACCCCATTCTAGCTGTTTTTTCACTTTCTTATACTTCATGGCTACTATCTCAGAATTCTCTGATATGTATACATATATTTTTCTCAAAGCAGATACCTTAGTAATAGTTAATTTTGAACTATCTGCAAGTTCATATTATTTTTAGTTTTGGAAATAGAAATTAGTTTTAACAATTTCATCTATTTGATGTTTTACAATGTACTATCTCAGGCTCAATTGTAGTATTTATGTACGATTTGTTTTTTATTGGTCAGGTACAACTATTTGAATGACTTGCCTTCATTGGATTCAGAATTATATCGCCACCTTATTTTCCTAAAGGTACTGTGATTGTCTTCCCACTAGCCACAAATGCTTCAGTAACTGCTATGTCTTCTCATCCAAACAATAAACTTTGGTTTGCACTGATTCTTTAGCAAGCAGGAAATTTGTACTTCATTTATAATTGTGTTTCAGGTACAAATGAATCTCCTTGAATTGAGCTGCTGGGAAAAATGGAGCCATTGAGTCAACTAAAGCAGAAAGATAGAATTGATTCTATTATAGGGGAATCCATAATAATATTGTCTTCTAGATGCCTATGGGATACATTTTAAGGGATTGGAATGGTGTTTTATTCATTTGAATTTGCTTAACAAATTACACAGAAGAGTAGTTTCATTTTCTTGTGCTGGTTAAGGCTGAATGCAATTGCTTTTTGCTATTGATAAGCCGTTACCAGCTGTTATAGCTTTTATTCCTGCTGCCAAAAAGAGCAGTTGCTGCCATTAGTTGACCGCCTGACTTTCATAGTTTTGGTGTCAGAAATGGGACCATAAAGGATAATGGTTTTTGGGAAAGAAATAGCTTTTGCTTTGTTGCAGAAGGCCATTTGCAAGCAGGCATGCCCATCCAGAGGGTTTAAGATTATATGTTGCTAGTTCCATTGTCTGTCGGGTTTAAGATTATATGGTGCTAGTTCCATTTTCTGAGAGGGTGAAGTATATTTTTTTCCTTATCCTTTTCAGAGGCAGGCATGTCCATGTAGAGGGTTTAAGATTATGTGATGCCAGTTCCTTTTTCTGTAGGTGCTAAAGTATATATTTCCTTTTTGATCGTCCTATAGGTGGTAGAATGGAACTTTCTATTGATATGGAAAATAAAAATGACAAATCTCCATCTGTATGGCATCCTTTCACATTCTCATTGGTTCTTTTGATTTTAGAGTACTCACCTTTTCCTTTACTTGCATTTCTCTTAACTGCAGCGTTATCAAGGTGATATTTCTGACTTGGAGCTCTACTTTGTCATCGTAAATAATGAATATGGCGAGCTAACAGAAGAGGAGCTGCTTCCTGGAGGAAGAAACCAGCGTGTCACTAATGACAATGTCATTCCTTTTACCCATCTTGTATCCAATTATCGTCTAAATTATCAGGTATTCCAGCATTTCATTCTTAGTTCATCAAGTTTACACTATGCTGTCATCTGATCTTCGTAGTAATATCACTTTCAGATACGTCTACAAAGTTCTCATTTCATGAGGGGCTTTCAGCAGCTTATAAAGAAAGAATGGATTGATATGTTTGACGAGCATGAACTTCAGGTATTCTCATTCAAAGTTTTATGAACAAATCATGCTAGCTTTGCATGAGATGATGCCTTGTGTTGCTAAACTCATATCCAACATCAGCGGGAAGCCTTATACACTAAAGAATCATTAGCCTTATGTGTAAACTTAAAAATGGTGAATTAGCTAACACTCACCGCCCCACCTCGACTCTTGTTTGACATAGCTGCTATTTGTTTGAAGCTTCTGATATCAGGTTCGCTTGATGGCTTGGATATTGATGACTTGCGCATTCATAGCAATTATGGTGGTGGTTATCATAGTGTAAGTTAATGTTGTCTGTCTTAATTGTAAGGTTCTGGTTAGAAATATTTGACTATCCATAATTTTCAATTGTAGCTTCCTATTTGTAGTGACTACTGGTAATTAGAATTCATTGCATTTATTTTGTTTATTTATGGACAGAGAAGCAGCATACTAAAGTATGCAAGAGGAGAGAGAAAAGGAGAAAACCTTAGACTTCACAGCACTCTTAAAAATAATGAGAAAAATTCAATCAAATGACTTAATTCAAAGAAACTCAATTAAGCTCACAATTTCTCCCTTACAACAAAAACCGCAATAGACAAGGTGGAACTTATCCTACCTAACTCAATTGCTTCCCTACTCACCTGCGAACACACCATCTTCTCCCCAAACCTAATCATCTCCTTTTGTTTCCTTTTTAATCTTTGTATTATTCTTATGTGAGACTTTAATCTAGAGCTCAACCTGCACCCTTCTTTATCCCTTGTTCTGAGACCCTCGCCCCTAGGGCTCCAGCATATAATTGTTAGAGTTAATTATGTTTATTGAGAATCAGCTTTGGTTAATTTCAGTTCTTGCGATTATATTTTGCCTTCATGTCCAGTTTACATATGAAGGAGAAATGATTTCTTTGCTGTTTTCCTAGAAAACTACTTTGGAGCTTGTTTGCATTTATTAAGATTCTGAATCTTCTTCTGAATTGCTGTTGTGGCCCTATGTAAGGTGGTACTCTGGATATTTGGAATGAATGGCCATTTTACGTAGATATATTTGTGTTCTGATGATTTCATGGCTACTGAGGCACTTCAACTATACCTAACTGGATAATTAAGCCAACCTTTGTCTGTTTTCTTGCAATTAAAAGCTACTTGATATAGCTTCTTTTCTTTTTTTTCTTTTTTTTTTCACAGGAGCATTATGTTATTGAGATGTTCTGGGAAGTTCTGAAAGGTTTTTCCATGGAAAATCAAAAGAAAATTTTGAAGTGAGTTATTTTATTCTCATTAAGTTATTTTTTTCTTTTTTCTTTTTTTGTGCTACCTTATTTCTTAGCTTTCAGTCAGCGTGAGAACAGACTACCAAGATGATAATTACCTGAATTTGTTTTTTAGGTTTGTGACTGGTTGTTCACGGGGACCTTTGCTTGGATTTAAATATCTTGAGCCCTTATTTTGTATACAAAGGTAAGAGCTGTACTTAATGTAATTAGAAATAGCAGATTTTAAAGTTTATGTGAGGCATTTAGTTTAATTGTGACAAAGTTTTGGTATGATTTCTTTCACATTCCTTTAAAATAACTTGATTTCTACAATTGTTTAACTTTTTCTCCAGGGCTGGGGGCACTGCCTCTGAGGAAGCTCTTGATCGGCTGCCGACATCAGCTACTTGCATGAATCTTCTAAAGCTTCCACCTTATAGAAGGTTTGTCCCAGATTCCTAGCATTATATGTTTGGTCTGTAGAATCTTTCCTGAGAGTCTCACTCTCACAAACTCCCCAGGGTTCCCTTCTTAAGCGATCTCACTTTCCTAAGTGCTACAAAAGTAAAATTTAATATCAATACCGAAATATTCTCAATTGTTTAAAATATATGTCAAAAAAAACCTAAATTAACTTACATGCTAGTTCTTAAACATTCATTCCTTTAACCAACACTACTACTACCAGGAACTAAATTTTAAAAGAAAATAAACCAATAATTATTTTATAATGGATCAAATTTATTTTATGGTATTAAATTTATAAATTTGAATATTATATTATTATGTTAGTAGAAATCCCTTTTATCAGCTAGTACAATTTTTTTTATTAGGACAATTAATTAAATATTAATAATTACTAAAATGACTATAATAAAGGATAAGACAGTAATTTACTTCAAACTTGTTTAGAATTATAAGGAAACAACACAAAAATGATACTTTCCTCAGAATCTTGTATTGTTAAACAAGTACAAAAATTCTAATTTTCTGGGAGCCATTTGCCTGAGAATCTTTCCGGGAGGGTGATTCTGGAAGGAAAAGTGATATTTCGTGAACCAAAAGCCAGTGGGTGGATATGGCTCTATGAGATCAGATAACATCGCTTGGAATTTTAGGCATGCATGGCTTTTGTTTGTTTGGCCCTTCAGTCTGTAGGATATGTTTATCAGGACATAATTTTGCAGTGCACTTAAATCTTTTTGAAACTCGCTTGAAGACTCTTCTGAATTGAGATTTCATCTGTCTGGATCATTCTTTTCATTTTTACTGCCTTGGAGCATATATTAAGGTTTTGTCAGGTATTCAGCCCATTGTTTACCGACTTAAATAGCCTTCTCATGTTTGTGACACAGCAAAGAGCAGCTAGCAACGAAATTGCTATATGCTATAAATGCTGATGCGGGTTTTGATTTGAGCTGATGGATTGCGTTCTTATAACACCGAGGGAGAAAACTTGGCTTGTGAACTTGTGATATCATAATCCATATGATGATGCTTCAGCAAACATGTGAATGGAATAGGCTTTAGATTGCTTCCATGGAAGATCCGCCAATTGGATTCACGTGTACATATGTGGATACATCTGCAGTATATATATTAAGTTTGGTTAAGTTTATACATGCTGGAGCTTCCACAGGTGCCCTGTCAAGGAATACGATTTTTAGACTGCAAGTTGAAAGAATTGCAACTCATGATGTAAACGAGACGGGCTGTTTTTTTACTCTTTCTTGACTAGGTCCCAGCAAAATCTTTCCTGTCTAGGCGGATTTAAAATACTCTTTTACCTGTTTCTACCAGTTGTACTTGTGTAATTATCTGTAGATAAGGACATAAGGTATAGATGACCAGGGGCGAAGTGGTTGTGTTTAATCTCATAATTCAGAGAAGCTCCGAATTCTCGACGAGGAAAGTCTGATTTAAATAAAATAGCTCTTTATATATGTTGATTTAATTTACAGATTCTTTGTAAAAATCAATCCGCGATTGCATGACAGGAAGGAAATGGTGTTTGATGCAAAACGCAAAACCACTTTGTGCTGTTCTTATTGCACAAATTGGTCGAGGTTACAGTCAATTTGAAGGAGACGGATCGAGTCACCCGCCAAAATCAGTGCTCTTTTGATTCGTTTCATTAACCATTCCGAGATTAGACTTCGTTTCTGACGTGCACCATTCCCTTTTTTATTTTTAATTTTGAAATCTTCCTTCTATGAGAAAATTGCAGGTTCTATAATGATTGCATTAAGCAACTGCAGGGAAACAAACTCGTATGCCATTGTTACCACATCCAAACCAAAAGCGCTGTGGTCTATAAATATCTCAGGTGAAAAAAGAAAAGAAAAGGGAATTGGCATTTGTCAATTGATTTCTCGTATAAACGCCAAGCCTTTGGCATCTGCGCTTGGACAGCAAGGAAGGAACACAGAAAGGGTTCCAGGCAAAACAATTTGGCAGATTCAAAATCAGGTGCCACATTGATAAAACACAAAGAGTGGAACAGCATTGCAATCATTATCAATCCAATCACCCCCAACCGTTACCCATGAATTGTAATGTGATGCCCGTATTTCAATCTTAGGAAACTTGCTGCCTGCTTGTGTCACGTGTGCGAGGACACAACACCCGAATGCTTAGGGTAAAATTTAAATAATTTTGTTATGGGTATTATGTGAACAATTTTGTAGTTTCACACCACCACAAGTATTTATCCTCTTCACTTTTATTCATAAAACAATACTAAAAAAATATTAAAAACAAACATTTACAAT
>Ga0307517_10007126_pt1 | contig 16395 bp, 14 predicted proteins | sample 23_EM_MG_FD_194515 | JGI IMG/M metagenome (GOLD analysis project Ga0307517, IMG submission 194515) | Populus trichocarpa ectomycorrhiza microbial communities from riparian zone in the Pacific Northwest, United States - 23_EM | ecosystem: Host-associated > Plants > Roots > Unclassified | place... | reverse complement strand
ACTCGTCAGCCTGCTGACCTTCTTCGGCATCCTCGTCGCGCTGCTCGCCATCGACCTGCAGCTCGCGCTCATGGTCTTCGCGACCCTCCCGGTCCTGCTCGCCGCCACCTGGGTCTTCCGGCGCAAGTCCGTCAGGGCCTACGAGCTCGCCCGCGAGCGGGTCGGTGTCGTCAACGCCGACCTGCAGGAGCACGTCGCCGGGCTGCGCATCGTGCAGGCCTTCCGCCGCGAGGAGGGCGGCGCGGAGCGCTTCGCGGGGCGCAGCGACGCCTACCGGCAGGCCCGCCTGCGCGGCCAGTTCCTGATCTCCGTCTACTTCCCCTTCGTCCAGCTCCTGTCCAGCGTGGCCGCCGCCCTCGTCCTGATCGTCGGCGCCAACCGGGTCGGCGCCGGCACCCTCACCGCCGGTGCCCTGGTCGCTTATCTGCTCTACATCGACCTGTTCTTCTCGCCCGTCCAGCAGCTCTCCCAGGTCTTCGACGGCTACCAGCAGGCGTCGGTCTCCATGGGCCGCATACGCGAACTGCTGCGCACCCCCACCGCGATCCCGGCCGCAGCCGCTCCCCGCGAGGTCGGCTCCCTGCACGGCGAGATCGTCTTCGACGATGTCCGCTTCCAGTACGGGCGCGACGGCGCGGAGGCCCTGTCCGGGGTGGACCTGCGGATACCCGCCGGACAGACCGTCGCCTTCGTCGGCGAGACCGGCGCGGGCAAGTCCACGCTGGTCAAGCTGGTCGCCCGGTTCTACGACCCCACCGGCGGCGCGGTCCTGGTCGACGGCCACGACGTGCGCGAGCTGGATCCCACCGGGTACCGGCGCAGGCTCGGCGTCGTGCCGCAGGAGCCGTATCTGTTCGCCGGGACGGTGCGTGACGCGATCGCGTACGGGCGGATGGACGCCACCGACGCCGAGGTCGAAGCCGCCGCGCGGGCGGTCGGCGCGCACGCCATGATCGCCACCTTCGACGGCGGCTACCTGCACATCGTCGCCGACCGCGGGCGCAACCTGTCCGCCGGCCAGCGACAGCTGATAGCGCTGGCCCGCGCCCAGCTCGTCGACCCCGACATCCTGCTGCTCGACGAGGCCACCGCCGCCCTCGACCTTGCCACCGAGGCCCTGGTCAACCAGGCCGCCGACCGCCTCGCGGCGCGCCGTACAACGCTCGTGGTGGCCCACCGTCTGACGACGGCCGCACGCGCCGACCGCGTCGTCGTCCTCGACCACGGCCGCGTCGTGGAGGACGGCACGCACGAGGAACTGCTGGCCCGACAGGGGCGCTACGCCTCCCTGTGGCGGGCGTTCGTCGGGGAGGACGAGAGCAGCGAGGCGGTGGCCTAGGGCTTTTCCTGCCGGGCGGCGTCGAGGCTCATCCAGCCGCCTTGCGGTTCGGGGAGGAAGATCACCCCGCCGGCCACCAGCGGCTCGGTGTCCGAGGAGGTCTCCCAAGGATCGGTGCCGGCCGCCTGCGGTTTGTGGGACCAGAGCCGGTCGCCCGAGGAGTCGTCGAAGGAGGCGCCGCCGCCGTTGTACGCCAGATAGAGCCGGCCCCCGGCGTGAATCGGCGGGGTGTCGACGGCCTGCGCCCCCGGCACCGGCGCGCTCCACAGCTCCGTGCGCTTGGCCGTGTCGACCGCGACGACGGACCAGTCGGCGCCGTCGCTCGCCGCGAGGTAGGCGCGGCCCCGCGACACCGACAGCTCGGCGGCCCCAACCTGCCCCGATCCCCAGCTTCCCCCCAGCCAGGTGGTGGAGCTAGCGCCCCCGGCGCCGAGCACCCGCCGGAGCACCCCGGTCCGGGTCTCCTCGCTGTTCGTCACCACGCAGTAGATGACCGTCCTGCCGCCCTCGGTCAGGAGCGCCTCCGACCCCATGACGCAACCGGGCTTGAGCCCGTACTCGGCGACGTGCTTGCCGGACCCGGCGTCGAGCACGGTGAGGAGATCCTCCGGTCCCCCTCCGTCGTCGGGGTCCTTCCCGGAGAAGAGATAGACCTTTCCGCCGAAGGACCGGATCGACGGCGGGTACTGGGAGGTGTTGGCGCTGCCCGGCAGGGCGGTCCACCGCCGTGTGCCGCTGCGCGCGTCGACCGCGTGCACGCGGCCGCTGTGCTCGGCCACGTACACATTGCGGCCGTCGGCCGTCAGGCGCTGGGTGAGGATCGAGGTGCGGTAACTCCACAGGTCCTCACCGGTCTTCAGGGACAGGCCCCGGATGGCGTCTCCGGTGTTGACGATGGCCGTGTCGCCGACGACGGCGGGGGAGTTCTGCCCGTACGCCGTGATCGAGGCGCGGGTCCACAGCGACTTCCCGGTCGCGGCGTCGATGCGCACGGTCGCGTCTCCCACGCACAGCAGCGAGGCCTGCGCGTACACGCACGTGCTGTTCCGGCCGAGCGGCTTGCTCGCGGCGCCGCTCCAGGCCCTCCACCCCTTGGGCCGGCGGTCGGCGCCGTCGGCGTACGCGTAGGTGTAGGCCGAGCCTCCGGACTGCGTGGCCGCGTAGGACCCCGCCCCTGGCGGGCGGGCCGTCGCGCTTGCGGAGGGGGAGGCCGACACGGGTGCGGACACCGTGGCCGAGCCGGAGCCGCCCTTGCCGTCGGCGCCGCCGGACCGGTCCTGGAGCATCCCGTACAGGACGGCGCTCGTCAGCGTGGCCGTGGCCACTACCGCGGCGATGGCGACCAGGACACGGCGCTTGCGCAGGCCGGGCAGGGTGGTGTCGGGGCCGGGCGGGACCGGGTCGGTGGGGACGTACAAGGGGGGCTGCGGCTGTGGGTCCGGTTCCGGCCGCTTCTGCGGCGGCTCGGCCCGCGCCGGAAGCAGCGCCAGCAGCTCCGTGGCCGTGGGCCGGCCGGCCGGGTCCTTCGCCAGGCAGCGGACGACCACGGACCGCAGCCAGTCCGGGACATCGGACAGGTCCGGCTCGTCGTGGACCAGCTGATACGCCACCGTGTACAGATCCGAAGCGGGGAACGGGGCATGCCCGGAGGCCGCGTAGACCATCACCGAGCCGAAGGAGAACACATCGCTCGCCGGACCGATGTCGCGCGCGGCCCGGATCTGCTCGGGCGACATGAAGGGCGGGGTGCCCACCACGATGCCGGTCTGGGTGCGCACATGCGGCTCGGCGGCCCGCACGATCCCGAAGTCGATGACCCGCGGCCCGTCGTCCGCGAGCAGGACGTTGGACGGCTTGAGGTCGCGGTGCACGATCCCCGCCCGGTGGATGTCCCGCAGTGCCTCGGCGAGCCCGCCCGCCAGCTGCCGTAACTCCTCCGCCCGCAGCGGCGGTCCGGCCTTGACCCGCTGGTCCAGCGGGGGCCCGGCGATGTACTGCGTGACCATCCACGGCGTCGGGGCGTCCGGGTCGGCGTCGATCACCGGCGCGGTGAAGGCGCCGCTGACCTGCCGGGCCGCGTCGACCTCCTGCCGGAAGCGGGAGCGGAAGGCCGGGTCGCCGGCCACCTCGGCGCGGATCACCTTCACCGCGACCGCGCGCCCCGAGGGCGACGTGCCCAGGTAGACGTGGCCCATGCCGCCTTCGCCGAGTACGCGGTCGAGTACATACCCGGGGACGAGGGGTAGGTCGTGGTTACCGGCCTGATGCATCGCGCCCCCGACGTCGGTTGTCAGACGCCCGGAGCATACCGGTACCCCGCATTGACCTGAACGCGCTCTGGCGGAGGGCGACTTGCTCCTCATAGGTTCATGTGCGAAGCCTGTGAACCCAGGGGAGGGTGCATGCGCAAGGCGCTCAGATGGCTGCTGGCACTGGTGCTGCTGACGGGCATGGCGGGAGGTGGCGCCGCCACCGCCACGGCGGCCACCGGCACCGACATCAAGGACCGGATCCTGGCGATACCCGGGATGAGCCTGATCGAGGAGAAGCCGGTAGAGGGCTACCGCTTCTTCGTACTGAACTACACACAGCCGGTGGACCACCGGCACCCCTCCAACGGCACCTTCCAGCAGCGGATCACCGTGCTGCACAAGTCCGCCGACCGGCCCACGGTCTTCTACACCTCCGGCTACGGCCTCTCCACGGCCCCTTCCCGCCGCGAACCGACCCAGATAATCGACGGCAACCAGGTCTCCATGGAGTACCGCTTCTTCACCCCTCCCGTCCCGCCCCCGCCGACTGATCGAAGCTCGACATCTGGCAGGCGGCTAGGGCCTGTGTGATGTCGTGAAATCGGCTGCTCGCAAGAGGTCTTCGAGCCAGATCATTGAGGCGCGAAGTTCGAGGCCAGCGAGGTAGCTCTCGGTCGTCTTGTCGAAGCGTGTGGCGATGCCGCGCCAGTCCTTCAGTCGGATGATCAGGCGCTCGACGGTGTTTCGTTCCTTGTAGAGGTCTGCGTCGTGGCTGACGGGCCTGCCGCCTCGGCTGCCCTTCTTCTTGCGGCTCGATCAACTTCCACTGACCATCGGCGAGTTGTCTGCGCGTCACAATCCTTGTTCCTACCGGATCCGGACCGGCAAGATTGATCACGACATCACACAGGCCATAGTGCGGGCGAACCCGATCCCACAGCGCGCCACTGCCGCCTGGTCGCCGTGGTTCGGCGATCCGTGCCCGCAAGCTGCACCTGGGCGCGTGTTTTGATCGAACAGCGGACAGCCGGTCTCGCGAAAGAGAGCGGAAAACCCGGCGAAGAGGCCCATTGACCGGTCGGTACCATGCCGAGTAACCTTCCGTCAGAAACCGTGCTGAGTAACCTTGGGAGAAGCCATGGAGAATGTCGCTCTTGACGGCCAGCCCAATGAGACAGTCGTCGACGAAGAACTAGTCATCATCGAGAAGATCGAGATCAACGTCATCACGGATCTGGCCAAGCCCACCGTCAACGTCTGCTGACTGGCGTACGGCCTGCTGGCCTAGATCATGACATCGCTTTCTCGTTTCGTTGTTCTTGGTCGCAAGGTCTTCCGCTCCTCGGACGGGAGATCCGTGCGGGGAGCGTTCGACACTTCAAGGGCGAGTATTTTCGTCTTGCCAGAACAGCTCGCTCAGGGGATCGAAGAGAATCGTGAGTTTAGTCGGGCCGAAGTGGCGGCGCTCTCACGCGCAGGACTGCTGGCCACGGCCGGCGTATCGGACTCCTATCTTCGGGATCTGGAATCCGCGTCCGACGACCTGTCGACTCGCACCTTCATCCTCATGCCGACTCCGGCGTGCAACATGGGCTGCAGCTACTGCGGTCAACTCCATGCGGGAAAGTCGCTCAAGAGCCGGTATGAAGAACTGGTTGTTCCGCGCATCCGGTCGGTTATCGGGCAGGAAGAAACGCGGGTCGTCAATATCGACTGGTTCGGCGGTGAACCGCTTCTGGCTCAGGCTGAACTCTTCCCGATAGCGCGTCGGCTGATCGCCGAGGCGCGCGCGCACGACGTGACGTACCGGTCCCAGCTGACGACGAATGGTTCGCTGTTCACCCCGTCATTGCTGCACCGCTTGGTGGTCGATGCCGGAGTGACCAGAGTGGACGTCACTATCGATGGTCCTCAACGCGTTCACGACGCTTCCCGCAGGATGAAGAACGGCACCAGTACCTATGATCGCATTCTCACCAGCGTGAAAAGCGCTCTGGAGCAGTCGTGGTCGAGCAGCTGTGACTTCATCTTCAGAACGAACGTCACCACGGAGTCCCTGCCGTTCGTGTCCGAATACCTGAACGACATCGCCGAGCGGGGTCTCGGGGGGCCCGAGGGGCCGCAGCTCCAGATCGCGCCGGTCCACGACTGGGGCGTCGGAACAGACGCGTACGGGGTGTCCGTCGCCGCGTTCGCGGCCGCCGAGATCGAATGGTTCAACCTGGCCGTCGATCTGGACCTGAACCTCTTCCCGCTCCCCACGTTGGCGAGCGAGCCGTGCAGCGCGGGCCACCGAGGCACGGAGACGATCGACCCCAAGGGCACCACCTATGACTGCCCGGAGCTTGCTCTGCGTCCCGCGGGCCCGGTGTTCGTCCCGCTGAGCCGTGCGCCGCGAGAGCACTCGCAGCCGCGGCCTGACGGAGCGCTCATGCGTGAGATGACGTGGTCGACCGGCATCGAGTCGCCGCCCTGCCGGTCCTGCTCGTTGCTGCCGGTCTGCGGTGGCGCGTGCGCTCTCAGCAGGTCGAGGGGGCAGGCGCAGTGTCCCACCATGAGACACAATTTCCCCGACCGGATCGACGCGGCGCTGCGGCGGGTTCTCGCATCGGCTGAAGGGAGGGAGTGATCCCTCTGATGTTGGTGGGAAAGGCCGGCATCGTCGTCACCACGGACGCCGACGGCCTGCGGATCGAGCACCCATCCTGGGACTACGCCGTGCGGGCGTCGCCGGTCATCGTGGATGTGCTGTACCGCGCTCGCGTGCCCATAGCCCGCCAGGCCCTGGCCGACAAGCTGCGTTCGGCGATGCGGGCACCGGACGAGACCCTCGGCCGCCTTGTCCGGATGGACATCCTGGAGGAGGTGGACGACGACTCCGAAGGTCACGGAAAGAACCTTCCCTCCCCCTGGAACTACTGGGGTCATGAGACGTGGCATTTCCACGCCCGCGCGCATCGGACCGTCTTCCTCCACGACCGGAACGACATCTGGCTCGAGAAGGCGGGACGTGAGGAGCCGCTCCCCGAGCGGGTGGCCCCTTACTCGGACGGCGACAACGAGGTCGGCCTGGGCGGCTTTCGCGGCGCCTCAGCCCTCGCGAACACGTTCGCCAGCAGGCGCACCACGCGGGACTTCGCGGACCGCCCGCTGCCCCTGGCGCTGGTCGGGGAACTCATCAGCGAGACGTTCCGGGTCCGCGAGGTGTGGGATGCCGACTACTTCGGGATGGTGCCGGCGAAGAGCTACCCGAGCGCCGGCGCGAGGCACGAGATCGACACCTACGTCGTCGCCCTCAAGGTGCTCGGAATACCAACCGGGATCTACTACTACGACGACTACCAGGACTCCCTGGCGAACACCCGGCTGGAGTGCGACGCCACGGCGCTCGACGCCTGCCTCGCCCATCAGGGCATGACCGAGACGAGCGCGGCGCTCCTCATCACCGTCTGCCACGCGGAACGCCTGGCGTGGAAGTACCGGAGCCCGCGGGGCTATCTCGACGCCTACGTCAACGTCGGGCACGCGATGCAGAACGCGCTTCTCTACGCGGAGTCGCTCGGAATCGGGACGTGGCCCACCACGGCCATCGACACGCGTGCTCTCTCGTCGCTGCTGAAGCTCGACGAGGCCGAGTTCCCGACCAGCGTGCTGGCACTCGGCTATCCCCGCGATCCGCAGGAAGTCCCGCCGACGTGACCGGTCCACTGGTCTTCCTGACCGACACGGAGCCGCAGAAGCACCGGGTGGACAAACTCTGCGTCCCGGCCCGGGAAGTGATCGCGCGGCAGCCGACGGCGCCGGCACCTCGCGCGTGGTTCACGGCGGCGAACAACCTCGCTCTCGCGTTGGTTTTGACCGGTGCGCCCGGGCAGGCGGCTCACCTCATGGAGTTGAGCGTCGAACTGGCCGGCCGACTTTCGACGGCGAACGCCGACGACATCGAGTACGGCGTCGAGTCGTGCATGAACCGCATCGATCTCGTCCGCCAGGAGGATGGGGATGCGGCCGAGCACGCTTATCGATCATGCTACGGCCTGGTCACGGGACGGCCTGTTAGCAAACGGCATCTGTTCGGTCTGAACGTCGGGGCACTCAATTCGGCCTCGCGTGACGTGGTCCAGTGGACGCTGGCGATCCTGCGCTACCGAAGTCAGCTGGGACTGCTCAAGCTGTATCTGCGGGCGGGCGGGCTGGCCGAGGCCGCGGAGTTCGCCCGTGAGGTGGTGTCCGATTTCCCCGGCCCGGTGAGGGCGGGCATGCTGCACCCGGCGGAAGTCCTGGCCGTCACCGATCACGACGACCCGTTTCTCCGGCAGTTCGACATCGAGGAGCCGGCGACGGAAGGGGACTTCGTCGTCCTCCTGAGAACCATGGGCAAACGGGCGGCACCGCCCGGCCCGAACGTCGCGACGGACACGGGACACTTCGCGTCCGCCGTCGCCCGTTTCCAAGCAGGGCACGCGTTGCGCAACCCGAGAACCCCCCTGTTGTGGACCGTCCACCACGGCCTGGCCCTGAGCCAGGACTGGGAGACGATGCGCCCGAGGGCCGTCGCGGCCCTCGAAGAGTGCCGTCGCGAGGACGACCGGTCCCTGTACCGGAGCATCGCGACGCTGGTACGCGATCACACGGCCGTGCCGCCGTTCCCGGCCGCGGACACCACGTCGATGGTGGACCCCCAGCGCCTCGTCGCAGCCCTCGTGCGGGCGGGCCCCGCCCTGCCCTGGATCCGTGGCGCCGGCCGAACACGGGAGGCATCACACCCGTGAAGCACGACCGGGCCACCGGAACCAAGAGGACTCGACCACGTGGGCACGGATCGACCGCGCCCGGTGGGAAGCGGCACTGACATACTTCCACGTCCGATATCGCACCGAGCCCACGGTGAACGGATCCCGGCACGCCTTGAGATGGAGCACGAGATGACCAGACCAGTCCGCCTGGCGGCTCCATCGGCCTTCGGACTCTTCTACGCGTCCTTCGCCGTTTCCATCCTGGGCGATGCCTTCCGGCTGCTGGCCGTCAACGTGTGGATCTTCAACGCCACCGGAGGGTCGATCACCGACCGGCTGCTGCTGGTGCTGCTCGCGAACGTCCCCGGCATGATTCTCGGCGGAGTCTCCGGGGTCATCGCGGACCGCTACGACAAGTACGCAGTGCTGGTTGGCTCGGACCTCCTGCGCATCGCGGTCGGCCTCGGGCTCGCCTGGTGCTCGCTCGACGCGAGGACATCGTTCGCCCTCGTCCTGGTCGCTGCAGGCAACGCCGTCGGCGTCTTCTTCACGTCGTCCTCCTTCTCCCTGGTCCCGCGGTTGGTGGAGGAGGCGAAACTGCCGCACGCCAACGGGCTGATGGAGACGGGTCAGTGGGTCGTCCAGATCGTGGGCCCGTCGCTGGCGGCCATCACGCTGGCCACCGCGGGAGCCAGCGTCGCCTTCGTCGTCGACAGCGCCTCGTTCGCCGCGTCGGCGCTGATCCTGTGGTACCTGCGCCGGCTGCTGACCGCGCCGGTCCCCGTCGAGCGGGAAGCCGCGCCTGCCGCGGCCGGGGACGACGCCGCAGAGCACGACGAGCACACCGGCGGTCCCCTGAGGGACTTCATCGACGGCGCGCGGATCATCTGGCAGGGGAAGGAGATACGCGCCCTCATCTTCGCCTCGTACGGCGTGGTGTTTCTGACCGCGTGCACCAACTACGGGCTGATCTTCCTGGTCGCACGCACCTTCAACGCCGGCACCGAGTCCCTCGGCTACATCTACTCCCTGAACGGCGCCGTCGCCGTCGTAGCGGCCACCACGGTCACCGCACTCGTCAAACCCTCCGTCCTTGGGCGGGTGCTGGCCGGGTCGATCGTCGGGCTGTGCGTCGCCCAGGTGGTGATGGGCGTGGCACCGAATCTGTGGGTACTCGGCATCGGCGTCGCCATCAGCGCCATGGCCAACGCCCCCTACAACGTCTCGGTGGCCTCGCTCTACATGAAGAAGGTGCCCTCCGAGTACCTAGGACGAGTCGAGGGCATCGACACCATGGTGGACAACCTGGTCAACATCCTGGGGTTCGCCGCAGCCGCCCTGGTCATCCGGGAGTGGAGTCCGCGAGCGGTCTTCCTCATGTCGGCCCTGGTCGCCGTCCCGAGCCTCGTCGTGGCCTGTACACGCGTCGCCAGGGGCGACCGGACTGCCCCGGTGCCCGAGAAAGAGGCGGTCGGCGCGTGACCGTCGTCCCGGGGGTCCCAGGAGGCCGAGCCTAGTAGTGCAACTGCGTTTGTGGTGACGAGGCCGCAGCTTTATGGGCTGTGGCCTCGGCGTTTGTAGTGGCTGCGGCGGGCTTGGTGTTGTCGGCGGCGGCGCCAGGTGGACCAGCGCAGGATCCGCTCGACGCTGTGGGTTGTTGTCCGGTTGAGGCGGCAGCAAGGGCGGCATGACCGCCACCTACTACCGGCGCTTCTATCCCCACGACATGGACGGCACCGTCGCCTACGTCGCGCCCAACGACGTGGTGAACGACGAGGACTCGGCCTACACCCGCTTCTTCGAGCAGGTCGGCACCGCCGACTGCCGCGACCGCCTCGACGCCGTGCAGCGCGAAGCGCTCGTACGCCGCGACGAGATCGTCGCCCGCTACCAGAAGTACGCCGACGACAACGGCCTCACCTTCACCACCGTCGGCAGCGCCGACAAGGCCTACGAGAATGTGGTCCTGGACCTGGTGTGGGCCTTCTGGCAGTACCACCTGGAGGCGGAGTGCGCCGACGTGCCCGCCGCCACCGCGCCGACCGACGACCTCTACACCTTCATCGACACCGTCTCGGGCTTCGACTTCTACACCGACCAGGGCCTGGAGTACTACACGCCGTACTTCTACCAGGCGGGCACCCAACTGGGCGCGCCCACCTTCGCCACCCCGCACCTGACCGGCCTGCTGCGCTACCCGGGCATCTACCAGCCGCGCTCCTACGTGCCGCGCTCCATCCCCATGAGGTTCCAGCCGGCCGCCATGCGCGACATCGACACCTGGGTGCGGCACCACGCCCGGCAGATGCTCTTCGTCTACGGCCAGAACGACCCGTGGGGCGCCGAGCCCTTCCGTCTCGGCCGTGGCGCGTCGGACTCGTACGTGATGTGGGCCCCCGGCGCGAACCACGGGGCGAACATCTCCAAGCTCACGGCGGACGACAAGGCATTGGCCACGGCCGAGGTGCTGGAGTGGGCGGGGGTCGCCCCGGCTTCGGTGCGGGCCGAGCCGGACACGGCGAAGCCTCTGGCGGCGTACGACGCGAAACTCGACATGCGCAGCGAGGCTTTGGAGCGGCACCCCTTCTGACGGCTGGTCACAGCCGGCGGGCGCATCCCACGCCCGCCGGTCCCAGGCTGACGAAGAGCGCCGTCCTGGCCGGGCAGCCGGAGCGCTTCGGGGCGATCGCGGTGATCCGGTACTGCGGCTTGTTCTTGCGCGTGCCGTCGCAGGCGGTCTCGCGGACCTGGCCTGCGCGTGCGGTGTAGACGCAGTCGCCGGTGATCGTGCGCGGGCCGCCGCCCGATCCGGGGTCGCCCGGGTGCGGGGAGGCGAGGTTGCGCATGCAGGCGTAGCCCTGGGGACGGCCGGCGGAGACGGTGAGGACGAAGTCGGTGTTCTCCGGGCACCGGTCGCCCGCGCGTGAGAGAGCGGACGGGGTGGGCGAGGGCGGCAGCAGCCCGTACAGCCGAAGCGTCACGCGCGCGGTGGCCGCCGGATCGGAGCAGTCCACCTCGCGATACGCGCCGACCGGATCGGCTGCCGCGCATTCGCCCTTGGCCAGGAAGACACCGTCACCCGTGCTCCGCGAAGGGCTGCCCGACTGCCGTGCGGCACCGCTGCCGGTCCCGCCGGGGGCGGGGGTGCAGGCGGCCAACAGTATGGCGGCCAGCCACACCGCGCCCAAGAGCTGTCCGGAAACCGCACGAATGTGCATGCCCGCCCCCTGTGAACACCATTTGCATCCCCCGGGTGCAAATGATCCACCGCACCCCTTTCGTGAGGATACGGTGCGAGGCGGGAGGGCGTCACGCGGGCAGCAGACTCCCGGCGACGGTGATCACGGCCGCGTAATGCTGCGCGCGCAGGCAGCGGATGTTCTCGTCCCCGGTCGGCACCGCGCTGACCGTGGCCCGGCCCGGATCGATCAGCAGAGCCACCCCCGTAGGCCTGCAGCTCGACAGGATGTAGGCGATACGGCGCTCGCCGTGGCCCGTCGGGTGCGCGGCGAGCTGCTTGCGCACGGTGGCCGCGCCATTGCGCGACAACCGCGAGAGAAACGTGTTCAGTTCACTCGTCCGGGTGACATCGGTGCCGCGTCCGTCCGCCGTTGCCCCGTCCGGCACCCGGTCCAGCTTGGTGAAGGCCACGGTCTTACCCGGTCCCGGCGGATCGGCCTCCTCGTTCGTCTCCTGGGCGAAGCGGGGGTTGTCCGGCAGGCCGGCCCGCGGCACTTCGAAGACCGTGACGACATGATTGGCCGCGAAGCACTCAGGCAGCGGCTTGGGCTGCTGGATCCCGAGGAACAGGCGTTGCTTCGCGTCGATGAACAGGGTCGCGTCGGTGGCCGCGCTGCATCCGGTGGTCCTGGACCATCCGACCAGCACATTGCGCGAGAAGTCGGTTTTGGCGGCCTTGGCCGTGATCGCCTTGGCGATCTCGGGGGCGGATCTCGCGAAGTAGCCCGGGAAGCGGGCCAGATCACCCTCGCTGTCGAGCACGGTGTGCACGTCGGGCACGCCGCGCGTCGTCGCGGCCAGATGCACCAGACGGAAGACAGCCGATGCCGAAGGGGATGCAGAGGGTGAGGGCGATCCGGAAGGCGGCGCCGAGGTGGAGGGGCCGCCACCGGCGCTGTCGGAGGGGGGCGCACCGGTGGCGGGCTGCTGCCGGCCGCAGGCGGCGGAGAGGGTTGTCAGCGACGCAGCCAGCAGCGTTACCGACACCGCTCTGCGGAGACTCACCAGCAGCATGCCGGTTGGACGGGGGCGGCTCGCAGTCGGTTCCATCGATGCCATCCGTCCATGGTCGGCCATCAGGCCTTTTCCGGCTCCCACCGCGCACGCAACACGCGGACGGCCTCCGTGATCGCCGGGCGCCTCGACGCTCCCGTACGCCACAGCGCGTGCAGCCTGCGCACCGGCGTCGGCTCCAGCGCCACCACGGCCACACCGTCCGGCAGCGGCCCGCGCCCGAGCCTGGGCACCAGGGCGATCCCGAGCCCGGCGCCGACGAGCGCCAACTGCGTCTGGTACTCCGCCACCTGGAACGCCAGATCCGGCTCCGTGCCGGTCTCGCGCAGCGTGCGCACCAGCCAGTCGTGGCACACCGTCCCCGGCGGCTGGCAGATCCACCGCTCGTCGGCGAGATCCTCCCGCGCGACCGAGCCGCCATCGGCCGCACGCGCGGCGAGCCGGTGCCCGGCCGGCACCAGTACATCGCACCGGTCGTCACCGATCACCGCCCGCTCCAGCCCGTCGGGGGCGGGCAGCGGTGCGATGTCCCAGTCGTGCGCCACCGCCAGGTCCACCACGCCCCGGGCCACCAGGTCCACCGACAGATGCGGGTCGACCTCCATCAGCCGCAGCTCCAGAGAGGGGTGAGCGGCTGTCAGTTCGGCCAGCACCCCGGGCAGCAGTCCGCACGCCGCCGTGGGGAAGGCGGCCACCGTCAGCCGTCCGGCAGGCCGGCCGCGCTGCTCCTCCAGCGCCACCTCGGCCTCCTCCACCAGCGACATCAGCTGCCGCGCGGTGGCGACCAGCAGTTGCGCGGCGTCGGTCAGCGCGACTCCGCGCCCCTGCCGTTCCAGCAGCCGGGTCCGGGTCTCCCGCTCCAGCTTGGAGATCTGCTGCGACACGGCCGACGGCGTGTATCCCAGCGCGGCCGCGGCCGCGCCGACCGAGCCATGCGCGTGCACGGCGTGCAGCGCGCGCAGACGGGCCAGATCGAGCACGGGTTCATCACCACATTTCAGCAGGCGTAAATCCAACAGTGCAGAAATCATCGCTGGTGCTAAACACTACGCTGCCACGAAGCTGGCCCCATGCGATCGCCGACCGCCCTGCGCCCTTCCCATCTCTGCCTCGCCGTCCTCGTCGCCGCCCTCTGGGGCGTCAACTTCGTGGTCATCGACATCGGGCTCGACCACTTCCCGCCGCTGCTCTTCTGTGCACTGCGCTTCCTCGTCGCCGCCGTGCCGGCGGTCTTCTTCGTCCCCCGTCCCAAGGTCGCCCTGCGCTGGGTCGTCTCCGTCGGACTCACCCTCGGCGTCGCCAAGTTCGGCCTGCTCTTCATCGGCATGAACCAGGGCATGCCCGCCGGGCTCTCCTCCCTCGTCCTGCAGATCCAGGCCGTCTTCACGGCGCTCCTGGCCATCACCCTGCTGGGTGAACGCCCCGGCCGCACCCGCCTCATCGGCATGGCCGTGGCTTTCGGCGGCATAGCCCTGGCCGCCGTCGACGAGGGCGCCTCGGGCCCGCTCGGCGCCTTCGCGCTCGTCATCGCGGCCGCCGCCTTCTGGGGCGTGTCCAACGTCCTCACCCGCAAGGCCGCACCGCCCGACGCCCTCAGCTGGATGGTCTGGGTCAGCCTCATTCCCCCGCTGCCCCTGCTCGCCCTCTCCCTCCTCTTCGAGGGCCCACGCGCGGACCTCGACGCCCTGCGCGCGCTCGACTGGAGCGGCGCCGGCGCCATCGTCTACGTCGCCTGGGTCACCACCGTCCTCGGCTTCGGCGTCTGGGGGTTCCTGCTGCGCACCTACGACGCCTCCGCCGTCGCCCCCTTCTCGCTCCTCGTCCCCGTCTTCGGCATGTCCTCGGCGGCCCTCTTCCTCGGCGAGAGCGTCAGCCCGCTGCGCTGGGGCGCGGCCGTCCTCCTCGTCGGCGGCGTCGCCGTCACCTCCCTGAAGCTCAAGCTCAAGCCGAATCGTCCAGCAGCCGCAGCAGATGCTTCCGGCCCGGTCCCAGCAGCCCGGCCAGCTCCGGCACTGACTCGTACCAGCGCTTCTCGTACTCCCAGCACAGCCAGCCGTCCCACCCCGCCCGGCTGAGCACCTCCACCGTCTCCGCCAGCGGCAGCACCCCGGCCCCCAGCGCCAGCGGCGTCGTGTCCCCGGCCGACCCGATGTCCTTGACCTGCACGTATCCGAGATACGGCGCCAGCGCCTTGTACGTGGCGGACGGCTGCTCACCCGCCCGCCACGTGTGCATCACATCCCACAGCGCGCCCGCCCCCCGATGCCCCACCAGCCCCAGCACCCGGGCCACATCGGCGCCCGCCGCGTGCGAGTCGTGGGTCTCCAGCAGCACCCGCACGCCCCGCTCCGCCGCGTACGGAGCCGCCGCCGCGAGCCGCCGCGCGGCGATGAGGTCCGCTTCCGGACTGTCCGGACCGTACGGACGGTCCGTGCCGGCCGGAGCGGCGGCCGTACCGGCCCCGGGAAACACCCGTACGTACGAAGCCCCCAGATCCGCCGCGAGGTCCACATGCGCACGGATGTCCGTCAGCACCGGCTCGTCGTCGCCGGGCGCGGCGGCCTTCGCGTACGACGCGATTCCCGTCACCTCGATCCCGGCACGGCCGAACTCGGCGGCCACCTCCGCCCTCTGAGCAGCCGTGAGCCCGATGTGGACAGGCTCCTCGTCGGCCGCCGCCCGCAGCTCCACCCCGTGGAACCCGTGGCCGGCCGCGAGCCGCACCACCTCATGAACCGGAAGACCAGGTACGCCGAGAGTCGAGAACGCGAGCTTCACGCGGCGGACGCTACAGCACGAGCCGCCAGTCCTGGCCGATCAGATCCTGCCCGAAACTGTGGTGCGGCTCCTCCTTGACCAGCTCGAAGCCCACCTGCTGATAGATCTTGCGCGCCGCGACGAGCACGTCATTCGTCCACAGCACCAACTCCCGGTACCCCGCGGCCCGCGCGAAGCCGACACACTCCTCCACCAGCCGCTTCCCGATTCCGTGCCCCCGCGCCCCCGGCTCCACCAGCAGCAGCCGCAACCGGGCCGTCTCCGCGGCGCCGTCCCTCACACACATCACCCACCCGGCCGGCTCGCCGTTCAGCTCCGCCATCCACGCCGCCTCGCGCTCCGGGTCGAAGTCCGCCGCGAAGTCCGCCACGATCCGCGCCACCAAGGCCTCGTACTCGTCGTTCCAGCCGAACTCCGTCGTGTACACCTGCGCATTGCGCTGTATGACCCACCCCAGATCCCCGGGACGCGGCTTGCGCATGCGTACTTCGGCCCGCGGCCGCCGCGCGTCCCCCAGCACCTCGCGCACCGTGCGCATCGCCTCTGTCAGCTGCCGCCGTTCCTCGGCGGCCAGCCCACCCACCATCACCGCGACCGCGTCCTGCGCACGCTCGTCCAGCAGCGCCGCCGTCTCCCGCCCGCCCCCGGTCAGCTCGACCCGCTGCCGCCGCGCGTCCTGCGCGGACTGCGTACGGCTCACGAGCCCCCGCTCCTCGAACTTCGCCAGCATCCTGCTGAGCTGGCCCGCGTCCACGGACAGCTCGGTCCGCAGGTCGGCGGCGTCCATCCCGCTGCTGTGCGCGAGTTCGTACAGCACGCGCGCCTCGGTCAGCGTGTACGGCGTGTGCAGCTTGCGGCTGTAGTCCAGAGCGCCGATCAGGTTCGTGTAGAACCGGTTGAACTCACGGATCTCCTGCACGGGCCCACCTCCCATACCTTTGACTGAGTCAAAGGTATCGCGTCAACCGGTGGCCGCCAACGGTGCGGAGGGTCTCCGATCCGCGCATGCGCAGAGGGCGCGAACCCTAGGCGGCGC
>Ga0307517_10007125_pt1 | contig 16397 bp, 24 predicted proteins | sample 23_EM_MG_FD_194515 | JGI IMG/M metagenome (GOLD analysis project Ga0307517, IMG submission 194515) | Populus trichocarpa ectomycorrhiza microbial communities from riparian zone in the Pacific Northwest, United States - 23_EM | ecosystem: Host-associated > Plants > Roots > Unclassified | place... | reverse complement strand
TACGTCGTCGCGATTTCGTCCATGAGCAACAGCTCAAGATCAAGAGGCGAATTTATGGCAATGAGGGTCTTGTATCGATACTGCCTGGTCGATGATCAGATTCGGTCGCCTTCCTGTGATCGACAACACTTACCATGCAGAGTAGTGTGCAGGGTTGAGCCTGATTATTTCTTCCGTCAATTCCAGGACGCGGTTGCTCATTTCTCCCTTCTTGACTATTCCGCGGAAATAGTCGGTGCAGTCCCTATCTGCGCAATGAAATCTCCTTTCAATTGGATGCTCCGATGCCTGTAGAACAACTCGCACACTCATCGGTGTAGAATATTGGTGCCAGAGGGTTCAGCGACTCGTGTTGCGGTAGCGGTGTGATATCTTGCCACTCTGGGCGTTGAGAATACGGCAGAACAGTGTCAGCGAAGGACATGGTAGTCTTGTTGGGAGGAGAGTGAGACAATAAACAGGCTTGGATTCAGGTGGCGGATCTCTCGGTCACAGTTGTCGGGTCACGTGTGGACAAGTGATCGGATTCCCTCCGTTCGGCGTTCGCAGTGTAAAAGCGTCTCTCTCACCCACTCACCGTCACCGACCGAGGCGGCGACTGCCACTCCTTTGCGCACGTCTCACATAGGGGCGGGATGGCGACCATTGAGCGACCGAGAGAAGTTCCCCAATCACCAGACCCCCTCACCACAACGATTCCCACACCATTTCCTCGAGAACTTCTCCAGTCACCACATACCCAGCAGGAGGACATTGTGAGACCTGCGACTGCGCCAGCGATATCTAGTACCAACTCGGCCGCTGAACTGCCCGTTCAAGATGTACAACATGAGCCCACCAGCGAAGATATGGTGAGTTATTGGATCGCCGTATCATTCGATCCTCCAGAGGTTTATGTGCCCTAGCAAGATATTGTTCCATCCATCTACAACGTTCAAAACTCTTGTATTATGATCCTCGACGACCTTCTCTCTTCGCAATTATTCTGTGGGGTTGCGGTACCCCAAACACACGATGGAACTTCAGGCCGGACATCCGCTTCTCATCTCTACACACTGGTATCCAAACTGCGACAACTCGATTCAGGAGAATCGATGGTCGAAATCGCGCCTGCGCACAATGATGCGGCATTGTTGTGGGAACTGCAGGATCGCATTGATCGGCTGTTCGAATTCTCTGATGAATCGTCCTCTGTTGATGTTCAACTCGCGAAGACACTGGTGTCCCTGTTGAACTGTTTGCATCGACTCTTATCAACTCGCGCGCAAGATCATATCCTGACCCCTTCCTTGTCAACAACATCAACCCCCGCGAATCCGAATGCCTTCGACACGCTCACGCGCTCTCTCACGGAATTGCAGAACGATAGAAACCTACATACACCTCCTCACTCTAATCCCGTCTCCATGGTGGAGAATGCATTATTGTGGTCACAAATGGACATGGTGTTGGAGCAAGTGATAACGCTGTGTCGGCGACGGCGACAAACTCTAGAGCCACTCCTACTTCCAAGCAGTTCGGATATTTTCCCTCCGGAGTACGACCTCGCCGGCTCCCCTACCGACGAAATCCTTCCCCCATACGATGGTCCTCGGTCCTCCTTTGCCCATGAGGCCAATGACACGAAGAGACCGTCCTTCTCACAGGAGCGACTTACCTCCACAACGATCCAGAATGAGAAAATGCGACTGGATCTAGAAGCAGTCACTATCGCCATCGACAGACTCTACCTCGTCGCGCCACAGCTCCTTGACCAACGGGTTGAATTGGGGGCCTCCAAGATGGCGGAGTTGGAGAAGGCGAGACGAACCGGAAACAACAAGGGTAAGAAAAAACAAGGAGACCTGCGGGAGCTGGAACACATGGTAGACATGATCGGGAAGGCCACGGGAAGGAAGATAACCGAACAGACATATGTCATGGACGGCGATTTAAAATCGAGGCGGGAGAGGGCACGGCGGAGGGAAAGTGAATCGGTCAGTGGACCACACTTACAACAGGACCGCCAGCCACTGAATGTGAACCCTTGGTTATACAGCGGCAAGCCTTTGTCGAACAGATGGGTGGACATTCTGATTCGGGCAGGCTACACGACCAGGAAGCTGTCCTTACCAACAGGATGAAAAACCCAGAAGTTCTTCTCACCCTTCCGGAGTTCATACGCGAGTCGGTTCCCCCTGAAGTTGTCAAGGCGGATCCACGTGCAGTTCTCACGCTGCCGGAGTTCATGAAGGAACCCGTCCCTCCAGATGTTGATCCACCAAAGGTGGCGACAAAAAAAGGATCCATCAAGCGACTCCGAAACAGGAGTCTTTCCGCACCATCACTGGATTGGATTTTTTCTTCCAGTGCAAAGACATCTTTAGAGCGTAAAGTGCTCAAACGGGCCAAGAGTCCATCTCAGTCAATCTCTGGTACAGGTATGGTCCTGAGTTGTATTTTCTCACGTCATTTCTTTCTCAATGCAATACCAAAAAGGTTCTCTTGAGCTTAGCTATGTCGCTGAGCACCACGAAAGCCTTCAACATGTAATGGTTTTCTTCAATGTCACTGGTGCTGTCCCAGGGGTCAACCTAGAAGTCGACATACATTCCCACGCGGACAATACGGAGCGATTTCTCATACTTTCTGGTGTGAAGGCCACTCTACCGTCCCCCCTTCCCGCCCGTGTCTCCCCCGGAAAGCCAACAGTCAAGGTTCAGAGCGGGCACTTCGAACTCAAACTTCCGACGGTCGGTGCACCCGAACTTCCCTCCCCGTCTGCCGTGGACATGTACGATGCCACAGCCCTATCAAAATCAATGCCCACGACTTTTATCTGCTCTTCATGTTCCTTGCCACTAGTGCAATCAACGAAGGTCAAAGAGTACAAGGACCTCCCCTCAGAACACTGGCAAGAGCTCGTGGATGCGTGGATGTGTCACTCGGACCAGAGGTTGCACGAGGAGGTGATGGAGAACGCAAAGCGTGGTTTCTGGCCGAAATCGGGGGAAGCGCTCGTTGGAGGAAGCTACATTGTTTTCGAAGATAGTGGCGTTGTCAAGGCTCATATTCGTCGACTCGAAGCTCGAGAGGTGAGTTTTATGCTCGAACTCCCGAATATTCCGGATGCAAAGAAGGTCATCGTCGGGATATCACCTACCCGTGGCTTGATACGTGCAGGGTTCCTCCAGCCGTCGGGTTCGTTGAAGCCCTCGTTGGTTTTTGCGGGTTCTGAGGGTCGAGTGGACTCTGTCGCGTTGACAGCAGGTACAATGTACCTTTGGCTGATACAAGACATCCAAGAGAAACGACAACCTTGCTAAACAACTCTTGGACTACAAGACCACTGTTCTTGGAGCTACTCGCGAGGGCATATCCCCTATCTTTACTACCTCACCCACGTACGGATTGGTGCTGATGGCTGTTTTTTTGTAGCGGGAAGAGTGGTCTAGCGCCAAATGCATCTGCGGTGCCACCGTAGGACGCACGCGAAGGCAGCCTTCGCCTGATGGGGACGGTCCTGTGTGTTACCGGCTGGTCAAGTATGCGATCAAACCCGTCAGCCCAGTAGCGGAGTATGTATCGGTATTCACTCAGTGGTGTGTAACCAACTCAATGATTGGTACCATTCACAGGCCTTTGCGGATACCTTTGTCCTCGTTCATCGTTGAAGATATGATGGAATACGTCCATGCCCATGCGACGTACAGATTTATTCTGCATGACGATGAAGAAGAGCGACCGAGGATTTTGGTACGCCGTTGCCCATCCAAACTTTGCTACTAGAATCTCATCCTGGTTGCAGATTTGGTTATTTAAACCAAACATGCGGATTGCATACTCCACTCCAACTCAATACCTCCTGTCGAAGGTCGGGAATATCCACGGAGCGAAAGTACTGTATAGGATCCTGGGTCCGGAGATCGCTTCCACAGATTTAGCCAGGTGAGTATAGATTGTAGCCGCCACCAGCTGCGGTGTTGACACTTCTATACCAAACAGCATCGTGTCCAGATATCCAGGTTTCCCGCAGGCAGAGCATTTATCCTATCCGTTAGACATATGTCGTAGGTTGGCCGGCCTGTTAAAGGAGAGTAACTCTGCCTACCCCGAAAGTATGAAAGTTATGACCGGTCTAGACGTTGGGTTCCTCCAACGGTCATGATCCTAGCACAGTACGTGCCTCCACTTATTTATTTCGGCCTTCCAGGCCTACCGAATACTTTCCACCCATCTTGTTCCCCCCGTGTAACCCATTCCCGCGCATTGTTGTCTTTTCCCCATAGTTAGGAATGTGATATAATGTTTATTATGGGGCTGTTACCGAGTTAAATAAACGATGGACACAGAAAGAAGAGTCCAGAGGTGGGCAGTACGAATTATTCGAACCACGGTCTCAAAACAAACGGACGGACGAACAGCCCCGAAAAATCAACCCAAGTCCTTGCCTTTACCCTTATCAAGTGATGATATTGGTGGAAGGGGGGATGGCGGCGACGGGCCCGTATGGAGATTTGGTGAACTCATTGAAGCACCGAGGGAGGCCAGTCGTCGCATTCCTCCCAAAGTGATCCTCGGAGAACCAGCGTTCGAGGGTGATGGGAGGTTGTTGGGAGAATATGTAGGAGTTCCGGGTAGGGATGAGTTGGATTTGGAAGGAGATTCACCCGAGGCCGCTTCTGTCAGCAGGAACTCGACCCACAGGCGAGAGAACGACTGAAGGAAAAGTACCGCATGTTAAGCATGCCTGCATTTGACCCGTGACAGGTAACCACCCACCTCCGTTTCATCCGTTTTCTCAAGCTCCAAAGCCTTAGATTTTGAGGCGGGCGATAGGGTCGACAGAAAGGATGATTTAGTGGCCGGTGGACCCGAGCGCTGCAGACCAGCCTTCTCACGCTCGTCGTCGGTCCACTGTAAAATCGAAGACAGTAAAGTGAGCATCTCGAATCGTTTGGCGTCTCCTCTAGGCGTGTTCAGGAATTGCAGGAGAACGTTCGTCACGAGCCTCCGGTCGACATTAGTGTTGTTAGACGTCCTGCGTAGTCGGCGTAGGGCCTCAACGAGATGTTCGTTCATAATGACGGCTTAAGGAGTGGTTAGGGATAGGGCGTCGATTTCGGAGGAAGCGACCTACCCTCGTGTCTCAGCTTGCCTATCAGGAGGTTCTTCTCCTTCAGCTCCTTCTCCAAATCCTGAGTTTTAGATGAAGTGGATCGGTTTTCTTCGAGTTGCAGCTGTGAGGATTTAGAACGAGCTCATCCTATCCGAAAGTCGATGCACATACCTCAGCCGTCAAAGCCCTGTGTTTGAATTCTGCCAAAGATACTGTCACCTCGTTATATCGGGTTTCGAGGTCCGAGACTGCCTGACGGATTTCATGGTCCTTCGCTGTACACGCATCAGAGGCGGGATGTTTTAAGAGGCGGGCAACACACCGGCTTGGAAATCCTCAAGCACAGACTGAAGATTACTAGCTCTCTCCCGTTCCACCTCCAATACCTCCACGTCCCTCCTCCTTGCTTCCTGCTCAACCTCGAGATCACGAGAGAGAATGTCGATAGAGACCCGAGCTTCGTTCAAAACGACCCGTTCTTGCATTAATGCTCGTTCCCATTCGTCCCGCTCTATTCGACATCGCTCGAGTTCAGATTGAGTTTCCCGAAGCTCTCGTTCTCTGAGCATAGACTCTTGTGCATTCTCGTGAAGGGCCCGGGTTCTGAGAGCTTCAAGTTCCCTTGCTGCGCTCTCTGCCTCGTCGTTGGAGGAGATGAGTTCGGCATTGAGGGTTTCGACGGTCGATCGGAGGTCGTCACCCTCCGCTGTCAGCTGCTGAATCATTTGTTCCCGCCGGTCGAGCTCTTCCTAAACCACAACTGATTGAATGTGGAATGAATGGTAATATATGCTGAGAGACTCACAGCATCCTGCTGCAACTTGTTACCCAATGTTGTACGCATTGTTGTCAGCTTTGAGAGCAACGTCCTGTACTGTGAGGCTAGAATATCCTTCTCCCCCTTTGTCCGCTCGAGTTCCTTCTGTAACCTCTCGACGGGATCGAGGTCAGCGTCGTCCGAGTCCTCAGAACCGTTCGCGGCGTGGCCATTCGGCTTTCCGTTCGTCAAAGGTGGATTCTGAACGTCATGATCACTGTCGACTGATAGGCGAAGGGCGGTCGTTGCATTCTCTATGCTGCTGATTGAGAGAGGGGATTGAGGGGACTGTGCATTGAAATGCCCATCCATCTCATGAGTAGATCCAAAGCTTGGCTCGGAACTAGCCGATCGCCCCCTGACGACATCCCTCGTCCACCGCGAAAGAACCCGCCGTCTTGCGGCCTGCGTTTCGTTGGATTCTGCGACGACCACGGCGTCCCGTCCGGACGGGTATTGGGGTTACGTCCTCAATGGAATCTAATCAGGAGTAGTCATGGCCTCCCCCAGGAACTGAGATTCAATCACAGGCCATGTTCATGTTCCAAGCCTCGTCACTGGATGTGAGAACTCCCCACTGTCCGTTAGCCATGTGCGTTTCGGTGGGACGTGACCCAAGCCGTGGCTTTCGGTGGGCGGCTCGATTCCTCTTCCTTAGTATCATCCCCTGTGCACCGGGTCGGTAGGGTGCTCCCAAGAGACGTTACCGTGCGCTTTGACCGACGGCCATGCACTCTTCAAAGGCCACGGTGGGTAATGTGGCCCGATGACCTTTATAAGATCAAAAGAAAAGTCAGTGGGAGCCGGTGGTCAATTACCGGCTACCCTCCCCTCACAGTAAGACAGTCCACTGACTACCACAGAATGCAATCTAGGTACGAAGACGGCGCCAAGACACCGTACAAGGATTTCATAGAAACGGCCTACACTGCTGCACTCCGGTTTGCCTGTCCCTTGCTGTGACCCTGCTCGCGAGTAGCTAATGTCTCACTTCCAGGTATGGCGTACGTGCACCTCGCATCCCTGGTCCAGGTCAATATTCGCCCGCTTGGGAAGTCCCAGAAGAGTTAGCTGTGCCCCAAATCTCTCGAACACTTAAGCAAATCCACCACTTGAAGGACTTGGGCCAGAACTTGGGAGTCAGTTGTTATAAATGTTAGTATGCAACACTCGTAACTTGTAGCCACTCACTCATCGCCTATCAGATTTCGAGAGCGTAAGGCCCGACGTCATGATTGACTGGGAGGCGAGCGAATCGGGGAACATCAGACTCCTAGCTCACGGGACCCAAGATGTGATTCGGGAACGGGCTTCGATTCAGAAACAAGACGTGGACGACTTGCGATCCTTCCGAAGGGCTATTTACGAATCCATCATGGTGACCGCCATGGAAATGGCCCGTCTCCTCTATGGGGGTTCGTACGAGGACTCTTACAGGTACTCTAGAGAATCCACTGTGAACCTGGTTCGCGGTGCCCGCTGGGACGTCTTCCCATTCGCCAGGACGGGATCTGCGACTAAGTCAGGCAGCTCCCAGACGTCACAGCTGCCCGAGAAACATAAAGAACCCAAGATGGTCATGATTTGTGTCCCGCCCTGGGACTTGTCTGAACCGGATCTCCAAGATTTTGCTACTCAGAGGACTGTAAGTATGCCACGGGAAGTCCAGACACACTCCGCTAACTATAGTTCTAGCTCGCTACTGGAGAGTTAGATCTTACTCCAGGTGAAATGAGGATATCGAAGACGCATATTTTGTGGACAATTGTAAGTGAAAACCCTCGGATGACCGATGTTCCCTACTCACTAACTCCCGTTAGGTCTACGAGGCCTGCAAGAGGGCCCGTTGCTCATACTTCATACTCACCACTTACGACTATTGGGTCTTCGGCAACATGAGCAAGAACTACACTACAGCCTCCGTGTCCCCGGTGTTTGATTTCTCGGAAAGAAGTGGCATGTATCAGCGACCCAACCTCCTGCAGCTTGTGACATATTGGGAGTTGTCATCTATTGGTGAAACGAGTTGGGACACCTCATTGGTACGAAGATTTCCTTCTGCGAAATCTGCGTAGGGCTAACATGGGATCGTATAGGATGAAGACATCGCAAACCAGGGCTGATATCAAACCATGTATGTAGCTCCTGTCGTGTAATACCCGAGCGTACCCTTCTATTGTATAGTACACTATGAGATTCTGCCTTGACGTTGACCGTGTTTCGATCGTCCGAAGAACAATGACCCGCTACCTCACGATAGGGTTCACACCGCGTGCCGTCAGGTAATCTCGCGCTGCGGCCATGTTCTAACGCGTGGCGAGAGTTAGCATTATGAAGGAGTGAGGCATCGGGAACCGCACCAAGCCTTTGACCACTTGGTATACGTCCTTGTCATGATAGCGCAACCCGGTCGCAGGGTCAGTATAGTGTGCCTTGAACATTCTTTTAACGAGGGTTGAGACCACACGTGGGAATGACACATGCCTCAAGACCAGTGATATCACAATACTTCCGCCCCGGAAGCAGCGAAGGGGGTGCCTCAATCGATGTGTCTGTGTCACCATCAGCATAGGAAACAACTACAGACCTCACATATAACCCGACTTACACGTAGGAGTGTCCTCCTCGAACGGAATATCCGAAGAGGCCGGAGGCGGCGCACCATCAACATCCATGGCCTCCTCCCTCTCCAACCTCCGTCGTTCACGGTCCTGCTTTTCCCGTTCGCGTTCCTGAGTGAGCACGGTCTTCAGGTTTTTGGCCCTCCTGTTCTGGTTTTTCGTGTAACCCGGGTTCTTGAACGGTTTAGGGACATGGAGGTACGAGAACTGCTCGACAAGGGTCTTTGGAAGCGTTTCCGATCAGCTGGGATTCGAAACCACGGACAACGAAGATGGGGCACACAGGAGTTGATGCTTCAGACCCTTCGGCTTTTTTCCTGAAACCACCTTTTGGAGGCCTTCCGACAATCAGGGGTTGGTACGCGGGTTGAACGAACGACTTACATGATCGTCGAAGGAGGATGAGCGCGGAGTTCCCGCCCGAAGCATTCGGAGGCTACAACGCTCTGATCCGGGTTGCGCACACTCGCGAGCCACTAGTTATTATACGAGGATTTTACACACGACAAGCAAGTACAATGGCGAGATGGAATGGCCACGTTGGAATCAGCCGCAGGTAAGAATGGCCAAATTCCCTCTCGTTGAAGCGGGATATGTGGAAGATTACATGGGCCAGTACCCGGTCCAAGGATTGTCATTCTGAAGGGGAGGATGAATTGCGTATTCAACAACTAACTGAGGGTTACGCCAGGCTCAAGTGGGGAAGTCTCCCGCTCAAGCCATTTCAACGCTCGAGGATCATTAGCCAACAACGGGGAAATCTTCTCGAACACCTCTCGATGATACGAGTTAACCCAAGCCTTTTCCGAAGCTTCTAGCAGGTCGATTTCGATCAGATTTTTGTGCATCGGGCACTTGATGAATGTAAGCATCGGCAGATTATGAAGAACATAGGCCTAGACGAACCATGGTGACATTCTCGAACCTCAGGTATCCTTTCTGGCCAAAATTGTTGGGGGTGTCCGCCTCGCGTACAATCACGATGTTCTCGATCCTGGGGGATAGGCATGAATACAATTGGGTACGGGACTCTCTTGAATCGGCGGCCCTACCTGATCCCGTACTTGCCGTCTTCATAATATCCCGGCTCTAGAGTACGATGATGACCGTGGTGAGCAACCTACTCGGATTCTTTGAGGTCCGGAAGTTGAATACCATTTGAAAGTGTCATTCCAGACCGCAGGGGAATATGAGACGCTGCAGCAGAAGGTTAGGGCTGGATCAATAGGGTGATATTTGGTGAGCAACCCGTACTAATTCTGTAGCTTATTCCCTGAGGGCCCTCGTGGACATTCAGAAAGGAGCCAACCCCGTGACCTGGTTACCGGGTCTCAGTGCGCATATAACAGTAAGCAGTTCACTTTACTTACCTGTCCCATGTCTTTGAAGGGCCAGCGGATCAGCGAGAATCGACGACTGTACGGTGGATCACATTACCGATAATCTGGGTGGGAGCCGAAATCACTGAGTCTTTTATCGCGCTATAGTAGTGAAAACCTACCGAGCCCATCTTTCCATAGTGATCTGCGAGCCCACGAGTCGCTAGCGGAACACTGTTAAATTGATGACAAGAAAGGAGAGGGGACACACAGCATGAAACCTGTCGTCCCGCTGGGGAAAACTGCGGTGTCAATCCCAATATGGCCTTGTAGAACACGGGTAAAAGCCCGCTTTTCCTCAGGCCTTGGGGTGCCGAAATGCTGCTCAAGGGGTGAGTCATGAGTGGAAAGATTCTCGCGGCTCGCTTACCCATGTTCTTGTCACGTCAGTGGTACCATCGAGAAATTGGGCTCCGGAGTCGCAGAGGTAGATCTGGTCTCTCCTAACAATATCGGAGTCTGTGGGGCTGGGCTTGTAATGAATGATCGCAGCGTTCGGTCCCGTTGACGAGATAGTGGGGAAAGATAATCCCTTGAAGTGCTCGAGCTCCCTGGAAAAAATGAGGACGATCCCGTCAAAACGGCCACCCGGGTACTCACGATCGGTATTTTTCCAGCTGGTCGGCCACTTGACTTTCAGACAGTACGGCGCCATTTTTGAGTTGCTCTTCTAGCCAGGCAAAGTACCTAACCAGTGCTGCACCGTCGCGAATGTGAGACGCCCGGAACCCTGAAATCTCCACGTCATTCTTTATCGCCTTAAGGTTCGTCACGATAGACTGCTCGATTTCAGCAAAGTCCTAATATTTTCGGTCACGAGGAAGTCGGGAGAGAATAAGCGGAAGAACGACCTTGCCAAGAGCATCTGCAATAGCTAAACTCGCTTGTTTGCTAATTAAGATTTGCTTTGCTCGGGGGGCAGTTATTAGACATGTTTACAGGGAGAAACGCCTCAAACTCACAGGTTTGGGTGCCTTTTCCAAACTAGAACTCAGCTCCCTCAGGTAGGGGAAGAATGATTCGTAGGGTTGGATCTTGACGGAAAAACCGAGATGTTTTCTCACGGAGTCGTCGATCTGCGAGTCGTGTACGAAGAGAGTGACAGAATCCGCAGTTACGACAGCATACGCAAAGAAGACTGCGTGAAGTGAGCTAGTAAAACGTGGTCGCGTGAGGGGAGGTTCGAACCAGGGTTGTAATCGATATCCGAGCCACGAAGGTTGAATAGCCATCCCACGTCGTCAAGCGCATTGACGACGGTAGCGATGAGCTTTTTGTTCTCCAATTCTTTCCGGACCGCGGCGAGTTTATCTTCATGAGATTGCCCTGGAGACGGACCGTCAGCGCTGGGCTGGTACAGTTTTACAACAAATTTCACCTGCGAACTCTATTGACAACGGAAACACGGTGTTCAGAGTGCGGGCTGGGCGATCAGAACCCCAGGTTATGTCAACTAAGTTGTCGGAGAGGGAGACAAGCTCGGAATGGCGATCCTTCAACGATTTTTTCAGCGATTCCGCGTCCACTACCGAACAAAGGTGTGAGCCTCCCAGCCTCCCAGATTCTAGCGAGCCACCCGCAACGTACGGGCAGAGATGAGGGTGGGGTCAATTCCAACCCTTGATTCAGTGTCCAAACGCTACGACACGCTTCACCTTGAAATCTAGGCATACGACCGACGTGGGACGAACCTTGGACACAAATTCTTGCCACGTCGGCACATCTGACGGACATAAGGGTAGGAACCAGCATCCGGCAGAGTTTACATACCTGGAAGGCCCTGCTTCATCAAAGTCCAGTTGCTGTTCCTCCTTGTCAGTAGCTGCTATGACGTTGTTGCGTAAAATAGCGTTACTTGTCCAGTTGCTTTCCAGCTTGAAGGAAATATCGGCCATCGGTGAACAAATACGCGCCCTCCTTAGTGACGACGGCGCAACCTGCATTTAATTGAGCGACTCTGAAGGAATATGGTTGAGTGGTAATACCAGCGGATCCGTCGAATCCCGAGATGAATGCCCGACGCTCGTCACAGTAAGCAGGATATTCGCTCGAGTCTGGGAAAACAGAAGGTTAGTGGTTATGTCTGAGTGTGATTGGTCTGTGCGTACGTTGGTCCTCGCTGGGGATGATAACAGCGTTCACGTTGTACTTCTCTTGAGCCATGAGCTCTCGGAGAGCCCGAAGCCTGCGCGTCGTGTTGACCGTCTGTATCTCCGCTGCGGCCATCGCGAATGGTCTGAATCTCTGGGTGGATGGGTATTGGCGACGGGTGTTGCGGAAGAGGGGGAGGGAGAGTGATCTGAATCCGGCCCACCCCATCTTTTAAATCGGAGTGATTGAAGGTGCGGATCGATGACCGGTTCGGGCGCTTCTTCTCCCCCTCTTGCACGGTCAGGTACTGATATTGAACGGTTATCGATTATTTGAGGCAGACGGCTCAGCTCTGTACTTAGTCTAGTTTCATTCACTTCTTTTGCCATCTGCGGGGTTCTATTTACCGGTAGTGTGTTACTCGACTATTTCGATGGTGCTACCACAACGGATATGGCTTCCTTGGGTATAACTTCCCTTATCGCGGACATCTCAACCTGGGAGCCACATATATGCGTAGCAGTCGTGGGAAAGACGAGACATTTCCCTATCCCTCCGGTGTGCGGGATTGTTTCCCGCTTTGGCACCAGAAAAGAGGCGCCCTTCCGCCAACCCTTCCTCCTCATCCCGCGTCTCAAGTCCGTCCTATTTCTTGTTTTACTCCCGGCTCATTTCTGACAGTTCCGCGTATGGTGATTCAGGATGCTGTCTGCGTTCAGAACAGCGACGCGGTCGCTGCGACAGTCGACACGTTTCTCTTCTACACTCGCGGAAGGCAAAGCGGCCGACCCGTTGGCCAGCTCCGGTCTTCAGGCTATCGCTGCTTCGCAGCAAACGTCACCCATAGCCTCAACCTCCCAGCCAAGGCTATCTCCGATGCTAAATATTCCACCCGCGGAAGATCCGTTGTTACACTACCTCACCTCCAGCATCATGAAGCATGGTCGCCGTTCCAATGCTGCCCGCATCACATCACGTACACTCCTCCACCTCCATTCTTTCACCCGAAACGAACCATTGCCACTTTTGCGTGAAGCCATTCTCGCCGCCTCGCCAGCCGTTAAATGCTTAACCCATCGACACGGTGCGAAGAATGTCCACAAACCCGTTGCTTTAGGTGAAAAGCAAAGAACGAGGTTCGCTGTGCGATGGATCCTTGAAGCTAGCGACAGCAAACCCGGGAAGACATTGGAGGAGCGCTTGGCTAGAGAAGTGATTGCCGTCATCGAGGGTAACAGCAAAGCTCTGGCGAAGAAGATGGAACTTCATAGGTTTGCTATGGTCAACAGGTACGCGTCAACACCTGCGCACCCCTTCGCCGTTGCTAATGTCCATCCAGGGGTAACGTGCCCCGCACCTAATCTGCCGGTCCTTATAGACGGACTGGGTGACCCGTCGTTTCGGATCCGGGGGTTGGGGGGGGGGTTCAAACGGTTTCGGCCCTCTTGACATCCAAAATACTAAGATATACTCTAAATGGAATAATGAGTCCGAATGATAAACTAGAAGAGAACATCAATGCGGTCGTCTTTCGCCCTGCGAAAGACTGGGGGAATTGCTATGACTTCTAGACTCTATCCTCCGTACGTCTTGTGGATTTCTAAGTCGAGTCCGCTCGTCTGCATCGTCGTAATCATCCTCGTCGACCTCTGGCAGCTCAGACAGAGCCATGCCCCCACCAGCTTCATCTTCGTCGAATATCATCGTCCCGTGGGACCGCCCAAGGCTGTTCTGCCGTCCATGCTGGCGGTGCGCGCCAATGGGGGTTCCGGCCACACCGTTCCATCCGTCGATAGACATCCGCCCCTGTAAGCTCAGCCTAGGGTTGGTGATTCCGCTCTCAAGCGCGGAGTGATGTTCGCCATCCGCAGATTTTCTGGAGAGATTGAGGAGGTGGACTCCGAGGAATGTGACAATGAAACCACAAAGGAGGGAAAGGGTGTTGCTGCTGTCGGTGGTATTAAATCCTTGGAAAAGGATCAGTGACGCCACAATTGTCGCACTCGAGAACCCAACATAGTACATCGGGTTTACACTGTGCAGTAGGTCAGCGGCAGGCTGAAAGGCGGGATGGGGGACGTACACATTCGTGGAGAATGTGTCAAGAGCCTTATTGAAGTAGTTCATCTGGATCAATATACAAGTGGCGGTCACAATGCCAAACACATAAGTGCTCGGGTGTGTGAACTGGTTGTTCCCGGCAAAGGTGAGTTTGACTGCAACGCCGAAGCCTTTGATCGACATGACTGAGACGGAGCCAACCACGGAGCAGATGGAGATGTAAATGACAGGATTTGTGCGTCCATACCGGGGGACAACGGCGAAAATCATGAACGTGCTGAACACAGCAACCGTGAGGCAGTACAACATAAAACCTGGGTTGGGTTCTGCTGAGCATACAAAACTTCACCGAGGACGAACCGTACTCACCCGGTTGGAGAGCGAAGTGTAGAATCTCGTCGACAGTGGTGATCTCCTTGTCTTCTGGAGCGTGTAGAACGATGATCAACGACCCAAGCAAACATAATGTACATCCAACCCTTCCGATGTGACCAAGCTCTTCCTTCAGTAAGAACGACGCCAAAACCGCGCTAGTAAATAAGATGTAAAGACGAGTTTCGCGGTGGGATGCTTCAAGGTCGTGCGCACCCGATTAGCACGCTGAGCGCACCCAGTGGCGTGACCAATATTGGTGGTGCAAACGTATACGCAGCAAAGTTGGCAACTGGGGGTAATGGTGTGCTGGTCAACTTTCTGGGTACACTTCGACTCGAGTATCAGACCTTCGCCGATAACCACTGCATATAACTGTCAATTGAACGGTCCAGAGATACCCCGAAGGACGGTCGCTCACTTGTTATGATTCCCGCCCACCAGATGGGATTCTTGAGATACGAGTAATCATCGCTCGCGCTCGCGTACGCAGCATTTCTCTCGGCGGCATCGTTCAATCCCTGGCAAGGGTGAGGCGGAGGACTTGTGGTAAACTTTGGTCGAACGATGGCACCTTTTTCGTTATGATGAAGCTGGTCCCAATGGCGACCGAACTTGACACCGCAAGAGCGAGACCGATATACTTGTCTTCAACCATTCCCTCATGCGATACCCGTTCGGCTGACGGACCGCTGCTTTTAGTCGAATCAGGGGAGGGGAGGATTGAGGCCTTGAGGTGACAGTCGAGGTTGTCGGTTGATGCTGGCCTAGACGCCGCTTCCGCATCGGACAACTCCGCGCCCATTGCACTTACGCGTACCGCAACTCCATCTCAAGCCAACAATGTCTGTCGCCACACAGTCTCAGCCTGGTGCACCGGCAGGCATCAAATCCTACTATCAAGCTAAGATAGAGACTGCCGAGGTCGAGATCAACCAAAAGACCCAAAACTTGCGCCGATTGGAGGCTCAGCGGAATGCCCTGAATGCCCGGGGTGCGTAACCCAAACCACATCTCCCTGATCCTTCGCGCTGATACCTCGCCTAGTCAGACTCCTCCGCGAAGAGCTACAACTGCTTCATGAACCTGGCAGTTACGTCGGCGAAGTAGTAAAGGTAATGGGCAAGAGTAAAGTCTTGGTCAAGGTTCAGCCAGAGGGAAAATACAGTTCGTCTTTATCTCGACTCCAGCCCTGCAATTTCACTAACAAGTCCGTAAGTTGTCGACTGCGATGGAGAAATCGATATCAACACCCTCACACCGAGTTTGCGTGTTGCACTTCGTTCCGATTCGTACACAATCCACAAGATCCTCCGTAACAAGGTCGATCCACTTGTGTCATTGATGATGGTAGAGAAGGTTCCAGACAGCACCTACGAGATGGTCGGTGGTCTTGACAAACAGATTAAAGAAATCAAGGAAGTTATCGAACTTCCGGTCAAACACCCAGAACTTTTCGAAGCTCTCGGAATCGCTCAGCCAAAGGGTGTCCTGCTCTATGGTCCTCCTGGAACCGGAAAGACCCTTCTCGCCCGTGCTGTTGCCCACCACACCGATTGCAAATTTATCCGCGTCTCTGGTTCCGAACTGGTCCAAAAATATATTGGAGAGGGTAGTCGAATGGTCCGAGAACTGTTCGTCATGGCTCGCGAACACGCACCGAGCATCATCTTTATGGACGAGATCGATTCGATTGGAAGCTCAAGAGGCGAGAGCGGCTCAGGGGGCGGAGACTCGGAAGTCCAGCGGACGATGTTGGAGCTGCTAAACCAATTGGACGGTTTCGAATCGACGAAGAACATCAAGGTTATCATGGCCACCAACCGCATCGATATACTGGACCCAGCTCTCCTTCGGCCGGGCCGGATAGACCGAAAGATCGAGTTCCCACCTCCTGGACCGGAAGCTCGTGTCGCGATCCTGCGGATTCATTCGCGAAAGGTGCGCGGTACCGTACC
>Ga0307517_10007124_pt1 | contig 16399 bp, 16 predicted proteins | sample 23_EM_MG_FD_194515 | JGI IMG/M metagenome (GOLD analysis project Ga0307517, IMG submission 194515) | Populus trichocarpa ectomycorrhiza microbial communities from riparian zone in the Pacific Northwest, United States - 23_EM | ecosystem: Host-associated > Plants > Roots > Unclassified | place... | reverse complement strand
ATTTAAATACAACCTCATTTAAATTATATTAAACACTTTGGCATGGTGTAATTTGAATGTATTATGAAAAAGATCAGGTTGAAATTGGTTGGCAACGGGCATGGATCAAGCCGAACACGGGAAGTTACCGACTACGTACTATAGCTACGTATATCCAGCTTTGATGAAGAACATAAAACCCAAATGGCTTCTACATCTCCTACACCGAATCTCTTTCTGACGAATGCCCCTGCTTCTGAAGTTGAAAAATACCTCATACGACAGCGAGTACAAGAAGCCCGACATGAGTGCAGAGCCATCGAAGCCAGTCTGATGAGCACCTCGACGGAGCCCACGGAGGAGATTCGGAACAGGTTGAAATCATTGGACGATTTTATTCATGACCACGAAGCTTTACTCTCCTCCATACGCGACTTGCCACCGGAATTACTTGGAGATATTTTTTTATGGACCACATGGTGGGTCAGGAAGTTCGAGACGGACCTGGATGGCGAGATACTGGAACCCAATCCCGAATTCATCCTCAGCTTGTCGCAAGTGTGCAGATATTGGAGGACAATTGCGATCGCGACCCCGGGGATGTGGGCATCGATACCTACCTTGCGCAAGTGGCGGTCGGACGACCCGGAATCTGAGGCATTTATCTACCTCCTCCGGACTTTTATCGAACGCTCAGGGAATTCCCCTATTCATATCACGGTTCATATCACAGAGCTCTTCAACAATCTCGAAGATTCTGACCAGCTACAATCCCCGTGCTTGCAGCTTTTGGCTTCCCAATGTCACCGATGGAAAACCGCCATTTTGCATGTTGACAAAAGCATTATTCAAAGACTCAGGGATCTCTACACTCCAGATCTGGAGTCGCTCAATTTTAGGTGTCGATATGCAGCTGCATGGATGGACGTGGACGCCTATTATCCTCGCCTTCACATATTGGCTCCTCGTCTTACACACGTGATTATCGATAGTTGGCAGTCACACTCGTTTTTGCGACTTGCTCGTTTTGACATTCGCACGTTTACCGGCCTTCCAAACCATCTGGACGTTCTACTTCGCGCAGGGCCAACCCTCGAGGTTTGCAGTTTCCGTGGTCCAGTTTCAATGATGCGATATCCCACAGAGCCCATCCATTTTGCGAAAATGCACTTTCTTTCCATCATAAATAATAACTATCAACGTCCTTGGGTTAACTTCGGGCATCACAACGAAACTCCTTTCCGGTGGATGAATGCTCCCAACCTTACGTTTCTTGAAATCAGAGGACACCCTGTTCACCCAGGCGCCTCATTGATCGTTAGCGATTTACTCTCCAATACCCTCTCACCATCCTCTCTACTTCGCTCCTTTACCTTCCACGTTCGGGGGTTGTCAGAAGATGAATTCACGAGGCTGCTATCAGCGATGCCGCTGTTAATTATGCTCGACATCTGCGACACTCCTTCCCATTATTTTTCGGCTCTCGTGCGCAGAAAGCCGGATGATCCTCAAAAACCATTGGTTCCACGACTGATGTCAATAAGAATCCAAGACTTCTCGGGTCGCGACGCAAAGCCCCTTATCGAATTGTGCGACTCTTGCGAACCGAAAAAATCCGGATATCAAGACGATCTATGCATCGACCTTTTTTACTCTTCTTCTAAGCTATGTCTGCAGGCTCAAGACCGGATTGAAGGATGGGATAGTGAGACGTGGATTAAACAGCGGGTACCGGGATCAGAACTTTCCAAGATTTTTGGTTGGGCTGCTTTTATTGCCAACCATTTTTTGGCGCGTGACGGACAATCAGAAAAATATGGAGTAGGTCCTTTGTCAGCTTTGTCTGCAAGCTTAAAAACTCTCTTCATTTTAGTTCCCTCGGAATCGAAAACACCGTTTTCAGGTACATTTACAGTTGCTCGCCGTAAACGATAACTGACACAACCCACTTCAAAGACGGCATCACAGCTAGATAAAGTTCTCACCTTGATCGAAGAACATGAGTTCAGTGACTCCAAAATGCTTGAGGTATGACCAGGTAAACAACTATAAAAATTTGCACACGCTAACGATGCTTCTATCAACATCCAGGTCTCCCGCCTCAGGGAGATGATGGGGGATGTCGCAAAGCTGCCTTCCAGCGCCCTTCCAGACGAAGGTTATGGCTTTCATCTACGAGCAGCGGCGCTCAGTTATGAATGGGCCCGAACCTGCACCTCTAGCAGGTGGCTTTTATGTGCAGATCAGCAGAGGCTAACCATGTACCCTTTGTTAACTTAAGATATGTCCCAATCGATTAAACACTAGACTGGGAGAACGAAATTTGGGATTTTATTCGGTAGACTGCAGTACCAAATGACAATTTTGAGGCTTTATTATATTCTGCGACACGTGACTACTCGTGAGAGAGTACTTTGTCGACGTCGGACCTTGGTACACTTACTACTCAACGTCGTTCATCGTTCCTGAAAATTTCTCATGAGCCGGACCCCAGTGCAGAACCCGGACCTACGGTTCCTGTCCAGACAGCCCATTTCTTCAGCAGCGTCCACCAGCTCTATAATGGGAATCGACGCAGTCCCAACTTCTCTGGAAGAAAGGGTGGCTCTGTTGGATGAGGAGAGGACTGATCTATATGGTACTGTAACACCTCCAATAGCTGGTAGGTTCTCTGTTCACAATTTACTCTTGATCGTGTTCTTGAATGATGGAGGTTGTTGAGGTTCCTCGTGTTCATTCGCGCTGTCTCCTCGTCTAGCGGAGCTGTCGTTCATGCGTTTCTCTTTTACAGATCGAAAACCTCGCAGCCAATCGACTTTGATGAAAAGAATGAAATACTACGTACCCTCGCTTGGATGGATGCCAAGTTATTCTTTATCTCTGTACGTCCTCGTCCCAAGCATTTGTTTCATGAATTTCGCGAACTTATGCGTGTTGAACCTATAGATTGAGTGGAGACGTTTTGGCAGGTATTACGGTTGCCTCGATGCTCATTCCACAATCCGTTAGTTATGCGACCTCGCTGGCGAAGCTGAGCCCAGTTACCGGGTTGGTATGTCTCAATTTCACTCCACTTACCATCGATGGATTAAAATCTTAGTAACCCCAGTTCTCGGCTTCAATTCCTGGGATTGTCTATGCATTGCTCGGAAGTTCGAAACAGCTCAATGTAGCCCCTGAAGCAGCCCTGAGTCTACTGCTCGGCCAAGCTATTTCTCAGATCAAGCATGACTATCCTGAACTTAAGGAGGGTGAGGTAGATTTTGTGGGGCTCGGTATTGCCACTGTAATCACTCTACAGGTCAGTCCCATCAATTTTGAGATGTAATTTCTATAGAGCACCCTACGCAGGTTGGCCTGATATCCTTCTTACTTGGGGTCTTTAGGTTGGGGTTCATTGATGTTGTGCTAAGTCGTGCACTCCTCCGAGGCTTTATAACAGCTGTTGCTGTCGTGATCATGGTGTGAGTACCGTGGTGGTTCGCCAATGTCTTCATATCATTTATGGCCATAACAGCGAACAGCTCATCCCCATGTTTGGGTTGACCAAACTCATGCATACTGTGGATCCGGAGACAACTCTTGACAAGTTCCTGTTTTTGATTCGGAATGCCTTTACGAAATCGAATCCTCTCACCACAACGATCAGCTTCTCAGCGTTGTTTTCGCTGGTAGCTCTCAGGGAACTGAAGAATAGATTCAAGGGCACTTGGTGGATCTACCGCATTCCGGAGGTCCTCGTGGTCGTTTTGGTTTCTACCTGTGTGTTTTCTCACTCTTTGTGACGACTTGCAAACTGATTCAAATATATCCAGTTCTCAGTTCTGAGCTTCGGTGGGACCACGATGGCGTCGACATATTGGGCGGTGTCGATATTCATACTGGAGAATCGTTCATTCAATTCCCACTCAACAGTTACAATTTGAAATTTCTCCATCGTACGACTTCCATTGCTGTGTAAGCCTATCGATATATCTTTCGTCCCTTGTTTCTTACGCCCTGCACCGATTATAGGTTGATTGCGGTTGTTGGCTTTTTGGACAGTATCGTAGCGGCTAAGCAAAATTCAGCGCGATTTAGCTATTCCATCAGTCCTAACCGCGAGCTTGTTGCACTTGGAGCTGCCAACCTTGCCGGAGCCTTCATTCCGGGTACGCTGCCGGCGTTCGGTTCAATCACGAGGCAAGGTTCAGCTCTTTCTATCTTTCTATGCTTGCTAACCTGTCTGCGTAGATCTCGAATCAATGGGGACGTAGGGGCCCGAACTCAAATGGCCTCCCTCGTCTGTTCCGGGGTTGTCTTATTGGCCACGTTCTTTCTCCTCCCATATTTATATTTTCTCCCTAAATGTGTCTTGGCCGCGATGTAAGTCGAGCTAGTTTATGCAAGGAAATACACTGACTGTCTGGATAATCTAGCATCGGACTTGTCGTTTTCTCTCTGCTCGCTGAAACTCATGATGTTGTTTACTACTGGCGGTGAGCTTGTATTCTCCGCTCTACCTTCTGTTTCTGACGGAAAGGTTTAAGGATGAGGGCATGGGCTGACATGGCCGTCATGTACTTAACTTTCTTCCTTTCGATCATCTGGAACATCGAGGTCGGAGTGATAGTCAGTTTAGTCATCTCGTTACTCTTAGTAGTTCATCGCTCCTCCAAGCCCCGGATGACCATCTTGGTGAGTTGCTGTCTCATGGATGCGTCTTGGGTTTGAATTTTGATCATTGTTTCAAGGGTCGCATTCCTGGTACCGACCGATGGAAACCGCTCAAAGAGAACCCAGAAGCTGAGGAGAGTGTCGCTGGTATTTTGATCGTTCGTATTCGTGAAAACTTGGACTTTGGTAAGTTTTTGAACTTCCTCCTATTGCCGTCAATGAAACCAACTCATGTCTTTCACAGCCAACACAGCTCAATTAAAAGGTTCAAATCCACGTTCGACTATTTTCCTTGCTTGTTAACATCTCCATTTACAGAGAGACTGCGTCGATTAGAGCTTTACGGAATGCAAAAATTTCATCCTTCTGAAGAACCTCGACGTCAACAGGCATCTGTTCTGGTTTTCCACCTCGCTGATGTAGAAGAGTGTGATGCTTCGTGAGTTATCATTCCTGAATTTTTGGCATTGACTGAGTCCTTATTCTGCTGCCAGTGCTGCTCAGATCTTTTATGAACTAGTCGAAGAATACAAGGCGAGTTTTCTTCTATTAGACATGTCACGAAACTTATTGATACAATGCATGTGTCCTTTTTATTAGAGCCGTGGTGTGGGCCTTTTCATCACCCATCTTCGTCCAAGTCTTCAAAAGACATTTGAGAAGGCAGGAGTCTCTGAACTTCTTGGAGCTGATGCCTTCCGAGAAAATGTTGCTGATGCCATGGCCATCGTCGAGGTGTCACGTACTCATGAACCCAGCACCTCAGGCTTTCAATGAAAATGAAACGACCCATCTCTTGGATAACGCACAACTTGGCACGATCTAATCTTCATCTAACCCGGCAATAACGCAGAACGTTCCTTTTTTTTTAGCAATGAAACAATACCCTTATCTCACATATAACGGCCTACAACAGGTTTACTGTACATAATTCCTCCAAATTCATACCATTCCATGACACCGCTATAGATTCCAATACGACATCATGATCGTATTGTCCTTCTGCCAAGTGAGGTCAGTGTTTCTGTTAGGACAAAATCGACAAATGTAACCTGGAATGACTCCAAACTCCCCCCCTCAAAAGGCAAACATTTATCAACACGACCATAAAGGTGATCGGAAGCCATGGACCGAGCTATGGCCACCACTTGGACCCACATAAACTTCGTCTATTCATACTCTGAGCAACGACTGGAAAAGACCTGGGTATTACCAGCCGAGCTTAAACTCGAGATCGGGGGACTAGTACATATCGATGCCTCGACTCGCGCCCCGTGCATTCGCGCCATTTTATGCCCCACTCAAAAATGCAGAGTATTGTGAGTGGATCTCAACACGTCACTCCAACGTTGAATCCTATGATTCCTTTATGTAAAAGATAAAATTACACACCACGCCCCCGTAAGTTGTATCCCAAATTGCGACCTCCGAGTGATTTTACTCCTTCTTTTGTCCTTCCTCCATGATGCGCGTGGGATTGTCTGTGGTATTCTGTGCCACATCGCTGCTTAGTATCTCTCTATTGGCTCTCGAGTCTTTTGCTTCTCCGCTTCCTGCTCCTGGTCGACAATGCATACTCAATTTTTGCCCGAATTTTGCAGACTTCCCATCTCGAGGACGGATTAAGCCTTCACCATCCTAGGTCCTCCTGAAAACGAACGGACAACGGCTTGCTTTTGGTCTTGTGCCTAAACCCCCACTGAGACGTCCGTGGAGTCGTAAAGGTACTCGCTGCCCTATATTATCGTTCTGGTGCCTAATTTCATTAGCTACTCCTACCTCCCCTCAAAGGTGCCAAGAAGTGTCCTCGCTTCCACCCCCTGTCCACCGAGTCGAGCGTTGTGGTATCGTTGATATCAGAAACGAAAATGGCACTTCCGTTGGCTATGTCAGCCAGGAGAGTGTTGCCCGCGGCTGTGTGCCCCTCAACGACACCCTCACCAGCGCACTCCCCATTTGTTTCACGAGTGACAGCGATCAGGCCTCAGTTCAAGATGTCTTTATTAATATGGGGGTTTGTATTCGTGACTCTTACTGTTGTGTTGAACTTCCTGATGCAATTTTGTAGAGCTAGAATCTTACGGACGACTTCCCTCTCCTTGGTTTGATACAAGGTAGCGCCATCGATGGCAGCGATATTGGGCCTGGGCCCTTCAAGAAAGTTCGGTCAGTCTATCTAATGTGCGGAATCTTCAAAGCCCCCGAATAAGCTACCTAGCTCTAGGAGGCATAGCGCTGCCGGGGTATGGGCAACATCTTTCACCACCCGAAGTGACATCTTGCTGACTCTATCCCTAGCTCCACCTGGAAGTATTCCCGCATACTTGAATAACTCCTACACGTTCGCAACTGGCGAAAATCGAACGGCAGAATCTAGCGTGGTGTGTGAATTTGCCTCGCAGCTCCTCATATAATTGGTTAAGCGTGGTTCAAGTGGAGCATCGACATAAACACGGGCGAAACCATGCCTCGATGGACAAACCCAGACGGAAGTGAGGATTAGCAATTGTTTTTTGTTGTGCGAAGTTTTAATCTGCTCGATGATTAGCCCAACCCGAGGCCTATATGTTCGCCATCGGCGGTGAACTGTTTGTCGGAGGAGATCTCGAAGCCTTTTCAGCTCATTTCAATCAAGAAATCGTCCAACTCGTGAGTTAATAACTTGATGTAATCATTCTTGACCTTGGAATTGAACCATATTTCTTTGAATTTATTGCATAATTCTTCCTTGTAACAAGAGATATCTCGGACCTTTGTATTTGTATCGGTTTCTCCCTTGTGTCGGACTAGCAAATCATACAAACACGTAGCTCCAAATGTATTTTTAGTGTCAAAATTGTCACCATTCTTTTAAATCATTTCGGTGTTCTAAAACCTGCGCTTTCTCTCGCCTGGGGTATAAGCCTTTAGGATCAAGAAGGAACAAGTGGAAGCAATTCGGGGTCCATCACCAATCATCGATCAGGTTTAACTTGAAGTCACTGTTCTGGGTATTGCGGATGAGCGATAAGGATTACCTGCCAATATTAATAATGAATATACAAGAAAAATATAAGAGGGGGGAGGGGTAGTACAAAGAACGAAGGAAACAAGCAAAACCGCACGTGAGCTGAGTTGTGGGTCCATGAGCATACGCTGACCATAAATGGCTCAGATTCGCGGGAAATTGCAGCAAGATAATATAATCGCATTTTCTTCACTCATGGAGATATTTCTCAAGAAAACATCGTCCTTCGGCGAATCAACGATACAGTGTTTGCTATAGTAGTAATATTGGATTGGGAGCAGGCTGGCTGGCATCTTGAGTACTGGGAAACACTGAGATTTGATTTCGGCGGCACCAGTCGAAAGGAAATGATATCCACCACGAATTTACGGAGTTATGGGCGTTATCTGGGGCTTGCGTTGAATGGAGTCATCGTGCTTTCGTAAAATGATAAGTATTGGAAATATGGGCGTGTAGAGAGTGAGCAGACGAATAAGCCGTCTGGTTTCCGGCCCACGCATGCCATCATCGGCTTTCCCCCCACAGATGATCGATGATCGTCGATCATCAACGTCAATGATCGAATTGATGAACGTTATTTCACACAAGTCACCGGATTCAGGGAGTTCCCAACATCTTCTCTATCAGACAACGCTCAAGAGGTCAGTGGAATGGTGACTTATCACCTAATTGTCGCTCAATACGACCTCCAACGGGGTCATAAATACCGGAACGAGCACTGGTCTCTCGTTGCATTGAAGAACAAAGACGAAGCCCACATATTCCAGCTTTTCGGCAATGCTGATACTTTTGTTTACCTGCCGAGTCAGCATCCATCATTCCAAACCTCCGAAAACCTATGTGGCGGGTGTGTAGTCGGCAGTGTGGAAGGAGGAAAAGTGGAATGGGTTCTCGAGAAGCTCAGAGAGGTTGAGGTTATTCGATATAAACCTAGAGAGTTCGACTGCCAGACGTGGGTTATTCACGCACTCCGCTTGCTCAAGGATGCTGAGAAGGAGGGCGTGAATATTTTGGAGATTAGAGATAGAAAGATTAGGGAAGAATTAACGAAAGAAAGGGAGAGGTGGGAGCTCGGAGAAGATACACTTGAGGAAAGGTTATTCCTATAGGCACGGCCTGTAAACCACAAAGGCTCTACATTTATTTTTGGGTTCTCGCCTTGGGTGGGTCGACAATCGATAAGCAGGGGTAACCACTTGTAATATTATGCAAGAACTAGGACCAATCCAGGCCATTTTCCGAGCCTTCCTTCTCAGGCACAACTTGGAGGTTGGCCTGGTCTAATGTCCTTTCCAGTGCTCGAATATCGTTCAGTTCACCTTGAAAAGTCTCTTCTAATGTCATCGCAACAGGCCATGGTGGTGGAACTCGTCCCCTGAGTAGACGTTCTCGAATTCTGAAGAGCCAGAGGGTGTCCAGCAAGCCTATTTCGACCGCGTCCTCATCTTCGATGGTTTCATCGCCCAAGACCAGCTCCTCGTACCCTTCTATGACCCACGAGGAAATGTGAACTTTCCTTCCAAGAATAATTTTCTCCGTGGATGTCAGCCTGAGCTCAGCTGTTGTTTCAAGTTTTTCCCTCGAAAGTTTCCTGAGGTTTAAAAATCGCCACACTGTGGAAAGCTTCAGGACCGATATCCACTCCAGCTTGGAAAGGGAGAGTGTAAGGGAGACGAAACTGAATTGGTGCATGTTAATAACTTAACATTACTGGAAATATCGCATGAAAAGGCTCACCGCGGGTACAGCGTTTTTAACAAATTCCTGAAGTCTTCACGTGGGACATCAGTAATTACAATCGGGGACTTTTGAGACGTCGAAAGGTCGTCAACGTTCGATGGCCCAGGGGTGTCCAAGTCAAATATTTTGACAAAAGTTGGTGATTCCTCAAAAAACATATACGAAGGCACCCTAAACAGCTGGTTGTCGACCTGAAGGAGAAAGTCAGGCTAAAGTCTATTTTCCAAAAGTGCACTGCGGGCGGACCTCAAAAACGACAAAGGTACTCTCCATGTAGTAATCTGCATCTCTGTCCACCTTTTCCACTTCCGTATCGCTTGAATGATTGGGTGATACAAGATCTCCGGGATCTGTTGGGAAGTCAAGATAGCTGCTGTTGGATGGCGAGGTGGAACCTGATGCTGACGACCAAGTCATGGGCACACTTTTTCCCAAAGCTTCAAGACCTTCCGAAGGAAAGGAGGATTCATCCATTCGATGGTGCTAGATGAGAGACGGAGGGAAATTCGAGGAGGACTTCTTCAAGCCGATAGTACGATCGATAAGAAATAAGCGCCCGTCTTTAAATAAATTGAGGCCGTCCAATCGGGCTACCAAAGAATTTATGGGACGTGGAAAAGCAAAATATTACGGCGTATGCCGCTTTTTCTTTTTTGATGTTTGCGGAGGACGCTAAATTTTTTTAGTTCACGCTAAAAAACCATATTTTCCAAGTAAGCTTACAGCCATTCATTTAGCAAATATTTTAACACATGTCCCGGCCCGCTTCACATGCAGTTCTGAAATTGATCGAACGACACGAGTTTGATCGAGGTATGGTGAACTATACCAATAAGTTAATAACACATCTGTAATTGAAAGCCGAATTTTCGATGTCCAGATTTCCCGTCTTCGGAGGGTGATGGCAGATGTCGCGATGCCAGGTCATGGTCTTCCGAAGGGCACTCAACCTTGCCTTCCATTGAATGTTTGAACACGATCGCTGGCCTGTGGGGTGGTCATTGTGCTCCGATCTTCGAACTCTGGAGTCGTAGTCCATCAATAGGGTTACTGAAGTAATATTGGTACAGACAAATTTACAAAAGTTCCACAAGACTGGGATGTGCGCTTCAGCATCTTACCTTTTCATTTTCCTGCGAGAAGCAGAAGCACGAGGTGATGGAGGAGGAGGAGAGGCGGGGGGTGGTTGAGGCAAAAAAGAGGCGAAAGGTGATGAAGGAGGAGAGGCCGGTGGGGGTGGAGGCGAAAAAGAGGCGAAAAATGATTGAGGAGCAAATGAGGAACCAAAGACAGATTCTCGCCTCTCCTCTTCTACCGCCAGTCGCTTTTCTTCTTCTTCCGCCTGTGCAATCGCCTGCAATATCGCCTGCTCCTCGCTTTCACGCCTTCTCATTTCGTCCTCCTTCACTAATGCCTTCTCCTGCTCCGTGCTGTATCTTATTTCCTGGTCATGGATTGTGCTCAGCTCTTCAGAGAAGACATCCTCAACGGCCCGAAGAGCTGAAGTCAACGTTTGGCGCAGCATGATCTCGCGTATCCTGAAGAGGTTAATGGCTGTGGAGAGTTCAATGCTGATGGCTTCGACATCGGTGATGGTGTCCGATTTCTGAACCAATTCTTTGTAACCTGCTGAAATCCAAGAAGAATTATAGAACTTTCTTCCAAGAACGACTTTTTCGACAGAGCTAAGCTCCTTTCCTGTTTCGAGTTCTGATTTCGCCAATTTTCGCAAATCGAGAAACTGCCATTTCGTGGAGAGCTTTAGAATGGAGATCCACTCTGCCTTGGAAAGCGAGAGACGAAGAGCGACAGAACTATGAACATCCTTCGAATCATTACAGATCGAAGAGCAGCGGGTTGGATATTTACCGAGGGTAGAGAGCCTTTAGCAGGTTCTTGAAATCTTCGGATCGCACATCATTTGGTAAGACGATAGGATTCGTCGAGTCCATACCAGGCCATGTATCGCCGTGGTTTTCGGTAGACAGGGGAGGAAGGTTGAAAGTTTCGACAAAGGTTGGCGATTCCTTGAAGAACATGTAACACGGAACACGGAACAACCGGTTCTCGACCTGAGGGATTAGAACTTAGTCATTATCGCTTCGATAGGTGAGAACGAACCTCGAAAACAACGAAGGTGCTCTCAATGAAGAAATCCTCATCCTTAGTGAGCGTTGCCGCAGCCTTTCCAGCGCTGCTACTGGAGCTGGATGCTCCATCGATGTAGGGGATTTCGTCCATTCTTTAGGTTGCTTGGGGTGAGGTTGCGGAAGACTTGCAGAAGCCTATGGATGGGTTACGTTATTTTTATGACCTAGCTATCGATGAGACCCAGCATGTAGGCAACGTTGCCTCCTCGTGTTCGTGTTGGTGCTGCCGGATTGGCCCACAGAAAAGGAATCGGATTGGAGTTAGAGAAAGAGGAGCTAGTACCACAGAGATAGAGGGAATTTTATTCTTGTAGGAAAAATTCTGGCAGAAAATGAAATGCCGTCGTCTGGTATAATGAGACTTTTATACAGTGGGTCGATCGGATCTACAAAGTGGGTGTGGATATAGTACTTAGCGTTATTATTAACTTCAACGTGGTCAGGACTGTGCATCACCACAGCAAAACGGCAGAGTGAAAAATCGCCCAGAAAGGCATCAAGCTCCTCGCCCACGGCCCCTTCCGCGCATAGGTCCCCCGCGCCCGCCACGTCCTGTAAAAGATGTCAGCAGCGAAAGATAGCATGAGATGTCAGATTAACTTACCACCTCGAGCAGGACCACGATCTTGCCGATGAGGATCAAGTTAGTTTGCGATATTACGCCAATTAAGCAAATGAAACTCACTACCACCACCAACATGGGCTCCTCTTGAGTTTCGACCAGCATCGCGTGCCCGGTTTTGTTCTTCCTTGACCACATCTAATAGCGTATCTGGGACTCGGAGATACTTGATCTATGCCAACACGCAGCCTTTAAGTTCCTCTCGGTATGCACTTAGGAAAAAACGCGACGAACCGTGCTCCCCCGAATGTAACATTCCTTCAACTTCCAGAATCGGTCACCATCCGGATTCGTTTGATAGACTTCCCGCAGCGTGATGTTCATGAAATTATCGCAATTCACGAGGTGTCCGTTTAGCGTTTCCCCATTCTTAAGTTCCACAAGCTGTCAGTGAACAAGAAGAAATGAGATCAGTTTTGATGATGTAATTGGTCGTGGCATACCATAGGCTTGTTCTGAGCGGCGGTGAGAAGGGATAGCGGAAGCTGCGGAGATGATATTAGGACCGGGAGACAGCAAGGGCCATGATACTAACCATTGGGAGCCCAGTGGTGGTGAAGGTGAAAGCCTGAGTGACGCGTTTTTGTGATCAAAAAACGTGACAACGTGTCGTCGACGCTGCTTCAATCATTCTTCCTCCATCCTCTCACCATACTCCACGCGCTTGTGTTTCGATCGTAAGCTGGATACCGCCTATTCGAATGTAAGTACTATTCATCGTTTCGTGGGTTGTCACTGACCAGCAGGTCCCTTTAGATGTAACCATCACCTAACTGTACACCTTCGTGAGTCGTTTCCCTATTGCTATCGCAGGCGTCTAGCTGATTCCAGGCAAATCAAGATATCGCCCACTCTTTTTACATCGCTATTGACCTGCCTTTACTACTGGCACCATGAAGTCCTCACCGCCATGTCAGGATCCCCCACAAGATTCAACTGTCAAGATTGCCGCACCCTCCTCAGCCCGAAGGTTATAGTGAGCGATAGGAATGGTAACGAGGGGAAATCCTATATCTCTGTATGTTTTAATTACTTCCTGAGATGGTTTTTGTTTGCTAATGAATTATGATTAAGTGTTCTGGTAGCGTAGAATCATCCCACCCCCAATTCTTTCGCTTCATCCAGGATCCGCAGCCATCTCCAAACACCCCAGCAACCGTATCACAGTATTGACCTACAGCTACCCCTGACAATTAAGATTAGTCAACCCGCCTTTGTTGGAGAAGTCCAAGGTCGATGCGCGGTATTTGGGTGCGCGAAACGTCGTGTTAACATCAAATGTATCTGAGGGGCTTGTGCAACTCACTGCCGTGCCCTGGGAGGATGTTCAGTGAATCTCCACCAGCCAGAAGATGCCACGTCAATGCCCTCGAGCTCCCAGTCTTTCGAGCCTGCTTACGCTTTGCCTCGGAGTCAACCTCCTCCCACAATCTTCCCCATGGCCACGCCTACATTCTCACCCCTTCATACGACGACTTCTTTACCTCCAGTCCCAGTCTTTATCCCGACAGCCGGCTCCTCCATCGATCAACAACAGCCACCTGTGTATCTACCATCACCACCTGTCGTTCATCCCATTGAAACACCTTCGATACCCCTCATCTCTTTCCCTTCACCCGCACGAATTCTGGCCGAGCCGCCTTCATCCATGAACCCCCTTCTCAATCCTCGACTCGCCTTGCAAATGCGGCCCATTATCACATAACAATCAAAGATGTCAACGTGAAGACCTCAATGAGTACCTTACTGATGGCATGAAGAGTGTTACTCCACCAAATTTTTGGACAACCTTTCTGGCAAGCGAGCGAGCGTCAAGGACCTCGAGTTTCTGGAGTTGAATCTATCCACCCCTCACCCTTCAACAACCTCTAAATCCAAACGAGCTCGTAAGGTATCTCGGCTACACATTCCCAGTGTGCTGACCACCATGCGACCACCATCTTCAAGTGCTCACACGAATGTACGAACTACCCCCCGTCGGTCACTCTGGCTCATTAAACAGGCTACCCTCGTCATCACCTTCTGACTTTCACCATCGTCGCCTTCCCCTTTGTTCACTCAGAACGCAGCTTGAAGCAAGGAATTTGACTACGCTGACGGGTAGGAACTGAGGAACGATCTGGAGCGATGTTAGGAAGGTGAGAAGATTTTTGGGTAATCTGGATCTCATTTTTGAGTCTTGAGGCCTATTGAATAAAACATGAGAGCTTGAGGATGCTGCGAACACCATCTTGATTTACGATAGTGTCAAGTCGGCCTTACATTGGAAATCACGATGTGTGAACGTGCGAAGCACTGTTAGTCTGACCGCGCTTCCTCGTAGTATGTCCATACTTGGTAATTATCATTGAACAGTTATAAAGGCCGGAAATGTATCTAGCATATATATAACACTTAAGTGTCATAAAGGAACATAATTGTGTGAGGTGGAGTGAGGCGGAGTCCTCAACCAAGCCGGGTTCGGAGTCCGTTCAATGATCGAAATGACTTCTGAAACCTTTCTTCCACCTCATCTCTTCCAGACGAACGATCCTCCCTCCGAATCTGAAAGGGTCTATATCCGGGATCAGATAAATGTGGCTTATTTGCAACGGGAAGTCGTGTTTGAAACTATCAAACACAGGTTTTTGAGCGCAAAACCGGACAAAGAATATCTCAAGGATCTTGCGAAATTACTTTCACTCGACGAATTCATATGCAAACACCAAAGTCTAGTGTCCCCCTTGCGCTACTTCCCCCCGGAACTCATTGCGGAGATATTATTATTTGCCGCACCTTATGAAAGGTTTTTCGAGACCGAGCTAGAGGTCACAGTATGGGAACCCGATTATCAATATATTCTTGGTTTGTCGCAAGTATCCAGATATTGGAGAAAAGTCGCTCTAGCCACGCCGGGATTGTGGACCTCGATACCTGCTTTGCGCAAGTGGCAGTCGGACATGCCTGAACCCGAATCCATACTTCAGCTTATGCGGACATTCATCGGACGTTCAGGAAATGCCCCAATTCACGTCACAGTCCTCATCTTTGATGTATTCAACTACCTAGAGGAGGGTGCCCAACTCGAATCGCCGTGCTTGGATCTTCTGGCATCCCATTGCCACCGATGGAAAACCGCCATTTTGCACGTCGACTTGAGCATTGTCGAAAAGCTTGTGATGCTGGATGCGCCAATATTAGATTCACTCAACTTCAAGTGTCGTTATCCGGCTGGGTGGTTGGTTGGATCATATCTTAGGCTGCGTGTGTTGGCCCCTCATCTCAAGCAAGTAATTGTCGACAGTTGGCAGTCGCATTCATTCCTGCAGCTCCCTTGGAGGGAAATTTCCACTTTTAAAGGGCTCCCGGAGGAGTTAGAAATCATGCGACCTTCGGGGCCTAACCTCAATTCCTGTACGTTCCGTGGTCCTGTTTCAATGATGGTGTATCCAACGGAGCCTATCCGATTCGAGAAACTAAGGTCCCTCACCGTCGAAAATAATAATTACCAGTCACCCGACTTTCAATTTGGGCAAGGATTCGAGACTCCTTTTCGTTGGATAGCCGCTCCTGACCTTGCGGTCCTTACCATCGAAGGGCATCCTGTTTATCCCGGGGCATCTTTAATCGTCAGAGATTTGCTTTTAACGACACTCCCTTCGCCCTCTACGCTCCTAATTCTCCATTTCAATGTTCGCGGATTGACAGAGGACGATTTCAAACGCCTCCTATTGGCAACACCATCACTGGAATTCCTCGATATTTGCGATACTCCATCACACTATTTTTCTCATCTGATACGTCGGGATCCTATCATGCCAGATGAACCCGATCAACCGTTAGTTCGAAAACTACACCACTTGACCATCCGAAAATTTTCAGACAACGATGCAGCCCCTCTCGTCGCTCTCGTCAATTCGTGCCGGGTGAAGAGACATGACTGTTTTTCTATGCAGCTTTCCTATTCCTCCACTCGGCAATGTCTACAGGCTCAAGACCGTGTTGAAGGGTGGGATGAAATACTGAAGCGGGAGAGTGTTCCGGGATCAGAGCTCACCAAGGTTCGCGGATGGGCTACCTATGTTGCCAAACAATTTTTGGGACCTTGTGGAAAAGCAAAAGATTACGGAGTACGCTGGTTTTTTTCTCTTTTGATATTTGCGGGGGATGTTAATGTAATGTTTTTTTAGTTTACACTAAAGCCAAATTATGTTTTCCAGGTAGGGGTACAGCCATTCATTTTGGCTATCTTTAACACATGTCCGA
>Ga0307517_10007123_pt1 | contig 16400 bp, 17 predicted proteins | sample 23_EM_MG_FD_194515 | JGI IMG/M metagenome (GOLD analysis project Ga0307517, IMG submission 194515) | Populus trichocarpa ectomycorrhiza microbial communities from riparian zone in the Pacific Northwest, United States - 23_EM | ecosystem: Host-associated > Plants > Roots > Unclassified | place... | reverse complement strand
TATATATATATATGGTTGGTATAATGGTGGTTAAGCATTATTAATCTTGTAATTTGGGAAGTGGTTGAAATGGCTATTAATTTAGTTAAGCACGGAAAGTAAGGATCTATTTTGTTATCACACCATTAATAATTGGTGCTAATGATTTCTCCACACTTGTAATAAAAATATGCTTTCAATTACTGAATAATTCTTTGTTCTTTAGAGACTGTAGTGTTGTAAAAAACCGAGAAAACTGAAAAAAAAAAAATTGAAAAAACTAAATTGTGAAAAAAAAATCAATTAGAATTTTTAAAAAACTAATCGGTTCGGTTTGATTTTGGTTTTAGAAGCCTGAAACTGAAAAAACCGAACCGAACCGAATCCAAATCAGAAAAACCGAGCCAAATCAGAAAAACCGAGCCAAATCAGAAAAAACCGGTTTTTGTTCTAAAATAACCGAACTGAAACCGGTCAAACCAGTTTGATTATTTTTTTTTGATAAAAACTGAACCGAATCGAAAATGATCACCTTAATTAGTACATGATTGTGACACGGTTGAAAACTTAAATTATGAGCCGGGTAAATCAATAACTTATTATTTTATTTTTTAAATAATTTTATTTAGAATATTTAATTTAAAACTGAAAACTTTAGAAAAAATTGATTTAAAAAACAAAACTTATTTGGGTTATAAATTGATAAATCAAGTTAGCTAGAAAGAAAAAAACAGGTCTAAATCTCAAGCTAGTAGGTGAATGGATCAAACCACTAAGAATTTAAAGATTAAATCGGATCTAAAAAAAAAAAGAGAAGAGAAATCACAGGGCATTAATCAAGGAGGGAGACGTGTCAATTCAAGAAAATACCAAACACATAAGAAATCATTCTAAAAAGGAAAATCATTTTAGAAAATTTTAGGCATGCACAAATCGAGTCCACCGACAGCCAGCCACTAGAGTAGAAAACCGAAGCCACCGACAATTATCGGTAAATCATGAGGCACAGCCTGTTAACAGCAAAGAAAATATTCAACTAGTGTCGCTCTCTTGACAAACAATATTCCAACGGACAAAGATCGATACGTGTCAAGATATGATTGGTTTCATTACAATTAGCCAGTACCTTTCCATTGTAGAGCCAATCACACCAATACATGTCATCGAGCTCATGGAGATTAGCTAGTTAAATTGGAAAGCGACGTTCTAGCTGTTTATGATTTGGCTCCAGCTGCGTGTAGCTTCGACTCCGGTTTAAGCTTCTCGGCTTTCTAATCCACAGCCCAACTTTCCCATTTACGGAAGAGGCTAAGTTTGGAATGGATGATTTGATTTTCTTTTTATTATTGCTTCAACAGGGGAACCAAGCTAGTTTGTATTGCTTTATTTTTTATTTATTTTTATTTTTTATCGATAATAAAATGTGTTTTTGAAAAGAAAATAATATGATATTGAAAAGTAAAATAAGATTTGCTTATAAAAATATTGTGTTTATAATTTTTTTTTGATATAAATGAAGTTTTAATATTGAATTGTGAATGATTAAAAGAAGAAATAAAGCAGAAATAAGAACAAATATAATATCAATTTTAAATATAAGTGTGTTTGATAATGTAGCATAAGGTGCCTTTTAAAAATATTTTTTAACATAAAAAAATCAATTTGATATTTTTTAAATAAAAAAAATTATTAAATATTTTGAAAAACAGAAATTACAAGAAACTGGCACTAAAGTTATTTCAGAAGTGTTTTAGAGTGTGGTATTGATTGCTTTCAAAATAGTTTTTGCTTGAAAATGCATCAAAATAATATATTTTTATTTTTTTAAAATTAATTTTGATATTAACAATTCAAAACAATCCTAAATTATAAAATATATTAATTTATTTTTATATAAAATAACATTTAAAATTCAATTCCAAACACGGCTTGGTATTAGTATTGAGCTTGAATTTTAACTAAAAGCTAAGGACATTATAAATTTTGTTTATAACATGGTAAGTACACGTATAGTTTTTTCACCGGAGTAGATAAAAGGGAAGCCAAGGTGAGGCTGAGAGTTGTAACGGACGGCAAGCCAAGCGGGGTCGTTAGATTAAAAAGTAACCGGTTGACCCGGTAAAATAAAATAAATAAAATATCTTAATACATAAATAAACAAAAGAAAGACAAGAAAAAAGATAATAAAAAGACAGGAGCAGGCACTTATACACAACACTAGACAGAGAGACATACGGAGACAGGCAGCCAGCTAATAAGCCCACAGCAAGAGAAAGCAAAGGCAGATTCATAGATGGCGTGTTGAGTGGTGCGAAGAGTTCCACATTAATCCTTTCTCTTCATTTCCTTTTCATTCACAGATCCATTTCTCTCTATCTCTCTATGTTTTCCTTTTGAAGAAAAGAAAGTAGGGAGTGAATTGATTTTGAGAGAAAGAAAGAAGTTAGGAAAAGATGGAAGCGAATGCTGGTATGGTTGCTGGGTCTTATAGGAGGAATGAGTTGGTTCGGATTCGACATGATTCCGATAGTGGGGTTTGTCTTCTTTTCTTTTCTTTTTTGGGTTTGATTTGATTTGGTTGCATTTCTGTGTGTTTGTGTGGATCTGAGTGTTGAGTTTTGTGAGAGTAATTTTTTTCTGGTAGGTTTTTGTATTTCAGCAATGTTTTGTTGTGTTGACTGACAGTGACTAGATCTAGTTGTTAGTGTTTGTGAATATGAGTGTTCAGTTTGATCTTGATTGCTTGATTTCTTTTAAGAAGATTTGGCCCTTTTTTTTATTCTTAATATTACATTTTCCTTAAGCCAGGATCATAGTATCTCGCATCAGTGAGATTTTTAACTTGTTTTTCTAGCCATGTGATAAATGAGATCCATCTATATCAATCAATGAAAGCTGATGTTTTATAATTATTTATTTCTGAGCTGAATTAAACTTGATAAAGTGACAATTGCAATCGTTTGGCTTCAGAGGATGCATGTTCTTTCTGTTTGGGATCTCTCTTAAATGCGTTAAGCAATATCAGGTTACTTACGTGATGTAAAATGTTAGAGGGGGCAGCGATTCCATAGTCTAATATGTCAAGAAGAAAGAATTCACGTTTACTTTTCTTGATTTCCTTTTATTTAAGAAGTAAAAGCACTCTGAATTGATCTCACGTCCTTTATTTTGTGGAATGTGTGGCTTGCATTGTGTCTTGCTGTGGACTTGATTGCTACTTTTAATGTGCCAGTAAAATTCCAACATTGCAGGCTGTTAGGGTCCGAAGTTAGGAAATCTCTGATTGAATACAGTTGTAGAATGCGATTTTTTTTTGATGTGGCACGTGAAACGATATATTTGTTTTCTGTATTCTAATCACTGCGTTTTTTTAATGGAATTCTGCAGCCCAAACCCCTCAAAAATTTGAATGGACAAACATGTCAAATTTGTGGGGATAATGTTGGAGTTACAGAAAATGGTGACATCTTTGTTGCATGCAATGAGTGTGCTTTCCCAGTTTGCCGTCCTTGTTACGAGTATGAGCGAAAAGATGGGACTCAGTCTTGCCCCCAGTGCAAGACTAGGTATCGAAGGCACAAAGGTTAGCTTGTTTCTTCATTGTTCTTTTGGGTTCTTTTCTGTTGTGTAGTCATTTTGTGATGTATCAACAAATGGGGTTTTATTGGTATTTCAGGGAGTCCTCGAGTGGATGGAGATGAGGATGAAGATGGCGTTGATGATCTGGAGAATGAGTTCAATTATGCCCAAGGCATTGGCAATGCAAAGCATCAGTGGCAGGGTGATGATATAGAACTTTCTTCATCCTCTAGACATGAATCTCAACCAATTCCCCTTCTCACAAATGGGCAGCCGGTATGCAGAGCTATCAATTTAGGGTTCATTTACATGCGCATGTTGGGTACTGCAAAATAGATCGAAAAACAATATATGCTTCTAGTGACCCGCATTATTTTGTACGTCCTTGTGAAATTTTGAACCTTTTCAAGCCCTCACTATTGATGCTTTGATTATTTTTAAGCCTCATCATATATGTTCGCAGTGCAAGACCACAATGCCAAGCGCTGCTTGATTAGTCTGTAAAGTATTTCAAAAACTCTTGGCTTTGTTATATACTGTCTCATCAATCTACTTGTATTACAATTACAAACTTTGTACTTGAGAGCTTCCAGTTTCTTTAAAGTCAGGGGTCTTTCTGGTTTTCTTACCTAGAGATGTAATTGAAACTGAAACTTCCACTAATTCAACAAGTCCCCCCCCCTCTCTGGAAAAGAGAATTCATCGGGCTTGTTTCCTGTTTAGAAGCTAGCCAGCTGTAGATATTTAAAAATTCTTCTCTTCTTGGTGCATTATCAAGTGAACAACGTGAATGTTAGGTGTTATGATTTTGCAATATTTTGCTTATATGGATGTTATTTTCAGGTTTCTGGTGAAATCCCCTGTGCTACACCTGACAATCAATCTGTACGAACTACATCTGGTCCTTTGGGCCCTGCTGAAAGGAACGTTCACTCATCTCCTTACATTGATCCAAGGCAGCCAGGTAGTCAAGCAACGGAGTTCGAGCATTTATAATCCTTTCTATTGTTTGTATGGCTTTGAGTTAATCATTTTTCCTATTGTTACAGTTCATGTTAGAATTGTGGATCCATCAAAGGACTTGAATTCTTATGGCCTTGGTAATGTTGACTGGAAGGAGAGGGTTGAAGGTTGGAAGCTCAAACAGGACAAAAATATGATGCAGATGACCAACAGATACTCTGAAGGAAAGGGGGACATGGAAGGTACTGGTTCGAATGGAGATGAACTTCAAATGTGAGTTTTCCTTCTTAAAGATTTAGGTTGCATCATTCTATCTTCTGGAAGCATATTACTTGCAATCTCTTATATTGAAGCATGGATTAGCTTTCAGATTCTATTAAAAGGATGGACCAATCTCCTTAACGCACTCAATTAACCATTTTGTGTCTGCATTTCTTTTCCTGCGTCACAGGGCTGATGATGCTCGACAACCTATGAGTCGTGTGGTGCCCATCTCTTCATCTTACCTGACTCCATATCGTGTTGTAATCATTCTGCGGCTTATTATTTTGGGATTCTTCTTACAATATCGTGTTACTCACCCAGTGAAAGATGCATATGGATTGTGGTTGACATCCGTTATCTGTGAAATTTGGTTTGCCTTGTCCTGGCTTTTGGATCAATTTCCAAAATGGATGCCTATCAATCGTGAGACCTATCTTGACAGGCTAGCATTGAGGTAAGTTAAATACATTTTATCAGTCAATAGAGTTTAGTGATGGAGTAATGGCTCTTATTGCTTGGCTAACTGCACTCTATATCTTGCAGATATGATCGCGAAGGAGAACCATCTCAGTTAGCCCCTATTGACATCTTTGTTAGTACCGTGGATCCCATGAAAGAACCTCCTCTTGTAACAGCAAACACTGTGTTGTCCATACTTGCTGTTGATTACCCTGTCGACAAAGTATCATGCTATGTTTCAGATGATGGTTCAGCAATGTTGACATTTGAAGCCCTTTCTGAAACTGCGGAGTTTGCAAGGAAGTGGGTGCCTTTCTGCAAGAAGCACAGTATTGAGCCTAGGGCCCCTGAGTTTTATTTTGCCCAAAAGATTGATTATCTGAAGGACAAGATACAGCCTTCTTTTGTCAAAGAGCGCCGAGCAATGAAGGTGAGTCAAGAAAAACAGCATGCCTTTTGCACAAACTTTTGGTGCATTTCGCATGGATTAAGTGGGTTCTTGTGTTTTTTTTACTTTTTTTCAACATTATACACGAGCATGAGCATAACTATGTGTCACAGAGAGAATATGAAGAATTCAAGGTGCGAATCAATGCTCTTGTTGCCAAAGCTCAGAAGATGCCTGAAGAAGGTTGGACGATGCAGGATGGAACTCCATGGCCTGGAAATAATCCCAGGGATCACCCAGGAATGATCCAGGTATTACCATCCTTCCTACATGTATCCATAATCATGCCTGCTTTTCCTTGTCTTTACCCTACACTTTACCCTTTCTTCCATATGGTGGAGAGCAGGTGTTTTTGGGTCACAGTGGGGGGCTTGACACAGATGGAAATGAGCTACCTCGACTTGTATATGTTTCCCGTGAAAAGAGACCTGGATTCCAGCATCACAAGAAAGCCGGAGCAATGAATGCATTGGTTTGTCATCTTAATTTCTTGTAGAATTTCACCCTTTGTTTCAATTTCTCAAATTCATTGCCATTCATCACAGATCATGGTACTATATGGGTGCTGCTTTTCATGCATATTAAAGGACAGTTGCTTATTTATTTTTCCTTAATTATACGGAAGTTGGCACTTATGTGTACACCATGGTTTGGTTCAAGATGATTGATTTCCTGAACTTAGACGCCTGCACCACAATTATCTGCTAAACATCAACATGTCCTCTGACTTGGTCTTTCTGTTATGCAGATTCGAGTTTCAGCTGTACTGACCAATGGTGCTTATCTTCTGAATGTCGATTGTGATCACTACTTCAATAACAGTAAAGCTCTCAAGGAAGCCATGTGTTTCATGATGGACCCTGCCTATGGAAAGAAGACGTGCTATGTACAGTTCCCACAACGTTTTGATGGCATTGACTTGCACGATCGATATGCCAATCGCAATATCGTTTTCTTCGATGTATGTTTTAGTTGATTTATCATCAATCTGAAAAATGTTCCTTTCTGTGTATTATTGCTATGGATGGCTCAACTTTTCTCATTGTATCTTGCAGATCAACTTGAAAGGTTTGGATGGCATCCAGGGGCCTGTGTATGTCGGAACTGGTTGTTGTTTTAACAGGCAAGCACTATATGGTTACGATCCAGTTTTGACCGAGGAAGATTTGGAACCAAACATTATTGTAAAGAGTTGTTGTGGCTCAAGAAAGAAGGGAAGGGGTGGTCATAAGAAATATATTGACAAGAAGAGGGCAATGAAAAGAACTGAATCCACTGTCCCCATTTTCAATATGGAAGACATTGAGGAGGGTGTTGAAGGTCGGTTTCTGCTAGAATTTATTTTTTTCTCACCTGTCCTTTTCGATTGAAGCCTTTTACCGGCCCTGCATCTCAGTAATTTGGTTTATGATGGAGCATGCTGGTCCTTGTATATGCATGGTCACTAGTGTTTTGATTACTTTTAACTTTGTTTATATATATATATATATATATATACATACATACATATATATACATACATACATATATTATTTACAGTATCGAAGGTTTCATTTTCCAATGCCAAAGTTACTGGCAATGATAAACTACAGAACACTCAGTTTGAGATTTATCATGATTTTGATAAAACACTGGTGGAATCTACAAATGATCAGAGAAAAGTTAATGTAGCATGTTTTTCTAACTGCATTCCTTCTCTTTTCAGGATATGATGATGAGAGGTCACTTCTTATGTCGCAGAAGAGTTTAGAAAAGCGTTTTGGTCAGTCACCAGTTTTTATTGCAGCTACCTTCCAGGAACAGGGAGGCATCCCACCGACAACCAACCCTGCAACTCTGTTGAAAGAAGCTATCCATGTTATTAGCTGTGGATATGAAGACAAAACTGAATGGGGCAAGGAGGTCAGTCTAGCTTTGTACTCAGTAGCAATACTTTAGTCCGATCATGTTTAATTTATACCTTAGCTAATCCTTTTCGTTTGCTGCCAGATTGGATGGATCTATGGTTCTGTTACTGAAGATATTTTGACTGGGTTCAAGATGCATGCTCGTGGCTGGATATCAATCTATTGCATGCCTCCTCGCCCAGCATTTAAGGGGTCTGCTCCTATCAATCTTTCTGATCGTTTGAACCAGGTTCTTCGGTGGGCCTTGGGATCTATTGAGATTTTGCTGAGCAGGCATTGCCCCATATGGTATGGATACAGTGGAAGACTAAAACTCTTGGAGAGGCTAGCATACATTAATACCATCGTTTACCCACTAACATCTCTTCCACTGCTTGCTTACTGTATACTTCCTGCCATTTGCCTTGTCACTGGAAAATTTATTATTCCTGAGGTAAGTGATGTTTCCATTTTGTTTGGTACTAGTTGATCATATGATTTAGATCTCAATTAACAAATCAATACGATTTCTTTTCAGATAAGTAACTACGCTGGCATGTGGTTCATTCTCCTTTTCATCTCCATCTTTGCTACTGGAATACTTGAGCTTAGATGGAGTGGAGTTGGTATTGAAGACTGGTGGAGGAATGAACAATTCTGGGTGATCGGTGGCACATCAGCTCATCTCTTTGCTGTCTTCCAAGGGCTTTTGAAAGTGCTTGCAGGTATTGATACCAACTTCACTGTCACTTCAAAAGCATCTGATGAGGATGGGGATTTTGCAGAGCTTTATGTGTTCAAATGGACATCTCTTCTCATCCCTCCAACCACTGTCATTCTACTGAACATGATGGGTATTGTGGCTGGTGTGTCCTTCGCCATAAACAGCGGGTACCAGTCATGGGGTCCGCTCTTTGGCAAGCTGTTCTTTGCTATTTGGGTCATTGCCCATTTGTATCCTTTCCTCAAGGGTTTGTTGGGTCGACAAAATCGTACACCAACAATTGTCATCGTCTGGTCTATACTCCTTGCTTCCATATTCTCCTTGCTATGGGTGCGCATCGACCCCTTCACCTCAGGCACCACACAAACCGCCTCAAACGGTCAATGTGGCGTCAATTGCTAGATTGTTTCCTGAGACAAATGCCATCTCTCCTCAAAGCCTACCCTCGTGTATATAACAAGAAACCAAGGCACAGGACAGTATCAATTAATTTATGTAGAAGGGGTGAACCTTAAAGAGATGTACTTCTGGGAGGCGCTGAAGGAGAGGGACACATTAGAAGAAAAACCCTTTTATAGTATCATCTTTGTTGTCGTCACTACCACATGGTGTTTCTATCCATCCCTACATGAGCAGATGTTGCTGGACTTTTTATGTTTGTTCATGCCATTGTTGTGCAGTTTTGTGATGCTTTATTTTTTTGGTAAAAGTTTATAGAAACATTCATCCATTGTCTAGAAGTACTTGGCTTAAGAATTCTTTCCAAGTGTAAGAATGGTTATCATCGAGTTTCAATATATTACAGATCTTTGTCATTGCAAATTGGCCCTTGATTTTTGTTCTGCTGCAGCGCAAGTTCGAGGTTGCGTTGTATTTTCGAATTGCTTTGTTCGGTCACCCACTGACCTTTTGGAAAGATGTTAAAACCGTGTTTTTTAAAAGTTTTATCTTTTTATTTAATTTTTTTTTGTTTTTAATGTTTTTAAATATAATTTTAAATAAAAAATAATCACAAATATCTGCCAAGTAATCAATCATGCAAGTAACAAATGATGATGGTTTGTCATTTTGACTATTTTTTTTTGGTTGATATTTGTGCTAGTTTGCGCGTACTTCGATTAATTTTGCGGGTCATGAAGTTAACAATTATATAAGTTTTCAGTGACTATAAAACTTGTAAGACTCGAACTGTTAATTATTATTTCACCTTGTTGATGTAATAATTTCTATTTTTAACACATTTTAAAAATGTATTTTATTTAAAAATATATTAAATTAATTTTTTTTGAATATTGACATTTTATTAACCCCAGTATACTTGTTTAATTTAATCATTCGTATAATTATTAATCTAACCGTACTAAATAAGTTAATTAAAATTTTTTATAATTTAAAGTTTAATTTATATCATGTTTAAAGTTAAATAAAAAAATATTATCTTAGTAAAACACTTGATTAAATTTTAATTTTATTTTTAAAAATAAAATAATATTATTTTAATAAAATATTCGACTCCTTCAGTAAATTAACCTAGTTCAATTTTTCCCATTAAAAAAAAAAAGAGGTGACTGAAGAAGCCCAATTAAGGATGAGTGGGATGGGCGTGGGGCTAATTGTTTGAAACGACACCGTATCTAAATAACAAAATCGGAAAGCAAACCCCTAGTAAAAAGCAGGGTAGCAGGAGGAGGAGATGCTTGGGCTAAGGGTTTTTGAGTATTTATAACACAAAATCCCTCTCGCCCTCTCTCTCGCCTTCATCTAGAAATATAGCAGGCAGGAGATAGCTAGCTAGCTAGAAAGAGAGAGAGTGGAGGAGATTGGAAAGTAGGGTTTTTCTCTCTCTAAAAGAAAGAAAGAAAATAAAGGAAAGCAGTGAGCAATGGAAGGAATCACAGAGGGTGTTACCAACTTAAACATCACAGCAGCAGCAGATTCAGGCAATAACAAGAAGAACCGAATCCAAGTTTCTAACACCAAAAAACCTCTTTTCTTCTACGTTAATCTCGCCAAGGTAACTTAAAGCATCCGAACCCAAACCCCCCTTAATGTTTCACTTCTCTTTTTTTTTTTGGGATAAGCTAGATCTTTGTCTTTTATACGGGTTTAATGATCTATTTAGGGTTTTAAAGTTTAAGGGATTTGTTGCTATTATGGACACGGGTCCTGTTTTATTCTGTTTTCTTGCCCTTTTCTGTTTAGGTTTTTCTGTTCTTTTCTTTTTACGGGCTCTGTTTGGATGCTGGGAGAACTGTGGATGAGAAAACAAATGAAAAATGGAAGTTTGTGTATCTTATTATTGCGTTGAAGTTAATTAAAACATGGTTGTATCTTCTGAATTTGGTGGAGGGTTTTGTAATTCTTGGCTTCTTAGAGAAAGGGAAATGTTTTTAGTGACGTTATTGTATTTGTGGACTGTTCTGTTATTTAGCTATTTAATGGTTGATTTTTTTGCAGAGGTACATGCAACAGCACAATGAAGTGGAGCTCTCTGCTCTTGGGATGGGTATTGTTTCTTTATCCGCATGTTGATTTCATTTATTTATATATTTATTTCTCTTATACTTGGGATGCATTTTTTGCCTGTTGAAATTAGTAATCTGTGTTGCATTCCCTATCAAGTGCTGATTTAGCTAATTGTAAGTCAGGGGAGTTATTGCTCAACTTGGCTGGGAGTCTGATTTAAATATACACTATTCAATCACAAAACATAAGATGGAAGTGCGGTGCAATGTAGTCATACGACCTCTCTTTTTTCTGAAAACTTTGGTTACGGAAGAAAAGTATTTTGGTCCATATTTCTTGTTATTGTAGATTTTGAATATAATTTGATTTTTATGTTACATGTACAGCAATAGCCACTGTTGTTACCATTGCTGAGATCTTGAAGAATAATGGACTTGCTGTTGAGAAAAGTGAGATTTCTCTTCCTTTCTTATGTCTCCCTTTATGATTCAAGCTGATGTTGAGAGCTTGATCACTTATTATGTGTTGTGTGTATGCTTAGAGATCACGACATCCACAGTTGACATGAGGGAAGAAACAGGAGGGCGTCCTGTTCCGAAAGCTAAGGTAAATCATCGCATTGCCTTGTGTTGGGCAACATTTGTCAGACATGTTGTTAGGATATACTTGCGGTGGTATGCAGCGGATGGAATCCTCCCAAATAAAGATTTCACCAACTTTGGAATTTTTTCTGCACTGCTTTCTTTGGGAAACCTAGGATTTTTAGCATAAATGTGTTTTTAAAGTAACAAAAACTGCCACTGTGCATGCTAGCATGCATTTTTAGTTTTGTTTAAGAAGGGGCATGATCCCAGGTTCAAATTAGAAGATGGAGGATGCAACATTGATGGGGTTTTGCCATGGACTCTCTTTTAATGGATGCCTTATTTCACCAAGTACTACAGATACTAGGAGCTCATATTAATCCAGAGATGTAGCTTATGGTTAAAATTTATCCAATCCAGCTATACTGTGAGGCCTCTGCAGAATCGTCCCTGTGTGTGTATTCTTAGTATTTGTACCCGTCTGAGCTAGCTGCTCTTCACTCTTTTTTGTCAATAGCTAGTCATTTTTTGGATTTATTTCTTTTTCAAGAGTGAAAGACTGACAATCTGGATTCGTTCTCTTACAGATTGAAATATTGCTAGGCAAGACAGAAAAGTTTGATGAGTTGATGGCTGCCGCTGCTGCACAGGAAGCAGCAGATGCAGAGGAGCAGAGCTGAGCTTGAAATGATGAATTTAGCTTGTCCTCTTGAGTTCCTTTATTATGGACATATGTAACCCGCCTATCTTAGATTCGAACTATCAATGTTTAGTTGCTGTGATGATATTTCTCTTAGGAGATTTTGTAAAAACAATGCTTTCGCAAATTCAAAATTCAAATTTGTTTCCAAGTTCTTATATCGCCGATGGAGCATTCTCACGAGTCGCTCATGGAATGTTCGTTGCCATTCGTTCAACTAACGGGCCAGAAGGGTATGAAAATCTCAACTGAGAACTTGAAGATATGCCCCAATTCACAGCTCGTCTTAAATGTCAAACAACAATTCACTATGCAAATCTCGTTTCTCAAAGCAGGTTACCCAATTCCTAACTCGAAATCGTGTTTCAGTTGTAGAAAGAGGTGGAACTAGGTTAATCGACCAAGATTTCAGAGTAGCAATCGAATAATTTTCAAGTCCACTAACATTTTTTTAAATGTAAATGTCCGATCAATTCAATAAAACCAGGAAAACAAAGGCGATGTATGTTTTCTAACCTCGCAAACAAGTTTATTGGACCGTTTCCTATATATTAAAAAAATAATCAACGGGGACAAAAACCCAAGATATGTTAACTTGGTATGGATAAAAATTACTAAAACCTCAAATTTCCTTTCTGCTCAAGACAGAAACACTCAGGCTCACGTGCTCCTTTCATGTTTTTTCATCATCCTCTACAAGTATCCTTTTGCATGCTTCATAGCACATGAAAGATATCCCAGCAGCAGGAACCAACTTCATGCAACTGGGTCCCAGCCCTTTATATAACCCCTGGATACCTTCTTGTTCCAGTATGCAAGCTAGGGCATGGATCACATTCTTGTATACTTGTCTTCCGCTGAGAGCTCCTACCTGCATGTGCTTGCGAGCAACTTCAAGCGGGAAAGTTGCACTACTTGATATGGCACCAGCAGCAGATCCGATTAGAAGAGTTTCAATGTTGCCAATCTTCTCTTGCTTAAAATTTTTTCGATAGGCTTTCCGTAATGTGTCGTAGGCAAAGTAATTTGTAGCGGCGTATGGAATAACTCCAATGAGGCTGGGAGCAAGACCTCTGTAGAGTTCTCCAGGGCCCTCTTCACGCAGTATTTTTAAGAATGCATGTGCTATACCATTATAAACATCTCTCTGCAGAATAACATCAGATGCCATGAGAAACTGAACAGCATCAGCACCCAAGATTTCAGTTTTTGTTCTAGGTTTTGCACATACCTGTATAGTTAATCGAGTCTTGACTAACTCAAGCGGATACATGCACAAAGTAGAGCTCACTCCAGCACAAGCACCAGCAATTAATGATGCAGGAATTGGAAGCTTGGGCTGCTCCCCCGGTGCAGGTGACAACTTCTTGTTTACCGTATCATATGCAAAAAGCTGCAGACACAGAAGCCAGTTACCTGTAAGATTATGTACCTGGAACTGGAATGCTGCTTAAAATATGCAGAAGCTGCAGAGCTTAATTATTCTTCTCTAATTAGAAATAAATGAGGGCAGAGGAGACTAAAAGGCATTGTTAATTAATACAGTGAAGGTTCTACACTCCATGGCTACACAATACCCTTCTCACTCTCTCACTCTCTACATAAAGAAAAGATAAGGACAGACAACTGCATGGATATGTAAGCTTTTAATTTAGACCGCTGAAGTTCGAATATTTAATTGGTTACCTTTCCAATCAATTATAGAAGATTTATTTGCAGAAGTTCAGAATTACGATGGTCAACTACAGCCAGAAGCTCTGCCAACCTACAGATAGACAACTGCCAATCTCCAGTCTCATTACAATCCACATAGGACTGACATCCAGCAGCCACTTCTTTAAAGCCCGTTATTGAAAACAGAAGGTAGTTAATTTGACAAGTCAATTTACTCGTGGTAAATGATAGTATCAATCTTTGTTTACCAGGTGAGATGCAATCCAAACAACGAGAATATGCCAGGCAAGTACCTGCTGGAAGCTAGCTCACCCTCTATATTAGCATCCTCATTTTTTTGTAGTTGCTCAAAAGATGTAACAATAGGGTGGAAGATATCTACTTAACTAACAGAGATTAGTTTGCCTGGAATTATTTTCTTAGGGGCAAAGTTGAACTGCCATCAATCAAAAGAGGTAGTCAAATTGGGCACCACTAACTAGCGTATACTCTTCTGATCAATTTTACCCTCATCCTAATGAACGAGCTCTAGTTGATGGCTATTAAAGATTTATAATGCACTTGAGAACTCATAAAAAATCAGTTCTTAAGTGCATTATAAATTGATCAGAAGTTGAACTTAAGTGCATTAAAGATTTATAATGCACTTAAGAACGATCATGGACATTCATGGTTCAACTATATAACATCATCAAAACATTACAGAGCTTAACCAAAAAGTTATCAATAGCCAGGCAGTTTGCAACCATACTAAAGCAGACAACCTAAGCTGTTCCGTGAAGCAATAATCGATGTTGACACTCAGACAAACATATAAACCATCAATGAACTAGAAGCAAACAAAAAGGATGACATCAAGAAAACAGAATCGAGGAATTTTCACAGTAATTCTTCAAAAAGAGAAGAACAATAAATGCCTACAGCAAGCACATAACTTCCTTCAGATCCTCAGATACAAGACTGCAACGCACGAATCGGGCAGTACACAAAAATTGATGGACATCCAACAATAACAAAACCAATCAAGTAACCCAGCAAACTCACACCAAACAATGAATTTAACCACGAGAACATTTCTTTCACATTGAGTAAATCATAAGCAAAAGAGAAGTTTTCATTACCTCAATGGCCTTGCTAGGCGCAACACGAATCACATTAACCAAATTGCCTCTGAACAACCCCTTCCATCCATCAGTCTGCATTATATTTTTAAAAACCTCGGTTGTACTCTGTCCGCTACTCCCCACCATCAAATGAGTTCTAATAGTCTCCAAAGGAGCCACTGCAGTCCTTGAAATAGCACCAGCAATCCCTCCACTAATCAGCCTTCTTAACGAGGGATTTTTAACCTTAATCTTCAACTTAAGCCCACCTTTCTTTTTCTTCAAAACCCCCTCCTCCTCTTGAAAACCAACAAAGGACAAGTACTTAACATACAAATCATTGTATAAAGACTTTAAGTTGCTGTTGTCCCCCGTACCCATTAGATTAACACTTGCAAAAAGACCTCCTCTAGGGAGATACTGCATATCCTGAACGTTACCCCATTGAGACCCCAAACAGGCAACCGAGAGAAACACATCTCTATTATCATCAAACAACTGGTTTCCACCCCTACCCATGAATCAAAACCTTTTCAAAAACTTCTTATGCTTTAATGAATACCCAAAATCCCAAACCAGATGTTTTAGACATGAAAAGATTGGAATTTGAGCGAATGGCAACCCAAAAAATCCATTTTTGAAAACTGGGTATGAGGTAGAATTGCAAAAAGAATAAAATTCCAAGAGGGAGAAGTAGCGGGGAAAACAAGAGAAGGGAAAAAAAAGGGTAAGAACTTTGAGCAAGAAATAAAGTTAAAATGTTATTGGAAAGAGAGAGAAGAGGGGTTGGTGAATCTCTCTCTCTCTCTCTCCTCTCTCTTTGTTTCTCTCTGCAAAATCTCGTGTGCTTAGTTGTTATATATACATGTATATGTATATGTATAGTATGGATTTTCAAGGTGGTTTGGCGGAGTTGAGTTTAGGTTTTTGTGTTGGGGAAGACTGTTGTCTTAGGAAGTGTCTTTCTATTCAAAGATTTTTGAGTTTTTTTTTCTTTGGTTTTGTCATTTATAGGCTTTTTGGTATTTTGTGAATTTCTGAGGATATTTACTTTGGACCATTCAAATGTTTTTAATTAACAGAATTTGGTTTTGATTTAGTAAATTACTATATTTAATAATTTTAAGAAAGAAAACAGGCTGCGCTTAAATGAAGAAAAGTGTTAACTATTTTTATGCAAATTAAGCTTTTACTAAATTTCATTATTAAATCCGATTTAATAATTAATTTGAGACAAAACTGGAGTTACATGTTAAGTAAATTAACATGGATAAATCTATTTTTTTTAAAAAAAATTTCTAAACAACTAAAACTATTAATGAGTTTCTGAGTGAATTTTGACAGGATCGATTGAATTATAAATTAACTCGAATTTATAATTAGATTATATTTAAATAATTTAGGTCAAGCTCGAGTTGAAGAGTTAGACTATATTGTAAGTGGTTTAATAACAATTTGCAATGATTACATAAAGAATGAAGGGCTCTAGCGTTCACATATAAAAGAAGAAGGGACCTATTTAAAAATTTGTCAGGACCTAGAAAAAGGTCCAATGAAAATAGCAAGGACAC
>Ga0307517_10007122_pt1 | contig 16400 bp, 14 predicted proteins | sample 23_EM_MG_FD_194515 | JGI IMG/M metagenome (GOLD analysis project Ga0307517, IMG submission 194515) | Populus trichocarpa ectomycorrhiza microbial communities from riparian zone in the Pacific Northwest, United States - 23_EM | ecosystem: Host-associated > Plants > Roots > Unclassified | place... | reverse complement strand
GCATGAACAAAGGGGTGAGCTCACTTCCAGTAATCATCCTTCAAACCTGATTTCGTCCCCAGAGCCACGGATATGACAACAGAGACTTCCGGATGTACGCAACGTTCGTCGCCCACGGACCGTTCTCGAACGTCGTAAAAGCCTTGCATCACCAATCCTGGATGCCGAACAAGAACAAGGGATGGCACTCGACTTCAGATGACGTCTACGTGATGGATGGGTTCCAGAATGTGGAGGTGTATAATCTGGTGATGAGGTTGCTTGGAGTCCCGAAGAAGGTTTGGGCGAAGAACAATGGGACGGCAGGCTTTTGGGATAGGTACTTCTGAGTGATGTGTCTCCCGGTGGATGTTTTTAGATGAGGTGGGACAGTGGCCTCCGCGGAGGAATGGGTCCCGGCCTCCGTGATAGCAATTCGATCGACTCGTTCACTTGACCCTGCTTTGCTTGATTCATGACCTCGATGATCGCGTTCAAAGAGGAGAGAGTACCGTCCAGATGTCCCGGTCGTGGGGCGTTGGGATCCACGGTCGAAACTCAAGGTGGCTGCAAGGAATGGTGCGGTGTGCAGGCCGTGTAGATTGAAGAACACAAGTCCTAGTAGAGATGGGCGTCAATCAGCCCGACGGTAATTGACACATTCCCTGCTTTAAACTTGAACTCGAACCACGAATACGCCGTTCTCAGTTATGTCCTGCGACCCCGAGGGAACTGTCTCATACTACTCACAAGACAAGCCGGGGAAACACACACCCGAAGAACGCAAGGGCCTCTTATCAAATTTCAGCGTCGGGGACCGCAGGGGCGGCAAACCACCTAGCTACGAAGATGAAGAGCACGCCGCGCCTCGAGGGCGGACCCCGCCGCAAAAGAAGGGGATATCCTGTATCACTGGAGGCTTAATCGCCTTGATCCTCGGGGTTTCGTTCCTTTCGCCAATGTCGAGGATATGGTGTGGTGGCATGGGTTCCGGGGGCCAATCCACAGGTCCTTCGGGACTGCTCAGCAACGGAACCCATGAATTCAAGCGTACTGTTTTGATTGTCTCTCTTGACGGTCTCCGGTGAGTCTCACGACAGTAAAGTGTACTCCGGGTACTCACGGGACGTCGGATAGGGTAGACTACCTCGATCGGGGCTTCACCCCGCATTTGTTGGACATTAGTAAAAAGGGTCTCCGTGCCAAGTTTATGAGACCCGTGTTCCCCGTACGTGCTCCCTCATAATTATATCATGGCGTACCAAACTCTTTTTTTCTCCAGACGTTGACATTTCCGTGAGCTAATTAAGCTTCGTCACGTCCCCCAAACCTCTAATGCGCTTTATGTTGGTAGTAATCACTGGACAATGATGTTTGTACCTGTGGTCTCACCGAGTTTTCGTATTACTGACACCAAAGTTGTCCTGAAGGACCGGGCTCTACGCCGAATCCCACGGGATCGTCGCCAACGTGCGTTCCACGACCCTTTGTCTAATATAACACGAGGTCACAACCCCATTTTAGAACTTCTGGGACCCCATCAGCGAACGAGAATTCAACCCATACAACACCAGGGCCGGTTCATTGGATCCATTATGGTGGTTCGGTGAACCTGTGAGTCTTACTGTTGTCAACGCTGGCCTAGAAATTGACACTCGCATAGATGTGGGAAACTGCTGGGAAGGCAGGCATAATCACCGCCAATCTCATGTGGTATGTGTAACTGTTATCTCCCACCTTTCGCTGTTGTCTCAGCGGCTGATATTCATGCAGGCCGGGTCCCCCCGTAACCAGAACCGGTGCAGAACCCACCTACTTCGTTCTTTACAAGGTGCTTGTCTTTGGATCTTTTCTTGGAGGAATCTCACGGTCCTTTAGGAGCCTGATCCCCTCAGTAATAAATTGGACCAGATACTGGGGTGGATCGACCTACCACTAGAGGAGCGCCCCCAGCTCATCTCAGGTTTGCTATTTCTCGCTTGTTGTCTGATTTCTGGAGCTGATGGGTTGTCTCAGCGTACGAGCCATCTGTGGACATAGCTGGCCACAACACCGGCCCCTACTCCCAGCTTGTCAACGTATGACATGACGATATCTTTTTCCACTTGGGCAACAGAACGCTCATCAGTAAAACAGGACACGTTGAAGACCGTTGACGTCTTCGCCAAGGATCCCCAGGACTCTCTGAAGGCTCGCAATCTGACGGATATCGTCGACATTGTTTTCGTCAGTGACCACGGCATGGCGGACACCAGCCACCCAGAGTGGGTTTACATCGACGACTACTTGGGAGAACAAGCCGTCAATCTCATCGAACACGAGGACGGCTGGCCATCGATGGGATTGCGTTTCTCTCCCGAGGCGAACACCACCGCATATCTGAATATCCTGTTGGAAGCGGCGAAGAACAATAGCGAGAAGTTCGATGTATATACGCACGATACGATGCCGGAACGTTATCACTACTCCCATACCCCGAGGATTGCACCGATTTATACCATTCCGAAGTACGGATACGCTCTGACGACGAGAGCTCGTGGTGAATCGGGGATGAGCAAAGGGGTGAGTCCACTATCTCAACCAATGATTGTCCCCTCAACCTAGTTTCGTCCCCAGACCCACGGATACGATAACAGAGACTTCCGGATGCAAGCAATGTTCATCGCCCACGGACCATTCTCGAACGTCGTGAAAACCTTGCACCGCCAGTCCTGGATGCCGAATAAGAACAAGGGCTGGGACTCGACCTCGGACGACGCCTACGTGATGGATGGGTTCCAGAATGTGGAGGTGTATAATCTGGTGATGAGGTTGCTTGGGGTCCCGAAGAAGGTTTGGGCGAAGAACAATGGGACGGCAGGCTTTTGGGATAGGTACTTTTGAATGATGTGTCTCTCGGTTGATGTTCTTAGATGAGGTGGGACAGTGGCCTCCGCGGAGGAATGGGTCCCGGCCCCTGTGATAGCAATTCGATCGGCTCGTTCGCTTGACCCTGCTTTGCTTGATTCATGACCTCGATGATCGCGTTCAAAGAGGAGAGAGTACCGTCCAGACGTCCCGGTCGTGGGGCGTTAGCGTCCATGGTCGAAACTCGACGCGGCCGCAAGAAACGGCGTGACGTGCAGGCCGTGTAGATTGAAGGACGCAAGTCCTAATAAAGATGGGCGTCAATCGGCCCGACAGTAATCAATACATTCCCTGCTTGAAACTTGAGCTTGAGCTCGGACCACGAATACGCTGTCTCAGTCATGTCCTACGACCCCGAGGGAACTGTGTCATACTACTCACGAGACCAGCCGGGGAAACACACACCCGAAGAACGCAAGGGCCTCTTATCAAATTTCGACGTCGGGGACCGCAGGGGCGACAAACCACCGAGCTACGAAGATGAAGAGCACGCCGGGCCTCGAGGGCGGTCCTCGTCGCCAAAGAAGATAATCTCCTGCATTACTGGAGGCTTAATCGCCTTGATCCTCGGAGTTTCGTTCCTTTCGCCAATGTCGAGGATATGGGGCGGTGGCATGGGTTCCGGGGGCCGAGCCACAGATCCTTCGGGACTACTCAGTAACGGAACCCATGAGTTCAAGCGTACGGTTTTGATTGTCTCTATCGATGGTTTTCGGTGAGTCCCACAACAGTAATGTGTACTCCGGGTACTCACGGGATGTCGGATAGGGTGGACTACCTCGATCGGGGCTTCACCCCGCATTTGTTGGATATCAGTAAACAGGGTCTCCGTGCCAAGTTTATGAGGCCCGTGTTCCCAGTACGTGCTCCGCCATAATTATATCATGGCGTACCGATCTTTTTTTCTCTCCAGACGGTGACATTTCCGTGAGCAAACTAAGCTTCGTCGCGTCCCCAAACCTCTAACGCGCCTTATGGTGGTAGTAATCACTGGACATTGATGTCTGTACCCGTCGTCTCGCCGCGTTTTTGTATTACTGACACCAAAGTTATCCTGAAGGACCGGGCTCTATGCCGAATCCCACGGGATCGTCGCCAACGTGCGTTCCATGACACTCTGTCTAATATAATACGGGGTCACAACCCCATTTTAGAACTTCTGGGACCCCATCAGCGAACGGGAATTCAACCCATTCAACGCCACGGCCGGCTCATCGGACCCAATGTGGTGGTTCGGTGAACCTGTGAGGATTTACTGTTGTCAACGCCGGCCTAGAAATTGACACTCGCATAGATGTGGGAGACCGCTGGGAAGGCGGGCGTAATCACCGCCAATCTCATGTGGTATGTGTAACCGTTGTCTCCCACCTTTTCGCTGTTGTCTCAGATATTCATGCAGGCCAGGTCCCCCAGTGACCCGAACTGGTGCAGAACCCACCTACCTCATTCTTTATAAGGTGCTCGTCTTTGGATCTTTTCTTTGCCGGATTCTCACGGTCCTTTAGGAATCTGTTCCCCTCAGTAATAAATTGGACCAGATACTGGGGTGGATCGACCTACCACTAGAGGAGCGCCCCCAGCTCATCTCAGGTTCGCTATTTCTCGTTGGTTGTCTGATTTCTGGAGCTGATGGGCTGTCCCAGCGTATGAGCCATCTGTGGACACAGCCGGCCACACCGCAGGCCCTTACTCTCAGCTTGTCAACGTATGACAATATCTTTTTCCACTTGGGTAACAGAACGCTCACCAGTAAAACAGGACACGCTGAAGACCGTTGACGTCTTCGCCAAGGATCTCCAGGGCGCTCTGAAGGCTCGCAATCTGACGGATATCGTCGACATTGTTTTCGTCAGTGACCACGGCATGGCGGACACCAGCCACCCAGAGTGGGTTTACATCGACGACTACTTGGGAGAACAAGGTGTCAACCTCATTGAACACGAGGACGGCTGGCTATCGATGGGATTGCGGTTCTCTCCCAAGGCGAACTCCACCGCGTATCTGAATATCCTGTTGGAAGCGGCGAAGAACAATAGTGAAAAGTTTGACGTCTATACGCATGACACAATGCCAGAACGTTATCACTTCTCGCATAATCCGAGGATCGCACCGATTTATATCATTCCGAAGTACGGATACGCTCTGACGACGAGAGCTCGTGGTGAATTGGGGATGATCAAAGGGGTGAGTCCACTATCTCAACCAATGATTGTTCCTCCAACCTGGTTTCGTCCCCAGAACCACGGATACGATAACAGAGACTTCCAGATGCAAGCGATGTTCGTTGCCCACGGACCATTCTCGAATGTCGTGAAAACCTTGCACCGCCAGTCCTGGATGCCGAACAGGAACAAGGGCTGGGACTCGACCTCGAACGACGCCTACGTGATGGATGGGTTCCAGAATGTGGAGGTGTATAATCTGGTGATGAGGTTGCTTGGGGTCCCGAAGAAGCTTTGGGCGAGGAACAATGGGACGGTGGGCTTTTGGGATAGGTACTTCTGAAGTGCGTGTTGGCGGTTTTTTTTAGACGATGTAGATACCAGCTTCTGTGGAGGAGAGGGGGTGTGCGGTCCTGCATTACCAACCCGATCGAGTCCTGCCCCCTACGGTTTACGAACTTTTGCCAAATCTACATCAAACGTTACACACATGACTGCCAACAGGGTCCCTGTCCCGGAGGTCTTTGATTGGTGTCAGAGCATCTGGTTCCCGAGCTATGGGGAGTATACTAAGGGTCGTTGGGCAGCGAGGTAGGCGGAGAGTGGGCGACCCAATACGTGTCGCTATTCCTGGACAAGGATGACGATGTAAAGCTCCCACCTTTACAGTACATTTCGAGTACCGCACAGGTCAGCGTGCGAGACGGAGTGAGTTGGCGCGAGCACCACTTCCCAGGGCAACAACAAGCGGCTCGATCCCATGGTGGATCCCCGGTGCCATCTTCGCGAGATTCTCAGCCACCTGAGCCTGATCGTCAAGGAAGAGAATTATGATATGTAAACCTCTTGCCCAGTATGACCTGTGATTGGACGTTGAGACTGCACATCATATATGATGCCGCTGGGAAGTGGCACCTGAGATATATAAGTACGAGGGCAAATTCCTGAAGTACAAACAAGGTCACACAATATTATACATTGTAAGCCAGCCAAACGGTCGATTCAAAGTAGTCAATTGTACATGACACCAAACTCTCGACATGAATTCAAGTCTTCAACCCAAACACATGTGGCAACGCGGCCCAAGCCTTCTTCCTCACCTCTGCATGCCCATACTCCCACTCCTTCACACAACTCTCGCAGAATCCATGCTGATCACCACAAATTTCACCCAACGAGAGGACCTGCAGCAGTCTCGTCCCAGACCGAGAGGAATCCGCGATCTGATCGATGACTCTCTGGTGCGCCTCCGATACACCTGGACCCGCCGCACTGCACGAAGAGCACTTGGACAGTGTGCGGCGAGAACCTTTCGGTCCGAGGATCAAACGGTTGATTTCTCTAAGCTCCATCTCACGGAGTGCGAATAGACCCTTGATCGCCACCTGAAGGATTCCCGGGGACAACCGCGCACTTGCTGGGAAATGTGCATCCATCAACGAGTCCGGACCTCTGCGAACCGCCATGTAGTATGCCATCGGCAGCGCGGACGAGAGCTTCTGTTGGACGAACAGATTGAGGACTGCGTTCGGGTGGGGAGTTGTGCCATTGAAGACGGACTCTCCGAGCACCTTGGAAGGATCAAGGCCCTCGAAGGTCACTGGATATGCATCGCGGATGACTTCGAGTATCTGGGACCGGACGGTGGGCATCTCGTACTTTTCTGTTATTCGGAGGAGGGATGAGAATGTGCTGAAATCCGGTACTTTGTTCCGTTCGGGGAATCTGCAGATTAAGAGGTCAGCGAAACTATTTATATATAGTGGGGCAGGGTGGCACACCCTGGGAGGTATATGATCTTTAGAAGTGTGGTAAAGTCCGTGACCGTGTCAGAGGATGGAATGCGGGGACAACCGTTGGGTGACTCCGCGGTGGCCAGGTTTGATTTCGCGAACATCTGACCGAGTACAGGAGAGTGGAGTGACAGGACGCTGGTATGAACACGGAACAGCGCGTTGCCACACAACACTTCGACGTTCCCGTCCTCAAAGTAGAAGGTGCCGTGCGGGGTTATAGTCGTGGGGTCTCGGGGGGTCTCGTCATCAGAGGTGTCTGCAATTGTGAAGTCGGACAGGCTGACGATGCTGATAGATGGGGAGTGAGTGGCGGGGGATCCAGAAACATTGTCTGGCTCTGAGGTAGTGGATCCGAGTTGAGGGGGCTGTGGGATCTGGGGTTCGGAATCGTTTTTCGGAAGTCCCAGTGATGTTACGACGGGAGTCGCAGCGGAGTCCCCTCGGTCCACGCCAGTCGGTTTTGATTCCCAGGTTTTGAATACGGGTGGGGGAGGAAGACCCTCCCAGCCACGCTCCCGTAGCGCAATGACCTCCTGAAACTTTGTCTTAGTCCCAATGTCACTTCCTTTACAGAGAGCGGGTTCACCTGTATCAACTCATCCCTCGGCCAATATTCCTTGCGGGGGCCCTTGAGGGGCTCAAAGCAGCGGTCGATTACTGTAGGATCGGCGTATGCTGCGAGTGTGGCCCCCGCTATTTTGAACAAAATGACGAGTGCGTAGACCTGGTGATCGTACAGTCCCCCCGGGTGGAAGATAAGTGATTGGAGAATGTGATCGTGGATCACAGCTTCCTCCACGTATCCGAGATTAATACAGTGTGCGACGAGATTGGCATCCGTATAGTAGGAACTGTCCAGACCATATCTGTCATACAGAAATCCTATATCAGTGCCGAAGAATACTTGGAGAGTCTCTGCGCAGAAGCGGCTTCGAAGCTCGACGCTGTGTGGGGCAAGGATATGATCCGACTCTGCATCGCTGGCGAAACGGAGGACCAAGTGGGCAGTTGGGTCGATGGGATTATCAGCTGAGAGTTTCCTTGTTCCGTATTTCCGGAGCGCACTCAGGACGGCGTCAGGGGGAATTTCGGAGTGAGTCCGTCCAATCCCAAGCCAAAGGCGAAAAAAGGCGAAAGATTTTTCGTGGTTCTTGTGGGATAACCTGATGATCGTTTTATTCAAGGTTTCCTGGAAGCCCCTCATTGCGATTGTGGCGGTACAGGACGAAGTTCTGACGGTTACGTAAGCGAACGGCGGTTGGACTTTTGGTTTCGACTTGCGAATGGGCCAGTAAGAGGGCTTACTCGCTACCCTAACCCGTCTTACTTCCCAGGTTTGTAAGGGGAGTTGAGATCTACACCAGGCCGGCGTCATACCCGAATCACTGGTGCGCAGCGTTGGAAGTGCTGGATCCCAAACTTCTGGGTCGTGAGGTCGGTGGGTCGACCAGTCTTAGAAGGTGGGCGCTCCCCTTCTCGGACAACTGAATGGAATGTTGGGGGTAGCGGTAGAGGAGCCTGAGAGGAGGCAGTGGTTGACGATGTTCGAGCTTGCATTCGTGGTCACTCAGCGGCACAGGCCGCCCTGAGTCGGCGGTAGACCGCGGATGACCCATTTCTTCTGAGGTAGACCTCTGGGGGCTGCAGTGCAACCTGATGACAACTGGTTCAACTCGCTCGGCGTGTTCTAAACGTTCCCACCTTTACGGTACCTTTCGAGTGCCGCACATCGGGCCAGCGAGCGAGACCGAGTAAATTAGCCCGAGCACCGCTTCCCAGGGCAACAACAAACAGCTCAATCCCGTGGTGGATCCCCGGTGCCATCTTCGCGAGGTTCTCAACCACCTGTTGATCAAGCACTTGTCCGAAGAGAAGTACGATATGTAGATCTCTTGCCCAGTAAGGGATGTGGCTGGCCGCTGAGACTGCACATCATGTCTAATGCCGCTATGAATTGACACCTGAGATATATAAGTGCGAGGATAAATTCCCGAAATACAAACAAGTGGTAGATTCAAAGCAGTCAATTGTACATGACACCAAACTCTCGACATGAATTTAAGCCCCCAACCCAAACACATCTGACAACGCGGCCCAAGCCTTCTTCCTCACGTCTGCAGGCCCGGCCTCCCACGCTTCCACACAGCCCTCGCAAAACCCAAAAGGATCACCTCCACAAACCTCTCTCAGTGAAAGTACCTGCAATAACTTCGTCCCAGAGTTGGCAGAATCCACGATCCGATCAGCGACCTTCTGGTGCGCTTCCGTAACTCTTGGACCCGTCGTGTTGCGCGAAGGGCAGGTTGGCCGCAAACAGGACCGGGGAGGATTCGATCCAGAGATCAAACGGTGGGTCTCCTTGAGCTCCATCTCACGAAGTGCAAACAGGCCTTGTATCGTGGCTTGAAGGGTTTCGGGGGGCAATCTTGCACTCGCAGGGAGACGTCTGTCCATCAGTGACTCTGGGCCCCTCCGAACCGCCATGTAGTATGCCATAGGCAGCGCGGACATGAGGTTCTGTTGGATAAACAGGTTGAGGACCGCGTTCGGGTGAGGGGTCGGACCACCGAAAACGCTTTCTCCAAGTGCCTTGGAAGGATCAAGGCCCTCGAAGGTCACTGGATATGCATCGCGGATGACTTCAAGTAGCCGAGACCGGACGGTGGGCATCTCGTACTTTGCCGTGGTTCGGAGGAGCGATGAGAATGTGATGAAATCTGGCACTTTATTCCGTTCGGGGAATCTGTAGATCAAGGAGTCAGCAGAACTGTCTGTCTATAGAGAGGTGAGGTGGCATACTCTGGGAGATATACGACCTTGAGAAGTGTAGCAAAGTCCGTGGCCGTGTCCGGGGACAGAATGCGGGGACAACCGTTGGGTGATTCAGCGGTCTCAAGGTTCGATCTCGAGAACATCTGGCTGAACACGGGAGAGTGGAATGACAAGACGCTGGTGTGGACGCGGAACAACGTGTTTCCACACAAAACTTCTACGTTCCTGTCATCAAGGTAGAAGGTGTCGTGGGGGGTTATGGCCGCGGGGTCGTGAGAGGACTCGTCATCGGAGGTGTCTGCAATTGTGAAGTCGGATAGGCTGGCGATGCTGATGGACGGAGACTGAGTGGCGGGGGATTCAGGAACCAAGTCTGTCTCTGGGGCGGTGACCACTTCAAGTGGAGGAGGTTGCGGGATCTGAGGTTCAGGGTCTCTGTTGGGAAGACCCAGGGATGTGACTATTGGAGTCGCAGAGAGGTCATTCTGGTCCGGGTCAACCGGTCTAGGTCCCCAAGTCGCGAACACAGGTGGAGGAGGGAGGCCATCCCACCCACGCTCCCGTAATCCAACTACCTCCTGGAGATTTGTGTTAGCCCGGTGGCCGCTTTCCGCTGTGCAGGGTACACACCTGCACTAGTCTCCCTCTCGCCGAATCAGGACTGTAGTGGCCCTTGATGAGCTCGAAGCAGCGGTCGACAACCGAAGGATCAGCGTATGCCTCAAATGTTGCACCTGCCAGCTTGAACAGGATGATGAGTGCATCCGCCTGGTGATCGTGCAGTTTGGAGTGGGATATAAGCGACTGGAGGATGTGATTGCGGATCGCAGCTTCATCTACCCGTCCGAGGTTGGCCCAGTGTGCGACGAGATTAGCTTCCGCATGGAGTTCTTTCGTGGTTTGAGGTCCGCTACCATGTTTGTTGTACCACGCGAAGTCCATATTATCGTTGCACCACGCAATTTCCACGTTATCGTTGAAGAATGCTTGGAGACTCTTTTCACAGAGGCGGTTTTGCAGCCCTGAGGTATGCGGGCCGAGGAAATGATCCGACTCCGCATCACCCGCAAAGCGAAGGACCAGGTGAACAGTCGGGTGGATGAGTTTACCGTTTACAGGGACAATCGAATTCGTTGTTCTGTTTCTCCAGATCCTATCCAAGGTTGGATCAGAGGGGGTTTCAGGATACGTTTGTTGTATATCGAGCCAAAGGCGATAGAAGGCGAATGATTGTTCGTAGTTTTGATCAGATAATATCCTTTTGGCCGCTAAGTCCAAGGACTTGTCGATGTACCCCATCGTAATTGTGGCGGTTAGAGGACGAACGATATGGATCACGTAAACGGGAAACAGGCACGGAGATTGCGATGACTGAACCGGAGCCCACCTTCTACGTCCTCGCACTGTGGTTTCTATCGAATTCCTGTGTCTTCGACTGAGCACAACGCGAAACAGCAGTAATCACGGTCGCGAATGATGTGATTCTCGTCATCTCTCAGGCACTCATGCACATGTCTGATTCAGGCGGCTCCCGAACTTCCGGGAAACCGTTTGGAAGGAAGAAGGCTAAGCTCACGGCATCCCTTCGGTTTCGTCCTACAACTAAACAACTTCAACTCTCTCCCGCCACTCCCTCTCAACAAAAAGACGGCCCGACGGACAACCCACCACCTTCCCCACCCTCCGTTCCGGCCCAGCGATTCCGATGTCGAATCTCCGCGAGACTCAGCACCTGATCGTCAAGGATTTGTCCGAAGAGAATTGTGCTAATTAAATCTCTTGTCCAGCACCGCTTGTGGTTTGACACTGACACTGGACACCTGTGATGACGCTGGGAATCGGCACCTGAGATATATAAGCATGAGGGGAAACTCCTGAGAATTAAATTACAGAATACATGATAAATCACCCAAATGATAGATTCAAAACATCCAACACTACTTGTAACCCAACTTTGGGCATGAATTCAAGCCCCCAACCCAAACACACGTGGCAACGCGGCCCAAGCCTTCTTCCTCACCTCCGTATGCCCATACTCCCACTCCTTCACACAGCTCTCACAAAATCCATGGTAATCACCACCACAAATATCACCCAGCGAGAGCACCTGCAGCAGTCTCGTCCCAGATCGAGAGGAATCCGCGATCTGATCGATAACCTTCTGGTGCGCCTCCGACATTCCTGGACCCGCCGCGCGGCACGAAGAGCACTTGGACGAGGGACGATGAGAACATTCTTTCGGCCTGAGAATTAAACGGTGGGTCTCCCTGAGCTCCATCTCGCGGAGCGCGATTAGACCCTTCATCGCCACTTGAAGGATTCCTGGGGGCAACCGTGCACTTGCTGGGAAACGTGCGTTCATTAACGAGTCTGGACCTCTGCGAACCGCCATGTAGTATGCCATCGGCAGCGCGGACGTGAGCTTCTGTTGGGCGAACAGATTGAGGACTGCGTTCGGGTGAGGAGTTGAGTCACTGAAAATATTTTCTCCAAGTGCCTTGGAAGGATCAAGGCCCTCGAAGGTCACTGGATATGCATCACGGATGACTTCGAGTATCCGAGACCGGACGGTGGGCATCTCGTACTTTTCTGTGATTCGGAGGAGGGATGAGAATGTGCTGAAATCTGGTACTTTGTTCCGTTCGGGGAATCTGTAGATGAAGGAGTCAGCAGAAATATTTATCTGTAGAGGGGCAGGGTAACATACTCTGGGAGATATATGATCTTTAGAAGTGTGGAAAAGTCCGTGGCCATGTCAGAGGATTGAATACGGGGACAACCGTTGGGTGATTCCGCTGTGGCCAGGTTTGATTTCGCGAACATTTGTCCGAGTACAGGAGAGTGGAGCGACAGGACGCTGGTATGGATGCGGAACAGCGTGTTGCCACACAACACTTCGACGTTCCCGTCCTCAAAGTAGAAGGTATCATGAGGGGTTATGGCCGCGGGGTCGATAGGAGCCTCATCATCAGAGGTATCTGCAATTGTGAAGTCGGACAGGCTGGCGATGCTGATAGATGGGGAGTGAGTGACGGGGGATCTAGGAACGTTGTCTGGCTCTGAGGTAGCGATCGATTCGAGTTGAGGGGGCTGTGGGATCTGAGGTTTAGGATCGCTATTCGGAAGTCCCAGGGATGTTACGACGGGAGTTGCAGCGGAGTCTCCCTCGTCCACGTCAGTTGGTCTTGGTTTCCAGGTTTTGAATACGGGTGGGGGAGGAAGACCCTCCCAGCCACGCTCCCGTAGCTCAATGACCTCCTGAAACTTTGTCTGAGTCCCAATGTTGCCCCCTTCACAGGGAGGAAGTTCACCTGTATCAACTCCTGCTTCGGCCAATACTGATTGCGGGGGCCCTTGAGAAACTCAAAGCAGCGGTCGACTACTGTAGGATCGGCGTATGCTGCGAGTGTGGCCCCCGCTATTTTGAACAAAATGGAGAGTGTGTAGGCCTGATGACCGTACAGTCCCCGCGGGTGGAAGATAAGTGATTGTAGAATGTGATCACGGATCACAGCTTCCTCCACGTATCCGAGATTAATACAGTGTGCGACAAGATTGGGATCTGTATAGTAGGGACTGTCCCAACTATCTGGGCCGTACATGACTCCTAGATCATTGTCGAAGAATTGTTGGAGAACCTCTGCACAGAGGCGGCTTCGAAGCCCGGCGTTGTACGGGGCGAGGATATGGTCCGACTCTATATCGCTGGCGAAGCGGAGGATCAGGTGGGCAGTTGGGTCGAAGGGATTATTGACTGGGAGACTCTTCTTTCTGTATGCACGGAACGCGCCCAGGACGGCGTCCGGGGGGATTTTGGAATGGGTCTGTCCAATCTCAAGCCAAAGACGAAAACAGACGAAAGATTGTTCGTAGTTCTTGTCGGATAATCTATCGATTGTTGTATCCAAGGCTGCCTGGAAGTTCTTCATTGCAATTGTGGCAGCGCGAGAGGAAATCTTGGTAGTTACGTAAGTGAACGGCGGTTGGACTTCCTTGCGAAGGGACCCGTTACGGTCAGAGGGCTTACCCGCTACCCCACCTATCCTATATGATCCCGTTTACTTCCCAGATTTGTGAGGGGAGTTGGCACTTACACCAAGCTGGTTGTAACATCCGAGTTACTGGTGTGTATCGTCGCAAGTGCTCGACCCAAACTTTTGGTCAGTCATAGAGGGTGAGCGCTCCCTTTCCCAGACCCCTCCAACTTTGGACTTGTGGGCGTCGCGGTGACCCGACAGGCCGACTGACGCACTGTTCTCATGGACAGTGATTTCGCGCAGTAGAGTCTGTATGTGGACGGCCTCACCCGCACCTGGCCGGTCACCCGTCTCCGAAGGTGGACTGGAAGGGATAAAGCGCTTTGACATTGGAGAGAATCGAACGAACGACACTGTTTATTGGACGGTCACAAAATGTAAACTGCATCCCGCCTCTGGGTGGCTGGCTATTCTCTACGCCGTGGTTTTTATCAACTTGAAGAGCCTACATCCCTGCAATCGAGTGCACCACGAAATAACAATCTCCGTTATGAATGACGTTTTCACTCATCCTCGGACGCCTTTCAACTCTGGCGGGACATCTTGGGGGTCGTTCGAGGGCAGGCCAGGCTCGCAGTCCCCCTCGTTTCCTAAATAATAGTCACTCAGACGATATATTTCGCGAACGAACAACGCTCGATACCAGACCCCTAACGTGGATTCAAGCTCAAGGCCCAATAAATTTAGACCAAATTTGCGATCGGAACTCCCCAATCATCGGAGTTCCTAGCATTGGCCAACCTGAACGGACGCATCACGCGAATGAAATTCCGGGTAATCAAGGGACGTCGATGCGTTTGAATTATGAGGGCTCTAAATTTCTACATGTTACAGGCACACAATCCAATCTATGTATGGGTGCCGGAAGGTTCGGTATTAGTTAAACACGCGACTATTGATACATTACTTTCAAGCTATAACCAGGAACGAATGAGAATGAGAGAGTACGAGATGGGATAGTGGGTGGGGTGGGAAGATAACGAGGTGGAATGCGTCAAAGGTCGTATTCGTAAAGCTTGCCATACGCAGTACGGAGAAGCTTTGGAACGAGTTCGTGTGCCATGTATGGCGAAGGTCGAGATCCTATCCATTCCAGATGGAGCACATATCGTTGGGAGTCGAGGAGGGAGTCGTATGAGGGGCGGAGAGGGAGGAATACCGAAAGGACGAGCCAGAACGGTTTATCGGGTTCCAGAAGAAAAAACGAAGTTAAACACACAGGGTATCCGAGATGCAAGGGCAGGGATGCGCGGCATCGCAATACCCAGATCTCGGCTGAGGGCTGATAATTTCGTGATTTCCCAAGAACCCGTCCGCTTGTCTTCTAATCCTTATCGGCGGGGGGAGAGCGGAAGGTTTTCGTGTGTGGGTTCAAGTACGTTGGTTGCGTTCACGTGGACAGTGTGTAATGGTAGGCCGGGCAGATTGTGAGAAAGTTCGCGGGGATTTTGGAATCGATTGGAGGAAGAGGTTGGCATAGCAATATGACTCTGAGACAGTTGATGTTTGGAGCTTGACGGGAGTTGCGAAGATCCCGGAAAGCCAAGGGGTAGGTCGACTGCAGCCGAAGCATCGGAGGCCTGATGGGATGATTTGCAACGGGAGAGTTGTCGTCGATGATCCAGGCGCGTGTTGGCTATTTGCCTCCCCGGGAACCATAAGCACCGGAGACACGTTTCACACGTCGACGGATCGTAGAGTGGGTGACAGGGGATGGTAGATGGATACCGGATCACCTCCCACATCCAAGCCGATAGGGGACACGTTTTATCTTGTCGTCGAGTAACCACAGACACTCCATCACGATTCATTCTTTTCGAGTCCTCAGACCAATCAAAAGTTGAACCAAAGGGGAGTCAAACGTAAACGTGTATGCTCGTTCGTGCCTGAGGGGAAGAGGGTAGGGGAGGAAGAGAATGAATACAACAACGTCGGTGAAACCTGTCACCGAATCGGGTATGAAACAACGATACAACCAAAGTTGACCACGGGGAGAAGAGCCCCAAGTTCGGACCAGAAGTTGGTGGGGCGTATACGGAGATCGCGACGGGAGAGGAGAGAGGATTGGGGAGAGGTCACTCCTAGATTGGGGTCCACCCAAATCGGAGTGAAGATGGGAGTGGAGAGATGGTTTGCCCGGAACGACGCTTTGGTATACAGACACAGTCGTAAACGTCATGATTTTCATCGAGAAATCATTGGGGAACTGACAGGTGGATGGAGAGGACGAGGCTGTTAGTGGGTAGAGCGACGGTGGAGTCTTTTGAGCCTGCGAGCGTCGACGTTGTTTCGCAAGTTCAACTCGATCGGGGAAGGGTTAGGAACGGGGCTCGATCCAGGACCTTCCGGAGAGCAGAGGGAGGGGGAAGGAGAAGGAAGAGGCGATGAAGAGGGGAGGGTAGAGGGGGAGGAAGGAGGGGGGGAAGGAACCGGAGTAGGTTGCAAATCCTGAACAGAAGAGGAAGGAGTCGGGACTGGAGCATCCGAAACGGAGGAAGAAGAAACCACGGTGGAAGAAGGGACGTTATTGTCAGGGGTCTCCTTCACTGGTTGATCAATCGGTTGGATCTCATCTCCACCAGCGAAAGCGGCCAAAGCGTTGTAGTTGTAGGTCTTCGGATTGGAGTCGAAATTGAAATCAGGGTCCAACTCGACGACGACGTTTCCGTCCCTCTCAATCTTTCCGTACATTGTTCCACCGGCAGAAATAGGGATGCTGAGCTTGCTGACACCAGCGGGGACGTCAA
>Ga0307517_10007121_pt1 | contig 16401 bp, 19 predicted proteins | sample 23_EM_MG_FD_194515 | JGI IMG/M metagenome (GOLD analysis project Ga0307517, IMG submission 194515) | Populus trichocarpa ectomycorrhiza microbial communities from riparian zone in the Pacific Northwest, United States - 23_EM | ecosystem: Host-associated > Plants > Roots > Unclassified | place... | reverse complement strand
ATCATCACTGATGATGAAGTAGCCCCCAAGTTTCCTCTTCCGTCGATCTTAGCCGTCTGATGCAATCATTAATACTGTGACCTTTTAATTTAAAAATAAAAACAAAATCCGAAAAATTACTCAGCCAAGGTGAAGTTGGCTAAAAACACGAGTACGTGTAGGTTGTTTTTTTAAAATATTTTTTAAACACCTCATTCCACATGTCAAACTACGAACCCACCCACTACTCTTCGTGGTTTCATCACTCCCTCCTCCCATGTTTGCGCTCCATCACGAGTACGTGTAGGTTGTTTTTTTAAAATATTTTTTATTTAAAAATAGATTAAAATATTTTTTTAATTTTAAAATCAACTTATAAAAAATAATAAAAAATATAATTTTTTTTAAATAACTAAAAACACAAACTACTCCCAACCAGCCTCTCGAAACCCAGCCTAAATTAATGATATCCACATAACAGACTTTTACAGTCCACGTGTCAACTGCAGTAACAAAAATTCCTGCTCCTCCACCAGAGAAACAAAACCCAATTTCAAAAATCAAGTTCCCACCAAAACCAAACGTCAATCACTTCCCCCGCCGTCAACTAACAGAAACCGTCAAATCCTCCTTTTTATAAACAAACAAGAAAGTGAGAAACCCATAAAACACACGCTCCCACTCCCTAGAAAACAAAGAAAAAACAACTAAACTTCCCCTCACTTTCCCGAGAAAATGAGGGAAATCCTTCACATCCAAGGAGGTCAATGTGGAAACCAAATAGGAGCAAAGTTTTGGGAAGTGGTATGTGCAGAACACGGGATTGACTCAACGGGTCGGTACCAAGGTGACTCAGCTCTTCAAATAGAGCGAGTTAATGTTTACTATAACGAAGCCAGTTGTGGAAGGTTTGTGCCTCGCGCTGTTTTAATGGATCTTGAACCGGGCACTATGGATAGTGTTAGATCTGGTCCGTATGGGCAGATATTTAGACCGGATAATTTTGTGTTTGGGCAATCTGGTGCCGGTAATAACTGGGCTAAAGGGCATTATACTGAGGGAGCCGAGTTGATTGATTCTGTTCTTGATGTTGTGAGAAAGGAGGCTGAGAACTGTGACTGCTTGCAAGGTAAGGTTGTTTTGGTCTTTGGTTTGTGCCTTTACTCTTGTTGTTTGTTTCTCAAGAAAATGAGGGGGAAAAATTCATGTGTTAGAGTTACATGTGCTAATAATGTATAAGCAGTTAAAAATCAGTATGGTGAAAATTGCAGGGTTTCAGGTATGCCACTCATTGGGAGGTGGTACAGGGTCCGGGATGGGAACACTATTGATCTCGAAAATAAGAGAGGAATACCCAGATCGAATGATGCTCACATTCTCAGTGTTCCCATCCCCAAAGGTCTCGGACACTGTGGTCGAGCCTTACAATGCAACTCTCTCTGTTCACCAGCTTGTTGAAAATGCAGATGAGTGTATGGTTCTTGATAATGAAGCCCTTTACGATATCTGCTTCCGTACTCTCAAGCTCACAACTCCCAGCTGTAAGCACCCCTTTCAACGATAACCTTTCATTGCTCCCTCCCTCTCAATATCCAATTGAAATGGTTTGTTTGTTTAATTTAATATAGTTTTGCTTTTATTTTGTTTTTCGTTCATTTTTTTCCTGGAAACTGAATTAGGAAATACGCAATCATGATTCGTGATGTGAGATGGTATTTGGTGAGTTTGGTTTGGACCTTTATTTTAAACGGGGAATTTGCTGTGTCAAGAATTGGAAACAATACTCTAGTGTACCTATAGGGATGAGAACGTGAATAAACTGTGTGCTCATGGTATGGTTGGTGCACAAATATATCCTCAATTACTCGGTGATCTTCCCGGGGCTCTTTAAGCCACATGGTTTTCCCATTCTTTTCTGTCTTAAGGGTAGTGCGGCCAACCACGCGGCTGGCTGCACTATCAAGGCACTTAGGGTATGCTTATTAACGTGGTGCATCGACGCTGTACTTGGACTCACAAATACAGTTGTGAGTGCCTCATTTGCTATGGCTGTTTAAGATATAAGATTAGGTGCCCGTTTGGTAACCCTGGCTTTTGGGCTTTCTTTCTTAGCTTTAAGGTGTTTGGTAAAATTCTAAGAGCTGTTTTGAAAGCTATCTAAATTCCACAAGTCAAAAGCGCTATGAAATGAAGGTTTTGACAACTAAAAACCATTGTTTTTCCAAACGGAACCTGGGTTTCATAGGTCCTACCATTTTTAGTAATGCTTCATTGCTTGGATAATAGCTTTAACCACATTAATACTTGTTTTGATACGCTCATTGTTTATCACATGGTTGTCCACGGCTTGCTACAAGTATCAACCATCTTTTGTTGCTGTGTAACTTATATTTATAAGCCTGCGTTTTGAGAAGAAATATGTTTTTTTTTAACCGCAGAATAAATAAATTTGGGACTTTGGAGAATTTTCTTTCCCTGTTACATTATATAGTTTTTCACCGTGATGTGATGATCAATGTGATAGATGCCTTTACTCTTTATGGTAACTAACTGGAAAATTTTGTTTATCAGTTGGGGATCTGAACCACCTGATTTCTGCCACCATGAGTGGTGTTACATGCTGCCTTCGTTTCCCCGGTCAGCTCAACTCAGACCTTCGCAAACTTGCTGTGAACCTCATCCCATTCCCCCGGCTTCATTTTTTCATGGTTGGCTTTGCGCCTCTCACATCCCGTGGCTCTCAGCAATACCGTGCCCTGACTGTACCTGAACTCACCCAACAAATGTGGGATGCCAAGAACATGATGTGTGCTGCTGATCCTCGCCATGGCAGATATCTCACAGCATCTGCAATGTTTCGTGGCAAAATGAGCACAAAGGAAGTTGACGAGCAGATGATCAATGTCCAAAACAAGAACTCGTCCTACTTTGTTGAATGGATCCCCAACAATGTGAAGTCCACGGTCTGTGACATCCCTCCTACAGGCTTGACAATGGCTTCCACATTCATTGGCAACTCCACATCAATCCAAGAAATGTTCAGAAGAGTTAGTGAGCAGTTCACTGCCATGTTCCGCAGGAAGGCCTTCTTGCATTGGTACACTGGAGAGGGAATGGATGAGATGGAATTTACAGAGGCTGAGAGCAACATGAATGATTTGGTCTCAGAGTACCAGCAATACCAGGATGCAACTGCTGATGAAGAAGGCGAGTTTGAAGATGAGGAGGAAGCATACGGGGATGAGGCCTAAAGACATGAATCTGAATCTCTCCTTCGTTTGCTTATAGGATGTATGGATTGACTGATTTACTTTTGTTCTACTTTTTTTCTGTTACATGCTTTGGAGTCTTTCCAATATGTGGAGTTATTTTTCAGGCAATGTTGCGTTGCTTGTTTCTTGGTGGGTGTGCATCTTTCAAATTGGTTTTGGTGTCTCCACAGTTTACAAAAAGGCGTTGGGCCTGACTGCTGTTGTCTCAATAATAGTTAACTTCAAGCAGTACTTCTGTTTTGAAAATGCTATTTGTTTTTCGTATTTTTGCCAGCATCGTACGTTGACATTCTAGCTTATCAAAGACTGCCATGTATGGGCAAGTGTTATATGCAACTCTTAAATAATAAAATAGGCTGGTACAATTTATAATAAAGAGAGAAAAAATAAAAAAAATAAAAAGAGATTTTAGAGACGCATTGAAATTTCATAGGCTGGTATAATTTAAAAGAAAAAAAAAAGACTTCAAAGAAAACTTCAATAATGATATCAATGATATTGTTGAGAAGATTTTGGTAAAATGAATTCAATGATATTAATAAAAATCATCAACGATGAATGGAGTAAACCATACGTGCTGTTTAAAGATGTTATTGATTATTTGCTTTTGAGCGATTGTGTAGCCTATTATAGTCACTGTTCATAATTTTTTTTGATGTCGTTGGATTTGTCTTGCTATGATCTTTTCAACAGAATTAGTAGTGTTGTCATCAGAGCTTTAATGTATCTTATATATATAAATACACACACACACACCTTTTTCTCTCTCTTCACAAATTATGAGGAGAGAGGATTGAGAAAAAAATAGATCATAGAGGCACATCGAAGCTCTAATGACGACACCACCAGTACTGTTGAAAAGATCTAAAAAAAAAACAATTAAAACGACATCAAGAAATATCACCAACGATGATCAAACTGGTCCATATGAGCTGTCCAAAAATAAGTGAGCTCTGACATCTTTGAACAGCTCGTGTGGTCCAATTCGTTCATCGTTGGTATTGGTGGTGTCATCATTAGAGTTTCGGTGTCTCTGAGGTGTTTTTCTTTCCTTATTTTTTTTTTCTCCTTTCTTTTCTCTCTTTGTTGTACAACTGTGTCAGACTATTTATCATTTAAGAGAATCACATATGTCAAATACGACTTTCTAAACTATGTTATTTACCTAAATATTTCTTGTATTGTGTTATCTTACTATTTTTTTTTATACTATGCTAAAGTCCAAAAACACTTGGTAATGCCTGTTGTTGTGTAATGATTGCTTGGGATATAGTTTTAGCTAAGTACCTAGCGATTTTATCACCCAACCAAATTCATTTTAGATTATGTTTTGTATGTAAGAGATTTTTTCTTAACACGCAGTTTTATGTTAACATGCATAAATCTTAATCCATGATTGAGAAGGCATTACAATAATACCTAGAAGTTATTGTTAAAGATTTGTTATATTTTACTAGTTGATTTATGATTTTTTTTTCTACTTGATTTGAAACTATTTTATTATTTTTCCAGTTTTGTTTAGAACTTTTTAATAATATATAAGTAGCCTAGAAGAGATGTAATAGAGAGTTTTGTTTTATTAGAATAGTTATGAATTATTCAGTGATAAAATTTGACATTAAAGTTTGTGATATGATACTATTCAATAAGATTTTGTGTTGCTTATTCTTCTGTCTTTCTTGTGTTATTTTCATCTGTGTTAGTTGATATCAGAGCTCAACAATCTCAAGTTATTGCTTATTGTGTGCTGTTAACAAACATGATAGGAAGAAGTTATGAAGTAGGGCATCGTGAGGGAGGGGATGTGGAGGTTCCCTTGTAGGAGAGAAACGTCTAGGAACTCATAATAAAAAACATGTAGATGTAAATTATAAAATTGGCTTGTCGGTTGAATTAGAGAGACATACAGGAACATAGTTAGGAGGAGAGTGACCATGGTTTCTTAGGCAATACCTTGTAGGAGAGAAAAGTGATTGGTTGCCAGGACCCTAAATGGATTATGACGGTTCATCCAAGTTGTGTTGTGTTTGCAATCTTTGTGGACAATTTCAAAAGCTTATTAGAGATTTTTGATCGTAGAGAAACAAGTTTTCAAGATAATTAACAAAGATGGCTTTCATTTTAACTAGAATAATAAGGAGGTGCGCCCCAATGAATAAAAATCATCCATTAAACTTGAATAAATAGCTAACAAACCATAAGTCAAGGTTATGGCTTCAAATTTCAATGTTTCAATGTAAAGATTGAGAAGGCTTTATGCTGGTGCCTAAAAGTTATTGTTAAAGATTTGTTATATTTTCTTAATTGAATTAGAATTACTTTTTTGTTTGGTTTAAAAAAATTATTATTTTTCAATTTTGTTCAGAACTTTTGACGAATAGAAGAGCTCAAATAAGGAGTTTTTTAGCAGAAAATTTGTGTAATGAAATTTTGAATTAGAGTTTATGGTGTGATCTTATTAGGCAAAATCTTATGTTGTTTTGTTATTCTATTTTATTCTTCAATCTTTCTTGTATTGTTTTTCGTTTGCTTCAGTTTTGGGACATAGTTGTTGTTGTGGTTACTTTTGGTGGTCATAGGTCGCTGGTTCAAGTAGTCATGCTTCTAATCCTGCGCGAGCTACTGATAAAAGAGTTATACTCTTTTATCCCTCTAGCAGTCAAAAGATTTTTATTTTTTTTAAAAGAAGCATCATGATGATGGCCATGAATCCATTTATTCTATGACTTATTTTCACCCCTCCTGAGTCCCTGTCCCATCCACTAGATGAAAGGAATCTGAAAACCATTGTTCATATGCTTCAGCTCCAAGAACAGAACTGATGTTCATTTTCCCCTTCTCATAGTTTACCCCACTGACCTAATGATATACCAACCAACCCCCATCTCTTTGTTGACAATTTGTAAATGTGCTTCTGATAGAAATTGCCTGTGCGCTGTATCATCAGCTATGCAAGATGCAACAGGGGGGCTACAGAAAGATGCCATGTAAAACGCATAAATGCTATTCTCCAAAAAAACAAACAACACTATGATTTTTTTGTTCTTGCCAGAATACATATGTAAGCCCAAAGCAGAAATGCTTTTTAATCATCAAGAGAGAAATCTTCATTTTCAAGGGAAAGAAAGAGTTACAGGCCGCAAATTGAATCCCAAAGAACACCAAGATCCAGATTACCTCCTGAAAGCACGATTCCCACGTGGTTGCTATCCTTCCAGGCAGGGTTATTCAGAAAACTATCAGATAAAACAGCTGCAAGGCCTATAGCTCCACTAGGTTCTACTACGACTTTCAGAACCTCATAACAGAGTTTCGTGGCTTCTATTATCTCCTGATCTTCCACTGTTATAACAGCATCAACCAAATCTCGAACCACTGGCCTGCCCCACCATAAGGTGTGGAGTGAGATAGCAGGGCAAGGAAATTAGATGAACTTGAGACGTGCTAGCAATGGCAAATGGGAGCATGCCCACTGCATGTTCTGTTAAAAATAAATGCAAGAAAAGAAAAGACAGAGAAGCATACTTCATAATATCCAGGTAGGGAAGAATGGATTATTGAAAAACTAAGTACGTGTCCTCAATGCATGCACAAGAAGCACAAGGTTTGCTTTACCAGGTAAGACTTCCAAGAGAAGCTCGAAGACCATCTGCAATGGTGTTGGTTTCAGGCAACTTTACAATCTCTCCAGCTGCTTTGGATAGAGCTGCATCATTAGCTCCACAAGGCTCAGCAGCCAAAATTCGAATGGAAGGGTTGATGGACTTAGCAGCCAATGCCACCCCGGATATCAAACCACCTCCTACAGTTTATTTAATGATGATTCAGGTTTGGAAAAGAAATAAACAAATAAAACGACGCAGGACCAAAATGAAGAATTGACACTATAAGGAAATTAAACGAACCGCTAATAGGAACTATTATAGTGTCAATTTCTGGGGCTTGCTCCAGAAGCTCCAATGCTATGGTACCCTGCCCACTGCAAAGACAAACACTCATATTCTGTTTGCACTAGCCCAGGTTCATTTTCTTTATATCCATATAAAACCACTGCAAAATACTCTATATGGCATTTTGAACAAGAAAGAGAAATATAGGTGCATTGGGTCATTTCTATACCTATAAAATGTAGTGATATAGCTGGGATGAATTTCTCATAGAGAATGGTGAAGCATTTTCTCATTCTGACACTGGACTTGGAGGTGAAGCAACAGAATCGGTAACCAATATACCATGCAAAGAATTCTAAATTGTTCAGCTGATTCCAGTTTTATTATTCTTGGCAATGACACAAACTTTGCCTCGAGAGGCCACTAGTTACATCTCACATATCTTCAATCATAAACTTTCAATGACATTCTAAGCTCTATAGAAATTTTTTTCTGAACATGTAAAGAATTTTTTCCTTCATTTAACACAGAGGTCATCCCTATCAGAAATTCAGTGTAGAAGAGAACAAAAGAAAGAAGTCAACTGAGAGTTAGGTACTAGTGACCAGCCTAGAAGATCTAATTGCAGTAAATTAAGGAAAATTAGATAACAGACAAATAAAGGAATCATGAGTTTAATGCAAATATATGAGATGGTGTACGGAATATTGGCAGGTTCAAATTCAACACAGGTGCAGAAGCAACAAAATAAGAGTGGGCCTACTACCTTATTATGCGCACATCATTATAAGGATGGATGAGAACTGCACCAGTTTCTTGCATGATCTTTGTTGTGGTAGTCTCCCTTGACTGTAATGTAGGCTGAGAATATGTAATTTGACCGCTGTAACGTATCACATTCTGAATTTTGCAATTTGGAGCATTGTTGGGTATAACTACATATGCTGGGATATCCCGCAAGTCTGCAGCCAAAGCCAATGCTGCAGCGTGGTTGCCACTATTTTTGGAGGATACAATCAGCAAATTTCAGACAAACAAGAAAAGAGGAAGAACTGTAAAGCACAGAGAACACGGAGCAAACCTGCTGTGAGTTACAACCCCTTTATCTGCCTGATCTTTATTAAGTGAAAATATGGCATTGCACGCACCTCTGAACTTGAATGCCCCACTGATAACGAATAGAAAACAAAAAATTGGGTCTTTAAGGCACCACATAATTAAACAAAGAAAAAAAGAAGTTAAAACCCAATATCAAATCAAATATACTAATGTCTAAAACTTTCGGTATTCGCTACTTATTAATCTCTCACCCTTTCTGAAAACATTCACATTTGAAAAACAGCTTCCTTCTACACATGTCATTCAGACTTCCTGAGGTAAAGACTGGAGTTTTGTGTATGTATGGGTCGATGCGCACTTGTGCCTCCCTTATGGAGGAGATATCAACACCATACTTCTCTTTGGTTATTTCACTATTTGGTTCCATCCCTACATTGTCAATCCAAGCTCTAATTATATGGCAATACATAAAACAGCATCCTTACAAGTACCAAACCAAATAGTAAAATTTTCAGGATTTTCTAAAGACCAAAAACAGAAATAATACTCTCTGGATAGTATTAAACCAGGTCAAATTAGAACAAAAACATGATCAAGACCCAAGCTTTTCTAAGAAATGAATAAAACCCATTATTATAATGAGATTTAACAAGTAGAATACATCATAACAAATTGTGGGTCACATGGGTTTCATAGATTATGCACAAAAGAATTCAGTTTTATGAAAGCCAATATGAATTTTAGTTTGCAATATTAACAGCTAAAAATAACATAACCTATCCAAAATTATCATGACGGTAGGACTAACCCCCTGCTAAGTTGTTTTCCTGATAAATGAGATTTATTCCTTCATAATATATATATATATATATATATATATATAGAGAGAGAGAGAGAGAGAGAGCCAGTGACTTACAGTTTCCTGTTTTGATTCTTGGGGTTTGAAACTTGTTAGTTTTTGTGTGCGTTTTGTGTATAGTTCCCTCTGAGGAGAGAGAATCTTCGACCAGGAGAGCGAAGTGGTAGAAGAAGATAGAAATGCCCGTATTGAACTTATTCTTGGATTGTTCAAGAAAATATATATATATATCCTTGGGCAAAATGTATGTCTTTTTCTTTATATATTCTTTTGGTTTCAACTAGTTAATTCTATTTATTTATTTATTTATTTTTAAAGTATTTTTTAATGGTTTTCTTATCGATATCATAGGGTAGTTTTAATCCTATTTAACAAAATATATGATGTTTTATGAGGTAAAGCTGCATTGCTTTTACGCTAGTGATCTATTGCTCCTTGGGCGTGGGCGGAGTCCACCCACGATCATATGATAAACTTCTTGTTAGTTTTTCTTTTTTAGAATTAAACTTAACACTTCTAGTCATCAAGCAGATATGTAATTTGATTAAAAAAAAAATCAATTATTAATTATTAATAAAAACTAACCTCTTTTTCACGTATCATTGCTTTTTTTTTTTAATTTAATTTTTATTTTTCAATTATATTTTAAAATATTAAATTTATTAGAGATTTAGCTTTATAATCAATTTCAATTTTTTTTTTATAAAGTTATTATGGTCCTATAATTAAAGTCACAGGGTTAATAAGTTAACCCGAATTGATTAGAGTTTTAAGAGTTTTTTTTTTTAATTTAATCATTCAATATTAGATTGATTAAGAATTGAATTTTATAATTATTTTTGATATGTTTTTTTATGAAGTCACTTTAGTCTCATGACTCTAATCACAAGATTAACAGGTTGACTCGAATTATTTTTTTTTAATTGAGTTTTTTTTTTATTATATTCATCATTTAATATTAATTTTTTCTAGCAATTATATAACCATGGAACCACAAATAAAAACTTAGCAAAAATTCCCAATTCCAATCTATGTTTTCTTTGTGTAATGAATGTTATAGGTTTCTTTAAAATTTTCGAAATTTCAGAACTGGTGATTATACTAACTGGCAAACATGTGAGGTTCCACTCTGCTTGGTTGCCAGAATACATGTCAAAGTTTTGTTGACGCTTCCCAGTTCTAGTCAACACATACAGGAGGGGAGAGAGGTTCTTAACGTGCGCAAACCACAACAACTAGATGAAGAACATTTGGTGCCCCACTACATTAATATTTACTTTCAAGGGACACAGCAGAGGCTGTTCTTCAAGTTTTAAATGTATTACAGTAATGAACAACGTTGTTTAGTTCAGAGTACTGTCTGTAGTTTCCGAGGTAGTGTGTATACTGCTACCTTAAAGAGTTCAGGGTTAGCGACTGAGGGTCTGTCATCTTATCTTGATTGGGATGGTTTTTTTAAGAAAGTCAAATATTTATTCTAGTATTTGTAGCATGAAATATATAAAATAGATTACAGAGTAGTAGGGAGGTATGATTACGTAACTTAATATTCAAAACCCACAACCAGACTCCAAATAATTTCAAAGATTTAGAAACTTTAAATTGAAAGATTTTCTGTCTATTTTATTTTGATCAAAAGATAAATCTTTCTTTGGATTTTTAGAAGTAATGATATATGAGTTCTTACTCAAGAAATCCTTGCACTTAGTTAATTTAAGGATTTTATTAAATCATCATCATTCTAGTATGAATTTAAGAATTTCAATCAATTTATTGAATCTTAATAAGAAAATTCCTACCAATTAATAATACAGAAAACATCAATAAAATTATATTTCATATAAATAAAAATACCAAATCAAGAGGAGAGGAGAAAATGGATAAATAAATGATTTAAAAGGCTGTAACAATAAACATCAAGAGATAAATAGATGGACTTATATAACTATAAAGAACAGTTTACTGGTTTTTTTTTTTCATCATCATATCTTTTTAGAGGATTTTTGAATCATTGAAATAAGAAGTTTTTATTGCACATATTCATTTCGATTAGTATTTAGGTGTTTGTTCGAGCTGTACAGGATAAAATTCACAACAGATAGAACTGGAGCCATCACTATAATCCTTTCTGGGAAGGTAGGACTTAGGAGTAATCATTCTCTATTATGGACAATCTACTTCTTTCTTAGCATATTATAAGATAAAGAAAGATCGGCTCCAGCTTGCTAAAAAAGAGAACTGTGGATTGTAAGATGAAGCTACTTGGTTGGCGTGGTAATGATGATCTCAAAAGCTGTCAGGCAAGAAGACAACAAGGGATACTTTTTAGATCGTCCTAGAGTGTTTTCTCACACTCTTGAAATAATAAAACTAAAAAGAAAGGTGCACAATGAATAGCACTGTTCCTTTTCCTCCAATTCGGATAGTAGCTCTGAAAGTTTTTTAAAACACAAGGCTTCATATGCGCATCCAAGATACAGAAAGCAAGAATGATGGCGTATCTCATGAACACAGGACACTGGCCAAAGCAGTACAGGAAGCATTTAAATCTGAATTTGGGGGTGTCATTAGTAACATGTTGACATTAGCTTGCCAACATGACATTGGCATATAATAAACCGCAAAAGTTTTGCTAAAAATTTGTATACATGTACATAAGAAAGTAATTTCGGTGGGTGCTATATTTAATAGCAAACCATTGTGTGACAATACAAATGGTAGTAGAACTAATCGTCTCATGTCTGCTGTAATCAACCAATATGAACATATGAGTAATTAAAATGTAGAAAGAATGGAGAATAGCTGATTAATTAAGCTCCAAACTTGGGTACTTTAGCGGTGGAGATTTGAGCAAGAAAATGCTCCGCTACAAGCCTACGCTGAATCTTTCCGGTGGCGGTTTTCGGGAGTGAATCAGTGATGAATACCTTCTTGGGAACCTTGAAAGTTGCAAGATTTTTCTTGCAGAAGCTGAGCACCTCATCTTCATCAATGTTCGATCCTTTCCTTGGAATTATGGCACAATTTATCTGCAAGTGAAGAAAACAAAATGTCAAGTTGAGCCAAGAATTAGGAATTCACAAACACGTAAGATGTGGTCCTCTGCAATGACGTTGACTTCAGCATAAAGATTTCTTACCTCTTCCCCATATTTTTCATCCGGAACTCCGAAGGCGACAGCCTGAGCAATGTCAGGATGAGACAAAAGTACTGCATCCACTTCAATTGGTGATATCTTCTCCCCTGAAAACACAAGAACAAATCACAATATCAGCAAAATTGATCGATGAATTCCAGCAAATAGCTGGTCAATTAGTTTTAAACTTGACGTCTTCCTTCAAGTTCACACATTTTGACTTTCAATAACGCTCAGGTTTCCATGAAAAGCAAGCAATCTAATTCTAGAACAGTAAGTCCATCTAGAATCTGCATATTGGAATATGAACTTTCCAAATCAAAAGCATTTTTTTATATTATTGTTATTTTGACTAGACACATAATTTGATGATGAATGCACATTTTGTTCGAAGAGAACTACTAATGTTGATCACAGCTGAAACATCTTGACCGTGCTTTGTGATGCCCTACCATGCACACGATAACAATACTAAAATATATTTCTCTTGTTCAAAATTTGATTCTGTGGACCTATTTTTATTTTATTTTATTTTATTGACTAGAGCACTAATAGAGCAAAACTAAAATGTGCATACATACCTCCACGGTTAATAAGCTCCTTGATCCGACCGACAAGGTGCAAAAATCCATCCTCATCAAGAAAACCGACATCCCCTGTATGGAACCACCCGAATTGAAAAGCAGCCTTATTGCCTTCAGGATTATTCTTATAACCCTTGGTCACATTAGGCCCTCTAATACACACCTCGCCACTAACTCCAACCGGTTGAACCACCCCATTCTCATTTAAAATGGCCATTTCCTGCCCAATGGGTCGTCCGACCGACCCGGGTTTATGGGGGCCATCTTCGGGTAACGGGTTGGAAGCCATTAAATGAGCTGCCTCAGTCATTGCATAAGCCTCCAAAACCGGTGCGCCAAAGGCCTCCTCTAGCCGTTCCATGATAACCGGCGCCAAAGAAGCGCTACAGCTCCTGATAAACCTTAGCTTGGGGTAAGCCGGCTCTGGCTTGCTGACATGGCGGTCGAGAATAATTTGATGAATTGTCGGGACTGCAGTGTACCACGTGGCATTATATGAAACCATGTCTTTCCAAAATGTTGAAGCAGAAAATCTCCCGGCGGCTGGAAGAGCCACGGCGGCTCCAGCCACTAGGGAGCTCAATAACCCAGCTAATAATCCATGCACGTGAAATAGCGGCAACACGAGGACAGTGGAGTCAGACTCGGTGAGTTTGTAAACCGATTTTATGTTCAAAACCGAAGAGGCCAAATTCAGCTGAGTCAAAGGAACGCCTTTGGGCCGGCTCGTGGTGCCAGAAGTGTGTAAGAACAAAGCCACGTCAGATGAGTCGTTGACGACATCGTCAACAGCGTCAGGTACTGATTCTGACTCGGTTGAGAGAGTTACTCTTTTGGATTGGATGTCAAGCGTGGATGTCACGTGAGGGATTTTGAGCTTAGAAGCCGCGGTTAGTGCCGGTAGGATTGGCTCTTGTGGCATGATTAGGAGTTTTGATCCTGAGTCGGAGAGGTAAAACTCGAACTCCTCGGCTGTGTAGGCCTGGTTTAACGGCGCAGCTGTGGCTCGGCAACGAATTACAGCCAGAAACATGACCACAAACTGCATAGAGTAAATAATGAGTGAAAATTATATATAAAAAAAGGTTTTGTACAGTTTTTGGATCTACAAAAGGAAAGCATAATCGACAGTACCTCGATGGTGTTGGGGAAGGTGAGAGCGACGACATCACCGGGATTGATGCCGGCGGAGATAAGTAGAGAGGCGGCATGATCGACAATCTGTTGCAATTGCGCGTGTGTTAAATCGAGTCTGCCAGAGAGTGATATAGCGCGACGATTTGGGAAATCCTTGGCTGATTTGTTTAACAAAGCAGTCAAAGTGAGGGACTCCATTTTCTTTAGCTTTGTGTATACGGAACAAAAAATTGATTTAATTTAACTTAGAAGTGAATGTTTTAATTGAAAGAAAGCGTGTTTGATGGTGAGGGAGGAGAGGGATTTTTATAAATAGAAGTGGTGTGAGGTGGAGGTTGTTACTGGGAAGGTAGGTAGGTCATAGGTGAGAGAAGGGATTACACGTAGGAAAAAGGGTCGGTCAGTTTGAGGATGCCTGACTTTCTTCTTACACGTGGAGGGACCTTTACGGTTAGATTTTGAATGGGCTGGGAGGTGGAGGCTCATCTGGCACAAGTGCATCCAGAATCCAGGTACAAGCCACACGGTTGCAAGGTGGCCCTGTTTTCAGTTTTTGCTCTGGATACGTATCCTATTTTAATGTAGAAATGTGACGTGGCTGAAATAATGTGTTCTTATTTTCAGAAAAATAAAAGAAAAAACGCAATAAACAAGTTTTAGGAAATGGCCACGCCGACTGTTCCTCCTTTGCCTGAAGTATCTTACACCAGCCCGCCACATCAGAAGAGCTCTTTTTTAGAAACTTCAGGCGCCCTCGCCTTGGGTAAAAAAATAAAATGTCATAATATATATACATATAGACATATTCTTATAAATTTAATGTGAATACATTAATATATATATATATATAAGAATAATAAAATATAAATACATTTATACGAGTTGAATAAACATTTAAACACTTTTTTTTTTTGTATTTATTAAGATAAATAGTTTTCATAGGCTTTTTAATTTATAATTAGATTTAAAAAATAATAAATTTTAAAAACTTACATATTTATTTTTTATATTTCTAAAAACAAATTATTAATCAGTTGATATTGAGATATATATCGCATTATTTTCGTCACCCTATCCTTGTCTCTGCGTCAATTTGATGTGATTTATAATTGTATAAATGTTTATAAGGCATCATCAGGTAAGGTGGGTTTCAATTCCACATTACTCCGTTTATATTCTTCAACTTCTTAAACTTTCGATCCTCACGTCTCTTTTAAGTTTTGCGAGCACATAATTATAGCTTCCGAGACTTTATTCCTTCAATATCTATGCCTTTTTTTTTAAGTTTTAAAAATATTTTTAAAAAATTTAAAAAGTTTTTTATTTTTTTATTTCAAATTAATATTTATTTTTTAAATTTTTAGATCATTTTAATACACTCATTTCAAAAATAATTTTTTAAAAAATAAAAAATATTATTTTAATACATTAAACCCCCTAGTCTACTTTCCACCTCTAAGCTCAACCTTGGCTCATGGTCAAAAATAGAAGAGCAACCTGGAAATTCAAATATCAGTAAGCAATTTCATTGAAACCTGGAAATATCTGGTGGCTGAGACTTGGTAGGCCAGACGGTGACTGGGATTCGTGGAAACCTCTCCTTGCAGTGTAGAAAAACGTAAGCGCTTACGCACCAAAGCATGAAGCTCCTTGCCATCGAGGTAATGATATGACATGCCACTGGATAGCCTAACTCAAGTTGGCCACTTGTTCGTGGATTAGCAAATGCAATGTTTAATTTGGTCACTACGTGTAAATATAAAAATTATATTAAAATAATTATCTAGGTGGTACCTCAATAGTAAAAGCTTGAGACTAAGAGGTTTACTTCCTCTATAGTCTCAGGTTCGAGCTCTGTGGTTGCTCATATAATGATCACTGGAGGCTTACATGGTCGTTAACTTTAAGGCCCGTGGGCAGGGGCGGAAGCAAGGGGGGGCAAGCAGGGGCCCGGGCCCCCCCTGCAATACATGCAATACTTTTTTTTTTTCTGTATTAGGTAATTAAATATAAGGAGGTGTTATATTTTTTATTTTAGAGAGGTGGGCCTCCTAAATTAAGTGTGATTTTATTTTTAATTTTTTTTTAATTTACTCTTGACCTACATGGAAAAGAAAAAAAATATAAAAGCATTACTTTGTGAAATAAATAACAAAGCCACCAATTTACCCTAATATAAATCCTGCAGCCGATCAAAAACATAAATCGCGAGCAAAATTTTTCTACAAAAAGATTGAAAGAGAGCTACTAATTAATTTATCTTTCATCAAACAAAACAAGGTAACTTAAATTTAAAATATATTTTTGTTTTGTTTTGAGATGTTTGTTAATAATTTGATGAAGTTTTTTTAATAATTCTATCATTTTTGCTCCTTTTTTTTTTCAGATCTGCTAGTTCTACCAATTGTTTTTTGAATTCTTGTTATAGTGATTTTTTTTCTAATTAATTAGATATATTTTATTGGTTTGTTTTGATTATGCTTGG
>Ga0307517_10007120_pt1 | contig 16403 bp, 9 predicted proteins | sample 23_EM_MG_FD_194515 | JGI IMG/M metagenome (GOLD analysis project Ga0307517, IMG submission 194515) | Populus trichocarpa ectomycorrhiza microbial communities from riparian zone in the Pacific Northwest, United States - 23_EM | ecosystem: Host-associated > Plants > Roots > Unclassified | place... | reverse complement strand
TCTTTAACTTAAAGTAATTCAACTTAAACAAAATATCAAAATATTATGAAAGTAAAATGTTTTAACACAAATATTTTAAATATAAAGTTAGGTCAATGTTATCAAGGCTAATGGAATCTAAAGCATCTCTTGTTTTGCTCAAATTCCTACAAAGTATAAACATGAAAAAAACAATATGAATATAACCATATATATTAATGATAAATCTAATTTTAAAAAATTAATATCATTGTTAATGAAAATAGTAATAATAATTTTCAATATTATTATCAATATCATTGTTATTGAAAATAGTAATGAAAAAGAGTTTTTTATAATTGGGTGGTTTAATTAATTAAATTGAACAATGTTCAATTTGATTCAATGGCTTTTCAAGAGCGGAACAGAACATATGGAATGAAATAGGAACGTTTCGGGCGGAATTTAGCCGAAAAATCCGGAACGGACCGAGATTTAAAATGAGATGAAATTTGTTCTGTTTTGTTCTGTTTTTTGAATTGATATGGAATATTTCGATCATTTCGGACGAAACGGAACAGAATTGACAACCTTAATTACTATTCATATACCTTTTGACAATAATAGAAGTCTGTCAAAGATGATAAAGCAAAGGTTTTTTCTTCTTTGAAAAATAGTTGCACTGAACTCCCAAAAGTCACAAACTTCTTTGAAGTTGAATATATATATGCGTATTTATTTTTTTATTTTTTTATCACAGCCCTGTAGATGGATGTTTAAGAGAAGATAGCGTATAAAGTATAAACAACAAGCATTTTATATTTTTTCTTTTCTTTTCTTTTCTAATTATTTATTATATTTTCATTATCAATGTTTCACGAATAATTAATTAATGGTTGTTAATTTTATTTTTTATATATACAACCTAACAAAATGATTTTTCCTGTTTTCTTCTTTATTTTTTCTCAAAATTAGTATGAAAATAATAATTGTTGTTAAAAAAATAATGATTTTTCATAGAGCCTTAAAAAAAATAATGATTAAATGTAATTATTATTTTTTAACATAATTGAGGTTTAATAAATGATAATTCATCAATATAATTAAGATGCATAGTTTTAAAAAAAATTAATGACACTAACAACGAATATAAAATTGGTTTTTTTCTTTAAAAAATAATATCAACAATAAAGACAAATTAACATATATAAGAAAAGATTCTAAATATCAAGGATTTGATAGTTAATAATTTATCATTTTTAATTTTTATTATTTTTGAATAATATTTATGTTTCGCTTCAAAATTGAGCATGATATTAATTACTTACACAAAATACTCATTCATTTAAAAAATATCTACAAGTTGATTTATTTTAATTTCTTCGACTTAAATATTTTAAATTAATTAAAATATTAAGTAAATTTTATGAACCTACCCTGGCAATACTCGGGTACAATGATGGTTCTCAACAGAAGAAAATCCTGGAAAGACTGAAAGAGGGTGAGCGTGAACAGAGGTAATTAAGCCACAGCAGAAGACATCGTAAAGTCAAGCAACGAAGGATTTCTTCTTAATTCTCTAGGGTCTTTAATCATTTGTTTAATTTGTTTGAGCCAATCACCACTTGCAGACGATGAACAAGTACAAAATATTCTTTCCTCGTCACCTTTGATCTCCTATACTCTCGTCTATCCTTCCGCATGTCGATGTTGACTGCAAATAAAGTTTTTTCGCTCAAATGGAATATCATTTCAGATTACTGTTATGTTAAATCATGAATAAATTTTCACGTTAAAGCCGCCCATTATAGAACAAGAAAGTGAGCAACAAGAAAATCAAGAGTGTTCCAATGGATTACATCCCTTCTTTTCTCTTAACGTTATTGCTTATAGGAGAAGCAGCCGAAGGTATTGATACCATGAACACAACTCATTCCATTAGAGATGGTGATACAATTGTTTCAGCAGAAGGGACCTATGTATTAGGATTTTTCAGCCCTGGAAAATCAAAAAACCGATACGTGGGGATTTGGTATGGCAGAATACCTGTCATCACTGTAGTTTGGGTTGCCAACAGAGAAACCCCCCTTAATGATTCTTCAGGCGTTTTCAGACTTACTAACGAAGGAAGTCTTGTCCTTCTCGATCATGATAGGAGCTTGATTTGGTCCTCTAACTCGTCGAGACCAGCAACTAATCCAGCAGCTCAACTTCTGGATTCAGGAAACCTTGTTGTGAAGGAGAAGGGTGATGGCAGCCTGGAAAATCCCTTGTGGCAGAGTTTTGAACACCCAACTGATACTCTATTGCCAGAAATGAAGCTAGGACGGAATAAAATAACGGGCATGGACTGGAACATGACATCATGGAAGTCACCGGATGATCCTTCCAGAGGTAACTTTACATGTATCCTTGTTCCTCATGGATATTCTGAGGTACTACTGATGGATAATTCGAAAGTGAGGCACCGGTCAGGGCCATGGAATGGCGTGCGGTACAGTGGTACACCGTATTTAAGACCAAATCCCTTGTACACATATGAATTCGTTTCCAATGAGAAGGAGATATTTTTCAGGGAGCATCTTGTTAAAAAATCAACACATTGGAGGATCGTGATAACTCACGATGGTGAAAACCACAACTTCGTGTGGATTGAGAGCACACAGAGTTGGTTGCTATACGAGATAGGAAATACTGATAATTGTGGAAGGTATGCACTGTGTGGTGCAAATGGTATCTGTAGTATTCACAACTCTCCTTTCTGTGATTGCTTGAAAGGATTTGTACCAAATAACTCAAGAGATTGGAACAAGATGGATTGGTCAAAAGGTTGTGTAAGAAAGACTCCACTAAATTGTTCTGGTGATGGGTTTCAAAAGCTTTCTAAAGCGAAATTGCCTGAGATAAAATCATCTTGGATTAACTCGAGCATGAATCTTGAGGAGTGCAAGAACACGTGCTTAAAGAACTGCAGCTGTACAGCATATTCAAATTTGGACATCAGGAATGGAGGAAGTGGGTGCTTGCTTTGGTTCGGTGACCTGATTGATATTAGAATACTTTCTGAAAACGATCAAGATGTTTATATACGGATGGCGGCATCAGATCTAGGTATGAATTTATCTTCAGTCTAGAAAATTTGGTATGAGGATTTGTTTTTCATTTATTTTGCATATAAAATTCCATCTCAGATTAATTTTAACTAAACATATATTTTTTAAATTCTATTTTTTAAAAACCACCTAAAGGTGTTTTTTTAAAACCACAATTACAAAAAGCTAATTGATATAATCGGACTTGCGATAACGAGTAATTTTAAGCGGTCATGTGTAGGTTTGCCATAACTAGATAAAGATTTGTCCAAGATATATTACGTAGATGGTCTAGTAGATGTATTTATAGACTACTAAGACAAGTTTAGGCCCAAAAGAAGGTTTGGTCCCGCTAAATCAGCATAACGACTCAAAAATATCATAATTTTTTATCCAATTGTTGGATTGCGCTCAAATTTTTATATGAGTTTTCGGAGGATGTTTTCCTTAATGTAGCATGGAATAACTACTCCGATCATCAAATCTTTAAATTTGAAAAATCTCGCTCCCAAACCCTGGTTTTGGTGATTTTTGTAATTTTCATTATTATTTTTGAATTTCCTACTTTTTTTGCATTTTATGCTTCTTTTTTTTTTAATTTGTTTTTTATTTTCTAATTGAGATAGGGTTTTTGGCCTATTTAACGTTTTGTAAACCTTCTAAGAAGATAGACTTTAATATTATTATTTTAGAGAGAATAAACATGTGAATTTAAAAATTATGTGTCTTTTATTTGTTTTTGTTTTTAACTCTCGCCTGCATCACTAACATAATGTCAAACACTCAAATTCAAGCAAAGCTGAAATGAGAAATCATATGAATCAAAAGCAAAATTTATTCTTCTTTTGCCTAATTATCGTATCATGGTTTTATAAAACATCTTGTGACATGATGCAATGAGAGTTCCTTTGTATGTTTGTATGTATATACCATGATAACATGATATGCACAGACTGCTTGGCTTTAAAGAACTTTAAGAACAACAAGATCAATGACTTGATTTATCACATTTTACTCTGCCGTGAGTAGAATTACCATGGTAGCTATTGAAATGCTTCCAGTACCAAAAAACTACATTGGGATCTTGGCATTTCCTGTTATTGTCACTCTAACTCCAGTTTTCACTGTCATGGTATAGATAATGGTGACTTCTTGAAGATTCATACAAAATCCAATGTAAAGAGAAGGATCATAGTAAGCTCCGCATTGTCTACAGCTATTCTCTTCCTTGTCCTAGCCTTGTTCTTGTATGTTTGGAAAAAGAAGCAGCAAAAAAACGGTTCGTTGTTCAATCTACGAACATCTACAAATAAGTTACAACTACAAATTGATAGGAGCTCGTTATAATAGACATGTCAAGGAAATTTTAATGTAACAGAGAATAGATCAGATCCCCTGCTTCTATTTATTCTTAACATCTCTGCTTGCATGGCAAATGACAGGTGCTTTGCAAAGAAATCCACATAAGAAAGATGATTTGGACTTACCGTTGTTTGATTTGGGTACCGTGGCTCGTGCAACAAATAACTTTTCTGTTGAAAATAAACTCGGAGAAGGGGGCTTCGGACCTGTTTATAAGGTACTAATCTATAATTAATCACGCAAAGTGACAGCTTCCATATTTCGTTGTACAAACTCTGAAAACCACTGTATTTACTGGGAACTTAGACCATGAGACTGACTATTTCCAAGCATAAAACAATGACTACTTGGTAAGAGTTTCGACTTATAATTTCCTAACAGATGCGAGTAGTTTGCCACATCATACCTTGCTTTCCAACTTTCACAGGACAATGCTTATAATAATGACTGATTATTTGCAGGGAACACTGAGAGATGGACGAGAAATAGCTGTGAAGAGGCTTTCTAATAATTCAAGACAAGGAGTTGATGAGTTCAAAAATGAAGTTAAGTGTATTGTGAAACTTCAACATCAGAATCTGGTGAAGCTTCTAGGATGCTGCATTGAAGGAGATGAAACGATGCTCATCTACGAGTTTTTGCCTAACAAAAGCTTGAACTTTTTTATTTTCGGTATGAATCTCTCAAAACCTGAACAAATACATTTTAGTTAGCACACTTCACTTCTCAAAAAAAAAAAAAAACAGTGTACATTTTAGCATGGCATTGTACGAACACCAAAATCAACTGTTTGAGAGGTCATGCTTTGAGCAATGACCTAAAACTAAGCTTGGTAGCTAAATTAATTTGGGAACAGAAGCTATGAGCATCCTCGAACCATTTAGGACAACGGGTTGGTGGCGAAGAGGCTGCCATATCAATTTGTGATTATAACTGGAAATTTATCAAGTATTAATCACCATCACCTGTTCTGTTTTTCTTTCACATATATTTATAGATCTGATATGAACCATAGTGAACAGACTTGAGCAGATAATCGTGCAGGTGAAACAAAGGACAGGCTGCTAGATTGGCCGACACGCTACAACATCATCAATGGGATTGCTCGTGGACTTCTTTATCTTCACCAGGATTCAAGACTAAGGGTAATTCATAGAGATTTGAAAGCCAGCAATATTTTACTCGACTATAAACTGAAACCAAAAATTTCAGACTTTGGACTGGCTAGAAGTTTTGTAGGAAATGAAATCGAAGCCAACACTAATAAAGTGGCTGGTACATAGTAAGTGAATGCTCCATCATAGTAATATTTTATCTGCATTTTCCGCAAATGCAACTTAACATCCTATGAATAGGTTTTCCACCAAATGCAACTTAATATTCTACTAATACGTGCAGTGGCTACATATCTCCAGAGTACGCAAATCATGGAGTCTACTCGCTAAAATCAGACGTCTTCAGCTTTGGAGTCTTGGTGCTAGAGATAGTGAGTGGGAACAGGAACAGAGGATTCTGTCATCCGAATCATAGCCTCAACCTTCTAGGGCATGTAAGTTTCAAAACTATGTTCTTCAATTTAATTTACTTTGTGGTACCTGTATGAGGTTCCAACAGATGCATGAGCATGTTTACTGACAGTACACTTCAAATATACGAAAGGAAAAGAGAAAGGAGAGAGGAAAAAAAAAAGGAAGGAAGAAATTTTGTAAACTAATCGAGTCAGACAAAGTTAAGCATGTCAGACATGCCCTGTGCTTGGATTTGGATCCTAGAAGGGAACACAGTGGCAGTTGAAACATTTTCTTCAAGATACCAATTGTTATTAATAACATGCTTTAATTTATCAGGCTTGGAGACTTTTCCAAGAAGGGAGGCCTATAGAACTGGTTTCGGAATCAATAATTGAATCATTCAATCGATCTCAAGTGTTACGTTCAATTCATGTGGCTCTTCTCTGTGTGCAAGAAAATCGAGAAGATAGGCCGAACATGTCATATGTGGTTTTGATGTTGGGTAATGAAGATGCATTGCCTCGGCCTAAGCATCCAGGTTTCTTCATTGAAAGGGATGCTATTGAAGAAAGTTTACCAAAACCATTATCAGAAAACGAATGCTCGATTTCACTGTTAGATGCAAGGTAGGATGGTTGTGCTGATGACTTTTTCATGGATGTGATTGCGTATTCATAGAAGCTGTATGTCTAATGTTGCGTGGTGAAGGTGCATTTCCTCAGCCAAAACAACCAGGTTTTTGGTTGCTGAAAGGGATTTGAGTATATATACTTTATGTTTTCAAGAAAAAAATTATTTTATGTTTTCAAGAAAAAAATTATGTTTTTTCAATATGGGATTTAAGACCCATTAGTATATATATTCTATGTTCCAAAAAAAAAACTTTTTTTTTAATGTGAAATAAAAAACATTTTTGGTTTAAATACTTCAATTTAAAAGTTTAACATAATATTTTTTTGATCTGGGATAAAAAAATTTAAAATATTCTTTTAAACTTCATTATTTATAATATGTATAACCTATATTTACATGGATTTTTTTCATATAAAATATTAAAGCTTTAAATATATTTTTTTAATTTTTCCGGGTTGATCCGGATTAACCCGAGTTGACTCGGGTTGACCCATGAAACCCGGGATCCGGTCTCTTGACTGAATCAATCACTGAGCCGGGTTTAATAACTATAAATAAAACCTTACAACGGGTTTTTTAATAACAAATATCATGTGCAGATTCATAGAAGACTTCAAAGGGCACGCTAAGGTGTAAATCCTTAATCCCCTCAAACCAGACCTAAAAAAATTGGGCAACCATCATCTTAGAGAGGACAGGGTGTGAATGTTTTGAAGCAGATCAAATGAAGCTAATCTGCAAGTTAATGCCTAAAAAGAGCTTGGACTGCCTAATTTTTGGTTTGAGATTCTCTAAACCTTGCGCATTGAGTTCGAGAGCTCCTCTCATATATGTTTATAAATTTGATGAAAACTAGTTATATCTCATTTTGTACTCTGATAGCGTTTTTTTAAAAAATATTTTTTATTTAGAAATATATTAGAATAATTTTTTAAATTTTTTTTAATACCAGTATATCAAAATAATACGAAAATATAAAAAAAATTAATTTAATATAAAAAAATAAAATAAAAATTAATTTTTTAAAAAATAATTTTAAAACATATAAACAAAGGAGTCTTGAATTCAATTACACATCCGAACGCAGAGCGCACTACTAGACTAGCCGAAGCGCCACCACATTAGCAACGGGATTGCCAAGAATAATTCAGAGATGTGAAAGCCAGCCTAGCAAGGAGATTTGGAGAAAATGAATGCCATTTAACATTCAATTGTTGCGTGCCTTGGCTACATGTCACCAGAATACTTAATTGATGGACTCTACTCAGTAAAATCTCGGTGCAATGTTGCTTGTTAAATAATATTTCAACTCAAAAGTTTAATCCATTATACAAGGTTATTAAAAGAAAAAATGAGGTGGATGTAAGATTTAAATTTATAACTATTTAGTAAAAAAACAACTTTAATATCATATAAAATAATTATTTTAATTCAAAAACATAGACTATGAAGGTTTTTTATATATAGTATAAATTTATATTATGTAAGATAGTGTTTGTTATATTAGATAATATTAAATGGAAAATACAAGATTAGACTGAACTAGACTAGATAAATAATTGTTTTATCTTGTGTTTGGTATGTATTGGATTGTACTTGATAATTTGTTTTATTTTGTGTTTAGTAGACATTGGACAGAACACGACCAATCTAGACTGATTCGGATTTAAAAAAAATAGAAGAAGAATTTATCCATCCTAATCTGGTCAAAAACTCGAGTTGACCTGCGACCCTGATGACCCGAGATAAACATAGGTAAAAAATTTATTGACTTTTGTTTTTTGAATTTTTTTTTTTTTGTCAAAACAAGGTTGCTTTGATTTATTTTTTTTAATTTGGTTAACTTTGGTTGACCCTTTCGACCGGTAATCCAAATCTTTCCCTTGAACGACTTCCAAGTCAGGTTTTAAAAATATGATAATAACAAATTTTATCCATACATTAACTTCGTTCAACCTGTGCTGACTCTCTCGACCCAAGATCCGGGCCTTGTCGTGGTTTGTTTCCCAAGTGGGTATTGAAACTATTATAATAATAATTTTTATTTTTATGTTGACCCTAATCAAAGGCCTACTCGACCCGTGATCGGGGTTTTACACTAGAACGACCCTCAAATCAGATTTTAAAACTATAATAATAATAATTTTTATCTTTATATTTATCAGGATCAATAATCAACCTAACTCATGATTTGGGGCTTGCCCTGAGTCAACCTTCATGTCGAGTTTTAAAATTATGATAATAATTGTTGTTGTTATTGTTTTACCTTGCAATAATTTTTTAGATTGATTTTTATATTATTTCATCCTATAAAATTTAATTACCTAAGTATTTAGTTTTTTAGTTCAATTCGAATCTCAAATTTAATGAATTATGATTTTAAGAGATTAATCATGATTTATAAAGTTGACACGGGATTTCTTGGTTTTTTTAAAAAAAAAAAAAATTTCTTTTAAAAAAATGCTACACAAGTCTCCTTTGCAGTTTTATATACCCACAATACCCTTAATTATTGTTAAAGAAAATAAGATAATCAGATTACGAACTTACAAATTAGATAAAAAAAAAAATATTAAAAAATAGGACATGACTTTTTTTAGTACATGTATTTGTTTCGCAATTTAATTTTATTCAATTTTATTTTAAGTTTTCTTTTCAATAATATTTTGCTAATTTTAAAATTTTTCAAATTTCGTTAATATTTTTTTTTTCTTTCTAAAAAGTAATTAAAGGCATTTTGGGTATAATAGAACTCAATAGAAGGTTACTGTAATAATTTTAAAATATATAATTATTTTTTGTCAAATGTTTAAAATTTTAAATGTTCTTTATAATTTCACAATACCTAAAAGTTATTTTAATTTACCCTATCTCATTTTAACAGTAATGGAACAGTGAATAATAGCATTGCATGTATAATTCAAACAATCTAGCATCAAATCGAACAGGTGCAAATTGAGGCAACAAGAAAATGAGCCACCAAACTTCTCTAAATTTGTCACAAGTAATTCTTGTACGTAAAATACAAAACACAAGACATCAACGGCGGCTTTTAGACAAACTATACAAGTGTTTCAACAGTGATCTTACGCCATGATTTGCCTTTTTCTTTTTGGTTAACAGAAGAAACAATTTGTGCTTTTCTTGGGAGGACTATCCCTGTGCTGTGCTTGCATCAGATGAAACTCACAAGAAGGTGAGAAGTGCGCAGGTTACTTGCCACAGTTAAGTGTTACAGCTAAATTGACCACAACAAATAAAAATAAAAACCTTTTGTTTGGTCCAAACTGAAATAATTGCTGGACTAAACCCTAGAAATCGGATAATTGCTCGGATTTTCTCATTAATGTCATCCTTTCTCTAAGCCGGACAACTATACAAGCCTGTTGCTAAAATGGACATGCTATTGCTAAAACTAATATAACAATATTGATTCCCCATATTCCGTGGCTCTATTCTGAAGATTCAATATCAACAATAGAAGTCATACCAAAATTAGCAAAACGGGAGAAATGTGACATTTTGCGTCTATTTGAAGTTGGCAATCGCTTCCTCTTGCCATGAAATCCAGTCCCAACTAGTGAATCAAATAGATCACCCATGGCCATTTTCTTGATATTGTTATTTTCATCCATAAAACTGGAAACCAACAAAGATATCATGAAAGGCGTCAGGATCAGCTTTGAAGAATTTTCTTTAGCAAGAAGTGAGCTGACAAGCAAAGCATCCAATCAATTTTCTAGCTACTGACCATGAAGAAATAAAGAGAGGATTCCATACCGTTCACGAATAATTTTGAAAGCTTCTTTTGTTGCATAAGGTAGCCCTGTCTTTGGATCACAATACCTGGAACATAAATTCAGAATCAAAACAATGATTCTCATTGAGCATAGTTTGCATAAATAATTGGAAAGAGAGGGGGGGGGTGTAAGAGAAAAACTGAAAAGAGTACTTTTCATTGTGAACTTTTTTAATTTCAGTAGAGAGAAGATGAAAAGAAAAATGCATAGCTCTGGTATGGCAATATGTTTCCATGGTAAGTATCTTGGCTTAAGGTTTTAATTATTGAGCCTTGGGTGGGAAAGAATTTTATATTTTGCATATTACAGCAAAACAAGCTTATTTGATAATTTCCAAATTGATCAGGAGGTCTAGCTTTCTATTTTGAATTTCAGTTTCAGTGGTCTTTAATAAGTTGTTCTCAATTACTGACATTCTTAAAAAATGAAAGCATACTTGTGTTGATCCTATTTTAATAGTCCTGGCCCTAGTCTATTTAGAAGTTTACTCCCTATATATCTGTAATGTCCTTTCTCAAGAGACTTGAATAATGGAATAAAATTGAGATCTAATATTTTGTTTTATGCTTAGGGCATAGTTTTCTTTTTCTCGTCTTCCACCCTAATTTCTATATTCTAATTCTTCACCTTTCTTCTTCAATTAATCAGGTCTCAATCCAGCCTAAAATCACATACTCATCCTAATTCCAATATCAATTCCTTGAAACACCAATCCTTTATTTTACATAATTGTCTACATAAAATATTCAAACCTCATTCTTTATACACTGAAATACTTTCTATTCTCAAGCCTTTTCTGCATTAATTGCATCTTGACTAAATGCATCCAGATTACAGTCAAGAATCTCATCACTTGGAAAAAAGCTCATGCCTATCCAAAGGATGTTAACCATGTGCCTACAGCCTGCCAGTTTATAGCTTGCTTGAACACTCAATTCCAGAAAAGTTGGTCACTAATGCCTTGCTTCTTGTCTTTTATTATATTTGAAATAGAATCAAATATGCTTAGTATGAGCTATATTAATGAAACCTTCTTTTTTTTTTGTCTTAGGATCATAATTCTAGATCTTAACTGAGTTTCACTAATGCCTTGCTTCTTGTCTTTTATTATATTTGAAATAGAATCAAATATGCTTAGTATGAGATATGTTTATGAAACCTTCTTTTTTTTGTCTTAGGATCATAATTCTAGATCTTAACTGATTTTCACAGAAGGAAAGGCAATGGCATTTCTTTCTTGTTTCTTTTAAGCCCCCATCTGCTTAGAAATATAGTTCGGATCAGCCACTCAAGTATATCCCCTTTTATTGGGTTCTCACATCATTAATGCCACTCCATTCAAGTTGAACATCGAAGGCAATGGTGATGTGACTAGGAACAGTTTATCAATTAAATCTTCTAGAGGTGCACGATGTCCAATGACAAATTGAAAGAAAAATCAAAATCCTTCACCGTTTCAATTCCTTCTATCATTTCATTATTTATTTGGATAGATCAACATTCAAAATTATCAAACTCAAGGTGATGAGCACCAAATAAAAAACATGATTCGCAAACTAGCCTAGCACTGTCACATTTCAAAATAAAAGAACCACAAGTTATCTCAAGCTGATACTTTTAAACAAATAACAAGTGACCATTAATGTGGAAATGAGCTCTTACTTGGCAGGCAATCCTGTTACAGCACATATAGCCTTCTCTGGATCTGGCAAGTGATTGGTATAGAAAAGGATTATCAAACCACAGAAATAAAACATAACAAAGGACATCAACCTAACAACAAGATCCATAACGCATCTTTTTATTTTATTTTTTTCTTTTTATTGCTTCAAATGTCTAAAACTGAAGATCTAAAACATTCAAAAAAGGGCAAAGAATGTTTCGAGTCACAAAGGAGATGCAAATTTCAATTTTCCATATGCAAAGATAATTTTAGCAAAACTGTGTATGGCAAGGATGCGCTTTTTATATGTCTGGATCTTCCAGATCTTAGATAGATATCTGGAGATAGAATACTTTCAAAAGAGGGGTACTAAACTTGTCTTCAGCACCTTTCATCACAGTAGGTATCTCATTTAAACAGCCAAAAGCAGGAGAATTATGTTTCTAAGACTAAAATACAGGTCAAACTAAAAGAGAGAATTTTCTTGTGGCAGTAATTCTGATGCAAAATTCAGGAAAATATCCAATCCAGATGTGTGGGTATGCTCACATCATGCACTGATACCATGCCAAACAACCAATTGTATTTCAAACGTTATCCAAATGAAATAGAGAAGCCAATTTCTATCCATATAAAAAAAAATTCAGAGGTAATATAATCAAATCCTAGGATTGATTAAGCTTTATGCTCATCATGCCAAGTGAATAGGAAACATTGACAGCGGCCTGAAGATCACACGAATCTAAGTACAAAATAAAGAGCAGTTTTGTGAATATCGATCCTGCTGCTTTGATCAAAGCACGGCTCTCTCAGATTATATACATTAAAAATGGAAGAAAGATCAAACAACAAAGCCAGAGAAAGTGGAGCCACTGACCACTGCAAGTTTTACATCTGATTTTTTCAGTAAGCTAGCATTGATGCTATTATTAGCAGCATTTAAACATAAACTTACATGGAACAGATGTTGTTGAAAGCTGTGACTGAAACGACAATCCTTTGAATTCTAGATAGGAGCAACCTGGAAGAAATGAACAAATTGACATAAAACAGTTATGATAATAATCAAAACCTTAATAACATGCAGCACATTAATAGATATTAACAGTTGCATATCTAAAAATGATTCAAATATAAACAATAGTAGCTTGCCATTTTTAGAAAAATATCGAATCTGTGGGCCACTGTACACAGCTTTGTGCACAATTGCTCTTTTCTTAACTTCTTCCTCCCTTGCTAAAACACGCTCTAAGTTCCTTAAATTCACGATTTCTGCCAATGCCAATTACAACATAGAACATTCAAATTGATATTATATGAGACGTAACAAAGAATCTCACAACTTCAATCAATCAGGCAAACGTTCCAGCAAAAACACATCATGAGAAAAACCTGTCTGTGCTGCTTCAAGAAGCATTTCTTCTTGTGTCATCCTCTTCTCCTCGCCTTCTTTTTTTCTTTTTATTGGCTGGAGAAAAACAAAATATTTATCTATCCCGATTGCATAATTGTACATTTTAAAATTGAGAAACTTAAGAACCAAGAAAGGAAAATCTTATCAGGCAACTTTCATGATGAAAGAACAAATATGCCATCAGTAGCGAATAACTGACCTTCATTGTTGCCTGCAAAGCTGCACGTATTGCATCTCTCTCAGCTTGCCTAACAATGACTGAGGTTCTTGTAGATTTCCTCACTATTCTTTCCCCTTCCACGTCATCAGGAGCATCTTGATGGTCAGGAGTAGCAGGTTGTTGAGTTGATTTTTCATTCATGGAAAGCTTATCTAATTTTGAAAGGTCTTTCTTTTTCGTTTTCTTCTTTGGTAAAGTCTTTCCAGGAAATATAAGCCGCTTCTTGTTCTGCGGCCTAAAAAATGATCAAGAATTAGAAATTTCAACAGATTAGAAGTGGTTATAGCTTGCTTCAGCTGATAGATTTCAAACCTTTCTTCTACTTCCTTTTCTGCTTCATCTGGCTCAGGCTCCTAGCACCAATATGAAGCACAAAAGTAAGTAGTAACATTTTCATGTTGGCTAAAAAGTTGAAAACCACAATCGTTGCATTAAGATTAGTTAGAGGTGACAAATATATACACACAAAGTAAACAGTAAAAAAATACTCACGTCTTCGTCAAAGTCACTATCAAACTCATCAACAGCCTCTCCCTCCTCTTGATAATTATCATCATCCTCTTCCTACATATATGAGAAAACATTTTATAAAATTGTGGGTTTTAACTTACAGGCCTCATGGCTACAAGAAAAGGAAAAAAATGAATAATAAAAGAAGCACAAGCTGCTACCTTCAACGAACCATCCCTGAAGAGAGATCATGTGACCTGATTATAGTTATTCGTAATATCACAATTGAATGATACCAATTTAGTTTGACACGATGGTCGCATGCGACCTGGTTATAGTTATATGTAAAATCACCATTGAATGAAACCAATTTAGTCTGATACAATTTTACTCCTTTTTTTTTTTTTTTTTGAAGATATGAATTTTACTTACATCTTTAAGAGCTTCCTGGTTCCAAAACAACTCGTCCTCTTCAAGTTCATCGTCAATCAACTTGGTCATCCTTGCATAAAAAAAAAAGCATCAAAATCTGAATATTAGGGATTTTTTTCTAAAAAAATCATGTTTCTCATGTACCTTTCTAAAGAGAAAATCACATAAAAAGGTTTGAAATTCTAACCGTTTTCCTCTTGTTGCTCGAGAGGCTCGGTCCAGAAGCATAAGTGAATCATCTTCCTTAGAGACTTCCATGATAGCTACTTCAATGTATGAAACCAAATCTAAAATCAACAAAATTGTGTGACATATTAACAATGGAATAACTAGCCCTAATCTTTCCTTGTTTCTTCTTCTGTTTCTTCTTCATGCATATTCTTCTACAAAATAAGCCTACTTTTCTCAACTTCCATGTGATTATGAGAAACAGATTGAAAATGCAAATTGACTGGCTATAGGGCTTTGTTTATAATGCTATGAGATGGGAAATTTCCCTAACTCCAATAACTTAGATTCCTCCGAAGGCAAGAGCCAGTTTGACAACTAACAGGTGATATATAAATAAATCAGCATATAATTAGTCATTTAATTTGTACAAAACACTGCTACCTTGAATATGCATGATGATATTAACACACAAGCTTACTTTGAATACAATCATTATGCCTTTCTATTAAACAAGACAAAAGAAAATCATAGTATCATACATTCAGAAGTTCTTACAAGAACTAGAACCTTAACAAAACAAAATGACAATTCTCGCAGGGTCATTTCATCAAACACTTTGCGAACACTGAAAAATATAACATAAACCCTAAAAAACAACCAAACCCACTTGAATTTACTTATCTAAGAATGTAAAAAAAACCCAGTTTCCCATTATTTTCGAGATGGCCCATTAACAGCTGCAAAGAATAAAATCAGGCACTAAAAAGCAAAGAAAAGATTTTTCAATTTACCTGGTATTTAGATGCAAATCCGACTTGGAGAGAGAGAATCTGTTATTGATGAAAAACCAAGTTGGATCAATTTCTGAGGGAAAAAAAGAGTTGAGGGTTTCTTCGTCGGGGGAATAGGGAGAGTCCACACCAAGGACCAACTTCCATAAACTACCGGCCTCGAGTTCTGCTCTCTTTATTAAGGGTAAACTTTATTTTTGTTCCTATGCATTCATCATTGTTTCACTTCAATTACTATAGTTTAGTATTTTGCAATATTGCCCTTCTATTTTCCCAATGTTCAAACGTTCCTTGTAAACCTATCTTTCCAATTGGTGTTTGAGATTTCTTTCTTCTTCTTCTTTTATTTATGAATCACATATGCGTTGGGGTTTCAAAAGGAAAAAAAATATGAGAAGTATAAATATGAAAAAGTCAGTTTTTTGTTAGAGCATCTCCAATGCAAAAAATCAAATTAAGAAGCTAAATTGATAAAATGGCTTTTTGAATAGTATAAATATAGCTTTTTTAATTATATGCATTCCAATGGTAAAAAGCTATTTAGAAAAGTCATTTATATTTTAATATATTTCATGTTAAATTCATTTTTATATAATTATGTAACTGATTTAGATATTTTATATATAATATAATTATGATGTTATTAATTATATAATAAATATGAGTAATTTATAAAAATAATATAAAATTTAATGAAATAATATGAAATTTAAAAGATATAATTTAAAATTTATTTATATGAATATTTTTAATTTTCAGTTTTATATGTTATTGTTAAAAATTTATTTTTTTAAAAGTAAATTCAAATTCAAACTTTGAAAAAACCATCAATATTTTAAAATTTGATTTTCAATTTTTTTAAAAAAAATTCATGCTTTGAAAAAATGACCTCCACCATTTTAAATT
>Ga0307517_10007119_pt1 | contig 16405 bp, 17 predicted proteins | sample 23_EM_MG_FD_194515 | JGI IMG/M metagenome (GOLD analysis project Ga0307517, IMG submission 194515) | Populus trichocarpa ectomycorrhiza microbial communities from riparian zone in the Pacific Northwest, United States - 23_EM | ecosystem: Host-associated > Plants > Roots > Unclassified | place... | reverse complement strand
TATGGATTTGTACAAGTTTCAAACCCAAAAAAGCTTTCACTTATAAAAGTGTGTTAAAGAATAATATAGATCATATTTTGAGATCTTATCTAAAAACTTAAACTATTTGATTAAGATGGTTCTTTAATATAGATTCGAATAGTTATACTTAAAACATTTTAATTATCTCCTTTTTAGTCTACCTCATTTGTAAGTAAACTTTAAAAATTACACGGAATGTTTAGATTTCCTTGATAATATCCGGAGTAATCACATCTTATCGCGTGTGGTGCAGGTTAATTCTATGTTCAAAACAATATCGGTTGGAGCAATTCTGGCAATTGGGTACGTATAGTAAGAGAAGTATGTGTAGTTCTATTAGATTGATTAAACAGTAAAATTCATTTCAATAATGCCATCTTGAGTCTTTTTTTTTTCCTTTCCTTCAACAATGACTTCTAGGCAACAAATTAATTATATAGGCCACTGTTGTTTTCTTTATACTCCAACGATTGTTGTGCCTTGAAAGCCAACATCTTTGACAGATGGATCAATCAAATACCATGCCGACAACTCCATCTAGCTGTACTGATATGGCCTTTCGTCTTTGAAAATCAGCTTGAGCGGCCTCTCAGTTGTGTGCACACCACAACCTTGCCTTTAATCTTTGCACGGTCTAGAGTATTATCCATGCAAAAGCTGGGGGGGTCTTACTCTATACACTAACCTTGGAAGGGAGAGTCTTGCCCTGAGACATCTTCTCTCCAGCTATTATGGAATTCGTTTGAGTAGGTGTTAGTGCAACATTAACGCTGTCGGATAATATATAATTGCAGATTAACTGCTGGCCTTGCCAGCTGCTATATGGTAACTGACTCTTCAATGAACGAGACTATAATATAGTTGAATGATTGCACAGTTGTTGCTTTAGTTGCTACATATTCTTGCAATCCAGCTCCAGTAACATCTAGCCATGATTGGAATTTAATCATCGACTGTGTATTGGGAACTCGTCAGGTCTTGAGTTATCCAGCAAGAATTATAGGAGTGAATTTTTCTCGATCAATTTCACTGCAAGTAGACTGTAGACCAGTACCTTTGTGCACTCTAGTTGAAATACTAGCATTAGCATAGTACATCTGAGCCAGGTTTATAAAATCTGTTTAATATTTTAATTAATGTAAAAAATTTTCAGTTAATGAAATTATAATAAATCAACATTGATTGTGGCAATTTTTTAATTTAATATATATTTTTTAATATTTAATATCATGAAGATGTTTGATTTTGATAAATGAATAAAGCAAACATACAATCAATTAACTATATAATCTAAAAATCTAATCAAGAGAATCAATAATTGATAAAAAAAAAAAAACAAGAATCAACGACGAAAGGGTGCTCGAGCAATTTATGTTGAAAGGGTGGTTAATTTTAATCAATGAATCCATAATTATTGATTGAAAAAACCTATTGTTCTCAACTTGATTGTTATTACTACTCCACATCAACGTGATTTTGAATATCAAATTCTTTTAACACATACCGAAGAATCATGATCAATTTTAAAATGAGTTATTTTAAGCCATATAAATGAGTATAAACTAAAATATAATGAATTATTAACTATCAAATCCTTGTTATTTAAAAAAAAAAAGGAATTATCCACTTTTTTTTATTTAAAAAATGGTGTTTTTTTCGTGATATTAAATATCATAAAAGTATGCATCTTAGATTGATCAATAATCAATTATCAAACCTCAATTATTATAAAAACGAATTTGGCAAGTTATCATTATTTTCTTATGATGAGGTTGCATGAAGAATCATTATTTTTTACAACAACAATTATTTTCTATATTAATTTTGAAAAAATAATTAAAAATCCAAAGTCATGAAAAATCATTATTAGTTTTTGTGAGGTTGTAAAAATAACCGTTAATTATTTGGAGAAAATTTATATTGAGAAAATGATAAAATAGTAGATAATAAAAAACAATTAAAGAAGCAAAGAAGACTGGGCCAGGCCTTCTCGCGTGGGCATGGTGGCAACAACTAGTTGTTTGACAAAAATGGGATGTAGTCTGAAGTGTGTAAAAAAATTAATGCAAAGGGGAGAATTGCATGATCCTTAGCATATGAATTTTCTTAAACTGATATGAACTTTGAATGCATCATATCTTCTGTGATAGGATATTGCAAGATAAAGGCATACACCTTAGTGAACTCAAAATTAGCTACGAAAGCTATCAGCAGTAGAAGGCTTGTTTCTACAACGAAAGCACATTCAGAGCAATAGGACTCCTGACCTTGTGAATACCACTACTCCATGTCAGAGCTCCAAACACAAAATTCCCATCACTAGTCTTCAGAGGTTTAAAATCTATCTTGAAAGACAGTTTTTCGCCTGTCTTTGTGAACTTGAGAGTAGCAGGTGTCACTGTAACTTGAACACCAGGTGGATAATCAACCTTCGCAACATAAACAGTTTGTCCTGTACCATAATAAGTAACTGTTCTGTACACTGATATGCTTCCATTCATGTTAGACACGCCAATCGAGGGGTAGTTGAAATCGTATGATGGTTTAGTTTGCTTTGGGCAATAAGTTGGCTGTCCTGTGAGATTTTTCAATTGTGCAGGCCTTGCACCAGTGCTGCAGAGAAAATTAATAACGTCATTGGAATCAAAGTCATAAACTAGTCCTGGATTCAATGCTGCTAGTGGATTTATGTGTCCGGATCCATAGTCAAAAGGTGTGGCCTGGGTGTCATCTGGATCTCTCCCAATAAGTTTTCGAGTGTTATCCATGACTATAGCTGTAAAAATGAATTCAAGTGATAGATGTCAGATATGGAGAAAGATGTCCAAAAAACTTGTTAGTGAATTGAAATTTTTCTGATAATTTTTCACCGCTGCAACATCTAACCTGTTGTCATTATTGCTGACTTTATCGCTGCTGGACTCCAAGAAGGTCTGTAAGATTTCAAGATTGCTGCAACTGCTGAAACATGTGGGCAAGACATGGAGGTTCCAGAGATTATGTTGTAGTTCACGGATCGCCCAGCTGCGTCATCAGTTGACACTGGAGACCATGCTGCCAAAATATTCAGACCAGGAGCTGTAATATCTGGCTGCAATTGGAATTCACATAATCAAGCCAAATTGTGCTTCAAACATTTCAATTCCTTCTTGTCTACCTCGTGTAGTCATCAACTTTAAAAGGTACACATGATTGAATCGATATATTTAAAGGTTGGATAGGGTTTACCTTGATGATATCCGGGGTTATAATATTTGGTCCTTGTGAAGAAAACACTGTCACTTCGGGTGCAGGTTTTGTGTTCAAAACAGTAACTGTTGGCGCAATTCTTGCAGTTGGATTCCTATTGAAAGAGAAGTGCGTTTAGTTCTGTTAGATAAGTATTAAATTTCAATTCTATAATGCCATTTTGAGGCTTTATTTTCTCTTTTTTATGTTTCTCTCTTATGAATTCTTTAGGCATCAAGATAGAGAACTCACTTTTGTGCTTGCATATAAGCCTGAAGTTGTTGTGCTTCTTCTTGACCGATTAATGTGCTTGGTATTACAGACTGAAAGCCAATTTCTTTGACAATTGGATCAATCAATATAATTCCTACACCTCCACCTAGTTGTACAGCTACAGCCTTTTTTCTTGGATCATCAATAAGAACCTCAGTTATGCACACCACAATCTTCCCTTTAGTCTTTGCAGGGTCTAGAGTATTGTCCTTGCAAAAGCTGGGAGACAAAGAATAGATTAGAAACCACTGCTTTAAGAACAAGAACAACTCACTGGTTTTGCTCCTCAATGGTCACGAGTTCGGGTTCTCTCCGGGCCACTGTTGGCTTATATGGTCGTTAACTTCAGGGTCCGTGGGATTAGTCGAAATACGCGCAAGCTGACCCGGACACCCACGTTAATCCAAAAAAAAAAAAAAACAACTCACTGGTCTTGGATCTAGGGAATCTGGTGAAACTTTATTTTATTTTCACTACCAAGTCAGAAGGTATTGATTGATTTTGAAAATGATGGTGAAAAATCTAGGATTCTTTGAATTTTTGTTTCCAAGAATTAAAATTCTTCATAGGAACTTGGTTGATTTGAAGAACTTGTTTCAGAATTAGATAAAGGACTTGGAGATTAACTCCTGAGGTAATCGATTAATGAAGGCTTTGTGAGTTGCAACAGAAAGAGTCACTGCCAGATTATTTTTTCTCTCAAGTAAGCTAACTGAAGAATAAACATATGATATGGAACATATATAGGAGTTAGATAATGTCTCCAGGAATATTGAAGTTGGACTCTTCATGAAGCTTTGCAGCTCTATCATATATATTTAATCAAATAAAGAAGATACCTCGCATTCTTTGCTGTAACACCTGGTACAGCTGCATCACTTCCAGCTATCAAACCGTATGAGGTTTCCATTTTCAGAGGATTTAGTGAAAAACCCTGAGAACACAGCAATGTTTTCATGTGAAGAAAGTTCTTACTAAATACAGTAGCTATCTTGGCCCCAATCTTTTGTTTTTACGCACAAAGAAATGAAAAGGAAAAAAGTATGATAACGTTTGCAAAAATCACCTTCAAAATTTGTGAATTTCCAAGATAAATGTTTGAGTCAAATTCCCTGTCCAAAGAGCTAGCAGCAACAGTGAGGATCCAAGGAGCAACATTGGCTGCAGTCTTTGGGGAAAATGAGTTCCCTGCTGAAGAAGACACAACTATTCCTTTCCTGAATGCATGGAAAGCTCCAACAGAAGTTGCACTCTCAAAGTAAATAGGCTCAGGAGGGTTAGCACCAAAGGAAAGAGAAAGGATATCAACTCCATCATTGATTGCATCGTCCATGGCAGAAAGAATATCAGCATCATTGCACAGGTTAAACCAGCAAGCCTTGTAGATGGCAAGTCTGGCATATGGTGCACCACCTCTTGCAGTACCTCTGGCCATCCCAAATAAGCTAACATTAGACACCACAGCTCCAGCTATAGTTGAGGCAGTGTGGGATCCATGGCCATCACTGTCTCGTGCTGATCGGAAGAAAGTGCCACCGAAATCTTCTAAGGGCCCATTTTCTGCTTCAAATCCTTTGAAGTAGAACCGTGCTCCTACAACTTTTCTGCAATTTCCAATCCAATACATATTGTTGCAACTCATGATTATATTTCGTTGAAATTCCGGTATTAATCACGAAACTAAAAATCAAAGTCCTTTTTCTTTTTTTATCAAAATAGTCCTTTAAATCAACTTTTGTGCCTCATGATTGGCCATGATTTAAAATTGATAACCATTCAGAGAAAGAATGCTGGTACATTGGAGCAAAGGAAATGCTAGATACCTGTTGCAGTTAGCTGATGTAAAATTTTCACCAGCAACACATTCTCCCTTGAATTTCACAGGCACAGTGCCTAAGCCTGTATCGCTGAAGCTCTCAGACTCGGGCCAAAATCCTGCAGTAATGAATTAATGATGAAAAATGATTTACTGTAATTGTGCTGAAAATGGAGCAAGAGAGAGTCCATTAAGAGCTGGATATAATTGGCAACAAAAAAGAGCTGAATGTAAAGAATTACCTGTATCAATGACACCAACAATAACATCAGACACTGACGAAGTCACTGGCCTTTGGTTATTCGCATAGGGAGAGTTTACGCCTAAAAAATCCCATGAATGCGTTGTGTGGAGCTGATTCGTTCGGCTCTCGAACACAGAAACAACCGAATCACTTTCTGCAGCAAGAGTGAATGTGATAAATCAGTATAGCTATATCTACTAGTAAATTATCCGTGTAGTTCAAAACAAATCTGTATGTGCAATGTTAGATGACATGCTTCGGTTTGTCTTTTTCCTTCTGTATCTCTCCAAAACTTTTTCTTAGCAAAACTGTTATCGGGTTGACAAAAACATAAGAAAATTCTTGAGAACACAGTACCTGCAAGCTGCTGAGCTTGCTCTTGTGTTAGAATGGCTGAAAAACCTCTAAAGCTTTTCGTATAATGGTGAAGAGCTACTTCCTTCGCTTCATCGAAACTGAAAATTGGACAGATTCTTCAGCAATGTCAATATTAAACTAAAAATCTTAGTGCATTAAAACAGAGTAATTAGGTCCTTGCCTTCCAGTAACTGAAGCAAGTATCTCATGGTTATCATTGATCACGGATTCTTCATTAGGGTGTGAATGCTCTCCCATGTAAACTATATAATGCTGCATGTTGACAGAAAGCAAAAGAAACAAGAAAGCTCAATAAGTCACCATTTTAACATACTTGTTTCGTCATTGCGTAAGCAAGACACTCATAATGCAATTTGTTGAGTACTTGAGGCAATGAAATGCCATCAGATTATCCCATGAATATTACCAATCTTCACAGGCAAACATGCTTTTCATAACTTTACTATCTCATAGTCTCACAGGCTTACCTTTGTCTTCTCAGTGGCTGTGGCTCCATGAACTTGTGCAACTGTGATGAATAAGAGAAAAGCAAGAAAATTGTCAACTCTCATGACTGTTAAGCAAGCAGAGGTGATAGAAAGAAAAACTATTAAGTGGCTAAAAGTAATGGACTCAGATAACTGAATACATCATACATGCCTTTTTATAGCCCAAATCCAAATTCCAAAGAAGAAAGATTATGTATTATATTAACATTCCAAAGCCGGCTACAGAAAAATAATGGGGGGGGGGGGGGTGCTATTGCATATATGAAAGGTAATATACTCCAAGTTAATAATGCATTCAAAATACATGTTGCTGTGTATAATTGGTTTCTAGTTGAAGTCTTGAAGCCGGCTGCAGTTTGCCCAAATATTTCCTTAGCCGGATAACCTTTACGACACTAACAAAGAATATTTGTGTCTATGCGAGGACCATTTCTACTTGGCAGAGGTGTGAACTGAAAAGGTATTTTAAGCACATAAGAATATGCTGACATATTGGAGTTTTGAGCATGTTTCTATACAATGTATGCTTTAAAATATAGTACATATGGAGTATGGACTGGTATGATAAGCAACTCAAGGGTATGGCATCTCTCTATCATATAGTATTATTTAGCTGTCCGGTGATGTTTGAAGTTCGAACTTGGTGAAACATGCACATCACAGTTGTGTTTTTACTTCTTCCCATTCTTGATAGATGCCAAATTTTGGATGGTTTAAATTAATGTCAACTCTCAACGTTCGAAGACCCAAATGGAAGGCAAATTACTTCAGGTTTTTATCACTACCTCGCCGAAGAATAAACTGTGGTGCCCATGTGAACAACGAAAATCGATCACATATTGTGTCTGATCTCTTTGCATTACCCAAATGGAAGTGTTTCCGAGTTGAGACCTGGTCCAGCTTCCAAGGAATGACTTCGATGATATTTCTAATGTGCTGTGACTTAATTGCTTGAACCTGGCCAGAGATGCATTTTATGCGAGGAAAATAAAAAAGAAGGATCAGGACCTCCTGCTTGATTCCTTTTTTGCATGATCTCGCTCCTTATCACGGCAAGCTCTGAAAAGAAGCAGCAATAAAAGGGCCCACAGGCTTCCTAGTTTCGCTGCTGTTGTTCCCAAAATGAGGGGGTAAAAGACTTTGCTGTTGAGATGATTAACACTTTGACTCATTAACTGCACAAAATCCAGTGTTCGGCTCTTATGACTTCCATTCATTAGCTGACAAAGGACAGAAAAGTGTGTCCAGAACCCAACTACATCCACATGACTGCTGCATCCATTGAACAGCAGCTGTGCATCTCTGGAACACAGCAACCACAGGCATAAATTTTGCGTTTATTGATTTACTTGTGTTCGTACACTTTTTCCTTATCTGCAAAGTGAAACCGCAGGTACTAACCAAGATCCATGTTGGCCAAAGATTCATACCAAGACAAAGCATTGAGGGAGTTTCCTGGTAACTAATCCGAATACCAAATCAATTGAAACTTGAGCATATGTAATGATATGTTAACAAAAGAAAATAACTCAAATAAACAAGCTGCTGCCTGTCCTAAACGGCTGCAAAGGGATGGACTCCATATTAAAAAATCCAAACTGCAACTTTTCCTCAGAACCCTTTGAGACAATAAGAGAATAATAAATCACTATACAGAACCATTTTTTGTTGGTGCTCGTTTGACCGATTCTAGGCAATGGTATGCATTTACCCTGGCTGGTATTCACCTCATCCAGGCATCAAGGTCAAAAACATAAGAGAATAGCAAATGTATTCATAAATACACTTGCTAAGAACTAAAGCCCCCCCAGCTCGTATAAACAAAAAAATTGACACCCAATACCCTATGGCTCCAAGATATCCCTGAAACTCGACCAACTGGCAAAAAATCATAGTTAGTAAGCAATATTACACCGCAAACATAAGTTGGCAAGAAGCATAATATTGAACATGATGCACTTGCTAAGAACTAAAGCCCCCCAACTCGTATAAACAAAAAAATTGACACGCAATACCCTATGGCTCCAAGATATCCCTGAAACTCGACCAACTGGCAAAAAAACATAGTTAGTAAGCAATATTACACCACAAACATAAGTTGGCAAGAAGCATAATATATGCATCATGTCCACGATCCTGGGACAATATTTCTGAAACTCTTCTTTTCACACAATTTCAAACAAGCGTTTTCAGTCATTCCATCCCAATACAAAGGGAAGGTCAAGTCACCTTCCCCAAAGTTAAATATTTCGGTGGATCCAGCAGCAATAACTAATCACATAGGTTGCACTCACAGGCATTGGCCAGTGTGTCTCTGTCATCATCTTCATTAACCTTCCTCCCCAAACTCCTTTGTGAATCTCTCATGGACATCTAGATCAGCTTTGCTCACTGTTGGCTTTTGTCTTGCTAGGACCTTGTCAAAATCTGTTTTCATGATAGGGGGTGGAAGGATCTGCAGATGTGGTTATCAGCATTCAACATAATTTAGTTACTATAACAATAAACAAAGCATCAAAATGAAAACACCCCACTTGTTATCTCTCAAGGTCTACATATGTTTCCCCACAAATAAATATCCTTTTTATACATGTTTAGAGAGAGAGAGAAAACAAAATCTTTGATTTTAACTAGCAAATCAGATCCAAAGCATGCCCAGAGCCATTGCTCTGTGCAGTGGTAAAGACATGGTATTCCAAACATAACACTGCAAGTTCAAGTGTTATGAGCAGCCAAATCATCAAAAAAGCTGAAGGCAAGCCTAATCCTATATTCTCCCTGTCAAACCCAAAAAAAAAGAGGCAATAACAGGTTTTATTTTAAAGCATCAGCTAATACCTTTTCTGCAAGCCCTTGTGCTGCAAGGTCCTGCATGGAAATTTGGACAGCACCAGGTTGCTTCGGTCCACAAGGCACCCACATATCATCAGAAGTATGTATGAAAAACATAGCATCTTGGGTTTTACGAACTGGTTCAAAGAGGACATCTTTGACCTGAGGGGAGCAAAAATAGGCACAAAGCATGGTGTTAGCCACTCAACCATTACAACCAAGAAAAAAAGAAGTTTTGAAATGAAAGACTGAAGTGGCACTGTGCTTACACAAACAGAAATATCTGAACCTGAAAAGCCCTCTGTCCTTCGTGCCAAGCTTTCAAAATCACTTTCAGTCAAGTTGTGAGGAGTATCTCCTAGATGCACCTGGGCAAATAATTTAAGCAACATCAAAATCCATAAAATATGTAGCTCAATAAAAATGATCTAATATCAAAATATGTCTCATAATAGAATACTATTTTACAAAATCAACGACAAAGTCCTAATACCTTGAACATATGTTGACGAGCCTTCAAATCAGGCAGCGGGATATATATGCGCTTGTCAAAACGTCGTCGGATGGCCTGTATTCACACTGATTAGAAATAGTGCCAAATAGTCCACATGATTCAAAATTAAATACCAGAAATAATCTCAGAAACCCCCTTACCTGATCTAGAGCATATGGAGTATTTGTTGCTGCAAGAACAAGAACCTTCTGGTCAGTGGTTCCTACCCCCTATATATCAGAAAAATAAGGTCAGACTTCTTCACAATAAAATTGAAATTGTGGGGAATGTTCACCTATATGTTAGTTGGATTTTACATAACCATCCCGAATTCCAGGATACAATAAATTACTAGAAATAAGGAATTTATAATCCATGGTGTCAAGTTTATGTTAATAACTTAAAAATGACATAACTAAAAACCACATTCACTTAATCTTCTTACTTCTAAGGCCAAGAACTTCTCTCAACCAGAATCTTTGGCAATTGTGTTTAACAATTCTCTCAGACATAGTCAAATCAAATTTTATGTCATAAAATGAAAAGCATTGACAATTGCAACCAAAATAAGCTACAATGAGCTAGAGGGCAAGATACAAGCCTTATAATAGCATAGAAAAACATAATGGTAATGTCCTTCATCAACTTCCAACACATGAAAACAGATACCTGCATCTGCACGAGAAGTTCAGTCTTGATACGTCTCGAAGCTTCACTCTCATTGCCCTCTCCACGTTGACCACACAAGGAATCTATTTCATCAACGAAAATGATTGAAGGAGCACTTTCACGGGCCATTTGGAAAAGGTTTGAAACAAGCTTTTCACTCTCACCCATCCACTTTGAAACCAGATCTGATGAAGAAACACTGGGGGGGGGGGGTTCAAAACCAGCAAGTTACGGTCTAATCACAAACATAATCAACAACAGAACAGGTGAGATGTTTACAGAAAGGCAAGAAACATGACAGCAGCAGCAAAGAATATTGCTCCCTTTAGAAGGGGGAAAGGAGAAAAGCATGCATGAGACTAAGACGGAAATTAAACATCAAACTGACAGATGTTTATCTTAAGGCATACATAGAAAGGTTTATTTTGTAATTAAGAAAATATATACCTGAAAAAAGTGGACTCTGCTTCAGTTGCAACAGCCTTGGCCAAGTATGACTTTCCAGTTCCAGGTGGCCCATACAAAAGAAAAGCCCTCCAAGGTCGTCTCTTACCTAAAGAGAGCAAATGGAGGATGCATCAGTTTAACAAAACAAAATAAGTCAAATTTGTGAATCAAAATGTTTACAAATTAAATAGAACAAAGGAAGGAATAGCTGCAAATGTGACCGAGTTCCTTCTCAGTAATCAGCAGTAGTGTAAAAGAAGCATAAAGGCAATAACCATTTCTATGCCCTCATTTTAACTGCTCTTTCAAAATGAAGAACGTCAGCTATTCAAAGCCTTTGCTACATGTAAAGTCATTACCAAGTACACGGGTGAATTGATGAGCCACAAGATAAAATGACGATGCCAATAAGATGGCCCAACATTATGTGGTGATAAAGCACATGGCTCAGTTAATTTCCTTTGAGGCAGAATAAGCAGCTCATGGAAGCCAGATGAATAGCACCTCCATAGGCAATTGTCAATCATTTATCAGAGGTCTCTCATGTCTACCACATTCACAAATATGGGTTCTTATATGCATGCAGTGGACGCATGTATTCCAGTATCCACATTCAAAGAAGAGTGCATGGGTGGGCAGGTTGGTGTGCTTGCTTGCAGAGGTGGGTGAGAGTCACAAGAATGCATGTGTGACTCTGTGTGTCTGTGAATGGTGCCACTAGATTCTTAAAAGGATTTGTTAAATTTGTTCATATGATGGAGCCAAAAATTCAAAACGGTGACACCAGCAAACATGGAACTTTCTCATTGATGATATATCAAAGATAATATGAATACAAATTAACAGGTTGTCATACAAATACAGATGGCCAATATTTGCAATCTAAAGATCAAATGAAAAGCAGCATGGATTTCACTGATGGAAGGTTGTCCTAACAGAGTAGGGTGATATATTTGACAGCAATAATATGCAAATTATAAATTCCAAAATTATATGGTAATTGAGGGATACAGGACTTGAAAAGAAAATGATGAAACTACCTCTGAAAAACAAAGATCAAAATCCCTCTAAAAATCTAAATCTCTTTCCCTCTCATTGATATGAAGTTCATATAATAGTACACTATTGTGAAAGCAATCATAAACCGCACTGAAAGAAAAATCGAAATACAACCAAGTGAATAGTGAGAATTTCTAAGATCCAGAAAGGCATTTCCTAGCATGGTGTTCCTCTTCATGATGTTATGATGGTATAAATTCACAACAGGTTGGTATACTCAAGAGTTGGACATCATTGGGACACCAGTAATGGTTTTAGAAGAGAAAAGGAAAATGAAAAGGGCATCAATGGTGTGTAAGAAGTTGATTAACCATGCATACCTTGCCATTTATGTGGCTGGCGAGAGGTTTCAATTCTGGGGCAATAACTGGTTATCATGGGAGTTTTGGCCATGATGATAGTAGTTCAGCAGAGAAGCAAATTTTCTCTTTTCAGTTTAGAAACAGAACAAAAGTTAGATTTATTCACTTAATTTAATTCCAGAAGCAAAATATGCATCTCTCAGAGGGTGACCAGACAGTGCTTCCATTAGCAGTGGTAGAGGATTTTCCAGGTGAGAAACAGGTGCTAGATATTTATAATTTTCATTCAAATTTTGAATTTATCATTCATCGTTTATCTTCTAAAAGGAATTCATCAATTCAGTGTAATGAACATGGAACAAGAAAATACAAAGCAATGCTACCAAAAACATGAAAATGAATTACCCTCCCACTCTATCTAAATCATAACAAAGGACAAATGACATTCATATTAACTACATTCTGGGCAAAATAAAAACACTAGACTCAGCAAAGCAGCTACGTGGAGAAAACAAATTAGCAAAATACCCAACATAATAACAGATTATAAACATAGAAATCACGTTCCATTCAGCACAATACAATACGGAGTCAATTAGCCGATTAATAACCACACCAACGCAACTCTCACGTAGCACAGAATGAACCCAGTCTTTAATCCCCATTTATCAGAAAAATCACAAACTGATTTCTAATTAATCAATCATAGCAATCCAAACCAATTCACAAAACAACTAGCATAATATAAATGTTTCCTCCTAAAACACCACACAAATACAAGTTCCCATTTTCAAGCACAACTCGCCAAACCCAAGAAAACCCAAATCAGCAAAAACGCAAAATACCGACCTGTAAAAAACTGAGGGAACTTCACAGGCAAAATAACAGCTTCTTGCAAAGCCTGTTTAGCACTCTCAAGCCCAGCCACATCATTCCACTTCACATTAGGCTTTTCCCTCACAATCGCCGAATTCAATCCAGCTCTCAACTTATCTTTCTCCGGATCATCCCCATCCTCGCCATCTTTAGGCTTAGTCTTTGCCCTCGTCGCAACAGCAGCATCCCCATTAGAATTAGGGCCAGGACCTCCTTCATCAAGAACAGTCCTGATCTCCTCCGCCCGACGAAGATACTCGGTGAATTTTTGAGTAATCGCTTCACGAATTTTAGGGTTCTTCTCGTATTTCAAGTGGGTCTTGAAGTATTCAAGTGCGTTCATGTATAAAGGAAACGCCTTCGAGTAATTCCCTGCATTGTCTTCTTGTACCGCTTGTTTCACGTACTCTATTGCTTGTTCTTTGAAATTGCTGTACATAGCTAGGGTTTGATTTTGATTCGATTTATGAGAGGATTGATGATGGCGATTGCATGAGAGATTCCAATTTTGGAGAAAAAGTTTTAACCCTGGAAATTAGGGATTTTGTTGATAGGAGAGACCGGGGATGGGATATTTGAGAGGAGGGAGGGGAAGGGAAGGAATGAAGGAAGGAAGGAGGGGAGGATTAAGGAAAGTGGGTTATGATCTAAATCTTAGGTTTGCTAAGTTCACCGATGACTAGTTTGCGAGTCAATGATGGCCGTGGTGAATTTAAAAAATAAATAAATAAATAAATAAAATCTATTTAGCATTGAAAATTTGAATTTGTTGCCCCTTTCAAAATTTGAAGAGGTAATTTCATGTAAGCCCTCGATTTATATAAAAAACCTCAATTGGATTTAAAGGCATATAAGTCTAATTGTGTGTTTATTTTTGTTGTTTGATCTGTTTTTTATATTTTTTATTTTAAAAATACTAAATTAATGTTTTTTATATATTTTTAATATGCAAATGCTAAAATTTTTAAAAAAAATATGACAATTTATTTTAATATATTTTTAATTAAAAAGCATTTTTATACACTTCATTACTAAATATATTCAATTATCAACTATTTCGTACCCGACCAATTTCAAATTAATCATTGATATACATGAAAAAATTAAAATTTTATATCCAAAAAGAATTTTTTATAACAAGGTGATTTGATTCGCACTTCATTTATAATCTTATTATAACCAGAATCAAAATTTTTCTCTTTTCAGTTTAGAAACAGAAAAAAAAGTTAGATTTATTCACTTAATTTAATTCCGGAAGCAAAATATGCATCTATCATAAGGTGGCCAAACAGTGCTTTCATCAGCAGTGGTAGATATTTATAATTCCCGTTCAAGTTTTGGATTTATCTTCCATCGTTTATCTTCTAAAATGAATTCAGCAATTCAGTGTAATGAACATGGGATAAAAAAATACAAAGCAATGCTACCAAAAACATGAAAATGAATTACCCTTACACTGTATTTAAATTTAATATTTTTAAAAAATACTTTTAAAACATAAAAATATAATAAAATAACAGTTTCTCGCAAAGCCCATTTAGCACTCTCAAGCCCAGCCACGTCACTCCACTTCACATCAGGCTTTTCCCTCACAATCGCCGAATTCAATCCAGCTCTCAACTTATCTTCCCCGGATCATCCCCATCCTCGCCATCTTCAGGCTTAGTCCTCGGCCTCCTCGCAACAGCAGCATCCCCATTAGAATTAGGGCCAGGACCTCCTTCATCAAGGACAGTCCCGATCTCCTCCGCCCGGCGAAGATACTCGGTGAATTTTTTAGTGATAGCTTCACGAATTTTAGGGTTCTTCTCTAACCGGTTGATTTGATTTGCAGGGAAACAAGATTCTGCTAAGAATACAAAAACATGAATGTGCCTTCAATAATCTCATGGATAACACGGTACTGCTGCGGACATAAACACTCTTCTGTGGAATGAATGATTTGTACAGGTATTTGATTTTATTTGTGTTTTGATTAGATGGTGGAAGTGAATTGAATTTATAAAATAATAAATAAATACGGACAGCTTGCTGACGTATTACTCTTTAAAATTTTAATTATGTTGAATAAATCAAATTCAATGGAGGTTAATTTTAATTTTAATTATGTTAAATAAATATGGATGAAAATATTGTTACTATGATCATTAACCATTAAAAAGAACTAAAGTGAGATGGTATTTTATTATGGCTGGTACAAAAATGCACCATTTATAAAATCTGTTGTATATTGTTCATCAATGCTCTCCATGATATTGTTCTGATAAAAAAAAATTAAAATATTCTTTACTTTTGCATTAACCAAATTCAAAAGTTTTTTCAACAAATTTGGAGCAGCTCTTCAATACTGATGCCCAGGTTTTTGGATTTCTCTTACCTTTACATTTGAACAGGAAGATTGAAGGATGTCATCGGTAAGATCGTGGGTGGCTTTGTTTCTGATGCCCTGGTTTTTCCATTGTCTCTGTTTCTATCAAAGCATCAAGGAGTTGTTCACTGATAGAGACCCACCCATGTTGTCACCGACGAAGAGATTCCTGATCGATTCAATTCAATTCAAGTGGACATGAATTTTGGATCCAAATAGGTTACATGTCTAGATCCCTTTATAGGAATGACAGTGACTGTCCAAATACGGTCCTTAAATCACTGCTGATGGCTAATGATTATTGTTTATATTTTGAAAGTTTTTTAAAAAAATTAAATTTTTTTATTTTTTTACTTTAAATTAATAATTTTTTAATATTATCATATCATTTTAATGTGATAATTTTAAAAATAATTTTAAAAAAATAAAACAAAAACTATTTCAACATTTTCAAGTAAAAATTAAAAAATACTATCCTTGCTGCAATTCCTCTTATCATTTAGACAAAAGAAAAACATGAGTTTGTCTACGCGGGGGCTCTTCTCAAGAAAACATAAAAATAAGTGGGGCAAGGTGTGAGTATAGGTTCGGATCCGGAGTAGTTAAAAAATCAAATTAAATTTAAATTAATTTTTTTAAAAACAAAATAATTGAATTTAACTGGATTAAAAAAAAACTGATCAATTTGATTTAATTTATAATAATTTTTTTAAAAAAAGCTAACCGAATCATTTTAAAAAATAACCAGAATTATTCAAGAAATTTTACTATGTTAATAAAATAACTAGTGGTATTCTATTAGTTACTTCTAGAATCTATTTAAAATAAATAAATATAGTTAAAAGAGAGAAATACTAGGTGTCGATATTCTTATTATTTTTTGTGGATTATGATTTTTATCTTTTTTTTTT
>Ga0307517_10007118_pt1 | contig 16407 bp, 8 predicted proteins | sample 23_EM_MG_FD_194515 | JGI IMG/M metagenome (GOLD analysis project Ga0307517, IMG submission 194515) | Populus trichocarpa ectomycorrhiza microbial communities from riparian zone in the Pacific Northwest, United States - 23_EM | ecosystem: Host-associated > Plants > Roots > Unclassified | place... | reverse complement strand
TTCAAAAGACTTCATTTTTTTTCTGAATTGTTTTACGGAAACTCATGCTACCCGTTTCCTGTTTTCTCAACCTTCTAGTTCATCCCACCAATTTCAAAAAGAACGTATTAATCTTTGCAGGGTTTTAGTAAGCCTTATCAGCTTTGAACCATGGCAGTCATAAATTTCATATGGAAACGAACTCACAGGAAGTTCACCTATGTGCTCAGGGAGGGGAATACTTGTGATAATTCTAGTCGAAATCAATTAATAGCATGATTTATGATATCTTTCTGGACGTAATCATCCAAATATATACCATGCGCTCAGGGAGGGGAATACTTGTGATAATTCGAAATTAATTAATATATACCATGAAGACGGTCCTTCTTCTGATAGATCAAATAACGAGTGTCTTTAACAGAAGATCACAAACTACAACGTTATAGTTAATTACTTGACGTATAATCATCCAAATACATGTCATAAAATATAATAGCCAGCTTCCAAGCGAGTCTGAAACTTGAAACTATAATTGATACACAATACGTTATGACCTAAACCAGAAGAATCAATGAACAGATGATCACAACACACTCCTGAGTCCTGATCAGAAGCAAGCATCCAAAAGGCAGCAGCAACAGAGCGCTGCCAAGCTGCACATGCAACCAACAGATTAAACAAAGAATTAAACTAGTAATATTCTGTTCCAAGAATCTAGACTAGTAAAACTGTCCAGTATATATAAATCAATATTAATTAAACTTAATTGCAGGTACATCATGATCAGCGAAAGATAACACATACATACATCTTTCCACTAACCAGAAAAGATGCATGAATGATTTGACTAGTCTCTCAAGAATTTCTAAACACCTGATCAATTACAAGTCACCAGATTCTTTAATCGAGAAGAAAGAGAGAGATACATACCATCCTTCAAGGAGACCAGTTTGTTTCTTAGGAGGAGGAGCAGCACCATACTGTGGAGCATACCCTTGAGGAGGAGGGTAACCTTGTGGAGGATACCCCTGAGCAGGGTGTCCAGGTGGTGGATAAGCATCCTTTGGATATCCTACAAAAATAAAAATCATAAAAAACCCATCTCCAAGGCTCCTTAATTGAACCAAGAAAAGCCACACGACATGCATAATACATACCTTGCGGTGGAGGAGCACCAACTGGTGTCTGATGCTGATTGTAATAACTCATTTTTTTTCTTTTCTATGAATAAGAAGTTGGTTTTGATAGAAAACAGAGATTAAGATCCAAGAGAAGGGAAGGGTTTTATAAAAGAAAGATCTGTAAAGGAGGTTTGCGAAACTGAGAAGCGTAGAGGAAATTTCTATCTTTCCCTCTGAAAGAAGAAACGTACTTTGGTATTTTGAAGAGATGTGTTAAATAGAGACTCAAAAATAAAAAAAAAAATAAAAATTAATTTAGTTTTCCAATACGTGTTTTATATATTCCAAGAATAATATTAGATAAAATATCATTTCTTTTACAAAAATATTATTCTTATGTTCCGTGTAAGAATTACAAAACCTTACAGTATACCATGGGTTTTATAGAATTAATTTATTAAAATAATAAGATATCAAATATATTAAAATTCAATTTACTTTTCTAAATGATTTTATAGAATTAAAATGGACATAAAAACAATATAATTAAATTATTTAAGAAATCATGTTACGAATTTAACTTTTACAGCAGATGCTATCAGCCGACAATCCTCTGTGGAGAGGCAAACGCGGGGTGTTTGCTTAATGGAGAGGAGAGAGGAGAGAGGAGAGAGGAGATGGAATCCAAAGAAGGGAGAAAGGATCTTTGCTTTGCCATCTCATAGACTAGTTAGTACAAATACAATGATGCTGCTATACACGAGTTTTCAACGTTGTCACGGCATCCAAAGGGTCTGCGGTTTTTCGCTTGTAGTTTTGTCGTTTAATAACACAGCCCCCACGTCAATCTTAACTTGAAGGATATAATAAACGACAAACTTAAAGTACTAGAATGTAAAATTCCTAAAAGCTCCCTGTGGTCTTATCGTCGGGAGCATGGGTATTTGTGATTGTAATAGTAATTATTTTTAAAATATTTTTTATTTAAAAATATATTAAAATAATATTTTTTTATTTATTAAAAGATATTTTTAAAATTAATACATTAAAATAATTAAAAAATATCAAAAAAAAATTCTAAAAACTCGGGGTAACTCTACAAATATAAATTTAAATAAAAACAACTCAGAATGATTTCAGTATAGATTTTTTTTTTATATATTTTTCTTCAACTCGTACCAGTTTAAGTCTTGGATATCGTATAAATCCGTCAGGTCAATCCAAGTTTTTTTTAAAAAAAAAGTTTTTTAATTTAGATTTCAATCAAAACTCCCATATAATATTATTGTAAAACAAAACTAATAATAAAAAAGACTTCAAATAAATTCTATTAAATAGTGGTGAAAACCCATGAACGAAGGAAAGGCATCATGTATTGTAGATTTATACTGGATGAAGGAGGACTTTTCTGTCATCCCATTTTCTTCGCCACAGACACTCGAAATACTCGTATCTCTATACCAGTCGACAATCACGGCATACAAGTTACCTGCCAGAGTTATCTAGATGGTAGTGCTACGCTACACACATCCCTAGATTATTAACTGCTCCTGGATAGGTGTCTGACTGACTACCAAGCAAGTAAAGAAACACGTTAACATGGAAACAAATAAATAAATACGTGTGAAAACACTGTTTTTTTAACTATTTATTAATGTCTGTTGTATATATATATTATAACGGTTAATATTATATCGGTAATGAAACAGTTATATTTTAAATAAAACTGAATAATTAACAAATTAATATTAAGTATACATATTAAGTGTCAAATAATATCTTCTAATATTATAAATATTCTTATAATAATACTAAAAAACTCATTAAAAGAGCTCATCTGCCATAATTTTCACCAAATTTACTACCGAAAAAGACCTTACATTTAACACTTATAAGAGTGTTTCTTCTAAATATAAAATAGACATTATTTTTTTTATTATTCATTTCCAAACTATACCAAAAAAGTTTTCATGTCATATTTATCATTATTATCGTCTATTCGTGTACAAAAAATTTACTTCAAAAACAGGAGAAACCTCAACGAGTTTTTCAAGTGAAATAACTTTTACAATCTAACTACTCTGCCCTTGCCAGATTTGGTTACAATCCATGCATACATGTTTACCTCGTCGATTTACAAGAATTGGAGCCACTCCCGTATTTTGGGATGTCAACATTTTGAAGCTCATTGTGGGGTTTTTTTTTTCTAATCCAAATTTTGCAGCATCAAGACCAAAGGAACCACTTGCTACGCTGCTGCCTTGAAGTACTGGTGGTGGAGTTTGGGGTCACAGTGATTCTTTCTGCGTTAGCAGCTGCCCATTTGCTGAAATCGGGGGAAGAAACAAGTTCTTTAACAGCTTTTTGCGTGGACTCTCTGGTAAATTTTTCCCATGAATCTTTTGAAAGTTTCCTCCTCTCGGGAGTGGTATGGAAGGTAGATGGGTAGACATCTGAATCTGACAGTTGATGACGTGATGTCCTGCTTGAACCTGGAGGAATGACAAGACGGTATATGTAAAAGAGCATCTCTGTTGGACAGCTTGTATTGTTTAGACACAGATTAAAGCCAACAGGCAAACCTTTCATAGAATTGCATGAAGCCAGGTTGAATTGTTTGGGCCGAGGAGAAAGGAACTTTGAGCCTTCAGGCCTCTCAACCGTGTATTTGTCACGAGAACCTCCAAATGGTGATAGATCAGGAACAAGTGATTCTCTATTTATGTTTCTCGCTAATTTAAACAACTTCCTGCAGATTTATTCCAAAGATGTCATTGCAGTTGCAAAATACAGGCAAAGGAATTTTTCATCCAAGGCATGGATATCAGAAAGTTGTAATGGATACACAGGATCATAATGAAACATCAAGAAAGATACTGCAGAAAGTATCAAATATATAATATCAAAACTTCATGGTTCAAAAACAGGGCAAGTGGATGAATGCCTTGCAGATAAAAACTATCTTCACAATGACCATAAATAAGAAGAATCTCTTCCTTGTGGCCAAGAACACAATACTTACATGTTCCTCATCATTTACTCTTGGGCCAAACTTTTCTTCCAAATACACGAGCAAAGAGAAAATTCTAATGGACATTATCTCGTAACCTATTGGATGCAGATCTATCTTGGTAACTGAAAACATGACCGGATTCCAAAATGGAAAAGGAATACTTACTTGTACATTTGACGCAGGAATCTCCATCTAAAAATTCTCCTTAGTATTGACGAGACAATTATTCCAGATATTAAAGCTTCTGCTGCCAGCAAGGGATCCAGAGAACTCTAAAACATGACAATAATCAAATCTGTAAGAAAACTTCATATCGTAGGTTGTATGTATGGACAAAAGATTGATCTTTAAGATTGATCTTTCATCATACATGAAAACTTGAAATCTTCTATGTAGAGGTACCTGGATAATTAACACAACAGCCAAGACACGAATGGACCAGGCAACAAAATGAGATGTGCTTATATCAACGGATCCATCTTCTGTCAAGACAAAACTGCGGACAGCCCAGAAACCCATCCATGCTCCAATAAAAGCAATAAAAGCCAGCAGAAAAATCGCCAACTGCAGTTTCATAAAGCAAGACTTGTTTAGCTGCTTGGTAGGCTACACTTCACTAAGCACTAATCATCAGCCGATATAAAGTATCCACCAAATTGTAAAAAGAAGGACCGCGATTAATGGCATCAACTTTCCCGGATGTTAAACAGAAAAAGATCCACATTACATGATAAAAGTACAGCAGCGCTATTGTACAACACATTCTCCAATAGCCTACTCCAGATCATAGAGAGCAAAAATGACTAAACTATGTTAGAATCTTTCTCAACTACTCAATGCAATGACAAGGTGAACCTTGCCTGATAAATATACAATAAGCATAACATTTATTAATACAACATTGGCTTAACAGGCACTCATCTGAAGCAGGCATAGATTACTAGAGATGTTTTTTTCATCAAAAAAACTACACCATTACTACTCGCATCCAGAGGAGAACTGCTTTTTGTGTATCAAAGTTTACAGCTTCAGACTTGCTAGTAAAAATGCACACACCTAAATGTTAACTAGTATAAAAATGAAACATAAAACCAGAATCTTCTCTAGAACAGAGATGCAAGCCCAATATCACAATACCTATAACTTACATACAGGATAATACATGTCTTCGCTTATCCCCATCTCCATGAGTATTGAATGCAACAATCCTGGCAAGTAGCGAAGTAGAAAAGTTCCCAAGCCAACCTGAACAAAAATGATGATAAAATAAAAATGAACCTTCTTTCGATGGTGAATAAAAATCTGAAAGTGAGATGAGAAAGTTGATACACACAAGTGATGAGTATATAAAAATTGCAAGCGAGCTCTTTCGACCTGTCGGCAGAAGCTTCATTCCCTGTCAAAAAATTCAATTCTTTCATTAATAACCTGATACCAATGATGTGAAGAACAGGCTCACAGAACTCAGAAAACCATACTGAAAATCATGTGGTGGAAGAGATCCAATTGGAACGTTTCATACTTTTTAGTCCAATTCATTTTGAGTGCACTTTTAATCAGGATACCGATTTGACCAGAGAGAAGAGGCAAATAACACAAAGAAATGCATATAAAGGGAAAAATAGTAAGTTTTGACTATATCTGTTAGAAGTCAAGTAACATGATTTCGACTCCAAGCATTTATTGAAAAGGTCAACAAATTTTAAGAAAAACAAGGAAAAAGGATGGCTAACTGGTACAATCTTACTTCACAAATCCAAGAATGAAGGCAGGAAAAATACATTACCTGAAAAAGGACCACGAGTATTACAAGGATGATTCCAATTGCCATGGCACTGCTGTAGTAAAATACCAAAGACTTGCTTAAAGAGGATGCGATGCTTAGCATAACCACTCCCAGGATTAAGAATATCACACGATACAAGAAAAACCCTGCAGAACAAAAGAACAGGGTTAAAAGAAGAAGAAAAAAAAACAAATTGCTAAGTACAAAAAACTTGACACATTACTCCTGAAAAAAAGGGTACAATCGAGATGGAAAAAGAAACCTTCTTCAATTGACAGTTCAAGGGTTTCCGAGGATGAACCAGCCATCCTTATATCTAAGAACTTGTGGGCATAAGGTGACATGGCTCGAACCCATGAACCACCCTTATCAACCTTCTCCCACTCGCCCTGCGGACACATCCCTATAGCACGAGACGCATTCCTGCAAGGAAAATGAAGCAATGGCTATCAACTCAACATTGCCATAGTAAAATCAGTCAAAAGCATTGCTATTTGCGAACAGAGACGAAAAAACTCACCTGTGAAAACAAACCTCAACAATGGGTCTGCGAAGAGTGGAATTAGAAGGTGAAATTTTGAGCATCAAAGAATGAAAAAACTTATTCAAATTTTTAAGCCTCGGAAACCCATGGACATCAACTCTTTCGCAAAGCACCCGTGTCCCCGGCTTTGTCCCCGGAGAGTTCACAACTTCCAAGCTTGGAGAAATTTGCACTTTACTACTACTGGCCTCACCAACAACTGCAAAACCCAAAATCATTAACCAAAATGCTGTTAATTACACTAACCAAACAGGACCCAATTTTCACTAAATAATGAAACACTAGATATCAAAATTCTTTGTGATTTAATAAAAATAGAAAAGAAGAAGAATCAAATAGAGGAGAGCACCTAAGGAGAGTTGATGTGGAAGGGCAGATGAGGAATATATTGAAAAGGTGAAAAAGAGGAGAAGGGAGAGAATGGAAAGGTAGGGTTTTGCAGTGCCCATGGTTTCTTTCTTCTGCAGAGAAAAGGCGCCAGGAAAATAGAAAGCAGTGAGGAGGGTATTTTCGCTATTTCAGTTATTTAACTTTTTGTGAGAGACTAGTCGGTTACAGTGTTGGGCTTTCCGGTAAAACCCGAATTCTACATGGGCTTCTTTCTTTTGTAGTTAGAGGGAGAGTCGGGCTAATATTGGTATAATAGTTTTGGTAAGAGATTAATTTCATTGGATTTGGGGATTCTTTCATGTTTTTAAGAAAATATAACCGCATATCGTTTATTCAACAACTTAAATTAGATAAGAAAATTAAAATGACAAAAAAATAAATTATTTTTATTTTTATAGATACAATAAATTATGATCATTTAATTTGAATTTAATAATTTAAATTAAATCAAAATGATAATCATGCTATAAAAGAAATAATTTAAACTAAAGTGGTGAAGCTAGAATTTATAATGAAAGCCAGAAAAAGATTAAAAATCTTTATATTAATGCAATAAATTCACTCAATGTTTTTTATTAGTTATTACTACATGGGTGCTCCACACTGCACCATGAACTATACTGGTAAAAAAAAGTATAGTTGTTGCCATCATGTTTCTAATAACAAGAAAATCATTATATCTAAATTAATTTTCAATTCTAAAAAGATCATAATACTATAAACAAGAAGAAAAAGAAACATGCAAGTCACGAAGAAATTTTTGATATTTTCATTAAAAACTCATCTCAACAGGTAAATCTTGAAACCACTCAACTCGGATTTTTATCTATTCTAGGTTTCAAAATAAATTATGAGTGAGTTACTTTAACATGATCAGATTAACTTTACGACTCTAAAGATAAAAACAAATGATAATTTAAAATGTGATTTGACTTTTAAAATAATTTCAAGGTTGAGACATTGACATATTGGATCAATCCATTTTACGGCTTGAGCCGCTAAACTTGCAACCTGTGTCATAAAATTCATTGAGTTTAATAAATTTTTTAAAGCTATTTTTTAATTTGATTATATGATAACAAGAATAGTCACTCGTAAAAAATAGAACATCAACCCAATATCGAGATATTTTATCAAGATCATGATAACTTCATATCAAGCAAATTTAAATAAATTAGGAAGCACAATTCATAATCAACCTTTACTAATCTGCCAAACCTGCGACCTTGTTCATAGACTCTAATGAGTTTAATGATTTTTTCCTAAGCTATTTTTTATTTAATTATCTGATAATAAAAATAAACAATCATAAAATTGAGTTTCAATCCAATTTTGGGTGTTTGTTTGGGATCACAATAAACTCATAGAAAGCAAACAAAAAAAAATGAAGGCTAATTCTCAATTAACCCAAGTTAACATATCAAACCAGTAATCTGGTTTATGGACTCTACTAGTTTTAATAACTTTATTTTTTATAAAACTATTTTTTATTCAAGTATATGACAAAAAAAAAAGTAACACCCATAAAATTAAGCACAACCAAATGACAAAGAGTTTGTTTAAAATCATGATAAACCTACAAAAAAACAAGCTGAAATAAATTATGAAATCTAATTCAAAACTAATAAAATGATGATGGATAAAATTGGAAAGAATAAAATAATAATAAAAAAGAGTCAATACTAAAGGTTGAAAATGGGAAAATCAATAAAAAAAATCAAATGAAAAAAAAATCAGACACGCAGGCCTATGCCTTAAAAAAAACATATAAGCGACAACACACTTCCTGTTGTGTTTGGATTTTGATTATCACACATGGTCAAAAAGTTGATCTGTCAACTCCTAAGCTTAAAAATCCCACATTCACCTATATTTTCAACTGAAAACACCTAAGAAACACCATATGGCCTTAATAAACCCATTTATGGTCTTAAATTAGCACTTAAAGGTTAAAAAATAAAAAATCACCCGAACCAAAATTGTTTTCCAATACTTGATTTACTTTTTTCAACAATATAAAAGGAAAAAAAGCTAAATAGAACTCTCATCATCAAATGTAACTCATTGACACCAAGAACAACTAGTTTCACATTTGAAAACGGGTTATTTATCAACTTTCTCTCTACTTCTCTATAATCTTGGGACTCTCTTTCTCTCTCATCTCTCAAACATGTAGACTAAAATATGAGCAAAATAAAGGTTTGGACTAAATTAATTTATGTCCGAACTAAAAGGATCAAAAGGAAAAATTGATAAAATCTCAAGTCACAAAGGTGTTGGCACCTTTTTTTTTTTCAAGTTTTCTCATTATTTCTCTATTTCAATTTTGATCCGCTCATTTTTAATTTTTCTTAGATAGCAAAATATAATTTTTTTTTTGTGAAATCAAGTACCAAACTTAATTACAGGGTTTTTTTTTTTAAAAAAACAAATTAAGATAGCTACATAAAAAGTATATTGAAACAAATCATGAACCCCCAAATTTCAATAAACTTAACATTGAAGAATCAAATTGAAAATAAAAAATATTTTATGATCGAAGACCAAAATAAAATAGAGAAAAAGGACTAAAGCTAACACCATTGTATTTTCTTAAATAAAAGGCCTACCATTTCTTTTATAATTTTGATTATCTCATTTTCAATTTATTAAAAATAATAAAATTGATTTTTTTTTATCGAGTACGTGATAACCCAATACCAAGACTTTTTTCAAGAATATAATAGGCTTATATAAAAGTAAATAAAAACAAATTACCAAACCTAAATCTCGATCAACCTTACATTAAATAATAAAATAAAATAAAAACTAATAGCTTAGATAGAAGATCAAAATGATCAAAAAAAAAAAAATCTATGGGAATCCATCCCCTTTCCTCTTAGAAAGTATAATAAAACATCCGAGTCCTCTTAATTTTGTTTTATATATAATGTTTGAACCGGGATATTCCAAGTGAATTATTGAGAAGGAATATTTTGAAAACATATATATTTTATATATTAAAATGATAAATCATAATAAATTTGTAATGGTTGGATAGTGGAAACCTTTTATAGGTCAAATAAGTATATGATAAAAGAAGGCTATCGCTCATTGTAAAGGCCAAATTCAACGAATCTTCCGATAAAAAAATAAAAAATAAAAATCACATCCAATGCATGCGTACGATTGGAAATTGTTGTGGTCTTAGTGCATGAAAAATAAAGAATAAAAAAAAAATCTATAAACTTCCCAATATTATAATAGGAGGATACATCAAAAGCGAGTCGATCGTGGATCATAATCAATTAAATGGGCAAAACAGTTTATTTAACCTTTACTTTGTTAAATGGGAAAAGGGAAGCTAAGTGGTGATACCACCAAGATATGTTGCTTCTTCTTTTCTTTTCTTGTTCATATTTATCCCAATATGGTTCGTCGTGGACCGCAGGTGTCAATTCTCCTTTTTACCATATGCTCGCTCGATCACCATGATCTTCATTCATGCCTATCCATTACGCCTTGCTCCTCGACCATGATCGTTCTCATGATTCAGCCTCCTAATTAAAATCTTTCATTTCGTCGACAACATGTTATTTATCTTATGCTAGCGGGATACTTAGAATTATCCTTCTAGTTATTTAATAGAATTTATTTTAAAAAAACCCTCAAGTTTGAACTCAAGAATATAATCTATGTAGTTATCATTTGCTACTGCATATGTACTGATATATTCCAAATGTATTTGCTTTTTATGAAACCTTATTAATTAAGCATTTTAATATTTAATTAGAATTATCCTTTTAGTTATTTAATAAAATATACTACCACCTAGATTAAAAATCGATCTACTTCAGTGAAGGAACCCTGCATTCGCGGAAAGTCCAGACTCGAGATCAGCCTATCACCTACCGAAATGGCATCCTAAAATCCTTTGAAGCAAGTTTTCAAAGCTTTTACTTGAAATTAAGACTAACCTTTCTCAGAAAATATTTAGCATAGACTAAGCCCCGCTGATATTTAATTAATGGGTTGATATGCAAATATATATATATATATATACACGTGCTAATTACACTTAAGCAAAGGGGATTATCCATATATACGTAGGAGTCCAAATGAGTTACATATATCTGGCGACAGAAACACCTAGCTAGGTCTAGTAGTGGAAACTGATTAATGTGCATGTTGATGTTCTAAAAAGAGAAGAAATTAAGGGTGGTGGGGGAGCTAGAGAATATGAACGTGTTGAGGAGAGTGAAAGGAAGGGCATGTTTTTTGTTGTTTTTAGCATGGTTCATGGAAGAAAATGGCAGGCAGTGCTGACTGCTTAAGAGGGTTTAACTTGTGTGAAAGATAGTGGAGAAGGCGCAAGGTTGTGCTTTTCAAGTTCCAGTTTCTGAAATGCTCTGCAAGGCTGGCTTCCATTGCCCCCCACCACCAGCACCAACACCATAATGCATCCCCACTCCTCCTCCTCTGCTGCTGCTGCTGCTTGTACTGCCACCATTGCTTCCCAGTCGGTTAACCTCCTGCTCCACCTGCGAAAAGATAAAAAAGAAAACTCAAATGGACAAATACCATACATGAGACAATAACAATTCAGATTTTCACACGTGCACTGTTGTCCATTTCATTATTGATCTCTTCTTTTTAATAAGCATTCACCATTTAAAATCTTGAAATACTGGAAAACAAATCAAGCATCTTTTGATTTGTGGGTACACGTTAACTTTGTCCCTTGCGAACTGGACAAATAATGAAAAGACTCCATGGCCAAGGACTAGCTAAGCTAGCTGCCCTTGCTTGTAGTAGCCCTCTACTATATACTGTTGAAGCTGCAGCCAGTTGTAAAGTGGGAGAAAATATGATCATCGTGATTAGTTAACAAGCACTTGAGATGATGATTTAGTTTAATATTGCAAGCTAATCAATCATTGAAATTATAGTTCTGATTTAGCCAAAATATGTACAGAAATAAAGTTGCAACTCCAATAGGGACATGCTGTGTGGTATTCTTGTTTTTGTAAGATTTTTAAAAATATATTTTATTTTAAAAAGAATTAAATTAATAGTCTTTATATTTACGATGTACAAAAATTTAAAAAATTATTTTAAAAAATTTCCATTTTTTGTTTTGCTATAATAATAATAATAATAATTACATGAACATATATTTCTATCATCTACTTCTCTTCGATCCGGTAAGGTAACCAAACTATACTTTCTATAGAGGAGAAACAAGAAACTTGGATGTAATTTGTTAAACTAATTGTTGGGTTTTGCAGTCTAAGCGCGACTAAAACCATAATTAAGACTCTATCTGGCTACGCATCTGCGGAGCAAATATGTGTTTTTGCCATTAAAAACATTGTTTTTTATATAGTTCTGATAATTACACGAGACATGACAAGAGCTGAACAAAATCGCCCTCCAACCTACCTGGCCAGTGCCTATAAAATTCTATCCTATATCCTCTCTTCTTTAAAGCTCTGACAAGACAATTTTATTGACCTAAATCCTACACGGCAACAATGGACAGAATTTCCCTTGTCTTTACTCTCTGTGCACGTGAGAGCTCATTAACCAGCGGAAGCAAACAAGAAACCATGATGCTCCACGATTAGAGAGCTCTCTGTAGTCTAGAAAATGCAATCATCAGGAATTTAAATCTCACCTTTTATTTTTAATTATGATCACGAGCTTCCTCAGACGTTGAGGAAGCTTGTTTCATTTTCATTGATAAAAAGAATTATGATGACAGTGTCAAGAAATCTTGAGGGAAAGAAAATCTGTGCTAGACTCTTTTCTTTTCTTTTCCTTTTTCAATTTTGTCCCTACTTTAATTAGGTATGCCTTTCTAAAATCTACTTTCTAATTGAAAAGAAAGATGCTTTAATGAGTTGAGAAGACACAAGATTAACAAGGAAGATGCCCTGTCCCTCCCTGGTAAAAAATAAAAAATAAAAATTTGAAGCTTCTTGGCCATGTTACCTTGATGGAATTGGAGTTGTCAGAATTAGAAATGGGGTTGAGCAAATCTGACGAGTTCTTCCTCTTCATTTCTCCTCCAAGCCCTCTACTCTCTTTCAACAACTTTCCCAATTTCACACATTTTTTTGCAGCAAACTCTTTCAACACATCTGGAAGCAAAAGGAATTAAATTAAAAAGGTTATTGCCAATTATATATGTATAATGTAAATAATTACCTTCAAAACTGACAAGTCGATAAACATGACCAATGAGCAAAGTATCATCAGGTCGAAGAAGCTTGAGCTGTTTCAATGGCAACCCGTTTTCTGTCCTCGTTGTTGGTGATGTTACAACAAGGGCCACATAGTGACCTGGATTCGAGTTCATGATTTCATGAGCACTAACAGACCAGTAAATCCTCTCGATCTTGTTTCCCGGATGTTGTATCACGACAGTTGCCGCCTCCGCTGCTTGACAATTTCCCATGTTCTTCTTCTTGGTTGTTTTGATCCAAAGCAAACGAGCAAGAAATGAACTATATACGTGTATATGTATAGCCTTGAATGCCGGAGGTTGCTAGCCAGAGGGCAATTAGGTTTATACAGAAGAATATTTAATAGGGCTGACGCTTGTTCACGTTCAAGATGTACGGCAAGAATCCAGCAGAGATGTGACAAAGAGATTCACTGAAAATCGAGAGGGAAAAAAATACTAAAAGAAACCACAAAACAGCAACTTTGCAGAATTTCCTGATCGCAAAGTACTACTACTAGTCTACGCTACCTAGCTAGCTGATCAGCCCAAAACAACGTTCCTAGCTCAAGGCCTCTGATCATGTCATGTCGCGTGACGCATACAGTAATAGCGTGTGTGAGATTGAGATCAGAATTTTTGGGGGTTGGAGGTGAAAGAAGGAGACGGAGAGGATTAGGCCGGTGGGGGGAGGGAGTGGGGAGATTTATTGTATGATTGAACAAGGCAGAAAAGGTAAGAAGGCTTTCATAAACGTTTCGCTTTTGTTTTGCATGAAATGTATTCTTGGACCATACACGATGGAGGGGGGGCAACGCACGATTCCTAGCTTGTTATTTATACTTGTGTGGAGAAGTGTGTTTGGCGTTCTAGTTTTATAAAAAGTATAGGTAATATCGTATTTTTATAATTAAAGTTTCAAGCGAATTTTAAGTGGAATTAATTAACTATAAAATATTTGAAGGGTCAAATATTTTGTTCTTATTGATCGATAGTTTGGTAAGTCCTTCATAAAACGTGTTTAGTGATTTTTAAAAATTAAAATTTGATTAAAAATAAATTTACAAAAGTGCATCACTAGAAATTAAGCTGTTTAGTATTATTATTATCCAATTAATGTTCTATATTTCAAGTATAAGCCATCGTATTTTGCTTAAATTAAAATCTTGATCATAACTTAAAGTGAATTTTCAAAGTTCAACTTATTAATGCAACTTTACCTAAACCTCTTAGTACTTGTTTGGAAATATAATTAATATTGTTTGGCATGCATAGTTTAGTCGCATACTATCCAAGTATGGTTTGAAATCAAGGAGTCGTTTCGTATACGGATTTTTATATATTTTTTTAATGTGATTATTGAAAATGTAATATTTTCTTTAATCAAATTGAACAGATAATGTGTTTTTATTATATTCGACTCATTCACGTGAACTTAATAAAAATTACTATTTAATTATTATAATATTTAGGCATTTCTTCTAAATAACTATACACATAAACAAATTTATAATATATTGATTATATTTAAAACTAATATGTTCAATTAGATTCAACTAGTTAGATGGATTGTGTTATGCCGCGAGCTAACTTTTTTTTTATAATAATATATAAAAAAAAAAAAACAAAGACCCAAAAACATTGAGTTTGACAATAATAGTAGACCTAAAAGCTTTGGATTCAGTTGCAACAATAGATCCAAGAGTATTAGATTTGGATCTTACTGCAATGTTAGGTCCAAGAGCTTTGGGTTCCTTTTAAAAATCAGACTCAGACGCACGAGTCTGCAATCCCTATGGGAATTTGCAAACCTCAAGTGCAGATCGGCAAACTCACAAGGCTTGGGTCCAGATGCCAGACCCTAAAGCCTGGGGTCTGGCTGCCTTGCCCAACCCGGGCGCTTGGGGCATGGTAATCATGTCATTCCCCAGCACCTGAGGCAGGTAATCTTGTCATGCCCCACTGACAGTTTTACTATGCCTTGACAAAATCTGAATTAACTATTTTATTTACAATAATTCTTTTAATACCAAATATATCACAACAATATCATTTAAAAATAATATTAAAATAAAATAAAATAAAAAAATCGCATTTCCTCCCACCAAGAAGGCATGCGATCCCCATCATTTAAGAAGGGAATCGCATTCCTAGATTTGGAGGGAATGTGATGTAACAATACATCTCAAATCCCTTAATATTTAACATTTTTAATAAAAAAAAACACAAATATTTTTAACATCAAAGGCTACTAATTAATTAGTAGAAAAAAATCTAAAATATCTCCATACCAAATGATCCCTATTTTGTTTTGGGGATGCAATGGTCACACAGAGACTTGAATATAGATGTGACCAGCAAAAGTTGAAGATTCGACCTACGCACTCTACAAAACAAGATCAGCATCTCTGGCCTCTCAATGTTACGGCATTTTCTCCATGTCTAGAAAAGCATTGTTTTTTTTTAGTGTATTTTAAAAGTTAAAAAATTTAAAATAATTTTTTAAAATGTTTTTTTTATAGTTTTAATGTTCTAGTGTTACAAATAAAATAAAAATATATAAAAATATTTTAATATATTTTCAAATAAAAAACATAATATTAAACACAAAGTGAGCTATTTTCATAGACAGGTTAGACAGATTTCATGAATTTTGTACACTAAATTGTATCGTAACCACTCTCTGCAATGCAATTCAATTCGTCGTGGTAAATTTTTCTTTGACTAATAAATGGCACCATAACGTGTTCAGCTGGGCAATCCTGGCATGGCGTGGAGGAGAGTTTTAAATGCAAAGCATTTAGGGTGCCAATTAATGGGTGTATTCATGGTTGACTTGATGCGATTTTTCACAGAGAAATTAATGGGATATTTTCTGTAATTCTTTTTTTATTTAATTTTTAACAAGAAATAATGGAACTTGAGCATTTTTACTTGTTGAGCTCTACATCATAGCGTTACCCTTTGCATCTTGATAGAATTTGATCCCTTTGGAGAAGAGTATGATGGTAAACTTTGAATGATCATCATGGGTTACACTTGATAGAATTTGACGAACACCTTCTTTAAAATCAAATCCTTCTTTTCTACCATGGATTTGATTTTATAATCAATCAAATCACCGCTAACTAACCCTAATCACATCTAGCAACAGCTACCAAAAAAAACCCTACCCACGCCAAATGGTGGCTATTTGGTTTTGAGATGAGGCACAGTGTGGTCATGCCTACCATTTGTGAGAGGAGGTGAGATTTTAACGAACTCTCAAGCTTTTCTTGTTGAACTTGTCCTTCAATTATGATTTTTCCAAGCGGTTTTGAATTGTATTTCAAATAACATTTAATGAAAATAAAAAATTTTATATTT
>Ga0307517_10007116_pt1 | contig 16409 bp, 10 predicted proteins | sample 23_EM_MG_FD_194515 | JGI IMG/M metagenome (GOLD analysis project Ga0307517, IMG submission 194515) | Populus trichocarpa ectomycorrhiza microbial communities from riparian zone in the Pacific Northwest, United States - 23_EM | ecosystem: Host-associated > Plants > Roots > Unclassified | place... | reverse complement strand
AACTAATAATCTAAAATGTTAAGAAAATGAATTTTTAAATTAAAATTAAAATGGTAAAAACTAAAAAGATTTTAGTGGAAGAAGAAGGGAAGTAGGTGAACTAATCAAAACTTTTTCATGCAACTTTGAGGTTGGTTGTAGCTTTTTTTTTTTATTTTATACTTTGGTCATTTTTTGTTGAATTTTATCTTTGACAAATTTATAGAAAAAATTATCGTTAATTTATTCACAAAGACATTATAGTTACCGTTAATCACTAACCACAGTGAAAATGCTAGATTTTTAGTATATTTTTTAATTTAATCTTAATCAACTAATTGCTTGTTTCTTAATCCTCGATACAGACATGAGATATTACGTATTCTTGTATTACCTACCTTACAAATTGACCAGGCTGCCACTTGCAGGAGTTGCAGAGCAAAGAAGCAAATGACAAAAAGTAGCATAACATCAACGACAAAGACCCGCGCTCTTCCGGTCCGTTTCATCGAAGCAATAACCAGCCTCTGTCCTTTCAACGACACTAATGTAAGAGTCAAATTTATGGTAATTTACAAATGAAGCAATCCTTTCAACATAGCCTGTTGTTCTTCTATGAAACAGTTCAAACGGAAGAAGGTTGCTGAGAGACATCTCATAAAATCGATAAATTGAAACTATAAAGGCATGCCATTACATTTCCGCTGAATAATAATACAATACGAAAGGTGGTCCAGCACCCGGGGGTAATAAACATATGATCCACGGATCGCATACATGTAACACAAATTTCTCTCTATAGCTCATACGTTGCTTTTCCTTCACTTTACTTTTACACAATTCACAGTGACAGGCAGTGCTGCCTCAGCTACTCTCTCCCTCTCTCTTTGTTAGCTGTGTGTAAGTGTGGGGTTTTGTATACCTTTCTCTTCTTCTTTGAGGGTTTTCTTTTCTTTATATTTGTCGGTAGGATAATAATATCAATTGTGTTTTTGTCTTGCATTCTCTTCTCTTTATTCAGTACTTGTTTCCTTTCGTGTTTTGAATTCCATTTTTGTTCAAGAAAATCTGATCAATATGTCATTTCATGGTTTTAATGATCCATGCATGTTAAATGTTGAAATGGTAAGATAATTTTTTATTTTTTTACATGTTCTAGTTTGTTATATATAGGTTAAAGAGTGTTTGATGGTTCTTTCTCTTGTTTTTCTGCTGCAATTCATTCTGATTTCAAGTGATTTGAAGTATTAGCAGTTATGAGTGAAGTCATGGACCATAAAACATGGCTGTGGAGGAAGAAACCTGCAGACAAGATTGTTGTTGCAACTGATCATAAAGTTGACCTTTCATCAAACGAAGAAGAGGTAAATTTCAGCAATTCTGGGAGCTTCAATTTTGTATATTAATGCAAGCTATAATTAGAATCATCAGTTAATGCAATTTATGGTTCTCCAATCCCACAATATATGTTCTTTGTGATCAGAAATCGGAACACAAGATCACTCAATTATTCTTGGGAAAGCTCCATAATTGTTCCTCAATGGACACTAAGAACATCAGCTTCTTTCTTGTAAAAGATTCTAATTGGCTTTGCATGTCATGCACTGATTTAGAGGGGTCAGCCTTTACTGTTCACTGTATTTATTCTTGGTTGATAACTGCAGTGACTCTGATAATTACAACTTCTTGCAATGTTATATTGAAGTTCAACATGAAATAAGCTAGTTTTGATGCTTGAACCACAATTAATCCAGATTGGTATACCAAAGCCTGTTACGAAAGTCGGTTAAGACAATGAAGATGCCACCCTGCCTAGGTGGTAAGGCTTCTCCTTGAATGGTAGTGGAAACCTGAGTTCAAATCCATCATTTTTCTAGCTTAGAAAAAACTTGACATTTCCCTGATTTACCAAATGGCTAAAAAGAAAAAAGTTGAAACAATGTGTTAAAATGCACTTTCGGAACCAAAACTCAAATATTTACTGTCTCTGAAGCTTGAAGCAACGTCTTCCAGGTGATGGTCAACGGCAAATCGCTATTTTTATTAATTCACCGATTTCCTTTTCAGATGGGAGTGGGATAGAAGAAGAACCATAGAGGGGAGAGTTGCTCACTTTCTTTGAGGAGAGAGTTACCTGCTTACTAGCTTCAGATCTAAATTCTGCAATACTAAAAACCATGATTTGCTTCAACCTATAAAGCTTGTCAATGAAGAGATTTGCTCCTCCACTGGGACTCTTTTGAGTTATGCTAGAACTAACAACCTTCTGTGTTATGATTATGCCTTAGTTTAGCCATCTATTAAGAGCAATCAAGCTAGTTGTCTCTAGGTTTAGTGTGTAAAAATGTGTGCAAGGAAACACTAAAACTGGTCAAAGAAGAGAGAGAGTCAAATCAGTTTGGCACGTCCTTGATTGCTGGAAGTTTTACTAATAAATTCGCGTATACATTTAGAATTGATTTTTATTTTGGATGATTACTAAAAAACTTGGATGTTCCAGATACAGACACTATTGGCTGATAAGGCTGAATTGGAGAATCACCTGAAAATTTTGAGTGACAAGCTTTCATCAGCCCTGTCTGAGTGTAATGCCAAAGATGATCTTGCAAAGAAACAAGCCAAGCTTGCAAAGGAAGCCATGACAGGTAAATTACTAAATATTGTTCCGTTTCAGTACTTAAGTGGTAGGGTTCTTTTGCCAATCTATCAATTCACATTGTCAAATGTCTTCTGTAATCTTGTGTACTCTATGATTATTGATTTTTAATAGACCAGGCGAAGGCAGAAGCAAAAGCAGTGTCTCTAAAGCAACAATTAGATGAATCCTTACAGCAAAGAGCAGCTGGAGAACAAAGATCGACTCATCTGGAAGCTGCCCTCAAGGAGTGTATGCAGCAGCTATGTTTTGTTCGAGAAGATCAGGAGCAAAGGATTCATGATGCTGTCATGAAGACATCCAATGAATTTGAAAAGTTCCAGATGATTTTGGAAGAGAAGCTGGAAGAGACCAGTAAAACACTTGCCAAAATTGGTCTTGAGAATACTCATCTAAGCAAGGCTCTCTTAGCAAAGGAAAAGTTGATCGAAGATTTAAGTAAGCAAAAGGCTCAGGTGGAGGCAGATTTTAATGCCCTGATGAGTAGGTTAGAGTCCACGGAAAAAGATAGTGCTTCTCTCATATACGAAGTCCGAGTGCTAGAAAAGGAGCTTGAGATCCGAAATAAGGAGACAGAATTTAATCGCAGAACAGCAGATGTATCACACAAACAACACTTAGAGAGTGTGAAAAGAATTGCGAAGTTGGAAGAAGAATGTCAGAGGCTTCGTGTCCTGGTCCGCAAGCGGTTGCCCGGCCCTGCTGCCTTGGCTAAAATGAGAAGTGAAGTAGAAATCCTTGAAAGAGATTCAGTTGAAATGAGCAGGAGAAGGTTAAATGGTCGTCCTATGGATTTAGTGGTTGACTCAGCTGTTGAAAACTCTGCTGATTCTCCCAGAAAAAGGATCAACTTTCTGACTGAGCAGCTATGTGTAGTGGAAGAAGAAAACAAGACTCTCAAGGAAGCCTTTAATAAAAAAGCAAATGAACTCCAGTTTTCAAGAGCCATGTATGCTCGCACAGCTTCCAAATTATCACAGGTTGAGTCGCATCTTGATGAATTGTCAAAAGGACAGACAACCTTAGACAGAACAAGGAGCGTGGTTATGCCACATGAGCTGTCTCTGGCCTCAACGTCTGAGATTGGCGGTGATAATAAGGTTAGCTCTGCTGAATCTTGGGCTTCTGCTTTGATTTCAGAATTGGAGCACTTCAAACAGGGAAAGCAAAGGGGGTCGCCAACAAACAGAACTATAGGAGCTTCAGACATATCCATGATGGATGACTTTGCTGAAATGGAAAAACTTGTAATAGTCTCAGTAGATGAACAGTTCGAAGGTCCTCGTGTTTCTTCTGACAATGTTAACGAAATAGGTCGGGAGATCATTCCAGTATCAGAGTCTGGATCTGCTGTATCAAACCAGGTAATCAATTCCAGAGATAAAGCTTCTGGTTGGCTACATGATATTCTGAAAGTCGTGTTGGAGCAAAATCGTGTCACACTAAGAAAGCCTGATGAAATACTGGAGGATGTTAGAATAGCTCTGGCAAATATAAATCATGCAAGCCCTGCAGAATATGATGATACAAGGCAAAGCTCAACACATTCTGATGGATTAAATTCCTTTCATGTTGGTGGATATACGTCATGGAAACCTATATATTTGGTGACTGATGCACCTGGTAGAATTACTGAAGCTGATGCCTTGTCGACAGATAAGAGCAGTCAGCCAGATCTCAGCAAATCACTCTGCAAGATTATTGAGCTTATTGAAGGGATCACTTTATCCTTTGCTGATTATGGAAACTCAGAGACCTTGACCAGAAAGGATGGGAGTTTTTTGCCTTATGAGAACACAGAAACACCTTCAGGCTACATGGTCCGTGTTTTGCAGTGGAAAACTTCTGAACTAATTGCTGTATTGCAGCAATTTGCTCATGCGTGTTATGATCTGTTGGATGGAAAATCCGATTTGAACATGTTTGCCCAAGAATTATGTTCTGCTTTGGACTGGACTATGAACCACAGCTTTTCCATTCAAGATAAGAAACATTTTGACTGGGATGAATCACGGAGTGGGTGCAAAGCAGAGTTTGTTGCTTCAAATGGACATCACAGCTACTTTGAGAAGGATGAATGTCATCAATCTACAATTATAGACGAGAATAAAAAGTTAAGAGAGGATTTGATTAATATTGACTCTGAAAAGAGGGACGTGGAAGCCAGGCTCCAGTCAGCTACTAATAACAGTGAGTCCTTGATGAATCAACTCAAGGAATCTGAGAAAATCATTGGAGGCCTGCAAACAGATTTAGAAACTTTGAGAGGTTTGAAGGCAAGGTTTGAGAGCCAAAATGAAAATCATAAGCTGACGAAAGAAGATGTTGACACACAGCTTACAGTGGCCAGAGCTGAATTGAATGAGGCTCACCAGAAGTTATCTTCCATGGAAATGGAACTGGAGAACAAAAGGAGTTGCTGTGAAGAATTGGAAGCTACATGTCTTGAACTGCAGCTCCAACTTCAAAGGTAGTGGATTTAATTTTTGTATGATTTCCCTCTTTTGAAGATAAAGTAACCCCACAACATCAGATAAAATCGACATAATACATGAAAGATAGAATATCGCATGCATTTTAGGATGCCATACTCTTCATGACCCAAAATGCTGTCTAACTTTGAATTTTCTCCCTCAAACAAATTATTGAGAGATCTCATCTGTCTGATGTGCTATTTTCAGTAAGACGAAAAAGGAAGTCCCTAACTCTGAACTCCATCAGGAAGAGAGCCAACTCCGGACTGTAAGTTCGTATCATGCCACCTTGAACATACAAATTATTTTCATTTGCCTTTATATTTACTTCTTTTTGTGATTTATAGAATCATGTAGAGGATAGGAGAACTGCTAGTTGGTATAAAGAATGGCATTTCCTTAAGAATTGCACTTGAACTCTTTGAACAAAATATATACTCTCTACCTAGTTTCAGTAAAGCCAATTTGCATATGGGATCAGTTGATTCCCCTTTAACCTTTTCTTCTCTGGGAAAAAATGAGACACTTCATCTGAAAATTAACTTCAGCTCATTCTCATGGGCTTGGATGAAGTTTCCTCTTTAACCATGGAGATTAAGAGCTGTTAAGTCGTCGGGATTTACATTGAAGGGTCACTGTCTAGCGTCTTGGCTTACATTGTTTGACATCTGCAAGCTGATACTTCACGCAAAACTGCTCAAGATACCCTTCTTAAAACCCTACTTTTCCACAACCCCCTGGTCCTTTATTATCAGTGAAAATAACATGATTTTCCGATGAATATGTAGTGCATTTTATGCTTCCAAAAGCCAGAACAATCATTGATTCCAATTACGTGTTATCCTCTTTTCTTTCTTGTATTATCAGATTTTTCATGTTTGTCACCTTTAAATTGCCTAAATTACATGTGAATGTATCTCATTGTTGAACCAAGAACTTCCTGAATCTTGCAGGGTTGGGAGATAACGGCTGCTTCAGAAAAGTTGGCTGAGTGCCAAGAGACAATTCTAAACCTGGGGAAGCAGTTAAAGGCAATGGCTTCACCAAGCGAAGCAGCCCTGTTTGACAAGGTCATCTCTACATCCACCGACACAAATACCACCGCAGTCACCACCACGTCCACAAGCAAAGCCTTGACTTCACCCAAGAACAAGAACAAGAGGTCCTCTTTGCTAGATCAGATGCTAAAAGAGGACAGTGCTGAAGTGAAGGACACTAAATCAATCAATCGCAAAGAAAGTGATAACAATTCCAGTCCCACCGTCATTTCCACTAAGGTGATCGAACCTCTGGAAAAGATCCCCGTTTTAAATGGAATCAAACACCAGGATGACGACGTTGCAATTAATTATTTGGCCATTGTGCCTAGCAAGAAAAGTGGAGGTGCAAATTTGTGGAGAAAGCTGCTATGGAGAAAGAAGAAATCAAACATCAAGATACCATCCTTTCCATTTGCCCCGTAACTGGCTGCACAGTCCCCGGTCCATATAGAATAAAAATTGGTTGCACAGGTAATCCACGGTGGTAGCTCTCAAGTTTGCTGCATACTAGGGATCGAATACATTAAGGTCTGCCTCCTGTTATTTTGAGAGCTCTTTTTTGCATCTTCGTGTGTATTCCTTCTGTACATTTAACTGGCTGTCCCCAGGCGAGGTTTTGCACTTCGGACAATGCTTTCTAATTTCTGAGGGGATCATTGCTTAGGACAAAGCTTAAATTAATCAAGTCTGTCTTTCCAAAACACAATAATCCTAAGCTTTTTCTCATTAATAAATTAAATTTGTATATAAAATGCAGCCAGTAAGAAAAATGGCTTAGCTATACAACTCTCACAATACGGAAAAGAAGAAACAGATGCAAAACAAAATACTAGACTTACCAGACAGGCAATCTGCAAAAGCCAGATAATAAGGACACCAGCATCTCAAAAACGGAAGCAGATGCACATGAAACCAGAAAAAAAACACAAGGCAAGTAGAAGATAGCAAGAGCACCACAATCCGAACTGAGAGAGATCTGATGAAAAAATAGCACAAGCGGCAGAGACTGATCGAGTAGTTTAAAGACATTACAGGCATATTAAACTGGACTTGTAAGATTCTGAAATTGGCAGCAGCAAACCCCATCACAACAAAGAATGACAAGATACCACGAGAGGCAGAAGCTGATCAAGTAGTTCGAGAATGTTCCAGGCATATTAAACTGGACTTGCAAGAATCTGAAATTGGCAACAGCAAACCCCACCACAAAAAAGTATTTGGGCAACAATCCAGGACTCAAATGGTACACACAACCGAACTGAGAAAACCACTAGACATCAAAATTCAGAAACACCTTGTAGAACTAGTACAAGACAGCAAAATAAAAAAAAAATCAGCCACAACAACACAACAGTAGCAATCAGATCATCAAGCCACAATAATCATAATCCTAAACTGCTAAATCCCTTCTATTCAAACAAAGAAAATAAATTTCGCTCTAATAACCCAAATAGCTCTAATTTAAACCTAAATTCATCACCCAACAAAATTGATTAAAAATAACACTAAGTTTAACTGTATTTGATTCCTTGAAACCACAAGAAATCTCTGGTTAAAGGCACTGGAAATGTGTTGCCGGAAATTGTAGTAGTCAATCTCTCACACAGGTAACAAAAGGTTTCGGAGATTCTCGTTTTGAAAAAAATGCTGAGGTTGTAATAGAGTAGCTGAGACTGCTATTGTTTTTTTTTTTTTTTTTTGTTATGGTTTTAAATTTGAGAATTTGAATCCCCATATTTGAGTGAGGGATTATACTGGTGATGTTATAGAGAGGGAGACCGTGGTGTGGGGAAGAGTGAGTTTTTTTAAAGAAGGTGGTGGTTGTTTTAACATTGGGGACTAACGTGTTAAGTTTATGAAAAGTTGAATGATGTCTAGATAAAACAGATGGGTTAAGGACTGGTTTGTGGGGCCAATAACAAATTGGGGATTGATGTAGTTATCCCTAATTGGATAGTAGCCTAAATCCTGATGCAGGCTTGAATTTGGATGTCATTTGTATGCTCAAGCTTGAAAGAGTCACCACAGATTATCCATCAGTATAGCAAACAGTATATATGAAGTTTTAAATTGTTTCAAAATTTAATTTGCTGTCATGCTGTGTATTTAAAACTGAAAATGGAATTTCAAAATCCAAATTGACTCAGCATAAATATGTTGGATTGATTATATCTACCAACCTAGACACTCAATCTCTATATTGGATAAATCTTGCAACATCGTGAAGTCCAGCCTGTTTATAGCACTCAGCTATCTGTTCCGCAGCTTCATCCCAAGTCCCTTCAACAGAAGCTAAGTCCAACAAAAATGCAGCTTCATCCAATGCAATCTGCAAGTTTGAAAGACAAGGATCAACATACACACTCGCTATGAATTTGCTTCATAGTGAAGTCCAGCATATACAGATACATTATAAAACAGAAGGAAACCTGCGATGGTTCTTTTCCCTTGTTAAGGTCTTCTTGCCTTCCTTCTTCGGTCATTTTTTCTTTAATATACTCAATTTGCTCATCCTCCCATTGTGCTATCTGAGCAACATCCTGGATAGGACTCCAACCTCAACAATATAAATTCAAGAAAGGAAGAGAAAACACAACACAGTACAATAAAATGGTAACGAGAAATTATCTGAGCAGCCCATGCCTGGTATCTGCAACCCAGGGTCCACCATGGTGATTTTAAAGCTCCCCTGGCAGCATCTTTAGCTTCTAACTTACGTCCAATCCTGTAGAAAGTATAAGAGGCTTCTTCTGAAATGAAAAAGGAAATAAATGACAAACTGAAAATTCAGAACATTTTTTTTGGAGCTAGCAATAGAAGAAAATCATACGAACTTCAGCATAACCTCTGCATTGAATGCAAAAGGCCTTGCAAATCCTGGAAAATGCTTTTTCTTTGTATAGAACTCCCCAGTCACTAAAGCTGAAACCTTTACAAACATGCATATGCAAACAGTTAGCCACCCAGACTCGCAAGCAAATCCATGCTGCTTGCAAATAGTAACCAAAGTTAGGTTAGTCTTACATGATCTCCTTTCTGCAAATGGAGCATCACTTTGCGCTCTAAGACATCTGGAAACAAACCTACCTGAAAATAAACCTTTTAACAATTAAAATTCAATTAAGAGAATGATGATGAATTTGAGGATTCCAAAGTGTCCACTGCTAGGAATTCAAATTTGTTTAGCTCGATCGAATCAAAGAAAGAAAAAAGTTTTTATGGCTAATTACAGTACAATTTGTACCTTTTTTAAGAGATATACATCTAGGTCTAAAATCTGAGACTTGGCATAGTCACCCTTTTCATAAAGATTATCTCCAGCATCAGCTGCAGCATGAAATAGATCAGCATTGCCTTCTGAAGAAATATCAGCATCTTCCTCGACCAGGATTCGATTAATATATTGATCTACCTGTACCATGACAAAAATTATGTTGTTAGTGAAATTTCTTTACACAAGGAGGGTCTGACTACTGGTTATATCCATGAGCAGCAGCATGCATACTCAACTTACAGTCTTTGCCAAAAGCCAAACTCCATGTTTACAAACCTCAACCACTGGCATTTCCATCCTGGACACATCAGACAACAATGACTGCAGGGAAAGAAAAACAACAACAAACAAAGACCATGAATAATTTGAGACTCTTACCCAGGTGGTGCTGTTGGCCATCTCAGCAGCGCAATCACAGCATCTATTCGCACAAATAAATCACATGTATCATGCTAAAAATTAGTTGCTTCTCAAATCTTAAAAATAGTAAGTCCCCACAACTTGCATTCATCAATACCTGAACTGTTTCTAGCCAGTGGAATGGCAAGAGGGAACAACCCTTTCTTGGCTCTAGGAGAAACAATAGATTCACCTGTTACCAAGGATTTAATGCAACACGATTTAAGGAGAGGTTGTTTAGATGACAAGGAAACTGAACAAAAACAAGGATGCTATTATTACACAAACATAATACATCATTATAGCCTCGTCAACCAGCTTTGTTAGTCACCACGAGGTATTTGTTCACATATTTTCGGGAAGGAAGGTCTTTTTTGCACATCACAATATATACAATTTATTTGAAAATATGAGTTGATGGCTCCATGGATGATAAATCTCCAAATGGCATCTGATATTGCGCACTTCACTTTACTGCAGAAGTTCAGCAACCTCAAAAAAGAAACATTTACAGAAAAAATAAGACTTATAGACTAGAAATGCACCTCTTGTCACATAAGTTAATAAGCACCAAAGAAAACATAAACCAAGTAGCATTCATTATCCTAGCCAATCTTTAGCACGACTCAAAAAGAAAAACCCAAAAACAAACCAAGAGTTACAAGCCAAATAAAGCAAATAACCTGATAAAAAAAATGATAAATCAATTAATTTAAAAAAATTCAAGAATGTTAAAGTTCTGTTCTTCAAGAGTTGAATAGTGAGTGAGTTTTGTTCTTGACAATATCTACCTTTTGTCTTTAACATCCTCAACAAATGAGACAAATGCTTAGGAGGCTGAGTTGCAGCCACTTCTTTGATAAAACCGATATGGTCTGTAAATTTTCATCAACATTACATTGTTAAAAACAAAGAAATAAAGGCAACGACAAAATTGTATAAATAATGGTATCTACCAGGAAATGAAGAACAAGAAAAAGTGCGTAGCGTAGTATGTCTGCGGAGGCCGAGAAGGAATGAGGTGGCGCGTGGAGCTCCATAAAACACTCCTCCGCCGACTTTCATGCCTCTAATCGTGAACTACGGTGGTGTTTGCTCCCTGCCACTGCTGTTGCCCTTGGATACAAATGTGGAGAAGTCGGGACCGGAAGATTGTTTGAGGCTAAAGCCCAGATATTTGAGGCCCAGACCTGTTGTTTAGCGGCAGCTAAAGAAGACAATGGTTACCTTGAGTTGAATTTGGGATCAAGAGATATTCTAATATGCATAGTTTTGAAACTCGATTCGGTGATTAATCCGGTCTAATAATTAAGTCATGAGTCAGATGGGTTGACCTGGATCAACTCAAAAAAAACTAAAAATCAAATAACCCATCAAACAACTCTTCTGCACTCTCAATGTTCCCACTCTTCGTATAAGCAGAAATCACATCCATATTGAACATTTCATCAAACACTTTTCGCCCACACTCCAAAAACCCACAATTTATATACATATCAATCATAGAATTCCCAACATGCAAATCCTCACCAAACCCCCCAACCAAAATCGTTTGCCCATGAATTTGCCGCCTCAAACCCACATCCATTTTAGCACCACAAGCCTTAAAAAGAGCAGTAAATATGAAAGAAACAGGCACAACACCTTCTTTTCTCATCAAACTATAAAACTCGGTTGATTCATTTAACCGTTCCTTAATCAAATAACATCTGATACGCTGTGTCGAGGCAGGGGTTGTCCAGGCTCAATGAATTGGAGGGAACGAATAGGGATCACTACGAGAGGCTGCCGATAAGGGTAGAGCCCATTGATGGAGAGGACGTCGTGTTTGGGGTGGAGACGTATTACGGGCACAGGAGTTATAGATTGAAATTGCTTTTCTTCAATTAGGTTCTCTCTATCTGCAATTCTGCAGCGTTCACGGCTATGTATATATAAAAAAAAGTGGTCGGGTCTCAGCCGGGTTTGTCCGGGTCACCTGGGTTCCAAGTCGACCCACTAAGTCGACCGGGTTTCGCCGGGCCAACTCCGAGGCGGGTTTTTACTTAGACTCAGACGATCTCAAGCCTGGATCGACTGGGTCCCGGGTCGGTCCGGGTTTCAAAACTAGGCTACTATGAACTTGTACAGTAGAATTTCACAGCTCATAAGGCTTGGGATGAGGGTATTGTTTTTTTTAATTAGTTTATTAGTAAAACTCTATACTCTATAGGATCTCAACTGTATGTGCATTGTTTACCAAAACACATTCAACTGTGAACTTGCACTATAGAATTTCACAACTCGGAAGGCTTGGTATTAGGGTATTATTGTTGTTTTTTTATTGGTTTATTTGTTATTTTCAAGACTAATGGAGGGTGTTGTAGTAATTTTATGTTGATTTTAATAGTACAATTACCGTATTGATCTTAAAAAGTAAATAGCTATAATCTTCGGTCTAAGTGCTTTATAGTAATTTTGTTTCTCATTGAACAATATAATTACTCCATTACCCTTAACATCTAATTTTTTTAGCCTTGGTTTTAAAGGCTTGGTTGTAATTTCATAATGGTTTTTTTATTATTATTATTGTTTAATCCTAAGAATATTTTCAATTTTGTACAAAAAAATGATAAACTACTGACACATGCTTTGCACACTTAAGTCGATCCGTCGTCTTCGGGTGGCACGTGCAACTAACTTTGATGGTGTTAATCGTGCTTCCGTCGCATCATTTGATTTGTCTCGGTATCCTCTTCCTCTCTGGGTAGCGTGTGTATAGTGGTTCGATTGGGTTTGTCGCTAATTTTCTTTTCTTCTTTTTCTTTCTTTTCCTTCTTTTTCTTCTTCGGGTTACATGTTGGCCATGCAAAAAATTATATCAGCCCTTCAATTTCCTTTTTCTGTTGATTCAGTCCCTTTTCTTTTAATTGCAATTATTTTAATTACATTAATTATTTCTAATTGGATTTTATTTTTGATTTCATACCCGGTCATTTGATTTCTTTGATTCTTTTTATCAAATTTGATCCTCATTCTTTTAATTGTTATTATTTTGTTTCGAGTCATTTTCTTGATTTATTTGTTTTTTTTTTTTTCAAATTCATCTCTAAACATTAAATTTCATTTTATTTTCCCATAACACATTTAATTTCAATTAATTTTATGTTGAATTAAATCCTGATTCTTTTAATTGTTATTTATTTTGTTTTGCATTGTTTTTTATTTTATTCACCCGATTTCATTTGTGTTTTTATTTCTATTATCTTTTATTAATTTTAATAAAAAAAATTCAGTTGATACAACCAGCTAAATGTCTCATTTTACGAGATTAAATATTTTGATTTACGTTCATCTCTCAATTTTTCCACTTTCTCTTTTAATTATTATTAATGTTTTTTTCTTTTATTTACATATATGATTATTAGATGTTTGGATAGACTTTTTGATTTACACAAATAATTTTTGTTGTGTAAAAATACATATTGAAATAACCTTTATACTCAAGTTTTTTTCAGAAAAAAAAAATTACAGCCCACTATGGAGCACATGTTAAATCAAATTTTTATTTGCCCTCTAATGAATTGTTTTTTCGCTCTCATTTTTTTTAGAACTTTTCTGTAATTGATTTTTTTTCATGATTTCATCTTTTGACATTTGATTTGTTGGGGATTCGGCTCTATACAATCTTATCATTCTGTATTTTTTTTAATATTAGTTTTGTGATTATCTTCAATTTATTTTCTATGAGTTTGTTCTGGTCTCATGATCCAAGTCACAGGTTTTACATGCCTTTTATAATATAAGTTTTTTTTAGAATTGTTTTGTTTGTGTTTGATTTTTCAAGATAGTATTTTAATTCATTTATTATTATTTTTTGGTTTTATACAAATGAAGTTTATTTTTCAAAATAAAAATATTCATTTTTAAATAATATTGTTGATGTGTTTGGCTTTGAGTAATTTGTTTAGGGCATGGGTTTATTCAGTCAATTTCGTTTGTGTTTATCATTTAGGTCATGGTTTTTTTAGGATGTAAATTTATCTTTTATTGATTTAAGTAAATAAGTTTAGTAAACACAATCGAGTGAATATCTTATTTTGTATGATTGAACACCTTAATCTGCATTCATCTCTTAATTTTTTTAATTTTTCTTTTGATTATTGTTAATGATTTTTTTCATTTATTTACATAAATAATTATCGATTTATTTAACTAGATACTTGCATAGACTTTTCAATTTACACTTTAAACTTTTTTATTATAAAATACATTGAAGTAGCTTGTATGCGCGATATTATTTTGAAAAAAAATGATATAACCCGCGGTGAAGCGTGAGTTAAACTAGTCCATACCTGAATCTAAACCCAAAATTACTATTTATACCTAATGGGTATGGGTGTTTGATACTCAAACTCAATCGAGTTTTGGGTATCTCTCGGATATCCATAACCCGGCTTCAAAGTCTGCTAACAACTAGAGAATATGCTCTAACTCATGGGAAAAAAAAGATATTTTATGGTGATCAGTAAGTAATTAGCAGCATCTTTTAGTTACTTTCTATGATACACTTTGAATAAAAAGATAATACAAGTAAAAAAAAAATTAGGTGAAGATATTTTTATCATTTTTTATAGATTATGATTTTTTTATGGTGATCAGTAAGTAATTATCTCTCTATTACTTATATTTATTTTTTTCTTCAAAGTAAATCCCGTAAAATAATTAATAAGATATCATTATTTACTTCATGTGTGCCTAAAATTTTTCATGAAAAAATGTTCCGCAAACATCTTCAAGAAGCCAAAACTAGTAAACTCACAAATAATTGAAATTTAGCTACTAGATGCTATAAAAACATGAGGAGAAATTGGTGGTATTCCTATTATTAATATTTTATACCAACTTGCTCTCTGACTATTCGATGAAATCATTAAAACATGTTTCGACAAGTATTTACGGTAAATAAGATTAGGAAAGAAGACAACTACTTCTAAAAGAAAGTAGACAAGCCGTTGCTTTACACATATCAAAGGAATTCAGTCATCAATTGGAGACATTAACTTCAACATCCCTCGTCAAAGTTCATGTAACATTTAAAGCCAGATGAGAAGAGCAATCTCTTGTTATGTTGAGAAATTTCAAATATTAAAAGAAAATGATATTCCAGAAAGTATAGTAGGGAGTCCCTCTAAAAGGAATAGATTGAAAGAAAAGGTGAGAGGAATGGAATTTTGACAGCAACTCTCATTTTTTTTCATATGTATATCTTGGTATAAATATAATATAAATATAATTTTTTTTTTTAGCATGAGTAACTAAAAACTTCACCATGTCCTGTTTTGTAAGTTGAAGAGTAATATATATTGTAAGTTGAAGAGTAATGTTTAGTGGGATTTTAGACAGAATTAGAAGTCTAATTATACTTTATTATATCCTAGATCGAAAGACAATGTAGATTTAATGTCAAATCAAATGATTATTGGATGAATTTGCATAAAAGTTAAGTCTGGGGACTTGATTAGACTTTTAATATGCCAATTTGATTTAATCATGAACCCAATTAAAGGTTTAATTAAGCTTAAGAATTAATTTAGATCAAATTAAAAGATTTAATTAGGTGCAAGAACTTAAGTACACTTTTAATGGGTCAAATTAATTTTATTAGGGAATTAATTGGTGAAAAAATAAGTTTGGAAGTTTAATTTGGGCTTAATTGAGAATATTAGAATTTTAGATGATCAAATTTAATTTTTTAAGCTCAATTGGGTGAAATCAGAGACAAAATTGTAAGAAAATCAAAATTTAGGAGTCAATTAAGGGCCAATTTAAAGAAATTAAAGACTAAGGACCTTTTCGCAAAAGACGCACGAATTGAAGGGTCGAATTCGGTTGCAAACAGGGGTGAAATTAAAAAAATTAGAATAATCAAAGATAAAATTGAAAATGTCCAAAACCAACGACTAAATGATCATAGCTTCCAACATCATTTTGGTTGGAATATGTCGGGTTTCACCTTGGCAACTTATTATCCCCCTATTTTTTCCTCTTATTGTTTAGTTAAGGTTATTTTTACTTGATTTTGTGTGGACTTTGTATATTAAGCTAATGAAGCTTGGGTTTGTTGGTTTGAATTTTGATTTCATAGATTTTAGTTGAGAATTTATGAAGTTTTTGGTGATATGCTAATTTTTTATATCATACAAATAAATATAACATGATTTATGCATCATTTATGGGTATAAATCACTATTAGGATAAAACATTTTTTGGAAATGCATTTTGTGTGATGATACTTTAAGTTTTTTTATGGTTACTAGATAGGTGGCTCGCAATCCGTGGCGAGCCAGACCAATTTCTCTGTAACTTAAAAATCAATACTTAGGCACTGCAAACATGTTTTAAAAAAGAAAGAAAAACCCATGTTTATTCAATTATACGATATAAAAGGCAATGGTAGTAAATGGATTGAATCTTAAAAGAAAAAATGATAACAATAACTAGAAGAAAAGGAATGCTTGTCATAAGGGAAAAAATCACAAAGCTGCATCCAAGATAATCCAATGTTAAACGAAAAAATAAAAATAAAAAATGACAAAGTAAAGCAT
>Ga0307517_10007114_pt1 | contig 16411 bp, 20 predicted proteins | sample 23_EM_MG_FD_194515 | JGI IMG/M metagenome (GOLD analysis project Ga0307517, IMG submission 194515) | Populus trichocarpa ectomycorrhiza microbial communities from riparian zone in the Pacific Northwest, United States - 23_EM | ecosystem: Host-associated > Plants > Roots > Unclassified | place... | reverse complement strand
GTGGCGCCGTCGCGCTCGCCCGCGAAATATCGAGTCAGTGCCTCGCCGAAAACGGGCTGATCGGATACCGCGCCGAACAGCGTCATCGAGGAGCGGAATTTGGCGTCGTCGGGCGCGCCGAGGATGGCGTTGATGGTCCGCCCCTCGACGGCAAGCACGAGGCCGGTGCATTCGATCAGGCGTGGGCCGAGGACGGGGTGGGCGAGGTAGTCCCTGGCCTCGGTGGGCGAGCCGATGGCATAGCGCTGGGACATGGCGCTGAGGCCGAGGCCGGCGATCTGTGGGAATACGAACCACATCCAGTGGCTGATCTTGGCGCCGGCCCGCAACTCGGCCAGCGCGCGGTCGATCACGCCGTCCTGCGCGACGACGAAACGGTCGAAATTGAACGGATCGTCGGTCATGGCGATCTTTGATCAGATCCAGCCTGGCGCGTGAACCAGTTCGAGCTTAATCCCGTCGGGGTCGGCGAAGAACACCGCATAATAATCCCCCGAATATTCCCGATAATGCGCCGGCGCGTCGAGCACGGTGATGCCGCGGTCGAGCAACAACACGTAGAGCCGATCGACCTCGTCGCGGCTGGCCGCGCGCCAGGCGAGATGTTGTAGGCCGGGCGCATAACCATCGTGCGTCCCCGGACTGGTCGCCGCGCGAATGCCGAGCGACGCGCCGAACGGCTCGCGCCCGCGAATGTCCCATTCGCAGCCGTCAGGCTCGTCCTTGACCTGGGTGTAGCCGAGGAATTCGAGCACCGGTCCATAAACCCGCTTCGCCGCCGCGACGTCGCGCACGCTCAGGTCGATATGGTGGAAAGCGCCGCGCGCCTGGCCGTCACTCACGATTCGACTCCTTTCATATAAGAACATAACATGAACAAAACATCGAGTCGCTGCAATGCTCTACATCATGATCAAACCACCATTCGCCGCGCTGCGCCAAGTCTGCGCCCAGCGCGCGACCTATGGGCTGGACGATAGTTATCCGGTCGACCGCTTACACTGCACGATGCTGCGGCTTGGCGATGAGGCCGCCTGGTCCACCGCGACGCTCGACCAGCTTAAGCGCCTGCTCGGTAGCGTATCGGTCGAGCCGTTCCCGGTGATGTTCGATCTGATCGCTGGCAATCTGTTACGGGGCGCGAAGGGCATGCCGTCGGCCGCGGCGTTTCATCGCATGCTACGGCAGCAGGCAGAGATGTGCGGCGTGCGGATTGAGCACGACTTCTGGCTGCACCTGAGTCTGGCGTATCGTGGGGTAGCGATCGTGGCCGCGCGCAAGATCGAACCGATCGGATGGATGGTCGAGGAGTTCCTGCTGATCCGCAGCAGCAAAGGCCACGAACTCCTGGACAGCTGGCCGTTGCGGCAGCGCCAATATGCGCTCGCGCTATAAGGGCGGCAGCGCCCAGTCGATCGGCTTTTCGCCGTGGGCGGCGAGGAAGGCGTTTGCCTTGGAGAACGGCTTGCTGCCGAAGAAGCCGGTATGCGCCGACAGCGGCGACGGATGCGGCGATCGCAGCACGAGGTGCCGGCCGCCGCGCTCGGTCGAATCGACGAACGCCGCCTTCTTCTGCGCGTGGCTGCCCCACAGCATGAACACGACGGGCGTCTCGCGCGCATTGACCAGCCGGATCACCGCGTCGGTGAAGCGTTCCCAGCCACGGCCCTGATGCGACGCGGCCAGCCCCATTTGCACGGTCAACACCGCGTTCAACAGCAGCACGCCCTGTTCGGCCCAATGTTCGAGGAAGCCGTGCCGCGCAGGCGGGATGCCGAGATCGGCCTCCATTTCCTTGTAGATGTTGACGAGGCTGGGCGGCGTGCGCGTGCCCGGGCGGACCGAGAAGCAGAGGCCGTGCGCTTGCCCCTCGCCGTGATACGGATCCTGCCCGAGGATGACGACGCGCACGTCCTCGAGCGGCGTCAGATCGAGCGCGCGGAACCAATCGGCACCGCGCGGGAAGATGCGTTTGCCGCCGGCTTTCTCGGCGACAAGGAATTGGCGCAGCGCCGCCATGTAAGGATCGGCAAACTCGCCGCGCAGCGGTTCGAGCCAACTAGGGTGCAGCTTGGGATCGCCCATCTCCGATCTTGACCGCAGCCACCGGTCCGCTGTCAATGCGGTCCATGATCCGCTTGCTTGTCGCGCTCCTCGCGCTGATCGCCACGCCAGCCCTCGCCGCCGACCCGGCGGACGGGCTGCAGCCCAAATTCACCGCCACGTCCAAATTCGTGCCCGCGCGCACCGTCCAGGTCTGGCTGCCGCCCGATTATGCGAGTTCGAAACGGCGCTATCCGGTGATCTATCTGCACGACGGCCAGAATGTGTTCGACGACCCCTCGCCCTGGTCTGGCAAGAGCTGGGCGGTGCATCGCGCGCTGGCCAAGCTGATCGCCGAGCGCAAGGTGCGCCCCGCGATCCTCGTCGCGGTGTGGAACACCGACAACCGGATCGGCGAATATATGCCCGAGGCCGTAGTGCCGGAGGTCGGCGCCAAGGGCGATCCGGCGGCGGACGATCTGTTCCGCAAGCTGCCGGTCGAGCGCGCGAAGATCGCCGGCAACGCCTATCTCGCCTTCCTCGTAACCGAGTTGAAGCCGTTGATCGACGCGCAATACCGCACGTTGCGCGGGCCCCGCGACACGATGCTGATGGGGTCGAGCATGGGCGGGCTGATCTCGGCCTATGCGCTCGTTCGCTATCCGGCCGTGTTCGGCGCGGCAGCGTGCCTGTCGACCGCGTGGCCGATCGGCGACGGCTTCACCGAGCGCTGGTTCGAAACGCATCTGCCGCGCGACAGCGCGCGGCTCTATTTCGATTACGGGACCGGGACCAATGACGGCGCGATTGCGCCGTTCCAGGCCAGTCTCGACGCGGCCGCGGGAAAACGCAGCGGCTGGGTCAGCCGGGCATTCCCCGGCGCGGAGCATAGCGAGCGCGCCTGGGCCGCTCGCGTCGACATTCCGCTCACCTTCCTGCTCGCGAAGAGGTGAGCCAAGGCTCGCTCAGCCCCGGTCAGGCGACCGGGACGAGCGAGGTGGCGACGTTGATCAGGACCGCCGAGCAGATCAGCGCGCTGAACACCGAGAAAACGGCCTGGCCGGAGAACAAACGGTTCGTCATGATGAATTTCCCTTTCGTTGTAGCGGTCGGCGGTTGATCCGGCGACCGATGCCAACAGATTTGCAGGGAACGTGCCAGTTTTATAAGTTTCTGATTCAACAGCAAATAATGTTTTGGCGAAATACAGTTCGGCGGGGTTTGCTAATCGAGCGGCCTACTTTGCGCCGCTAATTAGGAAATATCACCATCACTCTTGATGGCGTTACGGCCGGCAGCCTTTGCCGCGTAGAGCAAGCGGTCCGCGCGGCCCAACGCCGATCCCATGACTTCGCCGGCCTCGTGCGCGCTGACCCCGCCCGAAAAGGTGACGGCGCCTAGCGGCGCATCGGTTTCGCGCAGGCGATACTTCTTGCCCGCCACCGTGCCGCGCGCCCTGTCGAGCGTCGCAACAGCCTCGTCGGTGGTCACGCCGGTGAACAGGATGGCAAATTCCTCACCGCCATAGCGCGCGACGACATGCTCGCCGCACGCCTCGCGCAATGCTTCGGCGATAACCTTAAGCACGCGGTCACCGACGGCGTGGCCAAAGCGGTCGTTGACCGACTTGAAATGATCGATGTCGCATAGGGCGACGCAGATCGGCGGCGCCTCGTCCGACGCCTTGACGAAGGCATCCTCGAACGCGCGGCGATTGGCGAGCCCGGTCAGCGGGTCGCGACGGGCGTCGTCGCGCGCGGCTTCGAGTTCGCGGCGCAGCGCCTCGGCCTCGACCGTCGCCGCGGCGAGGCGTTCCTCGGCCGCCTGGACGCGGTCGAGCATCGCGCCCGCAAGTTGCGTGATATCGTCGACCGCCGCGCCGCTCGCCGCGCGGATCGCGTTGGCGCCCTCCAGCAGGTCGCGGCCAAATACCTGCGTCTCGGCGCGCATCGCGGCGACCGTGTCGGCGAAATCCTCGACCTGCATCTGCGTGCGCGCGACCAGGGTCTGCATCATCGCGTTGGGTGATTCGGCGGGCGCGCTGTCCGATCCGGCATCGCTGCGCTCGGTCGTCGCGCCGGGTGCTGCGACTCGGTGGCCCATATCCTCGATATCGCGCGACGTCAGCCGCACCCCGCCATCGGTGATCCGCGCGACGCTGGCGGCGAGCGGACCCTTCGGGTTGCTCAACACGCGGTGCGCGAAGGCATAATTGACTGGATCGACGCTCAGTCGATGGTCGGCCAGAAAGTCGCCGATCGCCGCGAAAAGGCGATCGGACGGCCCGAACGGCTGACTTTTATGTGCGGCGCTGGCCACCAATTTATCCGTTTCCCCGTTTTCCCCGGGGAGCGCATACCGCCGCAACCGCTAAAATAACGTTTCCGGCCCTATCGGAGGTGGGGGAGCGGGCTGGCGTCGCGCCGCGCTGCCGAAGGCAGCGCTACTTGAGCGCGCGCACCGCCGCCAGCGTCAGCCGGACATGATCGGCGGCGCTTAGGTCCGAATGGACGAAGGTTATCTTGCCGTCGCGCGCGATGACGTAGCTGGTGCGGTTGGTGACGGCGCGCATCTGCTTGGTGACGGGGTCGGGGATCAACTTGCCGAGGTCGACGTCATACGCCTTGACCACGCGCGGCCCCGCGCTCGCCACCGCGAACTTGCCGGCGCATTTTTCCTGGCTGAACTTGGCGAGCCGATCGACCGTGTCGGTCGACATGCCGATCACCGTCGCGCCCGCCGCTTGGAATTGCGGCACCGCTTCCGAAAAATCGTGCGCCTCCTGATTGCACCCGCCGGTATAGGCGGCCGGGAAGAAATAGAGCACCACCGGCCCCTTCTTGAGCTGTTGCGACAGCGTCAGGCGGAATATCTTGCCATCGATCGCGCCGCGCGTGGTGAAATCGGGCGCGACCGCGCCGGGCGACAGGGCGGCGACGGCGGGCACCGCGGCCAAGGCGAGGGGAAGCGCGAGAAGGCGAAGGCGCATGAGGACTCTCCCTTAATGGTCGCGCGCTTTCTAGACCCGCGTGGCGCATGCGGCTAGGGCTGAACGATGCGGATAACAGATGCCGATATCGTGCTCGCGCACGCTCTCGCCGACGCCGCTGGCGCGGCGATCCGGCCGTATTTCCGTGCGGCCTTCGAGGTCGAAACGAAGGATGACCAGTCGCCGGTTACGGTCGCCGACCGCGCTGCGGAAACGGCAATGCGTGCCCTGCTCGCCACCGAAGCGCCGCGCGACGGCATTGCCGGCGAGGAGTTCGGCGCCAGCGAAGGCTCGACCGGACGGCAATGGGTGCTCGACCCGATCGACGGGACGCGCGCATTCATCGCCGGGCGGCCGTTGTTCGGCACGCTGATAGCGCTGGTGATCGACGGCTGGCCGGCGATCGGGGTGATCGACCAGCCGATCCTCAACGAACGCTGGACCGGCGCGATCGGCAGGCCGACCACCTTCAATGGCCAACCCGCCGCGACCCGCACCTGCCGCGATCTGGGGCAGGCGCTGCTCGCCACCACTTCGCCCGCTTTGTTCGGCGATGGCGAGCTGCACGCGTTCGAGCATCTCGACGCCGTGGTGCGGTCGACGTTGCTCGGCGGCGATTGCTACAATTATGCCTGCCTTGCCTCGGGGCATCTCGACATCGTGGTCGAGACCGGGCTCAAGCTCCACGATTTCGCGGCGTTGGCGCCGGTGGTCGAGGGCGCGGGCGGGCGGATGTGCGACTGGTCGGGCGACCCGCTGACCGCCGCCAGCGCGGGCGATGTGATCGCCGCGGGCGACCCCGCGCGGATCGACGATATCCTTGAGGCGCTGGCCTGCCGCAGGCACTAAACGCTTGCGCTATTCCATCAGCCCCAGGCCGAGCAGCAATATCCCGAAAATCGTCAGCGTGATCGTGGCGAAGAAGCCCAGCGCAACGGTGCGCCACAGCGCCGAGAGCCACTTGAGCTGATAGGCGCCGCGCAACTGGAAGAATATGTGGACGGGCGGCGCGAAGGCGATCAAATTGCCGTAGAGCCAGCCCGGCGCGCCGATCATCATCAGCAGCGACACGACGGTCGCGAGCAGCATCATGAACGACAGCGAATAGGTCACGAAGATCGCGTGATCGTACATCTTGAAGCGCCGTCGCCACAGGAACAGCAGCGCCACGAACGGCAGCGAGATCGGGATCAACGCCCAGCTGTATTTATACGCCGACGACTGCAGCTTGTAGAGCGCGAGCTCGGGATTCTTGTTGGCCTTCTTGATCCCCTCGTCGAGCGCGGGCCAGCCGGTGTTGACGTTGCTGACCACGGTATCGCGGGTCGGGGCTTCGGACGCGGCGGCCTCGGGCGAGGCGACGATCGCCTGCCGGGCCGCCTGTAGCCCGTTCAGCGTCGCCTTGTAGCCGATGATGTCGCCGTCGGTGTCCTCGTCGCCCTTGCCTGCGGCGAGGCGCGCCTGCGCGCGTCCCAGCTTCGTCTGGTTGCTGGCGATCTCGCCGTCGATCCGCGCGATTTTTTCGGCTTTGGTCGACGGCACCCGGTCGAGATTAAACTCGTTGCCGCCGCCCATCGAATGCAAGGTCGCAAACATCAGGAAAACGAAAAACAGGAACATCGCCAGCGGCGAGACGAAGCGCGCACGTTCGCCGTCGATGTAGCGCCGGGTCAATCCGCCGGGATGCGCGATCAGCATCGGCAGCGTGCGCCACACCTTGCCTTCGAAATGGAATACGCCGTGGAGCAGATCGTGCCCGATCGACATCAAGGTCTTATGGACGTGCCCGTTCTGGCCGCAGGCATGGCAAAATTCGCCGATCAGCGCGGTGCCGCAATTGAGGCACACGCCATGCGCGGTCCCGTCGCCTTCGCCGGCTTTGGGCTCGACCGCCCGGCCCCATAATGCGCCGGTCGCGATGTCGCCGGCCGCTTCGATTCCCCCGCTCATGCGCGATGGATAGCATTTGGGCGTCTAAAGGCGATACCGTTTTGGCGGCGCAATGCCCCGTGGTATCGCGCCGCCATGGCACCGATCGTCGATATCGAACTCAATCCCGCCGCGCTGATCGCCGCGCTGGGCCGAAGCGCGCGCATCGCGGCGGGCGCGCTCGCGCGATTGTCGACCGCCGACAAAGCGCGCGGGTTGGTCGCGATGGCGCAGGCGATCCGTGATGCCGAAGCAGATATCCTCGCCGCCAACGCGACCGACATCGCGAATGCCGCCGACGCCGGGCTGTCGAGCGCGATGCTCGACCGGCTGAAACTCACCTCCGAACGCGTGGCGGCGATGGCCGACGGCGTCGTGACGATCGCGACGCTCAAGGATCCGGTCGGCGAGATTATCGACGAGACCGTGCCCGCCAACGGCATCCACCTGTCGCGGGTGCGCGTGCCGATCGGCGTGATCGGGATCGTCTATGAAAGCCGCCCCAACGTCACCGCCGACGCCGCCGCCTTGTGCATCGGGTCGGGCAATGCGGTGATCCTGCGCGGCGGGTCGGAGGCGGTTGAGAGCAACCACGCGATCCACGCCGCCCTGGTCGAGGGATTGAGGGACGCTGGCCTGCCCGCTCACGCGGTCCAGCTTGTCCCCACCACCGATCGCGCCGCGGTGGGTGCGATGCTGGCGGGCGAGGGCGTGATCGACATGGTCGTGCCGCGCGGGGGCAAGGGGCTGGTTGCACGCGTTCAGGCCGAAGCGCGCGTGCCGGTGCTCGCGCATCTCGATGGGATCAATCACGTCTTCGTCCATGCCTCGGCTGATCCGGCGATGGCGGAGAAGATCGTCGTCAACGCCAAGATGCGCCGCACCGGCATTTGCGGCGCGATGGAGACCTTGCTGATCGACTGCGACTATCCCCACAGTGCCGACCTGATCGGCGCGCTGGCGGCGTCGGGCTGCGAGGTGCGGGGTGACGACAAGGCACAGGCACTCGACTCTGAGATCGCGGCTGCAGCCAACGCTGATTGGGACACCGAATATCTCGACGCGATCGCCAGCGTCGCGATCGTCGACGGCCTTGACGGCGCCCTGTCGCATATCGCGGCACACGGATCGCACCATACCGACGCGATCGTCGGCGAAGACGCCGCCATCGCCGACCGCTTCCTCGCCCAGGTCGACAGCGCGATCGTGCTGTGGAACGCCTCGACCCAATTCGCCGACGGCGGCGAGTTCGGGCTCGGCGCCGAAATCGGCATCGCCACCGGCCGCCTCCACGCGCGCGGCCCCGTCGCTCTGGAGGGTCTGACGACCTATAAATGGATCGGTCGCGGTACGGGGCAGGTGCGACCTTGACACATCTGTATCGTCTGTATACACACGATACATGACTGGAACGACCGTCGTTACTTGCCGGGTGCCGCAAGATATTGCGGAGCAACTCGACCTACTCGCAGCACGATTGGATCGGCCAAGGGCTTGGGTGGTCCAACAGGCGATCGCCCATTTTGTCGAGAAGGAACTGGCGTTTCTAGCCTTTCTGCAGGAGGGAATCGACTCGGCTGATCGTGGCGAGCTAATTAGCCAAGAAGAAATGGAAGCTTGGTTCGAAGCGCGGACGCAACGAGCAGCCGCTGAATGAACATTGCCCGCTGGACGATACGCGCGCGCGGTGACGTCGCGCTTATCGATGACCGTTACCGGCAGATCGACCCCGATCTGGCCGACCGATTCGGGCGAGAGGCGCTGAACGCTGCACGCTTTCTGGCCACGACTCCGGCCGCCGGCCCATCGGTCGAGCTTGGCCTGCGCAAATGGCCGGTCCGCCATTCCGAATATTTGCTGTTCTATAGGATCGTCAGCGGCGGCGTGGAGATCGTTCGCGTACGTCATGCGCGCGAGAATTGGCGCTAAGTGCGCATCGGTCTCCTCGGCGGGTCGTTCAACCCGGCGCATTCGGGGCACCGCGCGATCAGCCTGGCGGCGATCGAGGCGCTGGGGCTCGACGAAGTGTGGTGGCTGGTCTCGCCCGGCAATCCATTGAAGGACAAGGCGACCGATATGGCGCCGTTCAACGTGCGCTTCGCCTCGGCGCGGCGGATGGCTGGCCACGCGCCGATCCGCGTCTCGGCGATCGAGGAGCGGCTCGGCACGCGCTACACCGTCGACACGCTCGCCAAGGTCCAGCGGCTGTATCGCGGACACGATTTCGTCTGGCTGATGGGCGAGGACAATCTGATCAATTTCGACCAGTGGAAGGGTTGGCGGCATATAGCGAAATCGATCCCGATTGCGGTGATCGCCCGTCCGCGCTATGATCATGCTGCCCAGGCGGTGCCCGCTATGGGTTGGTTGCGGCGCTTTTTCCGGCCCGCACACCAGGCGAAGAACTGGACGACGTGGAGACTGCCGGCCCTCGTGCTGCTGCGCTTTCGCCCTGATCCGACCTCCGCAACCCGGCTGCGTGCGGCCGACCCTAACTGGCATCGCCGTTTTGCGCGGCGATCCACCGGCGCCAATCCCGCCGATCCACCCACTCATTAGGAACCGACTTGGCCACATCTCCCAATGCGTATCGCTCGTCCGACGCCGAAGGCGCCGAGGCGCTGCATCAAATCGTCATGGCGAGCCTCGACGACGATCAGGCGGTCGACACGATATCGATCCCGCTCGCCGGCAAGTCGTCGATCGCCGATCACATGGTCATCGCCAGCGGCCGCTCGACGCGTCAGGTCGCGTCGATGGCGCAAAAGCTCGCCGAGCGGATCAAGGCCGAGACTGGCCGCTCCGCGCGGATCGAGGGTCTGCCCACCGCCGACTGGGTGCTGATCGACGCCGGCGACGTGATCGTCCACTTGTTCCGCCCCGAGGTGCGCAGCTTCTACAACCTCGAGCGGATGTGGTCGTTCGGCGACGCGCCGACGCCGTTGGCGCACTGATTACCTACGTTCGTCACCCCGGCCTTGTGCCGGGGTCCGCCATGCCTCAGGGAATGCCGTCGTTTGTTGCGCGGCGGATGCCGGGACAAGCCCGGCATGACGGTTGAAGGCAGGAAATGCTTCTCCATATCGTCGCGCGGGGACGCATCGGGCGCAGCCCCGAGGCGGAGCTGGTCGATCGCTATCTCAAGCGCGTGAGCTGGCCGACCAAGGTCACCGAATTGCCCGATACCGGGGGCAAGATGCCAGCGCTCGACCCGCAGACCAAAATCGTCCTGCTCGACGAAACCGGCGACACGCCCGGGTCGATCGCCTTCGCCGAAAGACTCGGCAAATGGCGCGATGATGGCGTCCGCGAAGTCCGCTTCCTGATCGGCGCGGCGGACGGGTTTGGCGACGCCGACCGCGGCGAGGCCGACTGGCTGGTATCGTTCGGCCGGCTGACCTGGCCGCACATGCTCGCCCGCGCGATGCTCGCCGAGCAATTGTGGCGGGCGACCAGCATCCTTGCCAATCACCCCTATCACCGCGAAGGATAGGGCATGCGGCTCGCGCTGATCCCGGTTGCCCTCGCTCCCTTCGCGGTTGCGCTGCTCGCGAGCCAGGGCAATGCACAGTCAGACATTGCTGACCAGCAACGCCGGCTGGTCGAGGCGCGGAACGCATCCGCCGCCGCGGCCGAACGCGCGGCCAGGCTCGACGCGGCCGCCAATGCCGAACGCGACCAGGCGGCCAAGGCGCTGGCCGAAGAACAGGCGCTCGCCGCGAAGGTCCAGCAGGCGCAAGCGGATATCGTCGCCGCAACCGCGCGGATCGCGCTGGTCGACCGCTTGTTGAGCGATCAGCAGCAGCGGCTGGCGGTGCAGCAGGGCCCGATCGCGCGCCTCGTCGCAGCGCTCTGCTCGCTCGCGCTCCGGCCAAGCTCGGTCGCGGTGATGCAGCCGGGATCGGTCGCCGACCTCGTCCATGTCCGTGCGGTGCTGGGCAGCACCTTGCCACTGGTCCAGGCGCGCACCGCGGGGTTGCGCGGCGAGCTAGACCGCAACCGCCGCTTGCGCGCCGACGCGGTGCTCGCGACGCAGAGCGTGACCGACAGCCGGCGGCGGCTCGAGGCCAACCGCATCGCGCTCGCCCGGCTCGAGGCCGAGCACCGCCTCAAGTCGCAATCGCTGAGCCGCGGCGCGCTCGCCGAAAGCGATCGTGCGATCGGCCTCGGCGAACGCGCCCGCGACCTGGTCGATCAGATGCAGACGACGACCAGCGCCGCGACCATCGGCGCCGCGCTTGCGAAATTGCCCGACCCGTTGCCGCGCCCCGCCCAGCCCGGCGAGATCCTCCGGGGCGCATTTTCCTGGTCGACCGCCTCGGCGCCGTGGAAGCTCCCCGTTACCGGCAAGCTCGTCACCGGGTTCGGCGAAGTGTCCGACGCCGGCGTGACCTCGCGCGGACTGACCTTCGCGGTCGCCGGCGAGGCCGACGTCGCCGCGCCGGCGGCGGGCAAAGTCATCTATGCCGGCCCGTTCCGTGGCTATGGCAATGTCGTCATCATCGATCACAAGGGCGGCTGGACGACGCTGATTTCGGGGCTGGGCACGCTGTTGGTCAAGCTCAACCAGCCGGTCGGCCAGGGCGCCTTGATCGGCGCCGCGCAACCGGGCGACGACCGCCGCATCACCGTCGAACTGCGCCGCAAGGGCCGTGCGGTAGACCCTGTCGCGCTGACCGGCTAAACACCGCGCGACACTCTTTCCGATCGGAATCGTTACTTCATCATGGCTCGTGCATTTTCCTGGCTTCAGGCGACCGCCATCGCCGGCGCGCTCGCGCTCGTTCCCGCCGCCACCTCGGCATCCGCTGCGGCGGACAGCGAGACGTATCATGAGCTCGAGACATTCATGACCGTGTTCAACCGGGTCAAGGCGTCTTACGTCGACAAGGTCGACGACAAGAAGCTGATCCGCGGCGCGATCGACGGCATGCTCGCCAGCCTCGACCCGCATAGTTCGTATGTCGACGCGGTTGATTTCCAGAACATGCAGATCCTGACGACGGGCAATTATGGCGGGCTCGGCCTGACCGTCACGATGCAGGACGGAGCGGTCAAGGTGATCGCCCCGCAAGAGGACACGCCCGCGTTCCGCGCCGGGATCAAGTCGGGCGATTTCATCACGCATATCGACGGCCAGTTCATCTTCGGTGAGACGCTCGACGAAGCGATCAGCTCGATGCGCGGGACGCCGGGCACCAAGATCACGCTGACGATCGTGCGCCCCGGCCGCGACAAGCCGATCGAGGTCAGCCTGGTCCGCGAGGTCATCGTCCAGAAACCCGTGAAGTGGGAGATCAAGGACGGCATCGGCTATATCAACATCAACACCTTCAGCGAGAATACCGGCGCCGACGTGCGCGCCGCGATCTACAACATCGACAAGTCGCTCGGCCGCAAGCCGCTCGGTTATGTCGTCGATCTGCGCGACAATGGCGGCGGGCTGTTGAGCCAGGCGATCGAGGTCAGCGACGCGTTCCTGTCATCGGGTGAGATCGTCAGCCAGCGCGGACGCGAGAAGGACGATATCGAGCGTTATTACGCCAAGCCCGGCGACATGACGAACGGCCTGCCGATCGTCGTGCTGGTCAACGCCGGCACCGCGAGCGCGTCTGAAATCGTCGCCGGCGCGCTGCAGGACCACCACCGCGCGCTGATCATGGGCGAACGTTCGTTCGGCAAGGGATCGGTCCAGACGCTGCTCCAGCTCAGCACCGACAGCGCGCTGCGGCTAACCACCGCGCGCTATTTCACGCCGTCGGGCCGGTCGGTGCAGGAAGGCGGCATCCGTCCCGACATTTCGGTGCCACAGATTTCCGACCCCGATTACAAGTCGCGCCCGATCTTCCGCGAGGCCGATCTGCGCAAGCATCTGGTCAACGAGGTCAAGGCCGACAACGCGATCCTCGAGGAGGATACCAAGACCGATCCGCGCTTCGCCGCGACGCCCGACGAGCTCAAGAAGAAGGGCGTGACCGACTTCCAATTGTGGTACGCGCTGCAGACGATCGGGCGGCTGTCCAAGGTGCCCGCGGTGACCACCGCGGCGGCGACGCCGAAAAAGCGCTGAGCCGGCGATGACCTCGTTGCAAAAGGCTCGCGCGCTGGCGCTGCTGATCCCCGCCGCGTTGCTCGCCGGCGCCTGGGGATTCCAGCTGATCGGGCATCTCTATCCGTGCGAGATGTGCCATTGGCAGCGCTGGCCGCATTACGCCGCGCTGCCGATCGCATTGCTGGCGTTCGTGCCGGGCATGCCGCAGCGGCCGCTGGTCGCGCTGGCGGCGATCGCGATCGCCGCCAGCGGCGCGATCGGCGTGGCGCATGCCGGGGTCGAATATCATTGGTGGCAGGGCTTCACCCCGTGCACCTCCACGTTCAGCGCGGGCGGCGACACGCTGAGCGCGATCATGAAGGCGCCGGTAGTGCGTTGCGACGCGCCGCAATGGACCTTCGCCGGCATCTCGCTCGCGGGGTTCAACGCGATCGTCTCGCTGGGCGGCGCGCTGGTCATCCTGGTCCTGCTGGCGCGCCGGAACCGCGCCGCATGACCGGCTGGCGCCCCGGCGACCCCAGGCCACGGACCGACTCGATGGTCCGCGTCGATCAGGCCGGCGAGTACGGCGCCACGCGCATCTATGCCGGGCAATTGGCGATCATGGGCGACCGCACCCCCGCCGCGCGCGAGATCGCCGGCATGGCGCGGCAGGAGGAGCGCCACCGCGCGTTCTTCGACAAATTGGTCGCCGATCGCGGCGTGCGCCCGACCCTGCTCCAGCCGTTCTGGAACGTCGCCGGCTTCGCGCTCGGCGCGGCAACCGCGGCGATCGGCCCCGAAGCCGCGATGGCCTGCACCGCGGCGGTCGAAACCGAGATCGACAAACATTATTCAGAGCAGCTTCAGCAACTGGGCGATAGCGATCCCGCATTATCGGCGGCGATCGCGGAATTTCAGGCCGAGGAGGTCGAGCATCGCGAGACCGCGCTGGCGCACGGTGCCGAATCGGCGCCGGGCTATCCGCTGATGTCGGCGCTGATCCGGCTCGGCTGCCGGGTGGCGATCGCAACCGCCAAGCGCCTCTAGGCGTTGGCGGGAGGAGGAGATGAGGATGCGTAACATTGCCCTGGGCCTGCTGGCCGCGACGATCGTCGCGATGCCCGCCACCGCACAGGTGGCCGGGCCCGGCGTGCCGCCGCCGCCCAAGCCGACCACGCCCGGCGGGGTGTCGCGCAATGCGCCGGTCAACGGCGTGCTGGTGCTGTACGGCAACGAGCAATGCCCGACCGACCGCGACGGCAACGAGATCGTCGTCTGCACGCGCCGCGACGCCGCCGAACAATTCCGCGTTCCCAAGGAATTGCGCAATTTCAAAGTGACCCCCGAGAACCAGAGCTGGGCGCTGCGCGCTCAGGGCACGCTCGACACCGGCGCCTCGGGAATCGGATCCTGCTCGGCGATCGGCCCGGGCGGATCGCTCGGCTGCTCTCAACAGCAGTTCAAGGAAACCAAGCAGTTCAATAAGGACCGCAAGGAATCCGAGGAAGAAGGGAAGTAGGCTCCTTTCCTAGCCCCTCCCCTTCAGGGGAGGGGCTCAATGCCACGGCCGCGCCTCGGATTGCTCATCAGCGCCACCCCCTTTAGGCTTCCGTCACAAAGCAGGGGGACTGAATGGCGACCTTATTCCTGAAAGCCGATGCAAAGGTCGGTTCGCTCGCCCCCAATTGGTACGATAAGGCACTGTCGGGCGCGGCGATGCTGTTGCTCGCGACCGTCATCGTCGCACTGGCGCGGGGCATCGCGCAATGGCCCCAGGTCCCCGGCATCGTCTGGGCGCATCTGGCGACGGTATTGGTGGCGCTGGCGCTGACGCCGTGGATGCTGTTGCGGCCGCGGGGCACGAAGACCCACCGGCTGCTCGGCAAGATCTGGGTGACGGCGATGGTGGCGACCGCCGCGCTCAGCCTGTTGGTCAAGACGATCAACCCGGGGCATTTCAGCCTGATCCACATCCTGTCGATCTTCACCCTGGTGATGGCGCCGCGCGTGTGGCTGACCGCGCGCGCGCATCAGGTGGCGCGGCATCGCGCGACGGTGCGCGGGTTGGTAACCGGCGCCTTGCTGATCGCGGGGTTCTTCACCTTGCCGCCGTTCCGACTGCTCGGCGGCTGGTTGTTCGGCTGAAGCGACGTGGCGCGGACCCGGCTGTTGCTGTTCGCGCTCGTGTGGCTGTCGTGCGTGTGGTTCGGGTCGTGGGCGCTCAATCCCAATAATGCGACGCGGATGTATGCGGGCATGGCGTTGGTCGAGCGCGGCGATGCGCGGATCGACGATTATCAGGCGCTGACGATCGACAAGGCCGAGTTCGGCGGCCATTTCTACATGGACAAGGCGCCGGGGATGACCCTGTTGGCGCTGCCCGCGATGGCGATCGCCGACCATGTCGGGCCGCCGCTCGAACATGTGCCGCCGACGATCTACGACGCGAGCTTCGAGCATTACATGACATTGCGGCTGCGGCTCGCGGTGGCGATGGTGAGCGCGGTCATCACCGCGCTGGCGGCGCTGGCGACGCACGATCTCGGGCTGCGGCTGACGGGGAGCGCGAGCGGCGCGCTGGTCGCGAGCCTGGGCTTCGCGCTGGGGACGCCGGTTTGGGGCTGGTCCACCACGTTGTTCGGCCATGCGCCGGTGACGGGGCTGTTCGTGATCGCGGTCTGGGCGTTGTGGCGCGCGGGCGAGGGCCGAGCGATGCGCTTCGCCGCGATCGGCGGCGCGGCGCTGGGGCTGGCGGTGCTGATCGAGTTCGAGGCCGCGCTGGCGGGGTCGGTGATCGCGATCTGGGGAGCGCTCCGGCTGTGGCGCGCCGACCGCCGCGCGGTGGCGGCAGCGGCAGCCGCCGGGCTTGTGACGCTGCTGGTGCCGTTCATGACCTACAATTTGATCGCCTTCGGCACGCCATTCCGGATCGGCTATCAGGGCGTCGTCGGCTTCGCCGGGATGGATGAGGGCCTGTTCGGCCTGACCAGTCCCAAGCCGATCGTGCTGCTGAAGATCCTGATCGGCTTGCGCCGCGGGTTGTTGTGGGTAGCGCCGGTGCTGGTCCCGGCGGTCGTCGGATTGTGGCTGCTCGGCAGGAAGCATCGCGGACTGGCGATCATGCTGGCGGCGGCCGCGCTCACCGTCCTGCTGGTCAATTCGGCCTATGTCTATTGGGACGGCGGCCACTCGACCGGCCCGCGCCATTCGGTCCCGGCGATCGGCCTGATCGCAATCGGCCTGGCGCCGTTCTGGGCGAGCCTGCGCTTTGCGTGGGAGCGCGCGGTGACGGTGGGGTTGCTGCTGGTGTCGGTGGTCGTCAACCTGATGATCGCGGCGGCGAACATCACCACGCCGGATACTTATCGCTTTCCGCTGGCCGACCCAATCCTGACCTCGTGGAAGACGGGTGCACT
>Ga0307517_10007113_pt1 | contig 16411 bp, 10 predicted proteins | sample 23_EM_MG_FD_194515 | JGI IMG/M metagenome (GOLD analysis project Ga0307517, IMG submission 194515) | Populus trichocarpa ectomycorrhiza microbial communities from riparian zone in the Pacific Northwest, United States - 23_EM | ecosystem: Host-associated > Plants > Roots > Unclassified | place... | reverse complement strand
AGTTGGCAAGGGTAAAACATGAACTCTACTACCCGTTTTAAATATGACTAAATCAAATAGTCACACCCATTAAATACTATTTATTAAAATACTATATATTTATTTTTTTAGTTTTTTTAATTTTATTCTTTAGCAACCCAATTTTTTTTATTTAATTTTTTTTATTAGGTTGTTTTGAAAATTGTTCTTTGTAATTGTTTTTTATTTTCTTTTTATTGAGTTATATATTGGTCTTGTGATTTTTTTTTCTTCTCAATTTTAACTTTTAATATTAAATCTATTGGGAGGGGGCTTCATAATTTTTTTCTTTATTTGCTTTCCATGAATTTATCTTGATCTCATAACTCAGGTCACGAGTTTAATAGGTTAACTTAGATTGACACGAGTCATTTTTTTACTGTTTTTTCTAATTGATTTTTTTTATTTCATCCTTCAACATTGAGTTAGTTGAAAATTGAAATTCATAGTGTTTTTTTTTATTTGCTTACTATATGGTTATCCTGATCTTATGACTCGGGTCGTGGGTTTGACATATTGACTTGGGTTGATCATGTTTATTTTTTAATCCTTTTTTAATTGAATAATTTTCTTTTTATGAGGTTATCCCGATCTCATGATTCGGGTCACGAGTTTGGTAGGTTGACCCGGGTTAACTCGGTTTATTTTCTCGAGTCCTCCTTTTCTTTTCAATTTCATCATCCGACAACTCAATCTTTTTATTAATTTTTTTTTTCAATTTTATCCTTCAATATTATGTTGTTTTAGAATATGGTTTCGTAATTTTTTTTTCTTTTTTTAGAGTTATCCTGATCACATGAATTTAGTTGTTTTTATCGATTTCAACCTTCAACCTTCAACATTGGATATGTTAGAAATGGATCTTAATAATTTTTTTATTGCTTTTTATAAAATTATCTTGGTCTCAAGATCCAGATCACGGGTTTAAGAAGTTAGCTCGGGTTGACTTTGATTATTTTATTTATTGTTCTTTTTTAATTATTTTTTTATTTCATCATTTGATATTGGGTTAGTTGGAAATTGGGCTTCATATCTTTTCTTATGGGGTTATTATTATCTTCATTGATTAAGAATTGACCTTCATGATTTATTTTTATTTACTTTATATAGGGTTATTATTATCTTATAATCCGGATCGCATATTTACCAAGTTAACCCAAGTCGATCTAATATATCACTGTTTTAATATTTTTTTAAAAATATCATCTAATATATTATCTTATCAATATTTTAAAACGATGTCCAATATATATAAAATTTGGAATTCACAATTAATTTTTTTTATTAGAAAACATATTAATAATGTTTTAAGTTTTTTCTTATATTAAAAAAAATCTTCATCCAACCCGCAACACGTCCCGCCTCAACTTTCAAGGGTTAGAATGACTGTTGTTAAAACCAAGCGTTTGCTACTTTTACATTTGTGGCACTACGATTGGCATTTGATTTTGCTTTAATGGAGGAAACATAATGAGAGCCTAGTAACCATCCATTTACCTCGCATATAGCTGCCTGTCATTCAATCCAATCCATCCAATACAAGACAGCATCTGCAGGTAACATGATCGAATTCCATGAGCTCTTGTGTTACAGTTTCAGTGTTGGTAGCAAAATGGCCAGTCCTGTTAGCTTTCTCTCAAAAATAGCCACTCTGCTTTTTCTAAAAGAGGAGAAACCTCTCTGCAACTTGCATATGAAAGCACCTCCATTCACTTTATTCCTCTTTCAATCAAGACATTAACTGGCTACAAGTTACCACTTACAACCACAAAAATTATGTCAATTATTTACAACTTTCGGTTATCTACTTGCTCTCTGTTTTCTCGACTATATTCTTATTCCTCGGAATGGTTTTAGTTGAAATATACTTGATCATCTTTCGGATATAAATGCAGCTCTAGTTTTCTAGCTTGTAGGTTATTGGGTTAGACCGGATTTATTCATAAAGAATGAGACTGATCAAAGTATTTAGAAAAAATAGGGATATAATTTATATGAAAAAGTAATTTTTATTATTAAAAAAAGATAGTTTTTTCTTCTTTTTTTTTTTGATCTTGGACTCTCTGTATTAACTTGATAAAATTTATAAAGATATTCGTACTGTAGAATATCATTTTGGTTCTAGTAACTGAAATGATAATAAAGTAATTAATCCAAGGTCAAGAGATCAAATTCTTTCATTACAAGTAAGTTTTGTCTGAATTCTACATAGCTACATGTTGAAAAGGTTCGTGAGGTTACCTGCTGAAGTAATTTTGTTTCCCGACACAGCTTATCCAGTCCTCAGAGATGCATTATATCCATAACATCAATGAAAAGAAGAGCGAATAGATTACTTATTGAGGACTTATTTTACACATTAGTGAAAAGAAGGAAAGCAGAAGATGCATTATACCCTTAGCATTAATATCTAATTCGCACCCCAATACCACAATTAGAGGCATATGGGACAAAAGCAAATGGTTGAATAAAAGGAATATACCATGATAGATTACTTTGGTTGCGAATCTGATGCTGCAATTCATAGTCTTCTGAACTCCCTTCTCTTTTCTTGACAGAGATTTTCACTTTATTATTGTCCTCTCTGTTAGCTTTCTCTCTTGTTTATCGAGACGGTGGAACCACTTGGAGAAAATACGAACATGGGCCACCGAGAATTTGCATCCTGGTTTAAGGCATTTGATGATAGATCCCCTGTTTGCTGCCTTTTTAGGCTCAAAATATTGGACCTTAGGCCTATCTTATCTTTCAATTTATTCAGTCAAAAAAATTGTCCACCTTGCATGTTAGCGCAATGCCGAATCAAGATTGAGGTTCATATGAATTATCTCTGGAATTCGTCGGCAATTGCTCAACCTTTCTAAACCATGTCACTGGCAGTTCACCGCTAAATTCACCCTTCAGTTCCAGGCAACCAAGCAGCCATTAAACCATCTATCATTTCCAAGAGCCATGGTTCTATAACCAAAGGTCTTCCAGATACCAGAACAACCAACGTGGGGATTTAATTCATCAGCGACCGAGCTTATTGTATCAGCTCCAGTGGAGGGGATCACAAGCTCTGAATTGCCACCACTGAAATCTGCACAAGGAGCTTCACCTACAGTTACAATGGCATAAGAAAGATCTTGGCCAGCTAAGGTGTCTGGTGACGGATTTTTCTCATAAATCACTTTGGTTTCCTCTCCCACTGCTTCTTCAATGGCATCATTAGATTTGATGTCAAATTAAACACAAACATTAGATTCAATTCCCATGCACTGAAAAGGGATCATATACCATTGTGCCATATTTGATGTCAAAATCAAGTTTATGATGGTTGGCTCTGGGAGCACTTGAATAGCAAAATCTACAATAAACCTACAATTGTTGAATTTTGGAAATTTACCACTGACGGCAACAGCATGAATCTGTCAAGATCCAGCAAATGATCCAAACAGCAGCATAGGCCCATTTGGAGCCCTGAACAAAAGGCCCAATTTCAGAGGGGTAATTGGTGTATGAAATTGTTTCGATGATCTATGACAGACAGCAGAGCTATATCTACAACTTGGGCAATAGCCCAAGCTCACATTTAATAAAAGAATCCTTCTCATATTAGATATACATAAAAATAATAATAAAAATATTTCTTAAATATTTTAAAAGATTTTATTTATAATTTTACCAAATACCTCTATCTCGGCAAACAAGAAGAAGAAAACAACTGGAAACCAATAAACTTATTAATTGTCCTAAAAAAGAGAACAAGATCAAAGGAAAATGATGATAATATAACGAGATTAATTTAAACAACGCATTTTATTCTAGTGATTCTTCCTCTGATTTATGTTGAATTTCCTGGCTTCTCTTGTTAATATCAGAATCCTCATAGTACCTCTTCCAGAACCAATGCTTCTTCCATACCCTTTCATTCATTTCGTCAATTGGGATCCCCTTCGTCTCAGGAAGAAAGAAAATAGCAAAAATACCCATGACAACAATCCAGGCAGCGAAGAAGAAGAAAATCCCAGATCGCATGTGGCATAACATGGTGAGGAATGCTTGAGCAACAAGGAAGGTACAAAACATGTTCATGCCAACAGCGAAGAAGAAACCAGCACTTCTTGTTTCCAGAGGGAAGATTTCGCTGGGAATCAACCAGCCCAAAGGACCCCATGACCACGCGAAACCAGACACAAATACACAGACCAAGATGACCACAAGCTTTGCAGAACCTTTCGGCATGATATTGGCAGATTTCAAATGCACAGCAAGAATCCTTCCCATTATGGACTACATACAAAAGAAGAAAATGAACAACGACCAGAGTCAGAAATAACTAAACAATGCAGATGAAGCTCAGAAATATTGTCAACTGTCTGTTTTGCTTACCTGGGCAGCAAGCATCTGAAGACAAGCTTCTATGAGCAAAACCCTTCTTCCAATAATATCAACAAGAAAAACTGCAACCAATGTGGATAGTACATTGACCAAGTCAGTGACTACAGCTGATAGTAGTGACCCATCACTGCCATAACCCATAGTCTGAAACAGCACTGGGGCATAAAACATCACAACATTGATTCCAGTGAACTGCTGGAAGAATTGAAGAACTGTGCCGCAAATAAGTTGAGGCCTATTAGACCGACTCATGAGATTTCTGAAAGGGTGTTTGACTTGTTTGGCCAATTCAATAGCATTCAAAATCTCTGCATATTCTTTGTCTACATTGTCAACACCTCTAATCTTCCTTAAAACACGCAGAGCTTCTTCATTCTTTCCCCGCTCTAAAAGGCTCGTGGGGGTTTCCATGATTACAAGAGATCCAATGGCGAGAATTATAGCAGGCACTGCAGCGCACCCTAGGGAAATTCTCCAGCCATAAGGATGCACTTTTGAAGTAGCATAATTGATCAGATTTGCCATCAGAATGCCTATTGTGATTAGCAACTGAAAACAAATGTTAAGGCCTCCTCTATATTTTGCTGGTGCGATTTCTGATATGAACAAAGGCACCGCCTGCATTCACCTTCTCTGTGTAAGAACTAATAGAAAGCAGCAGATAGTACATAAATTGAAAAGAGAATGAAGAACGAATCTGGAAAAATGGAAAGCTAGTTGGTTTACGGATTGAACTGCATACCTGGTTGCCAAATCCAACTCCAACACCTAGACAAATCCTTCCAGCAATCAGCATGCCAAGTTCCACTGCAACAGCGTTTAAAACGGCTCCAGCAAGAAAGAAGATGGAAGCGGCTTGAATAGTGGGTTTTCGGCCGAATTTCTTGCAAAAGAAAGAGGCTATAAAACTAGAAACAATAGCTGCAAGGTAGAGTGAAGATGTAAAGAGCTGAAGAAATTGGTTATCATATTTGCAGTAGTTATCCTCTCTTGCCTCGTGCTTCTTGAGATAAACACTCGGAAAGAACTTCTCCAAGAAATCATCCATTGACGTCACTCCTCCTACAAAAACATATATAAAAACAACAACAGGAAGATTTTTAATGCTACAAATTTTAATGCTTAAATCTCAAAGATAACGAAACACGGAAAATGAGTCGCACCGGAAATGCCAATATCATAACCAAACATGAGACCACCGGAGGCTGCAATGATGCAGCAAATGAAGACCTGCCATGTAAGCTTGGAAGGCAAGTCTCGGCCACCACCTGATTCAGCCATGGATAAACCAGCCATGATTGTGAGTTTAGTTAGTCACTTTTGTTATGAGTTTTTCAGCTAGGATATCAGCTATGAATTGTAAGGTTGGATTGAATGAAGATTAACTAGTTAAATATCATCCTGAAATCTCGGTCAAGAGTAGATTGATTCTTTTTTTTTCTTCATTTTGATTTAGGTACTAATCCCATGTTTTGACCAGCAATATAGTCCTTCAGTTTAATTTTTTATCCTTCCATCAACACTCCTGATCAAGTGATTAGATAAAAGAAAGGCATTTGCTATCAAACTTGATGGAATGACTATATTACCAGCACAAATTTAGATTTAAGATCTAAATCAAAACAAAAAAAAGGTTAAGGACAGCATTTGGATAACATTTTTTTAAAGTTATTTTGAATTAGCTGATTGTTATTATTTATGTGTGTAAGATAAGAAATTTGAATTTGAATTTTTAACTAATTCCTCAAATCTCTCACTCAAGCTCAGCATCTAGGACTCAAATTATAGATAATTTTTTTAAAAAAAATCTTTAGGGATAACTTTGACTTGACTCATTATTATCTCTGATTTTGTTCATGCAACACTTAATTAAAAGATCAAAACACAAAATAAAGATTGCTTAAGACCTTACTTCCAGAAAAATCTTTGATGTATCTTACGAAGATAGATACCAGAAATGATTTAGAAAAGCGCTCTACAATCTTTCCGACACTGGATCAGGACTTGTGTTTCGTAAATCAAATGAAAAATGGTATATTTAGAACGACAAAAAGATATATGCTCAAATATGCATGCATAAATATGCAGAAAAAAGCTGAGACGTGATCTGATTCACAGAAAAACTTTCTATTTACTTTACAAAGAGCAACACTGGAAAATCGGCAATATTGAGGAGAATGAGATACACTAACATTTTAACCCTGTCAGTTGTTGTCAGATTGGCTCGACAACTAATGGCATTTTAACTCCTTCGGTGTAAATTTTTACAGGGAAAAATAAAATAAAATAAAAAACGTAACCTGCTTCTGGAGAGATAGGTTTAATATTTTCCATTATATATATGCTACCTCAAGCTGACTCCGTATAGCCGTCACTTGCTCTTGTGTTTCAGTGCTTCTATGACTGGTGATTCTATCCATTGATCTCAGTTTTGTCTTCAGATTTATCTTTGTTATCTTCAACGGCCCTTGCAATATCGTTACCCCTGCTTACCTCGGATATGTCCATACCATTCTCCTGAACAATTGACTTTCCAGGATCCTCGGTTTTTTCTCTGTCATCTGAACTATTAATTTCCCCTTCTGGCTGCGATGGGATGGTGACATTAACTTCATCGTCGGCCAATTTTTTTGATTCACCTTCAATATCTCTGATGGATTCTGAGTTTGTAACCTCCACTGCTTTAAGTGGTTCCATGATATCCTCTTGTCTATCTAATCTTTGAGATTCGTCTTCACTGTCTTGTACATGCTTGAACTTCTCGTTGCTGATAAATTCACTCATCTCTGATTCATTCACATTGTGAATAGTGTCAGCTGCAGAGTCCTGCAAATGAGGAACATACAGTCCCGGTCAATATCACAGGGAAATAAGTAGAGAATTTTAGTGTGCTTGCATTTCTTGATGTCTTTGTACAATAAAGACAAGAATTTTGTCAAAAGAAACATAAATTTTTCGAAAAAGAATTCTAAGCAAATAATAATACTGGAATGAACTTGCTGGAAAGGAGTTGCTGGTATTCAATATATACCTGAGAAAGCAATAGAGAATAACTTATTTTCAAGAGACAGGAAAATGACAGTGTACCAAATCCATGCTCTATTTAATTCAAGAATAAGAGGAAAAAGAAAAGAAATGCCCATCTTTACAACCGGAGTTCCATTTCATGGCAGTTTCAGAAGCTAAGCCGCCTCCATCCCCACCCTCAAGCACTCGTTTTAGCAGTAGAACGAGTTACAAGGAAAAACACTATTTAAAAGCATCGTATTACCTTTGCTTCAGGAGTCACTAAGATGTTGTCGTCATCAACAGCTGGTGTTGATGGGTTAAGGACAGCCTTTTGATCAATTAAATCTTTAGGGTCACCTTGGACATTCTTAGTGGTTTCTGAGGAGACAACAGCCTCTCCTGGCTTTAACAAGTCTTCAATTTCCTCGTCTGCTATTTGTGTTCCAAACTCATCAGTTTCCTTGCTGGTTCTTGAATTATCAACTTCCTCGATTGCTTGAGATGATGCGACAATTGTTTCATTTTCAGTTAATACTCCAGGACTGTACTCATGGCCTTCTAGGGAAGTAATATTGGCTGGTTTTAGTGGTTCCACAAATATCTCATGTCCAGTTGAAAATTGATCAGGTTCACCTTCACTGCCTTCAAAAGACTTTAACTTCTCCAAATCGTCGTTCTTATTTATTGATGGATCACTAACATCACTGATGTGATTAACTTCTCCTGCAACATCTCTTGGAGGATTTGTTGACTCCTATTCAATGAAACATAGGTTAGTTTTTCTTGGTATTATTTTTTCTTGCTAAAAGTTTGTTAAGATAATTCTTTCGTGCGGAATTTACAAGAAAAAAGGAAAAATTGCAGTAAAAATATCCATCGCGTTAAGATGGAACAAGTGCAATATGATAAGCAGAACAATGTAGGGAACTTAATCTTATGACATGTTACTACCTCCTTTTCTACTAAAACTCCTGGAACTTTTGAACTGACATGCTCCTCATCTGGTTTTGATAGGTTAATGCTTGCTTCATTGTCCACAAGTCTTGCAGATGCACCTTCAAGATGATCAGCAGTTTGGGGTTCTTCAAGTGGTTCTGACAGTTCTACAGAAGCCTCGTTACTGATCAATGTTTCTGATTCGTATTCTATGTTTTTCCTACATTTTAAATTCTCCTTGATTTGCTCATCATCAAGCACTGATCCATTCATGTTCTCCATGTCAATGGCTTCTTCAGTACACTTCCCTTGAGTGTCATATGGTTCCTGCTCAATAATGATGCATCTAGTTCAGATATCTTACTAAAATAGGCCTTTCTGTCAAAACAACTGTTGTATGCATGCATGCGAGAGAGGAGAATGGATCATTTAAATTTACAAGGATTCAATCACAGTAGCAATTAGTAGAAGATGATATGTGAAAAAAAAAAATATACGTGAATGCAATTTTACTGGATTCCCTTCATAAAAATAAACCCTAATTTTGTTTCTGCTTCTAAAGTATCACTGACCTCAGATTTTTCAGATTTTCTATCAATAGATGGGTGATCTATTGAATCATTTACCGCAAGACTGGTATCCTGAGTTGCGGTCATAAGTAAATTTTCCTCCATATCAGTGGCCACCAGTTGACTGAAATCTGATGAAGAACCTATATCTGCTGGGATCCTGTATGCTAAAACAGACTTTGGAGACGAGGATAAACTTGAATTGTTAGAAACTTGTTCAGCCACAAATTCTGGCAGGGTGGCTGATGTAGTTGGATCAGTAAAAGGTTGGTTTACCACAGAAACTCCAACTTCTATTGTACTTTGATCTTCTTTACTGCCTTGAGTTGATGTCGGGTTGTCTTCAGCTTCGACTGGCATTAAAATGCTCTGAATGTCTGAATCTTCTGTCAGCCTTTCAGAATCTCGGTCGACATCTTTGAAGTCTTCAACACGATCCTTAATTTGAACTGGTGGGTCATTCACATTGTTGATGTTTGCCTCCTCTCTAGACTTCTCAGGAGAATTCAATGATTTACTCTCTATATGATTGCTAGATTCTGAATTACTTTCCACAGCTGGTTGTGACAAATCACCTATGACTGCTTGCATGACTCTTTCAGCTCCACTATCTCTTTCTTCATTTGATTTCGAGTCTTCTAAGCGATCACTTATGAGGAACGTTGAATCATTTACATCGTAAGTTTCGTCACCTATGCCCTCTACATACTTCTCAGAGTTAAACAATGATTCGATCTTGATATTGCTATTAGATGTTGAATTATTTCCCTCAGCTGGTTCTGATAGATTGCCTAAAACTTCTTGCATAATGGAGTTTTCAGCTCCAACATGTCTGTTTTCATTTGACTTCAAATATTCCCTATCATCATATGTGACTGTTTCATTTGCATCGCAATTCGTTTTCTTCTCTTCTGCAGAATTCCCAGAACCACTCGGTGATTCCTGTTTTATTTACGGAGTAGCAAAGATGAGTCCTGCAGCTTTTTTCTAATTATTTTCTTAATTTAGAGAAAGATGAATTGGCATATAAAAACTATTATGTTCTAATTTTGCTGAAAGATCGTTGAAGAATTGATTCACTAAGGCTGTAAATTGGATAGACAATAAGCACAACAATAAATTGTTTACCAGAGTATTAGTTATAGATTTGTTTCTTCACTAAAAGCTATCAGAAGATTAGCGTGCACACATAAAACAGAAATTGTAATTTAATCCAAGTTCATTCACAAACCATAACACTCTATTGTATCATTAAAATTATTGACTGACCTGCGGTTCTGGAAAGTACACTTCAGAAGGCGAGTGAGCCATTGAACCCTCCATCAATCGCGTTCCTTCCAGGGAATGTTCAGGTGGAACTACATCAGAAGAATTAGAAGGCCTCTCCTCCCTTACTTCTTCAACTTCGTCCACATCAGAAGCATTAGAAGGCCTCTGCTCCCTTACTTCATCAACTTCGTCCTTGACATGATTAGATAGTTTAGGATCAATTTTCATTGAATGGGCTTGATCCTCTTGAGATATTTCAGCTCTTGAAGATGATAACGGCCACATTGATGATGAAATTGGATTCTCGGGTTCGTCCCAGACCCTTGAGAACTCTACTTCTGTCATACCCTCTTCCCCTTCCTCGTATATTTGTCCACGTGCCTTTCCATGTTCTTGAACTTTTGGTGCAAGTGGCGAAGAACCCCACAGTTCTTCACTCCCAGAAGTGAATTCGTTCTCGCTATCCCCGTCATAAATCAAGGACTCGTCATCATTGGATGAAGCAGTTCCATCTTCAATCAGAGGGGGTGAACCAATTTCTGAGACCTCCACTTGCATGTCAGAAGCTATGGAGTGGTTAGGGGTATGCCCAGGCTTGAGCTTGTAAAAGAAATGTTCCTCCATTCTCGTGTTGTCAATTGGAGAAGGGCTGGAATCATACGAAGGTTCAGCTACAGCTCTAGCCTTAGGAACTGGACAAGGGAGAGAGTTCGGTGCCCGATCATAAAACACCTCGGGAAATTTGAACGTTGTCGGTTGTATACTTTCTGAATTTTCAGCTGTCTTAGCATTAAGAATGTCTTCTGCAGAAGAAGATGGGTTTGACAAAATTTTCTTGTGCTTGATCGCATTCGCATCTTTGTTCATTTGAATATCACTTCCATTACCTAAACTTGGATCCTTGTAATGAGATTGCTCCATCTTCTCACCTATGAGTTTGATCCTGGTGGTTCCAACTTCTCTATCCCGTTCCTGTTTGTTAGCTACCTGGTTGGAAGATTGGGGTTCTTCTGTCACAAGATCAGTAACACTTAAGTTACGGCGCAAGGTTTCACCACCCTGAAATAATAAATGATCAACCAGCCGATCATGATTTCCCTTATTGCCTGCATAAAAAGTTTATTGATTCAGCCTTAGTAGCAGAAGTTTGTAGTATATTTTTCTTGGTTGCTGAAGAATGTAAAACAGGGGTTTGTCTTACCTGATTGCATTTTAGGTCTAGAAGATCCTCGGCCCTCGTGTTGACCTTGCCTGTTATCCTGGAAAGAATTTCCCAAAGAGAAGCTCTCATGCCTGCAGAAGGGAAATTCTTTCTGGTGATCTGCCATAAATTCTTCGTGGAAACTGTCAGCCATTAGATTAGGCTTTTCTTCATGTGGGTCGTATGGAAGGTCAAATGGATTTTTGGTTGGTAACAGAATGGAAGGGGCTGAACCGGGTATTTGGTCATCTGAACTCTTAGAAACGTGGAAAGTGTTGCTTCTGGCAACCATAACAGGATGCCTTGGACCTGAACCGGCAATACTATTCATTTTGAACGACTTTCTTGCTTTACGTCTTGCAATTAGCATCTCCAGCCTCCTATTTCTTTCTATCTCGGAATTCCCAAGATCCATGACATTCTTTTGATCATACTCGGTCCATTGTACAGCGTTTTCCCCACCCTTTTCCGATTCTTCTTCTTCATCATCATCATCTGCTTCGGAGCTTGAGCTCTCCAACTCCACTTCACCACCAACTTGAAGTTTTGTAGGCTGCTCATTAAAGCCATCACATGAGACAGCATCAGGATTTGGCGCCTGGCCGAGTTCTGAAATATTCTCACCGATGGACACATTGTGAGAGGAACTTTCTCCGCTATTCAAAGCACGGCTTTCTTTCTCCTCCATGATTATTTTTGGTTTTTCTTCGGCCAAGGCAGTTCTACCAATCAATTCATCATTTGAAATCATGGGGGAAACCATATCCTTTTCCTCTTTAACAGCATGTGCATCCGATTCGTCAATATTGTTCTTGTTGACATTTCTCTGCAACAGTCTCCGAGATTCAATAGAAGAGATCCCATGTTCCTTCCTCTCATCCCCGTGTTGGATTTTGGGACGTTGTGTATTCAAATAATAATGGATAAAAACAGCAGTGCAGCCAAGAAATGGTAGAGAGTAAATCAAGAAAAAGAATACTGAAGGAAGAAACAGGTATAAAATCAGCAAGGATAACAAAACACCTGAAGCAAAGGGATATTTTTGTGCCAATGCAGTACAAGTATTTATGGAAAATTTAACAACTCTCCACATGAAAGCTTGAAATTCCTTTGCATCAATGCCCATTTTCATCCCTAAACAACCTACAAGGAATCAAAGAGATTGAAATTAATTTGAATGTGCAGTTCACAGGCTGCCTCTAATTATTGGCAGTTTTCAGACTTTTAAGAATATATCAGATATTAACAGACCACCATTTCAAGTACAGTCGGATCAGCCAGGTATCGATGGCCACCAAAACAAAATGAAGGATTCAAGTCAATCTTATGATCCAAAAAAAATCGGGGCTTGACAAAGAGAGGTCAGCTGTATCCAAGAATGACAACCAAGAAAAAACTTTTATTTGTTCATTTTTAGATATATTTGGTTGGTTGTGAGCTCTGAGAGATCCTTTTATTTTGGAAATTCACTTCTGTTTTTCTCTTCCTCCTCCTTGTTCCTGGTGGAAAAAAACAAAAAGCTAGATGAATTAATATTTAATAAATTAAATAATATTTTTGGTTGGGATTCAATATGAAATTAACAATACATTTACACACACGTGACTTAATTATAAATTACTTATTTATAAATTAATAATATCCCTATAATTAAAATTATAACAAATCACAAGTTTTATATCAACTTATCCGTTTTCATCAAAATAAGACTTGATGTCATGCTTTGGTTTGAAACACTTGAGCCAACCTACCTTGAGAAAAATAAAATTATAACATATCTATAAGCTATATCTTTTTATAAGCTTCTTTGCGGTAATTTTTATTATTATTATAATCACGTGCTTTTGGTATTGAATAAACCACTCTCAAAGAACCTTCTCTTACTCTGAAAATTTTGTGTTTTTGTATCACTTCACATCATGTTTTTTAATAGTGGTTGATAAATATTATAATGATTATTTTTTATTATTATTAACATGGATGTTTAGGTCATTTTACGTGCACCTCGACTAATTTTATGGACCTTAAAATTAACAACTATATAAGTTTTTATTAATCCTGATATTTGTGATACTCGAATTAAATATTATAATAACCACTTGATTGTATTTGATATTGTTGTGGGCTTTACTTGGAAGTCAAACTTTTCTAACACCCACGACTACAATTGCTTTTGTAACCAAGTTGGATTTTTTATATTGCATTGACACAATGCTATACTCATTTCATTCATTGTTGATTTTTTTATATCTTGAGATCGAAAGCCATTGTGTTTAGCTTTACTTGTTAGAGATATTGCATGTTCTTTTATATATGTTTTTGCTTGAATTAATATGTATGAAGTTTATTAATTAAATATATGTTTAATGTAATTTTAGTTTGTTATAAAAAAAAATGGATAGATATATTATTTCTATCTGATATGACTAATTTATAAATTTATTTTGGTTGAATAAATACATAGAATACCGATAATTTATAATTCGATAATTAGGTAATATTCGTGTAATCACAATATACAATAAACATATTAAGTTAAATGTTTTGAAAAAAAAAAAAAATAATACATTTATAAATTATTATTTTTGTTAATTAATGTATAAATTATTAATTTATTAATTTATTGATTAAATAATAAATTTCTATGGTTCCAAAGATATTAATTTATTGAGGTTTAGTTGTATACTAGATAGGGATTTGCTCTATATTGTGAATCCACGCTAATTTTTTGTAAAATGTTTAGGCACCACAAGTGTATTTTTTAAAAAAAATCTAATAACTCGAGTTATAGCTTCGACCAACCATTTAGCCTTAGAAAAATTAATCTAGTCAAAACCTATTGATCTTTTTCTTTTTTAAAGAGGAACAATGTCATTTTTACATATTTATAAAATAAAAAAAAGGTTGACTTAGGTTAAACCACCTTACTCGGGGCTCGAGACTTGCTCCAGGTTTATCCCCGAGTCTGGTTTGATAAGTATATGATAGATAATTGTGACACGGGTCATTACAATTGAAGCACCATACATGAAAAAGCAGAGAAGTATAATCCTTAACAAATTAAATGTTGAATGATGTAATTAGTAAAAAAAATCAATAAAAAAAAGGATCTAAAATAAAAAAAAATAGCAATCTCGACCCGACAGTTTGACTTCTAACCTAGGTGATATGAGGCCTCGGTCGGGCCTTGTTCTAATAAAAATAAAAAGGAGAATTGACCCGGTATGATCCAGATAAAAAATGGAGTTGACCCACAGCCCAATAAGCCATGGGAAAACCTATTCAAAACTCTTTGACCCTTTTTTTTCTTTTCAAAATGATATCATTTTTATATGTTTATAAAAAAATGAGTTGACACGAGTCAACCAACCTAACCTGGGTCAACTCACTTAACCCGTGACCCCGGATTTGCCTTGGGTCAATCCCAAGATAAGTTTAAAAGCTACACCATGGATAACTTTTAAAACTCGTGATATGGGTCATTATACCGGGAGTACTATACATGCAAAAACCAAGAAATCCAATCCTCAACAAATTAAATATTGAATGATGAAATTGAAAAGAAAAAAAAACTACACAAGAATTTAAAATAAAATATAGCAATTAAAAGAATAAGGATGAAAATAAAATAATAAAAAATAGAGGGCAAGAACAATTCTTTGATTGGAGAGTTAAATTAAAACAAAAAAATAAGAAAATGGCAAAAAAAATCATAAGTGTAAGGATCAAATTAGAAGAAAAAAATTAAAGACTGAGATTGAAATAACAAACAAAAAGAGAACAAACTTTCATTTATTGGGAAGAAGAGAAAAAAAGAGAGAGAGAAAAAGTTAATCGGTGACAAGCCGCCACACCGTCAACAACACGCATTGCACCAGATTACCCTCCATGTAATGGAAAGGCTTGTTTGGTCATCGAGAGGCGCAATCCATGCACTGACGCGTGATAAACATGCGTCAACAACTTTATTAATTAAAAAAATAATATCTAGAAGAGAAAATTACCAAATTACCCTCCATGTTTTATATATATATATATATATCCATCCTTGTACAATTTTTAAATGATTAATAGATCATATAAAAAATTAAGATTATGATTTTCTAGAAAGGATAAAAGTATCACTTTATTGTAACAATTAATAGAAAATATATACCTTTGTATAATCTTTAAATGATTAATAGATCGTATGTAAAAAGATTAAAATATTCTTAAAATTGAAATTATGATTTTTTTAGAAAGGATAAAAGCATGCAGCGATGAAATGAAAAATATATCTAACTTGCTTTCTGTTTTAGTTATTTCTTTATTGTTTTATTTGGGTTGTTATAATTTTTATTTCTTAGCATGCCTAGGCACTCGTGGAGAATGAGGGTTTTTTATTATGTGTATTTTCTCAAAATAACACTTTCTCAAAAACGTTTGGAGAGGGTGCACAGTTCAAAAAGTTTTTTGAAAAAATAACATTTAATGAGTTGTGTTGTTAGGGACGTTGCAATTATATAAATTATGTAATTTTAAAATAACTTATTTGTTGATGTAATTTTATTCTCAATATTAGTTCATTTAATTTCAAATAATTATTATACCTATCAATGAAAATAACTTCTTGTATTCAAATTAAATTTGAATGGGATTATTTAACCTAGTATATTAATTAATAATTATGATAATTATCAATGAAAATTTAAATTTTAATAAGATTTCTTAACTTAGTAGATTAATTAATAATTATGAATAAAATTTGGGAATAAAATGATGTTATTGAAAATAAAAAAGAGATAAAAGATATATATTAAATTGAAAAGGTTACATTGTTCTATTATGTTATTATCTATTAAATTGTGTTATTAAAAATAATGTAATTTATATTATTATCAATAGCGTACTCTAGCGGTTAAGGCAATGTTATATCACTACAAAGGTGAGAATACAAGTTCGATCCCCAGGAAACGCACTTATTGGGAGGGGTAGTCACAAACCCCGAACGGGTCTAGTCTCACTATTTAAAAGGGTGTGAGAATAC
>Ga0307517_10007111_pt1 | contig 16413 bp, 10 predicted proteins | sample 23_EM_MG_FD_194515 | JGI IMG/M metagenome (GOLD analysis project Ga0307517, IMG submission 194515) | Populus trichocarpa ectomycorrhiza microbial communities from riparian zone in the Pacific Northwest, United States - 23_EM | ecosystem: Host-associated > Plants > Roots > Unclassified | place... | reverse complement strand
ATAAAAATAAAAAATATCATTTACTTACATAGCTAATTTTTTGCTTTTATAATCAATTTCGATCTATCTTTTCATAAGAAGGTAATATTTCAATATGCAATAAGTTAGACTAATTATATTTTAAGTTTGAAACATGCATTGAAAAAAACGTTAATTGATAAATTTATTTAAAATCAACATCAATGTTAATCATTACTAAAATAAAATAATTATATTAATTTGATTCCTTAAGAAAGTGATTATTTCTATTAATTTTTTTTATTAACATGGGTGTCCAGGTCAGCTTGCACGCACATCGACTAATCCCACGGACCCTGAAGTTAACAACCATGTAAGCCTCTAGTGAAAACCTAAGACCTAATCAGTTGAGCTACCCCTTAAGGTTTTTATCAATTCTTCTTCTTCTTATTTTTTTTTATTACGTAGTTGTTCGGGTCAGCTTGCGTGCACCTCGACTAATTCTACGGGTCCTGAAATTAACGACCATATAAACTTCCGATGATTTTGAGATGACTTGAACTTGTGACTATAAAAAAATAAATTTAAAGCCTAATAAATTAAGTTATCTATTAAAGTTAATTTTTTTTTTTATTATCAGTAGTTGTTGTAGATAAAAAGTTGGATATAATTAATGATTTTTTGGTATGCTGATATGAAATAATGATATAGCATATGAATTATTTACTAGAGCTAGGATGCTAAAATCTCTCGTTACTCGCCGACATATTTTTTTTGGACATGTACTAGTTTGCCAAAACATTTCTTAGACTGTCTTGGATATAATAAAATCTGTGTCTTAGATGTAGCAACTGGACAGAAGAGAAGAGAAGCAAGTACGTAGCGAGAGAGACACCCACAATTGTGCTTGTTTGGTCAAAATCCCACCATTTCTTTATCTGACAGCTCTCCTCACCTTTTCTACGAGTTCTTTAATGGTTTCCAATACCCAACAAACAAACCCATCTTCTTCCCCCTCCCTCTTTTTTCTCTCAACTTGCTTCTTCTTTCTTCTTCAACATCAAATGGGCACTTCACAAATCTTCATTTCCTTGAAGGGCTTTGCTGGCTCTTAGTAATATCACATACCCTCCCCCCCCCCTCTCTAATTGTCTTCAAGCTTTGTGGAAGTTTCTTCTCTTCTCTTACTGACATGGGGGTCCAAGCTTTGTGGGTTGCGTTTCTTGTTCTTGGATTCTTGATGTTCCAAGCTCACGTCTTGCAATCACAGAACCTAGCATGCAACCAGAATGACTTGAGGGCATTACAGGAGTTTATGAGAGGCTTACAATCACCAATTCAAGGTTGGGGTACTACCAATTCATCATCCTCTGATTGCTGCAACTGGTCAGGCATCACTTGCTACTCCTCCTCTTCACTTGGTCTAGTAAATGATTCTGTCAATTCTGGCAGAGTGACAAAATTAGAGCTTGTAAGGCAAAGACTGACTGGCAAACTTGTGGAATCAGTAGGCAGTTTGGATCAGCTTAGAACCCTCAATCTCTCCCACAATTTCCTCAAAGATTCACTGCCTTTCTCATTGTTTCACTTGCCAAAACTAGAGGTTCTAGACTTGAGTTCCAATGACTTTTCTGGCTCTATCCCACAAAGCATCAATCTTCCCTCCATCAAATTCCTTGACATTTCCTCAAATTCTTTAAGTGGCTCGCTCCCTACACATATTTGCCAAAACTCTTCAAGAATTCAGGTTCTTGTTTTGGCTGTTAACTACTTCTCTGGTATTCTTTCACCTGGGCTAGGGAATTGCACCACCTTGGAGCACCTCTGTCTTGGAATGAATGATCTCATTGGTGGTATAAGTGAGGACATCTTTCAGCTGCAAAAACTGAAGCTTTTGGGTCTCCAAGATAACAAGCTTTCGGGGAATTTGAGTACTGGTATTGGTAAACTCCTTAGCCTTGAACGTCTAGACATTTCCTCCAATAATTTTTCGGGTACCATTCCAGATGTTTTTCGCAGCTTATCAAAGTTGAAGTTTTTCTTAGGCCATTCTAATTATTTTGTTGGTAGAATACCCATCTCCTTGGCAAATTCTCCCTCTCTCAATCTGCTTAATTTGAGAAATAATTCATTTGGAGGCATTGTTGAACTGAATTGTTCTGCCATGACTAATTTGTCATCTCTTGATTTAGCTACTAATAGTTTTAGTGGGAATGTGCCTTCTTATCTTCCTGCTTGTAAGAATTTGAAGAATATTAATCTTGCCAAGAACAAATTCACCGGCAAAATCCCCGAAAGCTTCAAGAATTTTCAAGGCCTTTCCTACCTTTCCCTCTCAAATTGCAGCATTACCAATCTTTCATCTACCCTTCGAATCCTGCAGCAGTGCAAGAGTTTAACGGCTCTGGTCCTCACCTTGAATTTCCAAGGTGAAGCATTGCCTGCTGATCCTACGCTTCATTTTGAGAACTTGAAGGTTCTTGTTATTGCTAATTGTAGACTCACGGGATCTATACCCCAATGGTTGAGCAACAGCTCAAAATTGCAGTTGGTGGATTTGTCATGGAACAACTTGAGTGGAACTATTCCTTCCTGGTTTGGTGGTTTTGTAAATCTCTTTTACTTGGACTTATCAAACAATTCATTTACTGGCGAGATTCCAAGGAACTTGACTGAATTGCCAAGCCTCATCAGCAGGAGTATCTCAATTGAGGAGCCTTCACCGTATTTCCCATTATTCATGAGAAGGAATGAAAGTGGGAGGGGGTTACAGTATAATCAGGTTCGGAGCTTTCCACCTACTTTGGCACTTAGTGACAACTTCCTTACTGGACCAATTTGGCCGGAGTTCGGTAATCTGACAAAGCTCCATATTTTTGAGTTGAAGTCGAACTTTTTGTCCGGAACTATACCTGGTGAATTATCGGGGATGACCAGCTTGGAGACTTTGGATTTGTCCCATAACAATCTTTCTGGGGTCATACCCTGGTCCTTGGTAGATCTCAGCTTTCTGTCCAAGTTCAGTGTTGCCTACAATCAACTACGTGGGAAGATCCCTACTGGAGGTCAGTTTATGACTTTCCCAAACTCAAGCTTCGAAGGGAATTATCTTTGTGGTGACCATGGTACCCCTCCTTGCCCAAAATCTGACGGACTTCCACTTGATTCACCCAGAAAATCAGGAATAAACAAATATGTTATTATCGGAATGGCTGTTGGCATTGTTTTTGGTGCAGCTTCCCTTCTTGTCCTCATAATTGTGCTGAGAGCACACAGCCGGGGGTTGATCTTGAAAAGGTGGATGCTGACACATGATAAAGAAGCAGAAGAACTCGATCCAAGGCTAATGGTTCTGCTGCAAAGTACGGAGAATTATAAGGATCTCTCCCTGGAGGATCTACTGAAATCCACCAACAATTTTGACCAGGCAAATATCATTGGCTGTGGGGGTTTCGGTATAGTTTACAGAGCTACCCTCCCTGATGGTAGAAAGCTTGCAATCAAACGTCTCTCTGGTGACTCCGGTCAGATGGACAGGGAATTCCGTGCTGAAGTAGAAGCCCTGTCAAGAGCTCAGCATCCAAATCTCGTGCATCTCCAAGGTTATTGCATGTTCAAAAATGACAAACTCTTGGTATACCCTTACATGGAAAACAGCAGTTTGGATTATTGGTTGCATGAAAAAATCGATGGGCCATCCTCACTAGATTGGGATTCAAGGCTTCAAATTGCTCAAGGGGCTGCAAGGGGGCTTGCATATTTGCATCAAGCATGCGAGCCACATATCCTTCACCGGGATATAAAGTCCAGCAATATCCTTTTAGACAAGAATTTTAAAGCTTATTTAGCGGATTTTGGTCTTGCACGGCTCATGCTACCTTACGATACCCATGTCACAACTGATCTTGTGGGGACATTAGGCTACATTCCTCCTGAATACGGCCAAGCTGCAGTTGCTACCTACAAGGGGGATGTGTACAGTTTTGGGGTGGTTCTTTTGGAGCTTCTTACTGGGAGAAGGCCTATGGATATGTGCAAACCGAAAGGATCGCAGGATTTGATCTCTTGGGTGATTCAGATGAAGAAGGAAGATAGAGAAAGCGAGGTGTTTGATCCATTCATTTATGACAAGCAGAATGACAAGGAACTGCTACGAGCACTCCAGATTGCATGCCTTTGCTTAAGCGAACACCCAAAACTAAGGCCCTCAACAGAGCAGCTAGTTTCTTGGCTTGATAGCATCGACACCAACACCTAGCTTTCCTACGTATTATCTGGAGACTCTGGTTTGTACAGCTAGAGATTTTCCTTGTATACAATTTAGAAAGTCCATTTCAACCTATTATCGTTGTGTTTGCTGTATGAGTTGATCCTGCTGTAAATAGTACCCACAGGCTTGGGTTCTCAGAGTTTGCTGCTCTCCAGAGCGGAGGAGAGAAAGGGATCTAATCAGGCGAGGAAAAGTAGCTGTGTTACAAGTCTTTACATCGGAAATTAGTTCTCTGTAGAGAAAATTGTTAATTCTCAGACATGCACAAAATAAAGTTTTGTATATGCAAATTATCATGGTTAATCATGTTTGTTTTGTGCCCTGTGGTAAAAATTATTTTGCGTTAGTCGACATCATTTGGCCAAGCTTTTATTTTGTTTCTTGAATCCTGATGTGGAGACCTTAGAGACCACGCCAGAGGACACCAGGACAGTTTTAGCTGCAAAGAGAACTGCCTGGGAGGGCTGGAAGTATAAGTATGGATTTGATTGTTTTTTAAAGTGTTTATTTGTTTAGAAGTATATCGAAATAATTTTATTTAAAAAATTATTTTTAATATTAATATATCAAAATAATTTAAAAATATTTAAAAAATTTAATTTGAAACGATTTTTTTTCTTTAAAAATTAATGAAAAACCGGTTCAATCACAGTCATGGATAGCACCTGAAAGGGATAAAATTTTTCTGTAGTTTTCTGATAACAATAAAGTCCAACTCCCGAGAATATATCGATTGCGAAATCTTAAGGGTTTGTTGAGCTTCATTGGCTTCCTTGTGAATGTCAAGAAATTATTGATCCATTTGTGGTCCATACAATGCTTTCTTCTTGTTTGTTCTTCGCCACTCCCTGGTCTTATTCGGATGTCACCGTGTTTTTGCCTTTCAATGCTATTGACTTTTGGCTTGGTGTTTACTTTGAAAGCTTTGCTGCTTGATAAGGATTTTAGGTGTCTTGACATGAGAATTTTTGCCAAAAAACTGCCTTGGTTTAATGGAAATATAGGGACCTCGTTAGTCGTTATAGCTTGGCCATTTCACATAGGAAACAAGAGTAATTGCTCATGTAAACCTTTCGTGAATTTTTGCTGTCTTTATACTATAGTTTGTTCTTGTGGGTTGCCAAGCGTTATCATCACGATACTACACAGTACACACTGCTCGAAGCAATCCACCCTTTCCTTTCTCTTCGTTTAGCAGGGGAGCAGTTCTCCAGCTATCTAATAGCACTTAAATTTAGGTTTTTTTTTTATTATAAAAAACTGGTACAATTATCAAAGTGAGTGCGGATCTTGTTAGGCTACCATTAAGCGCAGGAATATTCTCCTTCGAACCTTGCATGCCTGGTGATTGTGGGTTGGTCAGTCATATAGATTGCAGAGAGTATTTGCATTGTGCTACCAAAATTACCTAAAACCATAGAGTCAAAAGAAAGGAACACACCAAATTCTTGGTCCGTAGGTACTGCTTATAGACTTTATGTGGTATTTTACAACATTTCTAAAGTTTGACTGTTTCCCCATTTCTTAACCAAATATTTGATTTTGAGCTTGGACTGGACATGCATGTTTTATCAAGTTGCCGGTCAACTCTGGCAAGTGGGAGGCGGGCTCGTAGCAGGATTCTTTTCTTTCCTCTCAATTTTTTGTTCAGCAGGACTTTGCATCAGATAAATAAAATATTGGAGGGCCAAAAGTAGAACATTGAAATTACTTCACCAACCACCATCTTGCCTGGAAATTAAAGGCAAAAAAAAGAAGGAAAGAAAATGGCGCCTTGCACAGAAATCTCAATACAGATGCCAAAGGAGGGAGGGCCCATTCGGGGAGTCACTCAAAATATGACCACAGAATGCTCCCTTTGCACTGTGAGATAATTGGTAGTGCTAGTAATATTTTAGAAGTTCTCTTTTCTTCACCGGTTACCTCTGGCAAATCCCAACTGGGTGCAAAGAACTTTTGGTTTGTTTAGGTCATATTAAATAATTTTGATAGATAAGCACGAACCCTGCAATCAATTCCAGTGCCAGTGGCGCACTAGTTACTATGATGATTTTGACCAATAGAGGTTGCCAGACGTGCAAGAAAATGAACCGCCATGACATGGGATCTACGTTCAATATGTTAAACAAGAACACTTGATGCAAACACAAACCCGTTTGCCAGCAAATGAATCCAAACAAGATTTACTTCCACTACTAGAAGTGGGGATGCCAAAAGGCCCAAAACCGTTGTCATCACAACGACAGAGAAAGCAGGGCATGTTGCGCTAAGTCCTTCAGGTGGCGAAAGCACAATCACAAGTATCTTTCACAAACCAATGCGTGATGAGTTATTCCATTCAAGTATTTCTTAAGACAACATGCTGTTAGTCCCTTTACGTGTCCTCTATGCCGAGTTTGACACGACACCCATGCCTTAGCGTCGATATAATGTCATTATGGTCATTGAATTTGCTATTTTATTCAAATCTAGTGTTCTTGATGGCTATCGGCATGATACCAATTTGTAAACTTCAGGAGTTCTAGACTTCAACCTATGCTGGAACCTATACCCATCCAGAGAAAATAAAAAAAGAAAAAGAAAAGCTCCATTAACTGGTTCACGAAATAGGAGCACGAGGCATGTCCTCGTCCAATCCTTTTACTGAGAAAAAGGCAGCACTGAAATCAAAGCCAAAATCTCCAAAAAGTGTTTTGACACCACAAAGCATGAGTGAATTAACCACTGACAACAAAATGCTTCAAGATTTACTAGGAACCTCATTTTACAAATCCTCGAATCTGCCCTCTTTTAGCAAGTTTCCTAATTAGGAAGATTGGATGAAAGGATTTTCCAGACAAAAATTCTCATGCCTTTTCCTGAAAAATCCTTTAGTGGAGTCACTGGTCTTACATGAGCTACAATAGAGTGCCTCTCTGGCTCTGTTGCCAACCTGATCTGATCAGTTTATCTTGCGAGAGCTGGGGATTTGCAATTAACACTCATTTTCTTCACAATATCATCACAAGAAACTCGAAAGTCTTCACCTCCTCATCCGTGTCTCCATGGCAATACGTTGTTCATTTCATTTTACGATTTTCTTCCAATAGTAATGCCAAAATTCAAACATTTAAGATTTAATGTAAAATCTATCCGCTGCATTTAAAGCCTTTGAACTCAGAATCCTTAATCTAAAGGATCCAATTATCCAATCCAGTAAAAACAAAGAACAGGGATTCTAATTCCAATTCATTAAAAGTGAATGCGACAGCCTTGAAGATCGAGAACGCAGGGTGTGAAAATGTGATGCCCGGGCATCTGTAATTTCAACGCCAAGGAAAATAAGAAGATGGCTGCTGACAAAACTAGTTGTAGCACTGACTTGAGAGGAAATTATTCATCTAGTCAGAAAGTAGAGGTGAAGTCTAGAATACACGTTCTGGGATTCAAGAATCACGAGTATATTACAAACAGAACGTAGTGAATAACTGTTTCGAACATGTCAGGAAAAAAAAACCAGGAGATGAAAATGTACATGAATCTTAAAAGTAAACTACAAATTGACTAATGCAATCAACTACATCTAACGGGAAACAGAACGGCATGCTGAGACTAATGAATATTGCAGCATGAATAGCAAAGCTTTTGCTTTGAATCCTACGAAAGAAGTCTATAAAATATTCCTACGAAAAAAAACTTTGAAACAAACGATCCTTACCTTGTGAAAAGTGTGAAATACACATCTGAAATCTGAATTATGAATCAAAGGCATGTTTATCTTAGTGAAAAATCGATAGCAAATATTCAAATTTAAAACGTAGTCCAAGATTTTTTTAAAAAAATTAATGTGAAAAAGCTATAACCAAGCCTAGAAGCATTTCCACGGCCATGATTTCTTTTTTCAAAATTAAGTCTGATCATTTCAGGCAATTTTTAGAAATAAATTAATTGGTATATTCTCCATAGATCACCCTACCATGTAACAGTCAACATTTAACTCGTTTATTTTGCAGTTCCAATTGGAAATTTAGAAGAATGACTTGTTCTGAAGGCTCACCGAGTACACAGCTTTTGATGATTGAATATAAACATAAAAGCTTGCAGACAGATACAAACACAACTGTATTTACGGAGGGAAGAATTTGATTTCAATCAATAACAATATCACTTTGGATTTCCTATTCAGCATCCACGAAATCAAAATCTTACGACCAATGAGCACTCATAACATGATGACATCTTTTAACATAAATGGAACACTATCTCAAGAAAATTAGTATTAAATATCAGGCATTGGACTCCATGTCATCTTCTATCTCACGCACAGCTTGAAGGGGACCACCACCAAACATGTAGCCACTGTCCGAGAGATTATTTAGAGGACCATTTCCAAATAAACATACCTGTGGCTCAGTCTTATTCAAGCAGTCCCACTCATCATCAGACAGAGACCAACTAAAAATGTCTATGTTTTTCATTATGCGATCCGACTTAAGGCTACAAGGTAAGACACTGGTGCCTCTCTGCATTCCCCACCGTAAAATAACCTACAACAGATATACACTCAACCTGTCAAGCTACATGAAGTAATGCAAAACATTTCTTTTAACTCTTTAATGAATCATAAAATCGTGTTTGCAAGTCAAAACCATGTTAATTTTATTTGAGCTTTAGGTACACTGTCCACTTTCTCATCAGACAGGCCCTTTTTCTCGTTGCAGCTAAAATCCGGAAAGAGTTTCACATTTTGCAGTGGCCACCTGAGTCAGATTCCAAAAGTCACCAGGGGTATTGGTGTGTGTTTTTATATACATATACTTCGCCTCTAGTTGGAAATCAGAGTGAGAAAAAAACAACATTAATAATTTAAAAATCCTACAATTGGTTTGGGGGTGAATCTGTCAAGAGAGTTGGATTTGAAACAGAACTGCACTTTCTGAACTTGAGAAGAAATTGGAAAATACAAAAGGTCAGCAAATGCAAAGGAGAAGAGAGCAGACGAAATAATAGGATGACAATCACATAAAAATGCTGACTAAAGCAGCCATAACATGAATCATTTTCGAGGGGAGGGGGGAGCACTACCAGGCAAGGTTGTGCAAGGAACATAATATTTTATTTTTTTCTGAAAAAGAAGAAGAAGAAATACCACCATATCAATAATATCAGAAAAGAGCCACCACATAATACAGAAAAAGCCTTATGCATGCACAAATTGATTACTGGAAGAAAATTGATCTAATAATAACAATAAAAAAGCCCGAGCTATGAATTAAAAAGGAAAATCTTTCAGTAATTAGCCTATCTTCAGCTGCAAGTAACTTTCAATTTGTTTTTTCAATGAACTTCTACAAAAAATAGACCATTTTAGCAATGGTTTTGAAGTTATGATATCCTGCAAACCAAAAGGAACTAAATGCTTATGTTAACTTTAAAAAATGAGTTTCAGCTAGTTAAGATGGTCACTAATGAGATTTATAACAACTCGCTGTCAATCCCCTGTTCCAACATGAAACAGATGCCTATCATAAATGACATACAGAAAATAAAAACAAAATGAATACTTGAGATCATCTGCAGGTGCTCAAATTATACTTTAGAGCTCCATTAATTACAAGATAATTACTTCAAACCACCTTTGATTTAATTTATGGCAGTTGACCAAGACAAAAATACAGTGACCTGATAGTATAAATTGGCCCTGATAACAACAATGTTGAACCCTAAGAAAAAATTACTACACGGGGGCCTTTATGTTTCTTTCATCTTGTTGGATGAACATGTGTTACTTGGATTAAGAGTAAGGCAATTGGTGCTCATCCAACTTGAATGGATCGAAGCAAACTAATTAAAATCTGCAAAGAGCTCTTTGTTTTGCTTTATCTTTTTCAACAATATATCGTAAACTTTTTCTCAATTCAACTTAACGTTTAACCAATTTTGAAAATCATAGTCCGAACCATTTTCAAGGTGTGGTTTTCACAATTAGACCAGGGACCAAATAGTGCATTCATAAAGAGGAGATCAGAATATAAAAGCTCATATTAAGGCTGAAAAGGAGGTGATCAATTTTAATGAAATAACACTTTGAATTGCACTCTTGTGTTTTCTGCACTCCCTCCATTCTCTTCTGCTCTTTCTTCTCCCATTTTCTCTTCATGTTTTTTTTTTATATTAATGAACATAATTTACAGGAAACATCAAACAGGTTTCAGAGCTAAAACTGTAAAAAATAATCCAAATGATCATGGAACTTTCTCAAACCTGCTACAAGAACAGGAACCATACTTTGACCCCTAGTGATATACTATAACAACACACAAAACAATATATAGATAGCTTTAAGTCAATTTTCAATTTTCTTAAAATCTGATCCATTTATTGCAGGATGAGGATAAGTCCACACTCTTGAACAGAAATGATTCGTGAGGAGCATATCAGTGTACCGGGGATCAGAAGAATATTAATTTTCATTACTTGCACAAGAATCATTAAATTTCAGAATCCACCTTTTATTTGTCAATATCTGTTCAGACTAGTTTGGCATTCAATCCTATGTTGGAAATACTTCTTAATATTTGTAAATCTTATTTTAGAAAGAAAAAAAATATTAATGATCATCGTAGTTTTAAAAAACATAAATATCAAACTTTTAGATATATTGTTTGGGTATTACAGGGATAATAACAAAATATGAGCTCATTGGAAGAAATGTGAACTTATTGGTCATAATGTTTTTTAAAATGAACTTATTTGTACTTTTCCCTACTCAATTTTAAGACCCATGCAATTCATGCTCAATTAAATAAGGCCTGGAACCTCCAGGCGTATCCCTTAACAATCTGAGGAAGCAAATGAAGTCCTCACAATTTATGCGCTGTCAGCATCTTTTCTCTAGTTTTCAGGAACCAATTCAAGAAAAAAAAAATCTCCCCTAGTTTTCAAATCTGACCTTAACATTAACATTCGGATAAGCACATACATATTCTTAGTCAGTATATCCAGGTGCTCTATCACTAACAAAAATATTAGCACTGCAGATGGCATTTGATATCCAGAAACAAGAGAATTGCAACATTCTAGACAGACTCATGGATGTGCCAGTGGAAGTTACAAGGAAAACACAAAGGTTAATTAAATCAATTTGAAGTTGGTTTCAAAAAGTCTAATCTACAATACCTTCCATTCATATCTGAGAAAACCTTCATATTCTCAGATTCTGGGGCAAAAGAAAATAGTGTATACAGGTGGCTACAGCTATTTGAGGCAAGCATTGCATCAACAAAAAACGTCAACATAACATGTAGGATTAAAGGAATCGGTATGACAGATATAAGAAAGTGGTGGAAAACAGAGTAAAACATTACCTGTTCAGGTGTCTTCTTGTGTCTTTCTGCTATCTCTGAGACAACACACAATTTCAGCATGGGCCCATGTACTGATCTTGACCTCCTGAATGATATGCGAGGAGTGCCAGGTTCATCTTCCCCTGATCCGCTATCAGATGGTCCAGGGCTCCATGTGGGAACCCCTAATGGTGTGTGAGCAGATACATGAATACCCTTCAATTGACAGAACTTAACCAGTTCTTCTTGCCTCCAAAAAGGATGCAACTCAACCTAATAAAACTACTAAATCAATCAAGAAACTCACATTTGTGGAAAAATCTTTATTTACAATGAAAAAACAGTGAAGAAAAAAAATGGGAATAACAATAAAAGATAAATTACATGAAAAACTGTTTTATTGTAAACATTCACTGTTGTCATCTCATGACATGCAACAAAAGAGAGTGAATGGAGAGGTATGACAAGATACTAAAATGAGTTCTCATTTTATGAGAATAGGATGTCTTTAAGGAAAATCAGCATGGCAGGCTTGAATCAAACTCTTCTTAACCTTAGAAATGTTGAAATCTCAACCATACGTCATTTGTGATGAAATCTCAACCATATGTCATTTGTGAAACATGTCACTTTTTTATTCCTCTCTAAACTATTTCTACTTAGCACCAAATCATAGACCAATCTTAAAGCTTTCTATCACCGTTGCATCATGAATCCCTCATTTTCAATAAGACAACCTTTTGGCGTCATTCTAAACAATTTGATTCTATCTAAATCCTCTTGCTGTTATACTGAATGCAAAGCATTGACATATCACCAACTAAACCATACATCCTAATTTATTATTATTCTGCCCAGCAAGAATTTATCTCTTCATATACTAACTGCCACCCTCGCTTGTTATGAAGTTTGAGCTCCCTAGACAAATCCTCCTTCCTCGACTCTTTCTATCTCGTTATATATTTTTGTGTATGCAACATTGCATCTTCTAACTTCCTATTAATTAATGTGCCATTTAAAAGTTTTACGATAAGAAGGAGAAGATGCACAGGATCTAAATAATTACTCGTAGATTCACACATTTTAAGAAATAAAATGCTACAACAATTCAAAAGTAGTGTATACACTAAAAATCTCCAATAAAAGACCATCACATATCAAAGGGGTGGCAGATATGAAATTAGATGTGCAACTGAGATCTACCGATGACATCATGCAGATATAAAATTAGAAGGCACGGAATGCTATATACTATATTGATGGTTCAAAGAAGTTCAGAAGAGGAAACAGGTTGTTTCAAGTTTGGACTCAAGTGTAATGCGAAACTTAAAAGAAAGACGCATTGGATGGTGATGGTGGCTTCGGAAAGTCCCATTTCAGGCCATCTTTAGATCCAGGAAAATGGTTCTCTTGATGGAAGGAGTAGAACATGAATCTGCTGTTTTGAGATAGTTGTTGGTCCTTGTTTATTGGAAAGGAGGAGGTACACATTTGTCTAAATCAATAAAGGAACAACCTGTTATGAAAATCTGTTCAAAATGGATAGCAGAAGCTAATAAGAATGATGAGCCAACCTGATTGACAGCAGGCACCACTTTCGCAAATTTCAGCAGCTCTTTGATCTGCTGGACACTGAAATTGCTGACACCGATAGCTCTCACAAGACCCAAGTCAACAAGAGCTTCCATGGCTTTCCATGCTTGCTTCAACCGATTCAAAAACTGCCTATGCTCACTCCCCGACTTCGAAGGAGGATCAGTTGCATCACCAAAAGCCGAGCTATCAGGCCAATGCATCAAATAAAGATCCAAATACGAGACTCCAAGATTCTTAAGCGAAACCCTCACATAATTTTCAATTTTATTAAGGGAATTCATAGTACAGTAGAGCTTAGAAGTCAAGAAAACATCCTCCCTCTTCAGTGAAACATTGAATGCTTCGCCCAGTGCTTCCCCAACTTCAATCTCGTTACCATAAAGATGTGCACAGTCTATATGACGGTAACCAACAGACAGGGCAGTTCTCACAGCTTCAACGCAGAGGTCACCACCACTCTGCCATGTTCCAAGTCCAATGGCAGGGATTTTGGCTCCTGTGTTCAGCACAAAGTGACTTCCTACTACCCCAGTTTTCCCTTTCATTTTTTCAATCTTGTTTCAACCAACAAAGATTCTACAACCCAAAAACCCAGAAACCAAAACTTGAAGGATGCAACAACTCAATCCAAATCCAACAATATAACAAGTAGGAACTGGAGAGATTGTAAAATCCAAAATCTTAGGAATGGATATGGAGAGTCAAACAAGAACCCATGGATCAACTAATACAAAAAAGAAAAACCCAGTTGAAATGTAATGGAATCAAAATCATCCAAGCAAGAAGAACAACAAATATTCTCAATCGAAAAAAATAGTTGACTAAACAAAGCCCACCTTGTGTTTGTCAATTTACCAGTTAAGAGGAGGAAATTCAATAAAGAACACAGTAATTCCAACACGAAGTCGCAAAGACTAAAACAATACAAGTAAATAAAGACTCGGATGGATAAATGCCTTTGTTTAATAGTTAGCAAAATGCCCCAGGTCTGGTCGTGGTGGTCAATAACGGCGCCAAGAAAGAGCACCAAAGAAAACCAACTGCACCAAAACCCACCAACTTTTTTTAAAAAAAAATAAAAAAGAAAACATCCACATGCTTAGCTGTGCTGTAAAATCAATATGCTTCAGCAGGAATGCATGATACAAAAAAAAAATCAATAAATATGCAAGTATGCTCAACATATTACTAATACATAAGGCAATTTCTACATTTCCTACCAAAACAGTCTTCTTTCTCTTAAGAACGATTTTTATTTTTTATTTTTTATTTTTACAAACGTAATTGGAACGGAAGCGATATCCCATCATACCTAGATTACATAAATAGCCAATTAATTCATGAACTTGGGGGGAGAGTGGTGAATAAGAAATGAAAAATAACCAATTTTTTTATTTTTTAAACTGTTAAAAATGAATAATTCTGTATTGGAAATATTCTATCAGAAGAAAAAATAATAACAAAAACTTGAATCTAGATTATTTCGATTTACATTTTTCATTTTTCACAAGTTTGATTCCATTTCGTTCAATTGAGTTTTGAAAACGCAAACAAAATACGGTATTAACGGGAGAAACATTGATGCATCCAACTCGCATTAACTCATTGACGGGAGAAACAATGGAGAGCAAACCGGATTATATGTTTCTTGTTTTCTTAAGTTTCATCTATTTCGCTTCTTTAGCGCATATATATATATATATAATATTTTTATTTTTTATAAATTATTTTTAACAAATCACATCAAAAAAATTATAAAAACAATTATAAAAAAAATTAATCTTTTTTACAATCAACCGTTTGTAACGCTATTCTAGATCCTAATTTATTAAGTTAAAAGAGGCGTGCCGTGTTGCCTTATGTTTTCTTCAGGAGGCGTGCCGTGTTCCCTTATGTTTTGTATGTTTTGTTTATACCCCAAGCGGAACAGGTAGTCGAAGCTTCACTCACATAAATGATCGAAGAAGTTGTCTCTCGCTAGTGTACAGAACCATCCCTTTCACTCCCGCCAAGGAAACCGCCTCTATCCAATTTCTCTCGGCCCAAGTACGAGAATAATCGGAGTAGTGTTTTGCGTAAAATCACGACTCCATTTTTGAAAGCGATCCATCGGTCGAGAATTCTTTTATGCCCTCACGTATGCAGTGACGAAACTGGTATCTTCTGCTGGTATTTGAAAACAATAGGTGATGCTAGTCGTTGTATCCATAAAAAAAACTTCGAACGATGATTTTCATATCAGAAATACTTTTATAAGCAAGTTAAAATGATTGATTTACTTTTGATGGAGACCTCAATCAACAAATTTTGAATGTCACACCTCGTCGACCTAATATTTAATTTGTTGTTGGGTAAATTATTAACTAGAAATATATATAATCCTTGGTAAACTAAGTATGATTATATATGAGTGGATTTTTTTCAATTTTAAGATGAGTGATAATCGCATCATCTTTAGCATTAAAAAGACCATGCAAAAACAAATGAAGACTCAAAATATAATCATTCATATTTGAAGAATCAGAACTGTTAAAACATTAATTAAAACAAATTTTAATAGTTATTCGTATTTAAAAAACACAGTACTTTAGAATTGGTCTCGCCTCTGTTTTTCAATATCTAATGGACTCCCTAGGCTTGATATATTTTCTCTTGAATAATGGGCTTCTTAATGGTTGCTAGAACATTAGCCTTTTGAGCTATAATTGTGTTTTATTGTAGAGTATGTGTTTTAGAGTATTGTTTAAAAAAATATTAAATTCATCTATTTTTAGAATTTATTTTTGGTTATGATATGTTAATATTAGAAATTATTATATATATATATATTAGTTTGATGCATTTATAATATGTTAACCATTGATTTTTAATATGTTCTCTACCCAGTAATATACTAAATCTTATCTTCAATTAACAACCCATCTTCTAAATGGATTCGATTAATCAAAAAACAAAATCTTATTGAATGCTGCCAAAATCCCATGTTTATACAAGCTAATTCCATTTTAAAAAAAGTGACATCCTCAATCTCAGAAACCAACTTATGCACAATTTCTTTTAAAAAGAGAGAGGTGTTGCTTGTATCTTAGGTAAGGTTTGGTATTATGATATGAGTTGTTTTTTAAATTATTTTTTTACTTGAAAATATATTAAAATAATAATTTTTTTATTTTTTAAAATTTATTTTTAATACTAGCACATAAAAACAATTGAAAATACCAAAAAAAAAAAATTAATTTAAAAGGTACATAAGGTGGGATTGGA
>Ga0307517_10007110_pt1 | contig 16415 bp, 16 predicted proteins | sample 23_EM_MG_FD_194515 | JGI IMG/M metagenome (GOLD analysis project Ga0307517, IMG submission 194515) | Populus trichocarpa ectomycorrhiza microbial communities from riparian zone in the Pacific Northwest, United States - 23_EM | ecosystem: Host-associated > Plants > Roots > Unclassified | place... | reverse complement strand
ACATCCCTGTAGTCTAACCACGCACTGTAGAATAGTGCAATATCGACGTCTACAATTACAGTGTATCTTGCACTTTCGCTAATCTACAGTTACACATTTTATTGCACGATTATGGTCGATACGGCTGTCCGGGAGGATGGACAGAAAGGGATCGATCCCAGATTTGGTCACAGGAAACCAAATTTGGTGTATTTAGTAAGCGTCCCGATTGGGATAGGCAACAAACATTGTGCTCTTGGCCACCGACTTTCTTGCTCTTGCTCTCATACCATATGGTAGATAAAACGGCAATTATATCTCATCCTTCATTATCACAGACCATGGTACCTGTTCAGCCGCCGTTCTCCAATCCTCTCTCCTCCACAACAGTGCCAGGAAACACTCAAGCTTACGCTGCCCCGTCGCATGCCAATTCATTTTTGGACGTGAATTTAATCCACCCTTTTATTATCCTTTCGCCAGATTCATCAGGGTTAACCACCCCGCATGCGCCCTTAAATTCGGGGCAAAACCGCAGGGCAAGGAACTGTCCCAACTTCGTCTGCCAAGTACTAACCATTTTGCCCCCGATTGATAGGCCACGCAATCCATTATTCGAGATGAACGCGGGAGAAATGATATGGGTGTCCGAGACGCTGATGAGGACCAAATAAGCAATGTAAGCATTTGGCTCACTCAATAACTCAGCATGGCGACTGACTGTTACGTGAAGGTGCATATGTTCAACAATGCACAGAACTTAGCGATACGGGATACAGTGATTCACAATGCTGGGAGGGATATGACGATAATTCACATACATAACGAACCTCGTCCGGTGCGTGCTCCCTTTCCGTATGTTATATCTTCAGATAACTTACGTGGATCCACTATCATAGCCTCCTTCAAACTCAAACATAGTATCCCAATGGCCCAATTCATCTTCGGTGACTATTATGCGAGCCTGCACTCGTTTGGCACTCATGTATACTTGTGGAATGCATGTAGCCCGAAATAAACGGCAGGGTAGGAAATCGCAACTCGGGATCCCCTCCTTTAAACGCCAAGATTATCCTAAGTGAAACGTCGATGCATATACCGGGAGTCCTATACAAGATAGTGTAGGTTTTAATTTTTGGTTACTATCTTCTGGTTAAATTTTCGGTTTTTGCAGGTGGAGCGTTCGACGTTCCTTCTTCTGACCTATCGGTGTGCCAGTGCGATTCACGGTCAGTAAAATGGATTCGAATTGATTCTTGACTAAAATAGTAGTCCTTCTAGGACATACATGTTATATCAGACTTTTCACGTTTACACGGAGAGACGGACGAAACACTGTTGAAATAATAAGGAAGCTTCCAGTTTTTAGGAGAGATAGCTAGTCGACTGGCTGGTGGTCTGTCACACCCGCGGGCGAAGTCGTTTGGGGCTAGATTAAATAACTGTCGATCGGTGGGAATATTTAGGGATAACACTTAGCATCGAGGTCTCAAAATTCCGAATGAAATTGCAGCACCCACAATCTCACAGATGTATGCCGACGAAAGGTTCCCTTTTTCCTTTCCAGGTCTGTCGCAGTCCTGAACACGGGGAAGTACCCCATATCCTCACCCACTAAATCTCCCTGCCGATCCCATATTCCCACTTACTTCCTGCATCCGTGACAAACTGTGGGCATTTTTCGTGAATTTCAGGAAACCTAATTTTTAATCGATCTACCTGAATTCTCAATGAACCTACTTTCGCAGAATAAGCAACATTGGGTTGGCGCGTGTCTTTGCTCACCAACGGGGTGACTTTGACACCTTAACCAAGACAAGGGGTCAAGGATCATGGCGGGGAGAGGGCTACACATGACGATCGAGGGAGTGAGGGGTATTAGGCTGTGGCTAGACGATGATGGGGTCAACGAAGAGGCTGTCGAGTTATTTCCAGAAAAAGGGAAAGAATCGGAAACGAACAGGTTTTCCAAATCAGGATGTCGTGTTTGGGACATAGCAGCGGGGGACGGGGACAAAATCACAGATGTTGGTTGCCAATATTCGAAAGAAATTGAGTCGCAGTAAGGAATTGGTCCTTTCCGTTGGCCACTCATCAGGATCCGGAATGATGGAGCCAATCCAAGGAAAGGAAGAGGTTTGTGAATCCAGAGGACCTGGAGAGAGCGAGAGACTCACATGGACAGGCGAACAGACATATATGGGAGGAAGGAGACCCAGCACTTTGTTGGGTCTTCTGAACCTGTCAACTCGCATGACAGCCTGAGCTACAATGCAAGAATGTCAGGAATGAGAGAGGAGTGTCGGTAGCGAGTGGCATGGGCAGCCAGGCTCGGAAGTGAGTGACAGTGAGCGGTGTAGGCAGCGAGGGGCGGCAGCGAGGGCGTCAAGCGGGAGGTGACGAAGACGAAGTGGGGGTAGGATGGGCAAGGGAAGGAAGAATGAATTTCGCAAAGTCCAGTATTATATGAGGAAAACGGCGAAGGGCATCACTGGGGACTGCAAAGGCTGGGGACTGCGAAAGGCGGTGGGGACAAGTTACAAGGTGGGGATGACATCGACGTTGTATTGATTTGATTGGACGAAAGTTGCTTGAGTTCAACTCGGTTCGATTTGAAGGGACGCATCACAACTTGATCACAAATCAAACGCCAGATCATGAGTAACTGGTAATTTGTTCAAACTTGAGATGAGGCACCGAGACGTAAGATTGAAATTTCTCTATGTAGGGAGTTGGCGTCGTTACAGCTGATTAATTATCGATAGACCCAGTTTGAAAATGCAGCGCTTAGGGCTTTTGTTTAGTTGTGGAGCAAACCAAATATGCCTATGCTCTGGTTGTAGGCTAAAAACGGATCTTCCGTACCTGCCGAATTTTTTTTGGATCCCCCCATTGGTTCAACGAGGCTTATTCGCATCAATCCGAACGTTTGTACCTGAGTGCTGCATTTGTGAACTGGGTCTATCGATATTTAATCAGCTGTAATGAAGCCAAAATGAAGCAGGAGATCGAGTCGCTGACGAAGGAGCTTGGCCTGTTTAGTAAACATGGGGTAGCCACACAGCATCAAATAGTTCGGCTCCCTTCTGTCTTCCTCGACTTGTTCTCGCGTTTGGTTGGCGCCAATGGTAAGATTCTCTTTCCTGTTCTTGTCTTCCAGTTCACTCATCCTCATCGTTGTAGCCCTTGGACGCACCGCCGTGTCCCCCGGCGAAGAGAAGTGCATACATACACCCCTTCATTTTCCCGCTGTTGCCCTCACGCGTCAATGTTTGCGCAGGATAAGCTAGTGTGTTGGATTCGGTAAGAGCCTGCTTGTCGATCGCGGGCATTCTGGACTCACTGTATCTTCCGTAGCCCCCGTTGTCGATATCACCGAAGCAGATCCATTCCCGCTCGTACCCCTCCTCTTTCCTCCTCGAATTTGGTTCATGCCTCAGGTAAGGTTCTCGTTCCGGTTCCCGTCTTCCAGTTCACTCATCCTCGTCGTTGTAGTCCTTCTGTCTGCCACCGCGCCCTCTGACGGATAGAGTGAATACAGCCCGGTCTTCATTTTCATACCGCCGTCCTGACCCGCCGAAGGATAGTTCCCCCGCTCATCTTCAATGTGTGGGCTCACTTCAAGGATGGGGTTGGGTTTTGGAATGGGTGAGAGGCTGCTCATCAATCAGCGGTGTTCTGGACTCACCTTATCATTCGTAGCCCCTGCCCCAACTCTCGTTCGTTGTTACACGCTGTACACGTGGACGTGTAAGGGATCCATTGTCGTGCTCGCGAACTGGTCTAAGTCAGCGAGAGACCGTCGCCGATGTGAATCAGCTCACGAACCTGTGTTACAGCATCCTTGATTCGACCGACGCGATGAAGGTGGGTAGGAAAGGATGAGTAGGACAGGAGGAAATGAGGGGGCTTTGATATTGGTAACAACCCATTTGCGATCATGATAATTCTAGACTTACCGTAACTCTCGTAGCCCTCGTCAGCGATGGCGGCCTGCTCATTCCCACTGACAGGTTGTACATGTCGGTGGCGGGGCTGCTGTCCATGTGGATAGATACTCATTTGCGGTACTGGTGATATTCATCAGGATGAGGTTGTGTCACCGGGGATGTCAGGCTCCAGGATGTGGGACGATGGGCAAGAGGGGGGCCAGGCTGACGATAGAGGATAGTGGTAAGTATTGTTTGCATATCGATAAAGGAAGCCTTTTACTCACCAAAGCACGTTCTTCGAAGACCAGCCATGACCACCCTTTGTCGTCGCCAGTTCGAGTCAAAAAACTCCGCATCCGTAGTGCGTAACCAGTGTTCCGTCGTCCAACTCGCGCCGTCCGTCGTTTGAGCACCATCTGGCCATTGATAGGGTGTCATTACGAAGTTGTTGAGGAATTGGAATGCTGGTGGATATCGAGTTGACGTAAGTAGTCGTTCGCTACCATATGGGTGTGTACGAACCTGAAGATGTCGAAAGTAGGGCGCCAATCCCATCTGCTCATTGCAGTACTGATCGTTGTTCTTCGCGTGGATGTGTGATATAGTCCCTGTCTGGGGCTTCGTATCTATTGTATGGCATGAGGGCGATGTCCGCGCTGCAATGGGATGGAAGAAGTGGCTGTTCGAGCAGATTATGGCTAGATAATGTATTTGATGCTGCGTGTCTATGCCTACCTTTTATAATTCGGAATGTTTTCACTGCTGCACACAGGTCCTCTCAAAAGCATGGGCCCGCTGTACAAATCACCCAGAGCGGTGATTCATTATTGCCCTCAGGCTTTGAGATTGTTTTCGGGTGATATGAATGTCCAATTCAGATGTACGTCTATCGTTCGCCCTTTCTGTTTTCTCTTAGTCCCAAGTCCCTTCCTCCCTTCTTTCAGGTTCGCTTGGCGTCCTGTACCCCGGGCCTCGAATCATCCATGGGAGAGAATTTTTTCCAGAGCGTCATCCATTGAAGCCCGACAGCTTAAACGGCTCTTCTCGGTCCATGTAGGATTCGACAGATAACGCGTACCCGCGGTATATTATGATACTTGGGCGCGTATTTAGGTGGGTTTACTATCACTGTTTTGCGGTACGACGTGCCGCATCCAGATGCCTGAAGCCACGGAAATGAACAGAGGGCTACAAGAGAGCCGCTTCTTTCCGCTCCGTGGCAAGGATAATGCGGAATTGTTTGAGAATTCACAATCACGTAGCCTGGGCTTGCCACCGCCCAAAGTTCGTCAGGCGCTTACTCTCGGATTCAGCTTTTCTCCTCCCCCATCTATCTCTGCCCAGTCAACGCCAGCCGATAGCGTTGCACGGCGCCCTTTTACATTGCGATCACCCACTCACGGTATTAACTCAAACGATTGTTCTGATCCAGACTTCCTTCCCTCGCACAATCCAAGTTGCACACGTATCCCAGGCCCATGCAAGGGACGCCTGCCTTCATCTCCAATCCGGAGGCATTTCAATATCAAAATGGTATGTCCTCGCGAAAGTGTATCCGAATCTTATCGTCATTATGCCAGTGTCGCCGCTCGTTACTCCGATGAAGTGACCAAGTCAATTAAAGTCAACACGCGCACCATGAGGAAGGTGGAACCGCCTGTCTGTTTCATCTCGTTGCGCAATTGGACTTGCTAGACTACCATAAACCTAAAGAGGTTATAACTTCAGGTTGGGGGGACTCAAGAGGCAAGGAAGTTTATACTCTATAACACGCAATATGGGTCAACAGTGCGCCCAAGCCAATTTGTACGTCGCTTCTTTCCCTCTTCCCAATTATTCAATGAAAGTTCTTGGTAATAGGCGCTCGTGATTAACAGGTGAAAAGGATCTTTGCACTTCGCCATTCGTTCGGAGTGTCTGGATTCCCACTGGGAATGCATGAGAAGGTGGTGGATGAACACTACGCTGATTTCATTATTAATAAGTCGGATGGGGTTGGAAGATTCCCAGCAGGTCGTTGTGTAGGCGATGGTCGGCGAGCAACCCATCGTTGTGACCCATGGTATCCCCACTCTTCTTTGAATATCCACCACTGACCGCTCAGGTCCTCCCGGCACAAGAAAGATGTCGACTTTAAGCTCATTGTCGCCAAGCAACTTTACGTTGGAGCGGTGCGTCCAGCCTGACCCATTCAGTACTAAGCTTGCTTTTTGGACAGGTTCTTTTGTTACTTATTCCATTTAAATAAAGAATGTGCCCAACGAAGATGGTGCAGCGAACCCCTACCCGCGGTCCTTAATTTAATCTACACGATGATAGGACTTAGCTATGGGCCAGAGCCCACGGCTACAACGCTGGAGAGGACTTACTTCAGGTTCCACTCCCCTTCGCCTACTTCATGCGTACGGGGGATGAAAGCCACCTTACTATTTCTGTTCATCGATATTCGTCTTACACTGAATGCCATAATGCGCCACTCATTTCGCAAAACGTGGATGTCGACCAAACATAGACAGGGTGAGTGCGGTGCCGATTAACTTTCTGGACTTGACAATGATAGGCATCAATATTGGGTACTGTGACGTTCTCTGTGTATTGGAGGATACGACACGTAGGAACATAGAAAATCTTGGAAGTTGTATAACCCCCATACTCAGTGTCCTCGCCTTCAAGTTCTCAGTCCAAACTCACCGCCAACACCATCCAAAGCTCCTCGGCGATGTTTACTGTGGGATCTCGTGGTTTATTATGCTCTAATTCCTCGCGCACTTTCTTCGCCTTCTCCCTCGTTTCCCATCTCTCCACATGCATCGAGTATTATCGATTGTGCCTCATTTCCTTGTGTCCAAATTTGCTGTCTCATTTTCTCCCACACCGCTTCCGGTCATTCTCCCTCCTCCGATTTGTCTGTAAACCTGTACTGTCCCGTTATTCTGTGAGCCTTATTGATATTAATTCTTGTCACTGCAGTCCGACTCCTAGCGAGCGGCGTATCTACTATGGTCATTGTTACTTAGCTCGATATCGAGACTCGAATATAACCAAATGCGCTCTTATAATTCTTCTCTCCTTCTCATTCAAACCTGCCACCGATAAATCCCACTCCAAGAGGCCATTGGCTTCCGTCTTGGAGCCACCTGGTGGCGGTTGAGATTCTGGATACAGATTGATTTGTTACAAAGTCAGGGCTATGGGAACGGTTACATTGTACACGATTTTACATTCAAGTAAGACTAAACGCATTCAAGAAGAACGGGATAAGGCACAAGAGGCGAACAACGGAAGGCATAGAAGATGAGGTAAGGCAGACAAGACGAACGAGGGAAGGCATAGAGGACGAACGAAGCACAGTTGGAACGCACTATAATACACAGGGACTCTGTTGCGGCACATATAAAAGATTTCGCAAACTGCAGAATTGGAGTACCTACCTTCACGTTCACGAACAATCAAAGATCGTCCACCTTGGGCCTTCCAGCTGATTCACCACCGCGTTCTTCACCCGGGGGAAACTCGTGCAACCCGTCGAGAGCCTGAACCTTCACCAGCCAGTCGATTTCTGCCTTCTTGCCCGTTCGATCCGCCGGACCCTCCAAAAGATCCAATGTTGCTGCGTCGAGGGGAACGTACAATTCCACGTCGAGATGATTCTGGCAATTAGCACAACCTTTCACGTTCCAACGACTCAAATAAGGTTCCCTGCCAACCTCGACCTCCTTGCCGTCGTGTCCCCGAGCGTACAACCGAACGACAAATGAACCCTCGTATTGAGCGCGGCTGATATTATGTACCCATTTCGTGCGGGCGAACGGGTTAGGGGCATTTGGATTACTGCCTGCAAGCCTCCTGGGATCGGAGATTTGGGGATTAATGATGTCGAAGGGGGATTTTCCGGACCTGGCCGGGTCAACGCGGATTAGGGGGTCGAGAGAACCAGGGCCGTAAGCGATACCCAACTCGTTGAGATCAGTCGCATCGTCCGAAGTGTAGACCTCTCCATTAGGCTTTTTGAACGGGTAAAGGGGTGTAGTCATTTGAATATGGGTACCAGGAGGGAAATTCGGCGGCTGCCCCACCGCCAGGATCGTCCCAGGGTAATTCGGAATGAGAGTCAGGTCACCACGTTTCGTAGAATTCCAGAGTCGCTGCCATATTGAAAAGGTATAGTCGATAAAGGCATGATGGAAGTAGAATATCGGATCGAAGCCAGCCATCTCGTTAGCGCCCATATCACCATTGGCGCCGCGAATGGGAGAGGCATTATACGCCCCTTCCTGGTAGAACCCCCCGAGAGCAAGGTGGATAGCATTATGTGGACTTTCCAATGAAACGACGTAGTGACTTGACGGGTCTTGTCCATGTTCTTTAATCCACTGGGTCTGGGAAGCCGTGTTCGAAAAGACTGTGTAGTTGGGCGCAACGAGACATCGCAAAAATCTCGCAAGAACGGAGTAGGTGTCTGGCCGTCTTGTGTTTGACGGGTCGTTCGGGATTTCGACAGTGCCCAGAAGCCACTCAGTTACATTATTATTGAGGAGCGCGGTGGTTTGAGCTGGATCTTGGAACGCCGCATTATGTACACGTGTTTCCTCTCGATCTGCCTCGGTTCCCACCAAGCCTAGTAGACAACGTAAATTAGCATTCGGCGACTATACCAAGGTGGTGGGGCCGCTGCGGGACGATACTCACCTGAGAGCGGGTATCGGACGGTTTCATATCCTACAGGTTTTCTGTAGCGCTCCTTTTCGACCGCGTCATCCAGGAGTGCTTTTTGGAGCTTGTACGAGTAAAGCGGATTATCGGTGCGGCCGTCCAGTGGGAATGTCAGAGAAGTAAGGACAGATGGAATGATTGCCTCGCGAGGGGAGTCTAGGTTAAGTAGCTCATCCCAGAATGGAAGGGTGACATCTTGACAGCCAGGGATGCTTCGGAGTGCGTCCTCGATGTAAAGGACATAAATGCGATGCCAGGTCGGGAACAGAGCACTCTCATGCCAGCAATACCCTCCCCACCAATCTGGGTCCGTTTCTCCGGGTCCACGGTAAGGCAAGCCGTGCAAGCCACCGATGTGAAAGAAGGACTTTGGATCGTCGGGTGGAAGAGCCTGAATACCGCGGAATGCCCGGATAAGGTTTTCAAGCTTCGATCGATCTTCACCCGAATCGTATAGCTGCTGAATGTATTGGAGGGAGTGACGAACACGAACTTGAGGACCCATGGCGTTTAGCACAAATAAAGTGACTATGTCGATATGCATCGGTCAATGAACAAGCATCTGATGCAGATGCGACAACTTACTAGCTGGGGGAGCGAAGGAAATCTGGGTGTAGTCGGAAGCAGGGGAACCTGTTACGACTGACGAGACTTGAAATTGGTACGCACAGCCTTTTATATGAGGCGCACACACTGTATGCTATATTTCTGTTTGTTTGGACTCGGAGAAACACAAACCGGTTACCGTTCCCTCGTTTTTAAGGTCAACCTCTTCCCCCAATAGGACCGATGGCCACGATTGACTAGGTTAATTACCATAATTGCGGGCTGTCTTGGCCTTATCGAAATCAGGCTCTTCTTTCCGTGCCTATGTCAAGGATAGGCCATTAGTATGAATCCGTGGTGATGAGGTTTTGGGGTACTTACAGTCATATTTTCCTTCGTCAATAATGCCTCATGGAGCTCCAGTCATAACAGATGATCAAGTGTGCGCACCCCGGATTGCCACTGGCCTGTTCATTCGAAAATCATCAATCCACATTTTTTCCGATCCTTGTTGTATTTTTTTTCAATGCTTTAGTTTCTGATGCAACATCAAGAGATTTTTTCGTCTATCAACCAACAATGTACGGTTTCAGTCAGGAGGATGGGAAAATGCGATTCTTCCCGCAATAGAATGTATTCATAGGCCACGCTCGATTAGGCCACGCTCTACGTTCTACCGATCGCATACGTAATTGCGCACGATCAAGGGCTGTATTCGTCTATTAATGATACAGCGTATCGAAAGGGTGCCCTTCTTTCTACGCCGTCTGCCTTGCAGCCGAGAAAACGGCTTAGGTTATTGTTTAATTTCGGGGCCAGTGTGCCATCTATTTATAAACTGCTGCTGCGCTGAGTTTTTTCAAGAAGGCATTATCATTGTCAATGATTCAAAGCCTCTCTGTCTGGTGCAGTAACGAGACCCTTGTTACTACTGTTTTGGGTAACACATCAGAATTTATTCTCTACTTGCCAAAGATAGAAGACAAGAATCACAACATCGTGTTATTGGTGACAGAGTACAATTGTCAGGGCCCAGAAGCCACTGGGCCTCCAGAATACAGATCTTACAGTTCGGAGATTTATTTGCACCGTAGAACCTGCACAAGTGCATAGTCGATATGATCGAGGTCCCATGATTTGGTTTCATGGCCGTCTCAGACTCAGAACGGCGTTTGCATTTGGTCATGACAGGGAGAATGGACGTGCACAAAATACGAGGCGTTATGAGATGGTCATACGTGCGTACTATCTGCACAATTACCCTCTCCTAGACAGACTTCGATATGTATGATGTGCCCATGGAATCCACGATTTTGGACCTATGACATTATTGTCCGTAGAAAATTCGCAGTCCATAAACATAGTTCTCACGCTGTGTAGAAATCGCGGGATTAGGATCGTACTCCGTACATAACGTCAGGACTTGGTGCATACATGGTACCCTTCTTGTAGGTCTGGTGCCTTGCTACATACAATTTATCGGAGTACTCAGTACTCAGTATAATGTAAGATGGTATTACTAGATGGCCATTAATGCATTCCAAAAGTGGACGAGTTTTTTGATGCACGGGACCACGGTGCCTCACGCTCTCCCTTCGGCCTCAATCTCCATAGGGAACTCTAGTCATCCTAGTTGGTAACTTGCCTTTACTTGTTTTCGGAGTAGTATTGACTGCTGAATAGAATCCCTTGAGAAACCCACCCCAATTCCCAACTTCTCCAATAGTCCAACATCGGCAACTGCCTCAATCTGGAAACACCCAGGTGACTAGTCATTCCGGTACGCCTTCTCGTGTCAAAGAGTGCCACACACACGCACCTTCCTGTTTCAGAACTTCTTTCCACGCTCGATAACTCCGCGACAACTACGCCTCGGCACCACATACTCTCGAACCGACCTTCGATAAATTGACACGAGATGGAGGATACATTGTTCTCGAAGTCGTATAGTACGACACATTACAGCAAGAATGGAGCGCGGAATTCACAGCTGTACCGGCGAAAGCCGACAAGAACTTATGCCGATACTTACGGCGGTCGATGCTGGATTCCCCGGCGAGTGCACCACCACAGCTCGCGTGCGGCTTTCTTCCCTCCCCTTGCCCCTGCACTCCGCCCGTTCCTCCCGTCATCCCCCCCTCCCTGGTCTTTTTCTCCCCCCAGGGGACCTTTTCCTTTGACCTCTTTCTCAAAAATTTCCTCTTCTGGAGGCAGGGCAGAACTTCATCATCGGTTCTTACGCGGCTCCGGCTTTGGGCATTTGCCTCTTTCATCATTCTCGAAAGTATTTTTGCACTTTCGCACTCCCAACTGATTCGCCTACCGAGATCAATCATAGTCACAATTGCGCTTGCGAAACTATGAGCGGGACGGGGGAGTGAAAGACTCGGAAGCCTCCCGAGTTGGCATGGTGTGAAAAAACACCATTCATTGTAAGGTTCTATGAAATCGTTGAAAATATGATGTGGCGTAGGTATGTGGAATAAGAAAACAATCAAAAAATGAATACCGGCCAGATCTGCATGCGATCTAGTCACTGTGCACGTAACCCGAGTAGCCTTATAGGGCCAAGTTGGTAAATTGGGAGAGCGCAATAATGACTCATGAGTGGTGCACGGTACATTGCGAGGCGAAATGGGTGCAGTGGGCTTGAGGGAGGATGGAATAACAGGCGAAGTGACTCTGAGGCGGCATACTCAGATGGACTTTCCAGTTCAATTGGTCTTCAAGGGGAAATTGCGGATGGAGGACAAGGGATATAAAGCAGTGGAATTTGAGAGTCTCGAAGGAAGAGGGATGCCGAAAAAAGAATGTGGATAACAACGTAATCAATCCGACTAATGAATCCCTTTGCTCCAGGCGGACGTATGAGATGCTCCCAGACCCAGCGACTACCAGTTGGAAAAAAATGAGGGTGGAAAAGAAACAAAAATAAGGGAGGTGTACGACAGCTACGCATATAGGGACGCCGGATTGGAGCGTCAGCTCGAGTTGGCGTGCATGTCGAACTCGCCTCTAGATCTGCCCTTACCCACTAAAAACATTTATAAACTCATTCCACTCATCGGTGAACTCACAGGGTAATATTAGTTAAATAGAAAAGAAAGGGAAAAGCAGCAGGGAGCTTCTAGGTCAGTTGTTGAAGGGAGCCAATTAACAATTGATCCCATAAACCCTGCCCACTCTACCGCCTACGATTGGGACATTGCGTCTGGCTCGTAGTCGGCGAGGTGAATAAAAACACCTGTCTGCTGGCTTGGCTGGCGGCGTGGTATGGTATGGTCTCGTAATTCTCGGTGGCTTTGAATTTTTATCTGAGTCGTCGCCACTCAGTGGTCCAATGAGGTGGCCAAGATATTCAAAGTGAACACCCGCATCCTCGGCAAGGTCGAGCTCGCCTGTCTGTTCAACGTTCAACCTTGGTGAGCAGTTGTATGTTATAAACTTAAAGAGACCATCGACGACTTCGGCTCGGGGGAACTCAACAAGGGAAGTTCGTATTCCATAGTCAAGAGTGCGCCCGAGTCAGCTAGTATCTCGCTTCTTGCGTGCCTTCTTCCCAATTATTCACATAAAAGTTCTCGGTCGTAGACACAGGTGCTTATGACCGAGGGAGACAAACGAGTGGATCTTCTCCGATTAGATTAGATCACTAAACGTGATCTGTAGATAGCGATGTCGTCCGTAATCCCAATCGCTCTTTGCACTCTGTCCTTGGTGTGCCCAGAAGATCCGCCGTCTTCATCGACTATCAGAATGAACGACAATCAGCAGGACATCGGGACCTTAAGCTCAAGCTACAAGCTTCAACTCCGAATATTCACGGTCGAGCTCCCTTACGCATGGTGCAGGGTCTTTGTTGTTTCTCCGTCCCTGAACACAAGGCCACACGAAATTATAAATACAGCCCCGTTTGTTCTCGGTTGAAACACTTCCCCAGTTCCCACTGGGATTTCTTTTCCTCCCCTCCTCGAATTTGGGGGTCGTCGTCGTCGACGCCACGTATGGTAAGCCACTCTTGAACTCGTACTTGTGTTCCATAGGGCTGATCGCGGTCGTCGCAGCTCTTCGACTTGCCGCTGTGTCATTCATCATTTTCCCGCCGCCGTATTGATTCACCGAAGCAGATCTATCCCCGTTCCCACTCTCGTCCTCCTCAATGCCAGTTATCGTCGACGACGATGGGCCTATCGTAAGTTCTGGTTCTAGTTCTAGTCTTCCGGAGTGCTGATCGTCGCCGTTCTAGTGCTTCGACTCGCCGCCATGTCCGACGACGAAGAGAGAGTAACTCCAGTCCTCGTTTTCCCCCCGCCTACGCCCTGACTCGGGGATGGATGGGTCTCCCAGTCGATGTGAACGCAGGATAGGCTAGTCTGGCAAGAGTCTGGATCGCGAGTGTTCTGGACTTAAGGTAGTCTGAATTGACAGCGCCCTTTCTCGTTCGCCCTTACACATCGTAGGCTATCCATCGCCAAAGAGGTCCCAACCCTGTGCTTGCGAATTCGTCAGTGATTTCCTGTAGACGACGTGAACGGCTAACGTACCTTTGTTAAAGCATGGTTGAGTTGACAGCCATAAGGAGAATGGATGGGTATAATAGGATGAGCAGGAGGGCTGTGGTGCTGGTAAGAACCCGTTCTCATTCGTAACAGTTGCTCCACTGACCGTAACTCTCGTAGCCACCCTCGACACCGCCGTTTCTGGCTCCCCTTGTTGTATGTGTTTGAGGCGGCCCCCGGCTCGTGGCGGCCGGGATATCTTTTTAAGTCACTAAAACTCATTCGTCGAACAACAGTCCTTTCGCGTTCACCCGTTGTTGTCGCCGCCGCTGATATCAACGATGTTGACGGACTGTAGCCAGTACTCCATCGTCGCACCCAATCTTGAGTCGTTACTCGTGAACATTTTCGAGGAACGCTGGTGGATATCGTGTCGAGGTAAGTACAGTCCCCATCCCCAATTCCCACTGGGATCTCCTCTCTCTTTCCCTTCCCGAGTTCGGCTGGGGTCGTTGACGGCGCCTACAGTAAGCTGTTCGAGCCGACGCCGTTTCCTACGATGAGCAACGCAATTTTCATTTTCCCATTGCCGTTTCGACTCACCGAAGCAGATCGTACTCCTATTTGTCCCGCTGCTCGAGTTCATTGACAAAAGCGCCGGTAAGCCGGTGGTTCTCGTTCTCAGAGTGCTCATTGCGGTCGTTGTAGCCCCTCGACGCACAGCCGTGTCCTTCCCTTATGTTTTTTCCCGCTGCCGTCCTGATGCGTCAACGTGTGCGCAGGATAGGCTAATGTGTTGGATTCGGTAAGAGTCTGCTTGTCGATCGCAGGTATTCTGGACTCGTATCTTCCGTAGCCCCCGTTGTCGATAGCGCCGCCGAAGCAGATCCATTTCCGCTCGTACTCTCCTCTTTCCTCCTCAAATTTGGTTCGCGCCTATGATAAGGTTCTCGTTTTTGGTTCCCGTCTTCCGGAATGCTGGTCGTCGTTCGTTGTAGCTTTTCGGCTCGCCCCTGTGCCCTACGACCATGATAGAGACTAACCCCAGGCTTCATTCCCCGTCTTGCCTCGCCGACGCGTAGGCCTCCTCATCGATATGTGAGCAGGATACGCTAGGGCTTTGGAAGCGGTAAGCCTCTGCTCGTTGATCGGGGGAAGGGGGGGGGGGGATAATTCCGTACTCACCATAAGTAGTCCTTAAGCCCGCATCATCTATGGCGCCCATGATTATTCGCCGTTCCATGTTATACACGTGTAGAGATGGTTGTTACTGCAGCATGCTCGGTTCGGCGGCGGCCAAGATGAAGGAGGTAGGAAGGATGTGTAGGAGGAAACGAGGGGTTTGGTACAGGTAAGAACTCGTTTGTGGATCGTAATAGTTCTCTAGTCACCGTAAATCTTGTAGCCCTCGTCGGCGATAGCACCTTGCCTGTTCCCGATGACACATTGTACACGTTACGGATGCATACTCGTTGCAGGTGCCGGTAATACTCCTCGGGGTGGGATATGTAGCGGCGGATGTCAGGCTCTTCAATGTAGGACGAGGGCGTTAGGCTAGTGATTGAGGAGGGTGGTAAGTATTGGTTGCATTATCGGTGAAAGAAGTGTTTCATTCACCAAAGCCTATTCGTTGAACACCAGCCATTCCATGTTCACCACCGTTTGTTGTCACCATTCAAGTGTAGCGAGTACCCAATCCGTTGTGTTGACAAACCGTAACCAGCGCCGTTCACCATCGAGGACCATTTGGTCGTTGATAGGGTTTCGTTATTGATTTATCGAGGGATGTTGCTGGATATCGTGTCAAGTAAGTATCCGTTCGTCACGGTAGGGATATGTACGCGCCTGATCCTGCTAAAGACTCGAACCTTTCTGCCCATTGGGACTCTACCCAAGTCCTTCAATTTCGTTTGCGTTCGAACATGGAACTAGCAAGTTGAGGATGTTGACGAGGGAGTAGTATGCCTTCAAGTACGCCCCCTCGATGGAAAGGTGAGGAATTCACCATAATTAATAACTTGTAAGCACGTTCTATCCGCGCTCGCCATCGTGTCCTCAGTGGGAGTAGGAGAATGAGAAGTTGATGACTGTTGATCGAATCCTTGGTTGAAGATCCACACGTGACCCACACACAAAAAGGAAAGCTTACTTAACGGGCGTCCACGAGAGCTTTTGCGGAAAGGATACCCAAAGGATACCGTGACCTATCACGGAATCATTAATATTGCTTCAAACATTGCTTCGTGAATCTACAATCAGGTCGCATAAGCATACAGATCAAAGTTCTTCAAGCGTTTACTCTAGGCTTCATCTTTTCTCCTCCCCCACCCATCCCTGCCTATCTTCCAACTAGCTTCCATCAGCTGATCGCGTTGCACGACCCGCTTTGTACTGCGTTCACCCTTGTTCCTCCTGCAAAGTACACTGCACAGCAGAACCTTCGGACGACCCAACAAGATGAGGAATGATTCATGAATTTGAAATACTAAATAGGCGAGAGTGTATGACGGTTTTTTTCACAAAATATTGTCGATCTGTTGTTTCAAGTAGCTTACCTCATGTATCATTTCCATGCTTCATTCGCAGGCTAAGCTTCACTCTCAGGGTTCAAATTCGACTGCGTGATTCGAATTCTGGCATCAATCACCGCAGCAGTAATTCTCTGCTCCCTCTTTGTAATTTGAGCAATGTATATAGGTGGATTTATTCTAAAGTTTTTAGGCTTAATTATTTTCAAAAAAGGTAA